>OBUY01000039.1_pt1 | contig 71996 bp, 76 predicted proteins | sample 1475781 | NCBI WGS metagenome assembly OBUY01 (sample SAMEA2579912, study PRJEB22360) | human gut metagenome | biome: human gut; feature: human-associated habitat; material: faeces | place: Denmark | collected 2008/2010 | reverse complement strand
AAAAACAGACACTTTTTTAGATATTTAACCTGTCTACTTGACAGGGGGCATATCATTAGACGGGTGGTTATGATTATTTTTGAAATAAAAGCATTTGAAGCATTGTTTTACTTTGAATCTAGCACTTAAACTTAGAAGGCTTATTTACGATACATCTTAACTTGAAGGTAAATATCGTTATAGATGCCTAGCCATTTTTGGCCTAGATTATCATAGACTTCTAGGTTTTTGATTGTTGACTCTGATGGATAAAAGGCTTTATCATCAGTAATCCGCTTTGGAAGCAAGGCTTTGGCTGCATCGTTAGGTGTTGCATAGCCGATGTATTCGGCATTTTGAGCTGCATTTTCTGGCTTAAGCATGAAATTGATAAAGGCATAAGCCTCTTTTTTGTGCTTAACTGTCTTCGGGATAACCAGATTATCAAACCAAAGATTTGAGCCCTCAGAAGGAACAACATAACGAAGATTCTCATTTTTATCAAGCATCTCACTAGCTTCCCCTGAGAAGGTTACTCCGATAGCAGCATCACCTTGAATCATGTAGCCCTTCATTTCATCGCCTACAATAGCTTTGATATTAGGGGTTAAACTATTGAGCTTGGTCTCCGCCAAACGCAACTCCGTCATGTTCTTGGTGTTCAGACTGTATCCCAAGCTATTAAGTGAAAAGCCAATGACTTCACGTGCCCCATCAACTAGCATAATTTGGTCTTTGTAATCAGGCGACCAGAGATCATTCCAATGCTGAGGAGCTTTTTTTACCAATTTTGTATTATAGACAATGCCGACAGTCCCCCAGAAATAAGGAATGGAATAATCATTGTGAGGGTCGAAACTAAGTCCCTTGAAGCTTGAGCCAATTTGATCAAAGCCATGGATTTTAGATTTATCCAATTTCACCAACAGGTTTTCCTTAACCATTTTATCAATGGTATAGTCTGACGGTACAGCAATGTCGTAGGTTGTCCCCCCCTGCTTAATCTTGGTATACATGGCCTCATTGGAATCAAAAGTTTCATACTGAACTTTGATGCCTGTTTCCTTAGTGAACTTGGTCAAGAGATCAGGATCAATATAGTCCCCCCAGTTATAAATCACTAATTTATCAGAGGCACTTCCTGTGTGACTTTGCATATAGGCAGAAATTCCCCAAAGGACAAGTATAATGGCCACAATCCCTAGTAAAAATTCATAGAGTCTACGCATCTTGCTCCTCCTTTTTCTCCTTGGTAATCAAGTAATAGCCAATAACCAAAAGGATAGAGAATAGGAAAACAACGGTTGAGAGGGCATTGATTTCCAAAGAAATTCCCTTACGAGCACGTGAGTAAATCTCCACAGCAAGTGTTGAAAAACCATTACCCGTAACGAAGAAGGTCACGGCAAAGTCATCCAAAGAATAAGTAAAGGCCATAAAATAACCAGCGATAATTCCAGGTGTCAAGTATGGTAGCATTACCTCTCGCAACATCTGCCACTGGGTCGCACCCAAGTCATAGGCAGCATTTACCATATCACGATTCATTTCCTTGAGACGTGGTAAAACCATGAGAACCACAATTGGAATTGAAAAGGCGATGTGGCTTAGCAAAACAGAGACGAAACCAAGCTGAAAGCCAATTAAGGTAAATAGAATTAAGAAACTGGCACCAATCATAACGTCAGGTGCAACCATGAGCACGTTATTTAGAGATAAAATCCCCGTTTGCTGCCTCTGTTTGCTCTCATAGATAAAGATAGACCCGAAGGTACCAATGAGTGTCGCTAAGAGAGCACTAAGAAAGGCTAAGAAGAAGGTTTGAGCCAAAATCAACATGAGTCGACTATCTGAAAACATACTCTGATAATTATCCAGCGTAAAGCCTTTGAAATGATTCATATCGCCACCACTATTGAAAGAATAGGCGATTAAATAAAAGATAGGCAAATAGAGGATAACAAAGACAAAAACGAGATAGAGATTTGCAAATTTTTTCATTGACGTCTCTCCTTCGTTAACCACATAGTCGCAATCATAGCAGCAATGAGAACAACCCCAATGGTTGCCCCCATCCCCCAATTTTGCGTTGTGAGGAAGTGCTGTTCAATAGCCGTTCCTAGTGTAATCACTCGGTTACCACCAATCAAGCGTGTCAACATAAAGAGACTGAGACTAGGGATGAAGACTGATTGCACACCTGAACGAACCCCGTTAAGCGACAAAGGAAAGATAACCTTAGTAAAGGTCTGCCAATCATTAGCACCCAAATCCTTGCTCGCATTAACGATATTTTCATCCAAATCATCTAGGGCATTATAAATCGGCAGAATCATAAATGGTATTTCGATGTAGCTGGCTACAAAAATAAAGGAGAAATCCGTAAAAAGGATTTGCATAGGTGCAATACCAAAGAAACCAAGAAAGGCGTTAATCCCACCTTGTTGACCAAAAATCCCCATAAAGGCATAAGCTTTAAGAAGGAGATTGACCCAGGTTGGTAAAATGACAAGCATTAACCAAAGCTGTTTATGCTTGAGTCTCGTCAAAAGATAAGCCGTAGGATAGGAAATGAGGAGAGTGACTATAGTAATAATAGCCGCATAAAGAACCGAGTTGAAGCTCATCCTCAAGTAGGTCCAACTAGAAAAGAAGGTCCCGTAGTTATCTAAAGTAAAGTTGCCACTGATATCAAAGAAAGACTGATACAAGAGCATGAGCACTGGAGCGACCACAAAAAGCAGAAGCCAAAGCAGGTAGGGTACCGAAAAGAGGCTAGCTGTTTTCTTCATGGCGCTCCTCCTCAATGGCATTAATCAAGCCATCTTCATGCTCTTCCATTTCCACATATTCTTCAATACGGGCATCAAATTCTTCTTCTGTCTCATTGAGACGCATGATGTGAATATCTTCAGGCGTAAAATCAAGACCGATAATCTCACCCTCAATAGCCTTACGGGTCGAGTGGATCATCCATTCATTGCCAAGATTATCATGAGCAATAATTTCATAGTGAACCCCACGGAAAAGTTGCGTTTCCACTCGAACTTGCAGCTTCCCTTCTTCAGGAAGCGTGATTTGTAAATCTTCAGGACGGATAACCACTTCAACAGGTTCGTTAGGACGCATTCCTCCATCAACAGATTCGAAGCGTTTTCCATTGAACTCAACCAGATAATCCTCAATCATCACGCCAGGAAGAATGTTGGATTCTCCAATAAAAGTAGCTACAAAGTGGTTGATAGGCTCATCATAGATATCAACAGGGGTTCCTGACTGAACAATTTCCCCATCATTCATAACAAAAATCCAATCCGACATAGCCAGGGCTTCTTCTTGGTCGTGGGTAACAAAGACAAAGGTAATCCCTAGTCGTTGCTGCAATTCACGCAACTCGTATTGCATTTCAGTACGTAGTTTCAAATCCAGTGCTGACAGAGGCTCATCTAAAAGGACCACTCGTGGTTGGTTGATAATCGCACGGGCAATGGCCACCCGTTGACGTTGTCCACCAGATAATTTTTGAATTGAGCGCTTTTGATAACCATCTAGTTGAACCATTTTCAAGGCTTCTTCTACACGCTCTTCAATCTCCTTTTTAGGGAACTTTTTTAACTTAAGCGCAAAGGCCACATTGTCAAAGACATTCATATGTGGGAAGAGGGCATAAGATTGGAAAACTGTGTGAACATCCCTTTTATTGATAGGGATATCATTGATACGTTTTCCATCTAAAAGGACGTCACCACTGGTCGCATCTAAGAGGCCAGCAATGATATTCAAAATGGTTGATTTCCCAGAGCCAGAAGCTCCAAGAAGAGTATAGAATTTTCCTTCTTCTAGTTCGAAGTTGATGTCTTTTAAAACTTGTGTGCCACTGTCTTCAAACACTTTTGAGACGTTTTGAAAGGCAATAATCGGATTAGTCAATTGTCATAAGTCCTCCATAAAAATTAAATATAAGATAGGGGTTGATTAGTTAAGCTTATCACCAATGATACGAACTTCAGGTTCTAAGGTAACTCCAGAATTTTCCTTAACCTTGGCAATGACATCGGCGATAAGATCCTCATAATCTTTAGCTGTTCCTTGATCCACATTGACCATGAAACCAGCATGCTTGGTTGAAACTTCAACACCACCGATACGATGTCCTTTAAGATTAGCTTCCGTAATAAGCTGACCAGCAAAGTGGCCTGGTGGGCGTTTAAAAACAGAACCACATGAAGGGTATTCGAGAGGTTGCTTAAGTTCACGTAGGTGATTGAGGCGATTCATTTCATTCTTAATTTGATGATAGTCACCTGGATGGAGATTAAACTTAGCTGAAATAACAACTTCACCAGTCTCCTGAAGAACCGAGCGACGGTAACCAAAACGCATGTCACGTGCCGCAATGGTACGAATATCACCGTCTTTTGTCAAAACCTGAGCAGAAACCAAGATATGAGCAATCTCTCCGCCATAGGCCCCAGCATTCATGAATACAGCACCACCAACACTACCTGGGATGCCTGCTGCAAATTCAAAACCAGTCAAGCTTTGGAAACGAGCCACCTTTGTTGTCGCAATCAAATTAGCACCCGCTTCTGCTTCAATTTGATAACCGTTTACTGCAATACCGTTAAGCTTGTCAAACATAATCACAAAGCCTCGGATACCGCCATCACGGACAATCAAATTACTAGCATTTCCAAGAACCATCCAGGGAATCCCTTGCTTATTAGCAAATTTGACAATACGAGAAAGCTCATAACGATTACGTGGAAAGGCCAAATAATCTGCTGGTCCACCAACCTTGGTATAGGTGTAACGTTTTAAGGGTTCATTGAAACGAATATCAATTCCCACTAAATCTTTTTTTAATTCATCAAGCATATTTTTTCCATACTTTTCTATTCTTTTTATTTCTTCGTAGGCATTGTGATAGGCTTCCCTATCATTAAAGGCAGAACCTACAAATGTGTTACTATTTTCCCCTCGAACATCGAGGAAAAATACAGCAAAAGCCAAGATTAATTATAGCAAAAAATCCCCATCTTGACGACAAGGAATTTTAGTAAAAACTAGTCCGAAGTCACGAATTTGTGAACATCATTAGTGTCTAATTGACTCAAATAATTTTCGTAGGTTTGACCAGTTTGAGGCTCAACTAAGTCCTTTGCAATTTCTAGCAGAGGAACCAAAACAAAGGCTCTCTGAGTCATGAAAGGATGTGGTACTATCAGATGCTCAGTCTCCCAAATTTCCTGTCCATAGAGAAGAATATCAATATCCACGGTCCGGGGTCCCCAATGCTCATGGCGAACGCGATCCAAGTCTTTCTCAATGGCCTGACAAGCACTGAGTAGGCTTTCAGCTGGCAACTGCGTTTCTAATGCCAAGGCGAGGTTTAAAAAATCAGCCTGATCTGTTAGCCCCCAAGCGGCTGTTTCATAATAAGAGGACACGGTTTCAACCTCAGTATCAGTCAACTGCTTCAAGGCTTCCACAGCTCTTTGGAGATAGCCTTGGCGGTCGCCCATGTTAGACCCCAAACTCAAGTAAACTTTTGTCATCGGCTACGCTCCAACTCAATTCCCACACTCTTGTAATGTCCGTTAATAGGTGGATTCTCCTTATAAATACGAATCTTAATGGCTTGGATAGGGCCAAATTGAGCAAATAAATCTTCGCAAATAGCACCAGCTAAACGCTCAATTAAGCTATACTTTACTTCTTCCACCTGTCTCTTCACAGCCTCAAAAACCAAGCCATAATGAACCGTATCTACTAGTTCATCACTTCGTGAGGCTTTGGCCAAATCAACTGCCAATTCCAAATCCACCACAAAAATCTGTCCTAGGGTTTGTTCTTCAGCAAAAGCACCATGATAGCCATAGAAACGGCAACCATTCAAAATTATTTTATCCATTTACTCTCCTTTAGACGACTAAACTTACCCTTATTCTAGCATAAAACAGCTAAAAAGTTACGCTCTAATTCGTATGATTTTTTAGACAAAACAGAGACTTTTGTCACTTTATTCAATGCAAACGCTTGCACAATTATTCTTATTTGATAAAATAAAGGTGCAGAGGTTAAATAACCTACTGCTACAACATCTATGACTTTCTCAATGAACAAGGAATTAACTATGACAAATCAAACTGTAATGCAATATTTTGAATGGTATCTTCCAAGCGATGGACAACATTGGAATCACTTGGCTGAAGATGCCCAACACCTCTCAGACCTTGGTATTAGCCATGTTTGGATGCCACCTGCTTTTAAAGGCACTAATAAAGATGATGTCGGTTACGGAGTCTATGACCTCTTTGACCTAGGCGAATTCGATCAAAAGGGGACTATTCGCACTAAGTACGGTTTCAAAGATGAATATCTCAATGCTATTAATCGCCTCAAAGACGTTGGTATTGTACCCATGGCTGACGTCGTCCTTAATCACAAGGCGGCAGCGGATAAACTCGAGACCTTCGAAGTGGTCGAAGTTGACCCAGAGGATCGTACAAAAGAAATCAGCAAGCCTTTTGAAATTGAAGGGTGGACACATTTCACATTTGATGGTCGTCAAAAGGCCTACAACGATTTTGAATGGCACTGGTACCACTTTAACGGGACGGACTTCGATGCCAAACGTAATAAAAGTGGTATCTATCTTATTCAAGGTGACAACAAAGGTTGGGCTGAAAACGACTTGGTAGACAACGAAAACGGTAACTTTGACTACCTTATGTATGCCAATCTAGACTATAAGCATCCTGAAGTCATTGAAAATATCTACAGTTGGGTCGACTGGTTCGTTCAAACAACTGGAGTCCTCGGTTTCCGCATGGATGCCGTCAAGCATATTGACTCTTTCTTTATGCGTAATTTCATCCGTGACGTCAAAGAAAAACAAGGGCAAGACTTCTATGTCTTTGGGGAATTTTGGAATGCCAAGGAAGAAGATAATAATACTTATCTCGAAAAAACTGAAAACCGCTTTGACCTTGTGGATGTTCGCCTTCATAACAACTTATACGATGCCAGCCTGGAAGGGGCCGATTACGATTTGACGACTATTTTCGATCAAACATTAGTCAAAAATCACCCAGAGCATGCGGTAACCTTCGTAGAGAACCACGATACCCAACGTGGACAGGCTCTAGAATCAACTGTTGAAGAATGGTTTAAGCCAGCTGCTTACGCTCTTATTCTACTTCGTGAAGATGGTCTTCCTTGCCTGTTTTATGGGGACTACTATGGTATCGAAGGGGAGTTTGCTCAGGAAAGTTTCCAAGAGGTCTTAGACACCCTACTTTACGCTCGTAAAGAATTAGCTTACGGAGAGCAAAAAGACTACTTTGACGACCCTAACTGTATCGGATGGACACGCTCTGGCAACGAAGGCGGTACTCCATTAGCCGTAACCATTTCTAATGATGTTGCTAACAGCAAAACTATGGAAATTGGTAGTGATTGGGCTGGACAAACCTTCCATGACATCCTTGGAAACTGCTCTGATACTGTAACTATTGATGAAGACGGATGGGGGGACTTCCCAGTTTCTGAAAAATCTGTCAGCGTTTGGACAATTCAAGACTAAGAAAAAAAGCTCGATTTGAGCTTTTTTTCGTTTCATAAAATTCCTGCGATAGTCTTGACAATATCACGATTGGCTTCAACATTATGGACACGAACAATTTGACATCCCTTGCTGACAGCATAACCAGATAGAGCAGCTGTTCCTTGATCACGGTCCTTGGCAGGAATATTTCCACCTAAGAGATAATCCACAACACGCTTACGAGAAATCCCAAAAAGAACAGGATACCCAAGCTCAACAACCTTGTCCAAGCCTTTAAGCAGATCTATATTGTGTTGGACATTTTTAGCAAAACCAAAGCCAGGATCAATCCAGATATTTTCCTTGGCTACACCAGCTTCCAAGGCAGCTTGCGCACGTTGATTGAGAAAGGCACAGACATCTTCAGTGACGTCATTGTAAATTTCTTCCTTTTGATTGTGCATTAGGATGATTGGCACGTCTTTCTCAGCAGCTAAAGCTAACATCTGACCATCATAAAGCCCTGCCCAGACATCATTAAGAATATCCGCACCTGCTTCAAGAGCAACTCTAGCAGTAGCTGTCTTGTAGGTATCAATACTGACGAGAACGTCATATTTTGCCTTAATAGCTTGTATAATTGGCACAATACGAGTAATCTCTTCTTCCTCGGTAACAAATTCTGCTCCGGGTCCTGTAGACTCACCACCCACGTCAATAATACTAGCCCCTTGAGCAATCATACGCTCAACCTGAGCTAGTGCATCTTCTATTGTGTCAAAATCACCACCGTCTGAAAAAGAATCTGGGGTGACATTCAAGATTCCCATAATGCAGGCCTTACCTGCAATTTCATGTTTACCAATAAACATTTTAACTCCTAAAAATCACGCATCAAAGAAAGAATTTCCTTACGTTCTTCACGGTCTTCTTTATAAAGGCCTTTAGCAACTGTTGTGATGGTCTTACTTCCTGGTTTCTTAATACCACGCATGGTCATACACATGTGTTCTGCTTCCACCATGACAAAAACACCTCGAGGATTAAGGGCTTCTTCAAGCGCTGTAGCGACTTGATCTGTCAGACGTTCTTGCAATTGTGGACGACGGGCCGCCACTTCAACAGCACGTGCTAATTTTGACAGTCCAGTCACCTTATCCCCACTTGGCAGATAAGCTACATGAGCCTTTCCATAAAAGGGAACCAAATGATGCTCACACATAGAGTAAAAAGGAATATCCTTGACAAGGACAACTTCGTCATGTACTTCTGAGAAGACTGCTGTAAACTGATCTTTAGGGTCTTCATTTAAACCTGAAAACATCTCAGCATACATCTTAGCCACACGTTTTGGCGTATCCAAAAGACCTTCACGCTCAGGATTCTCACCCAAAGCTTCCAATAATTGATAGACTGCTTGTTCTACTTTTTCTTGATTTGCCATAATTTCCTCTTGAAACGTTATAGTACTATCTATTATAACTCATTTTGCTCGATTTTTCTTGCAAAAAATAAAATTGCCTAGCTGAATTCTAACTAAAAAAAGCGAAGACTCCCCATCACATGGGGACTATCTTCGCTTGTCTTTGTTTAATCTTTCAAGTGGTAAGAATATGATGAAATGACAATATTCTCACGCCATTTGAGATAATATTTCAATCGTAAACTCATCTGGTTGTGAAGCATGGTTTGCCATGATTTTTTCGGAACAAACTGTGGAATCATAACAGTCAGAGTCGCATTCTCCTTTTCAGCCTGAGTAGCTACTTCGTCTACATATTGAATAGTTGACTGCGTAATTGAACTGTAAGGTGATTGGATATGAACCATCTCGATTTCTGGGAAATATTTTTTAAACTCTTGTTCGGTTTCCTTGTCCTTATTCTCTGTATCTTTAGTAGACACATGCATAGCGATAACCTTATCACCAATAGAACGTGCATAAGAAATAGCACCAATATTAGCTTTTGTAACATTCCCCACCAAGATAAGGACAATATTGCCTTGATAATGATGTTCTTTGACTTGACCATCAATACGCAACTGTTGAGCAACCCCATTATAATGTTTCTTGATCTTAAGGAACATCCACATCAAAATCGCAATAATAGGGAAGAATGGCCAAATATCTCCTAGACGGAAAAGGAAGAGAATGAGAACGATGGCATAACAAATTAGGGCACCTAAAATATTAGCTAAAGAGTGTTTCCAGAATCCCTTACCATATTCACGAATCCAATGGACAACCATACCTGTTTGAGAAAGTGCAAAAGGAATGAACACCCCAATAGTATAAAGAGGAATCAACCGTTCCGTATTTCCTCGGAAAATGAATAAGAGGGTAATGGCCCCAATAGCCAGCGTCAAGATACCGTTAGAGTATCCCATACGTGCGCCTTTTTCAAGATACATGTGAGGCATGTATTTATTCTTAGCCATATTAAAGGACAACATCGGAAAGGCTGAAAAACCAGTATTTGCTGCTACTGCAAGAATCATAGCAGTTGAGAATTGGAAGATATAAAATAAGATACTACCAATCCATGAATAGCCAAGGATTTCTCTAGCCATCTGTGCCAAAATTGTCACACCTGAATGAGGTGTAATGCCAGTCCACCAGTTTAGGAAGGTAATTCCGGCAAACATAATCCCCAAGATGCTTGACATGATAAAGAGGGTTGATGCAGCGTTTTTAGGCTTAGGTTTCTTAAAGAAAGGCACTGCATTAGAAATAGCTTCCACCCCTGTCAATGAAGCCGAACCTGATGTAAAGGCCCTTAAAATAAGAATCACTGACACACCTGTAATCGGTTGACCCAAATGGGCCGTAGCCGCATAAGGCATATGCCCCGTTAAGATCTGTAAGAAACCAAATCCTAATAAGAACATCGTTGAGACAATAAAGAGATAAACAGGAATCATCAGAGATTTTGCCGATTCACGCATTCCCCTGAGGTTCATCACCATCAAAACAAGCACCAAAATCATTGAGATTTCCAGATTATAGGGATGAAGTAAAGGAATAGCTGAGGTAATGGCATCCGCACCTGAGGCAACTGAAACGGCTACTGTCAACATATAGTCGACTAAGAGGCTACCTCCAGCTATCAAACCAAACTTAGGTGACAGATTTTCCGAAGTTACCATATAGGCGCCACCACCCTGTGGATAGGCCTTAATGACCTGTCTGTAAGAAATAGTAAGGCTAGCCAAAAGGACTAGAACCAAAACCCCAATAGGGATAGACCACCAAATAGCAGCGCTTGATACAGCCATCAACACCAATACGACCTGTTCAGGACCGTATGCGATAGATGATAGAGCATCACTCGACAACATGGCTAATGCTTGAACCTTAGATAATAAGTGATCATCACTACTATTATCCTGGGTCAAGGGTTCACCTATTAAAATGTTTTTCAGACGTTGAAGCATTTTTTTCTCCTTACTTTTAAAACATATGGGGTATTATACGCCCCTAAGTCTTATCTTTCAAGTCTAAACGTTACTTTTTCGCTCTAAAAGCCATTTTCGAACTTGAGAAATAAAATAAAGAGATCCCGTAATCACATAAAGTTTATCATTATTAGCAGTCACGTGTTCCTCAATCCAGGTCTGGAAGTCTGATACCTGTTTATAATCATCTGGATACTTGTCCAATTTGACACTATTTGGATACTCAAAGCTGGTTACTGTCAAATCACCGACCGACTCTAACTGAGCCAACATACTATCAATAGGCTTGGTATCAATAGCTGCAAAAAGCAATTCAATATCCTTATCCGCATATTCTGATTTTAACAAATCAATCAAGACCTTAACACTCTCGTTATTATGAGCACCATCTATCATGAGATTAGGCATCAAAAACTCTGTTCGACCTAGCCAACTAGCATGAGCTAAGGCAGTCTTAATGAGGTCAGGAGTCACTTCTGGATAATCTTTTTGAAGTAGCAAAGAAGTCATGATGGCCAAACTAGCATTAGCCACCTGATGCTGACCAGCCATAGCCAATGAGATATTTTCTAGCTTTTGTCCCTCGTAAGCAAAATCAAAGGAATGACTTGTTCCCTTAGCTGTGAAATCTTTTCCTAACTCGTAGGTCTTAGCCCCTTCTTCATGTGCTTTCTTTTCAAAGACTGCTCGAACATCATCTCGCTCAGTCGCAAAAATAAAGGGAGCTCCATTTTTCAAAACACCAGCCTTTTCTGCCGCAATTTCAGCATGAGTATTTCCCAAAACCGCCTGATGATCCAGACCAATAGATGGACAGATGACCGCTAGAGGACTAAATAGATTAGTCGAATCATGCAAGCCGCCCATTCCGGCCTCTATAAATGCAATATCCACAGGATGGACTTGTCCAAAGTAGAGAAACATCAAGACTGTGATAATCTCAAACTCCGTCGCATTTTCGTGCTCTGTCTCTTTTGGAAGACGCTCAACCACAGGCTTAACACGTTCAACCAAGCTAAGCAAATCCTCTTCTGAAATCATCTGACCATTGACAGAAATCCGTTCCTTAAAATCAATAATGTAAGGCGAGGTAAAGGTTCCAACTTCATAGCCTGCTTGACTAAAAATCGTTTGTAGGGCATTTACCGTAGATCCTTTTCCATTAGTCCCAACGATATGCACAGCCTTCAAATTGTCCTGTGGGTTTCCTAGTTCTTCAAGCATCCAGGCCATACGTTCCAAACCTGGCTTAATGCCAAACTTCAACTGACCGTGAATCCACTCTAACGCTTCTTGATAAGTCATTCTTGCTCCTTCTTTCAGATTAATCTTTGATTTAGGCATTATGTTTAACCCTCACATTATACAAAGGACTTAAAGGGTTAACCAAAAAATGCAAAAAAGACAACCCTAAGGTCGTCTCTTAAGCATTCTCTTTTTCGTCAATAACAAGACGAACCTTCTTACCTTGAGTAGGTACCGAATAGACAATCGCTCTTATCGCCGTAATAGTACGTCCTTTTTTCCCGATAACACGCCCAATGTCTGCTGGGTCGAGGTCAAGATGGTACTCCAAAAACTCAGAGCCATCAATAATTTTAATGGTCAACTGATCTGGTGAAGCAATTAAAGGTTTAACGATAGCGATAATAAGATTTTCAATGGTATCCATAGGCTAAAAAATTATTTTGAGAATTTTGATTCGTGGAATTTCTTCATAACGCCTTCTTTTGAAAGGATGTTACGAACTGTATCTGAAGGTTGTGCACCTTTAGACAACCATTCAAGAATACGATCTTCTTTGATTGTTACTTGTTTTTCTTCAACAAGTGGGTTGTAAGTACCAACTGTTTCGATGAAACGTCCATCACGTGGAGCACGTGAATCTGCAACGTTAATACGGTAGAAAGGTTTTTTCTTAGAACCCATACGAGTCAAACGGATTTTTACTGCCATTTTGTAATATCTCTTTTCTTTAGTTTTTTATTATGGTGGAGGCATTAATCACCTCTCGACCTTATCTAGTATACCATAACATTTTTATGTGTCAAGAAAAAAACTTGACAGACTCAAATTTTCAACAAAAAAAGTTAGAGACAACCTCTAACTCACTTTTTACCTATTTTTTGCTTGTAGTCTTATGATTTTTTTCGTAAGCCACTTTTGCTTCAGCATATTCAGCTTCTAAGCCTTTAGCTGTCGCTTTTGAGACCTTCTCATAAGTATCACGGCTAGTCAGTTTACCATCTTCATTATAGGTAGAAACAACCAAGGTATCCTTATTAACAGTATACGACTTGGTTCGTTTTCCTTTGCGATAAAGTCTATAGTTATCGACATTATCCGAAATATAGTAATCCACTAAGTTCTTATCGGCATTTGGATAAAGTTCTGAGACCACCCGAGTCAACTCACGCTTAAATTCTGAGACTTCCTTGGTATAGGTAATAGACTTATTCCACTGATCAACAACTTGATACTCCTTCAGATAATCTGAAGCCGTAAAAGTAGGCTGGTCCTCCTTACCCTTAGTATAGAAGTAAGAATGTGTCTGTAGATTATTGGAATGGTCAACCTTAAGGAAAGAAACATAAATTTCATTATTGTTTTCATGCTCCTTAAGAGCATTGGTTAACTTGCCAGAATTTTCATCCAAGACTTTTGACGTTTTTAGTTCCCAAGTCCCCTCAATGTTACCTGAAGCGTTACGCCAAAAGCCATAAACACCACCAATCAACAGCATCAAAACAACGGCAATAAGGCTAGAAATCAAGGCCCCTTTACCCCAACTTTTTGCCTTCTGTGATTTTTTGTCAATGTTCTGAACACTTTCTAGAAGACGAATCTGACTTTCCAATTTCTTTTCTAGTTTGATTACAGTCTGATCTTCTTTGGACTTGACTTTGTCAGCAAGCTTTTCGGCCTTTTTCTTATCACGAGCAGCCTGACGAGCAATTTTCTTGGCCTCTTTTTCTTCTTTTCGGTTGGTTTTTTTCAAGTCCTCAGAACTGTCATGATATTGTGATTCATTGCTGAACACTGGAATATCCTGAATAGTTGCACTCGCAGCACTTGCTGAATCCGGACGTGTTGGCGCATAACTAGCCAACCGTTCTTTAGCTTCAGCGACACGTTGACGCTGTTCTTCTTCCTTTTGAAGAACCTCAGCTTCACGACCTGATTGAAGCGTCTTCACTTGGAGAGCACTTTCTTGGGATAGCGCTTTTCTCTTTTCTTGAGCCGCATTAGTTAGGGCCTCTTGTGTGCCGTTACGCTCTTTTTGAGACTGGGCTAGTGCTTTTGCGGTTGCAGTTTCTCCATCTAATGATTGATCAGGCGATGCTTGTCCTTGATCAGACGGTGCTTGATTAGTTACTTGGCTTGAGTCTGACTCCTCAGAGAGGATAAACTCTCCTCTTTCTAGAGCCTCTTTAAAATCAATAGGCCTCGGCTTTCGCCCATTGACAGCCTCGAAGTATTCTAACCATTCGTCTTTCAACATAATAAATCCCCCTAAATTAAAAAACACATGATTAACGTTACTATTTTAACATATTTCAAAACATCAAAACAACGAACCTATTAAGAATTTTAAATAAGCCTTAAAAACCTTATACCTAAAGGCTTTTAAAATGCTATCACCCAATTAAATTCAAAATAATTAAACAACATTCCCCATATTACCCACTTAAATCTCTATATTTTCTTCTTTTTTGGTTATATTTTGGTTAAATCAAAACCTCGAATTACATCAATATAATCACTTTTCATAGCATTAGTAATATGAGTATAGATCCGAGTTGTCGTTTTTTCATCCGTATGACCTGCACGATTCATAATCACCTTTAATGGCAAACCCATCTCAACTAATAAACTAATATGAGAGTGCCTAAACACATGACTCGTAGGCTTTAAATCAGGTCTTACTCCTGACTTCAAAGCATACTTCGCTAGATAAACATTAAAGTTTCCATTATCAAATAAAGACTGAGCACTATTCACAAAAACAAAAGATTGATATTCCTCACTCTTATTATGCTTAAACGCTTCAATTAAAATTTCTTTACAACGGTCATTAAAATAAACTGTTCGATAAGCACTTGCTGTTTTAGGTGATGATAACTTAAACTGATTATCAATATTCAATCTACTAAGTGTACGATTCACAGTCAAACACATATTTTCAAAATCAACATCCTCTTTTTGTAAGCCTGACGCTTCACCAAAACGCAAACCAGTAAGATAAAGAAACTCAGCCAATAACGCTGAAATCTTATGTCTTTTTATAGTATTTAAATACTCAAATAATGCTTTTGCTTCTTCCTTTGAATAAAACTTCATATTCTTTTTATGAAGCTCCTCAATACTACTAAATTGTCTAGGTAATTTAACTTGCGACACAGGATTATCAGACAACATACCCAAGCGTTTACCATAATCAAAAATCATATTTAATACTGAAAGCGTAACTCTTAACGTTCCTATTTTTTTATCTAACGATAAAATATAATCTTGTATTAAAATACTAGATATTTTGTCTATATTCTTTTCATAAAATCTCTCACTAAAATCCTTAATCACTTTCATTTGTGTATAAAACGTACTATCTTTAACACTAACTTTTCTAAATGCCAACCACGACTCATAAAGCTTACCAAACGTTACTACATCTTTTTTTACCTCCAACTTTTTTTCAATCATTCCCTCTAAAATCCGTCTTGCCTCACCTTGTGCCTGACGTGTTTTAGACTTTAACGTGCAAGAAACTTGTCTCCATTTTTCGCAATTCGTATCATAAAATTTTTCATAATAACGATACTTACCATTTTCTAAAGCTACAAAAAACATAACTACCTCTTTTCTAAAATCAAAAAGCAGGTATCTAGTTAATACCTACATTATATCATTATTTGTACTTATTATTCTCACACCACCTCAAATACTCATAAAATCCTCTAACATTGATTAAGGTCATTCTCGTTGACGGTCTCAACAATATCCCCCTAAATTCTTCATTTTTCCCAATAGCTGTCATATACTTTTCCAACGTCTTCTTTGAAAAAGTCGGAAAATACTTACTTATCAATTCTTGTTTCCCAACCATAATATCAGGAAAATTATTAACATTCAAAACCATATTTACCTCTTTTGTTCGTTATTTGCTCAAAAATCATGCCTACCTGGAAAATCGATTATTCGGTTTTTGGCAAAATAAAAAGGCTATGAACCAAATCATAACCTTAAATGCTTTTCAAAATTACAGTTGACCAATCAGATCTTGCCGACAGCAAACGCAAAACATTTACTGTCTCAGCACCTACAACATCATAAAATAAAATATAATCATTAACCACCTGATACCTAATTGAAGTTTCAACATCAACTCGTGAAGATAAACTAGCACCAACCATAGGACTATCACATAAACGACTATAAATTAACTCATCTAGTTCTCTAACAAAATTATCTATATTCCTAGCATATGTTCCCAACTGCTTTTTATAAAAAACTGCATCTTGAATATCCCTTAACACCTGACGAGAAACATTAACTTTATAACTCATTCTTCAATGCCAAACACTTTCCTAAATTCAACTTGTGATACCGTCTTCTCACTTGCTAAAGAATGATAACCTTTTTGTAATTCCTCAAAAAGTCTTACTCTTGCTTGCAACATTCTATACTCATCAAAATCAATCACAGCATACTTAGCATTGCCGTTTTTCGTCAAAATAACTGGAGAACCCACAGAAACATCTTGCAACGACTTATTATAAAATCTCATATCTGAAACAGGAATTATATTTTCCATATCAACACCTCTTAAGCAATATTTTAATTAAAATTATTATATCACAAAACAAAAAAATAGGGTACAGCCCTACTAGACTGCACCCCACCTATTTTAATTACTCGTCATCATCCTCATCCTCCTCAATATACTCATACTCAATCCCACGCAACTTATCAATCAACTCAGTAATCTTATCTTTAGCACCAATGTAAACAGCACCTAAAATAACAACGATTCCAACAATCCAAGACCACCAAGCCGTTTTCTCACCCGTATGAGGTAAAGTTTTCATCTGACCTGTAGAAGTTTTAAAACTAACAGTACCATCAGAATTAGTCTTTCCTCCCAAATTTTCAGCACTTGTCTTAACCGTATTACCTGCAGTATCTACAGCAGTAACAACAGCATCTTGCGTATTGACTACTTGATACCCTGATTCAAGAAAAATTGGTGCATCATAACTCACATTTTCAATTACTTGCTTAGTGACTTGTGAAACTTGACCTGCATTAGTTCCAACGTTTTCAACTGGATTTACAACAGGTTGTGTATTATCGGACTGCTTATCATTTGACTTAATCTTATCTGCTTTTTCTGAAACTGGCTTTGAATCCTTACCAAGTGCACTACTCGTAGAATCTTGCTTCTCTACAGGTTTAACTGATGACGTGCTATCTGAAACCTCTACACCTGCCCCATCCGTTGGCTGTCCCACAGTTGAATCCTTACTAGGTTTTGATTCTTGACCCAAAGACGTATCACTCGTAGAACCTTGATTATCAACTGGTTTAGCAATAGACGTGCCATTTGAAGATCCTACGTCTGTCCCAGTTATTGGTTGTCCTACAGTTGTCCCTGTATCACTCGTAGAGCCTTGATTATCAACTGGTTTAGCAGTTGACGTGCCATTTGAAGACCCCACGTCTGTCCCAGTTGTTGGTTGTCCTACAGTTGTCCCTGTATCGCCCGTAAAGCCTTGATTATCAACTGGTTTAGCAGTTGACGTGCTGTTTGAAGACCCTACGTCCGTCCCAGTTGTTGGTTGTCCTACAGTTGTCCCTGTATCGCCCGTAAAGCCTTGATTATCAACTGGTTTAGCAGTTGACGTGCTATCTGAAACCTCTACACCTGCCCCATCCGTTGGCTGTCCTACAGTTGCACCTGCATCACTCGGAGAAACCAAAGCAGAACTGTCTCCCAAAGTCGCAGACGAACTTGCCTCATCAGCAAATACAGCACTTGCATTAGATAGTACCAAAGTTGATACTGCTACCATTGATAGTAATTGTTTTTTTGTCATTTTAAAAATCTCCATTTTCTTTTTTATTTTAACAACTATAAGTCCTCTGACAGACTCATAGTCTTATTCTTTAACAGCATAGCTATAGTAACTTGCAGGTTGACATACTCGATAATGCACCTTATCCTGAACATTACTATAGTTACATTCAGATACAAGGAATGTTCCATCTTCATTGACATGCTCGACAAACCCAACATGTCCATACTGAGGAAATGTACCATCATTACCACCTGCAGTTGAAACAACAGCTCCCTCAACAGGTGTTGAAGATTCTTTCCATCCCTTAGACACCAACGATCTTACCCAATCTTGACCGTTACCGTTTCCGTTATAAATTCCTGCATCTTGACAGATTCCTGTCTCTTGCAGACGATTAGCAACATACCAAGTACATTGTCCAACAGGATATGAGTTAGCACCCAACGTAGTCAAGGAAGCAGACGTAGGCTGACCGTATTTCAACTTATCAGCATACTCGCCAGGGAAATCCCACGAACTAGCTAACGAACCACTTGCAAGATTTGAAGTTGGTACATCACTACTTGTTGACGGTGGGTCAGGTGTTCCACCATGTTCATCTATATACTTGTCCATTTTTTCCATGAACTCAGCACGTCTTTTTCCTGAACCTGACGTATCAGTAAAATAAACCCCACCGTCACTAGGACTTAAAGACCCATTCGCATTTTTTTGAGCCTTTTCATCCTGAATTTTAAAAGTCTCGTTATGATTCGCTATAATCGTTTGTTTTGTTAACGCCACAACAGCGACTTCATCATTAAAGTTATTCGCATTTTCAGGGTTAGAATCAAAAGCACCGTAACCAAACATATTAGAACCTGCATTAGTCGCTACACCTGCAGTACCAAGCGAACTTTCATTCATAGCGATTGAAAGAATAGCCCTAACATCCAAATTCGATTTTGATTCCCATTCAAGCAACTTAGCACCATTGATTCGGTTTTTATCATAATTAACCCCTAAGGTACTCATAAATCCATCAATCTGTTCTGCAGTAATTCCATACCTATGGACTAACAAATTATGAGTATAAGCATCACCATCCGACCAATGCTGACAATATTTAACTTGCCCGTTCGTTCCTAATGAACTTGTACCACCTCCTGAACCATCTCCAAGAACAGCAATAAATATAAAACCAATCAAGAAAATCGGTATCAAAGGTGGAATCAACATTAGCAAGACTAGCTTTATTTTTTTATGAGCAAGTCTTCTTATCAACACTACCTCCTATTTCTTCTTAATTGTTCTTTGATATTTTTTTCATTAACCTTATAACGTTTAAACCCTGTCTTAGGCTTTTTCACTTCTTCACGTTGTTTTCGTTGTTTCAACAAACGCTCTTTTGTCTGTTGATTTTGCACTTTTTGATTAGGAACTTTAGGCATTTGCTTATTCAATTTAGGTTTTTGAGCCACACGATTACGATACTTATTAGCTCTACTCAAAACCTCATCACGAGCTTGTCCTTTCTTCATTCCTTGACCTGCATAACCATAGACATTTGCCATTGCTCTATCACGAGTATTACGGATTCTATCTTTCGTATCTGCTAGACGTTGCATACCAACTTGTCTTCTATGTTGTGCAACCTCTTGACCTGTTTCATCAGACCAACCATTTTTATGAGCTAGATATTTACCTTTTGCTTTCAAATAAGTATTATCAACTCCCTGAACACCCTTACGGAAAGCACTACCTACACCATGTCTCATAGCACCTGTTGTCATTTGTCTCATCATAGATAGACGAGAAATATTCCTTTGACTACCATTTCCATAACGTCCCGAACGTCCTCGTCTAACCTGTCTCATAGTACGATTCAAACGTCTCATTCCAACATTACCGAAATTATAGCCTAAGCCACGCATGAATGATTCTGCACCATTAAATTGGAAATGCGAAATGAGCCAATCACGCTTGCAATAAGCTACAATCAAGACAATAATCTTCATAGTCGTTGAAGCAAAATAATTAGGGAACATTGCCTCAGTGACTTTAGTTAGAACCATATAGAAATAGAGAATAAAAACAGTCAAGAAGTTTACTGCAGAAGCCGAAACCTCAACTACTATAGCACTCTTAATAAAGCGATAGAACATATTTTCAAATGGAGGAAATATCGCTAACAGAAATATAAACGGTGATAGAATCAGCAACAAGAAAAATACCATCTTAAGAATGAATGATATTATTGCCATCAGAATGATAATAATTCCCATACCAATTGCATCAAACATAGAAATAAAGCCATACAAGAACTTATCTCCCCAAGCGTTCTGCATACGAGGAACTTTAGGCTTTTTCTCATCACCTACAAACTTATCAATAGTCGTTTTATCATTGAATTTAAACTTATCATCACCTGACTTATAATCTAGTAATTCTTTGAGCGTATCAGTCGTGACCTTATCATCATTAGACGTAAACGTCCCATCAGCATTCAATTCCTTAACATCTGTATTCATATAGACGTAAGGTTTCCAAATGGCTTGTCTAAAATAAAGGTCAAGAACCCCATCAGCACTATTATAAGGCTGAGTTGTTCCAACCATTGAAGCCGTCAATTCAGAGGTCAAAGAATTAGTATTGTTATAAACACGTTGAACCACATAAGAACCATTGATATTTGAGTAAAAAAGCAAAATAGCCAAGTACACAAATACCGAACGCCCTAATGACGTAAAGAAATTACCACCTTGAATGTGTCGGGTGTAAGCATACATCACCATGATTAGCCCTGCTAACGATAGTAAACCAGTCGTCAACAAACTACTAAATACACTCGCAGACGTTGAAACAATAGTTGTCAAATAACTATCAAGATTCGTATTATTTCCTGCTTGAATAAACTCATAAACCATTGATGCCAACCAAAAAATCTGTTTCGTTAACCAAAACGGAATCGAAATAACAGTATTGATTAGATAGTTGGTCTGAGCATCCATATTTAAAAATTTCTTCGGAAAATAGACCTTGCTATTAAAAGATGATAACTTCTTTTTTCCCATATCCTGATAAGTAATCGCAATACTAGTATCATGCTTTGGGTCTGGTTCCTTATTATCAGCAGGACTAGTAGCACTTTGCACAACCGTAGGCTTATTACCATTTAGATTACTAGGTTTTGCTCCATCACGTTTAGGGTCAGGCCCCATTATGGGCTGTTTTTTATCATCACTACTTGAAGCATTACTACCAGTCGTCGAAGAACTATCACTTCCTGAAGATCCATTTTTTTTAGCCTCATTTTTCTTCTTAATATCTTCAGGTTCTTCAGGGCCATAAGTTTTAGAATCACTAGATTTTTTACTAGAATCAGAACCCTTATAATTTTCCTTTAAGAGTGCATCTTCATAGCCTATCTTATAAACATCCTTACCATAATTATTATTGAAAGGCTGACTATTCGACTTTGCTAAAGCAGGAGAGGCAAGCCCTAAACTAACCAAGCCTAGAGCTACCAAAAGAGCCAGTTTAGTCTTTTTCATACACCCTCCTTTCTTAAACAGATTTCAACTTAGACTTAACTGTATCAAACAGCTTGTTAATTTCAGGAAACATCCCCTCAACCGTGATACGTTCTCTACGACCAAATGTATCAAAATAAATACATTGAGCATGCCCTGTATTACCTAACCATTTTCTAGTCGTATCAGTCTTTTCAACACGCAAGTAATCAAGAACCTCATCAATTTCAGTTTCTTCCAAAAAAGCAAAGACCGTACCAAAACCAGTTGTATCATCATTAGTTACTACATCAGCAACAGATTGTGTACCAAGGACAAGGAAATTATTAAACGAACGTCCAACACGTTTCATCTGTTTCAAAACAGAACGACCTGCAGACGTTGACTTAAACTGCCAAGCCTCATCCACGACTACAACAGTTTCAACTTCCCTATCACGCTGTCCAAAGAGTTTACAAAAATACCCAATCCCATACATAACAACCAAGCTATTCTTCTGAGCTTTTTCAATCTCATCAGTTTCCTCAGACGGTAAGTCAAGACCTGCAATTTCAAGCACAGTCGTTTTAGCAGTTAAGTCAATAGCATGATTCTTACCATCAGAAAAACATAACGAAAGAATAGAATCCTTAGATTTTTTATGCAATAGCATCCCTGCAGAACGAACATCCTGAACATCAGATTTCATCATTTCCTCGAAAACTTGTTTCATTCCAACAAGCTCACCTGCCTGACGTCTCGCCATAACAACCTCAATAGCAGTCATATAACCATACTCAACAATATCTGAATGATTCGTCAATACAGCCGAAATCATAGACTCAGCAAGCTCACTAGCATCTGTACCAGTAAGAAACACAATAGGGTCAAGTACCCCATGATTTTTAGGATTGTTTGGGTCAAGTGTCACGAAATCAATAGACCTGATATAATCTTGCAATTCAGGGAACTCATCATTCTCCTCTAACTCAGCTAATACACTTTCATACTGTTTACGCATCTCAGACTTAGGGTCAATGTATAATGACTGAATTTTAAGCATGGAGTGATAAGTAAACAAGAGCTTAATCAAGAATGACTTACCACGACCAGTCGCACCAATCACGGCAACGTGTGGATTCGCAGTCAATTTCCCCTCAACATTATTCTTGTTTGCTTGAAGCAAATTGACATAGACAGGATTAGAGCTTGCCTCAATGGCAGACCTATAATCACCCTGCCAAGATTTCAACTCATTATCCACTCGCCCAATCGCAAATCCAACATCAGTACCAACCTTACGTGTTGTAAAGAAAAGATTCTCACAAAAAGCAGATAAGGACATTTTTTGAATGAAATTCTTATCATAGGTCGTTAGAACCTCACCTATACGTGTCTTATACAAGAGATACAGTTGGTCTGCAGATGCTTTAGACACCTTAACACCAATACTTGCCAAGGTCTTAGTCAAAATTTCATACTGTACTTTCAACTGTTCTAATGATTGAGCTGAGAAATCCAAGCAATGAAGATACTGAACAATAGGCTCACCCTCATCAATATTCTCTTTCAAATCATCCAATAATAGAATCGAAGATACAACCTTAGCATTTTGAGTATCACCATTTTCGTCAGCATCTATCGCTGTTCTATTCAATCTACGTCTATTACGATTCGCTTTACCCTCAACACCCAATGCACCCTTAACAGCCATAAAATTCCCTAATACAGTAGAACCAACAGGAAAATTTAAACCAACCAGTTTATCCAAAACATGCATAAATGAAACGTTTTGAGGAATTTCCACAATCGGAAGATACCAACGATAAGTCGCATCATCAAAATCTGACATTTTAATAACGCTAACATTTTCAAGTGTAATAGCTACATCATCAATATTCTCAACATTATCTTTAACAGAAATCAACTCAGACTCATTATCATAAAGGAATCCTTGAATGAAGTGTAAACGTTGTAAAAACCAATTCTCATCAGTCGTTAAACGAGTAACATCGAGACCTGACAAGTCTGAGTAAGCTGTCTCCTCTTGCTGAACATATTCTTCATACCAGTTTTCAGGAACACCCTCAGAGAAACCTAGCAAATTCATAGTCATATCTCTAGTACGTCTAAAGGCTTGTCCCATTGTTTGCTTCAAATCAACAGACAAATGAATTGATTTCAATGGCACAATAATATGATGCCAATAGTCAAATGGCATCCCAATGGAATCAACCAACGTTTCAACCATGCCATTAAGCACATATTCAGCCAAATCTGCTGTTGCTGAATCCCAATCAATATCATCAGCTAATAATTTAAAACGTGCTGATAAATCTTGATTCACAGGCGTTGTCTTAATCATAAAATCACGATAAGTCAAACAATTTGCTAATGCTGAATACTCAATATCTTTCAACTCTTCCTTGCCCTTTTCATCAACAGAATTGACAATTTTTGACGGAATCCGATAAATGGCAAATACTGAACCATCCTTACGAAGCACAAGATTATCATGCACATCCCAAACCTGATTCAACATCACATCATCATCCATATTCACCAGTTTACTTATAAAACTCATTAGACCTCCTTTCTACCACGCATCTTTTTAGCTTTAACACGTTTATAGACCAAGCCCTTATTGATTACCAATGTTTTGTCCTTACGACCAAAACGAACATAAAAAATAAGATAATCTTTTAAATACATAAATAGACTCTTACCTTGAACACGTAAATCCGAGAATAAACCTGCAAAATACCAACCAAGAAATCCTGCAGATACAATCTTAAATCCAAAAACAAAGTGAAACGGTCTATATAATTGCCAAATCAAAAACGAAATAATGACAAAATAAATCACTCGACTCAATTTTATAGGCGTAGGTAAGCTATACTGCTCATTTAATTTTTGAATCCATACAGGCTGAGATAGAGCCTCAGTATAAGAGTAAAGCTCTTTATCCTCAGTTGACTCTTGTTGCTCCTCTCGACTCATTAAGCACCTCCACCTTTGACTTTATTAAAAATCGTCAAACACATATCCAAAAATGCAATAGGGTCCTTACCAATCCAATAAGCAACTGCACCAATAACACAAGCCCAAACAGCACTACCTGTATCACCTGAAACAGCAGACTTAGCTATTTTCCATACTACTATTCCACCAATTACCCAAATACCAAAATTCTGAAATGCCCATTCATATAACCCTTGAAACGTCATTCAATCTTATCCTCCTTTTTTACCTTTGCATAATCTGCAGGGATTTCATGTTTTAACTCCTTAACAAAGTAAGAGTCATTTTTCTTAGCTAATTTGAAACTAAAATTCTCACTATGCGTTATACCCTTAATTTCAAATGTTGCTTGCACATAAGCCTCCACAGAACCATCTTTATGAATTTTGTAATAAGCCCAATCCGTTGACTTATAAATAGCACCGTTGATAGTTGTCACACCATCAGCAATCAAATCCAAGTTTTTCTGACTCGTAGTATAGTTCTTGAAGAACAAATCCATGAAGTCATTCAACTTTTTCTTATCTGAATTTGACAACTCTGTAGTTTGACTTGATAGAACCAATTCTTTATCATCAGAACTAGATTTTTTAAGATTCGTTACTGCTGAATACCAAGGCAGACCTGAAACATAATATTTTCCATCTTTACCACCAAACGGAACATTAAAACCAACCTTGATATTTTCTGCAGAATCCCCTGACCCAGACTTATAAACCACCTCATAAACAGCAACATTATCTTTAATTTCTTGAAGATAACTGCTTAACAAGGACGTTTCCTGTCTTAACTGACCTTGATTCTGTTCTGACGGTACATAATTGTAATAGCTATTCAATTCATCTAACTGTTTTTTCTGAGCCTGATTATCCATTGAATAAGTGAAATAAGCATTGACATAACCATCTAAAAACTGCTCCAAACGATAATCAACCTTATCTGACGTAACCTTTTCAACTTTAGGTTTCTGATTACCAGTCAACTGCCCATAAACATTCAACCCAATAGCTGTTGTAGCCAACAGACCAAATCCAACCAATCCAGTCACAAATATTGTCGTCATTTTTCGAGATGAGATCTGCCTCATCTGATGCTTTTGTTTCTTACCAACTTTTTTCAAGACCTTTGGTTTAGCCTTTTTCTTAACAATTTTTTTAGCCAATTAAACCTCCCTTTCAAGAAACATCAATGTAATATTTATCTTTAATCTGCAGTAAATATCCTGCTCTCAAATACTGACTAACAAAATTAACCCAAGAACCAGTCTTATAAAAGGTTACAAGTAATTTATCAGAGTCAACTTGACCTATCACTTTAATCATTGCCTCGACCTCATCCTTAGATAAAAATTTGTAATAATGAGTCGCAATAAAATATATTGAACGACCTTGATTCAGCAAATAAGCAACTACCGTAGAATCACCATCATATAGCTCCTCCACAGCTTGTTTAAGCACATACACCTCACGCAGACTAAAAATTCTATCAACATTCCAATCAGTTATCGAACATATAAAAAAGGCATCTTCTTCAATGCCTCGCTCATACATCCGTTGTCTAACTTGATTTTCTGTAAACTTCATCAAGTCCAAATCACACAGCTTTTTAGACTTACCATTCTCTCTAGTCCTAATCACTGCAATCATTTATCTTATAATTCTTCCTCCAAACGACTAAGCAATTTTTTTGCTTCCTGCAAATGTTCTTGAATATTTGCAAGAGTCTCATTAGCTCGCTTAACATCATACTCAGTCTCCTCACTAGCAACTGACCTACGACTTTTAGAATGAATCGAATCTACAATAGCAGACACAGACCTGCCAAGACTTTCAATCTCATTGCTACGCTCTAACATCAACAAAATCCATTTTGTCATATCACTTACCTCTTAAATTTTTCCAAATCAGACACAGACAAATCAGCATTGATTAACTCATTAAAACCTCCAATCATAAATATCACTCCAAGACACACCAAGATTCAATACCCTCACGACCCAGATAATAATATCCTAAATCACTAATCTTAGATTCAATCTCATCAATATTTTCATCTACCCATTCAAAAAGCTCATCATTCCCCTTAAGCTCCTTAAACTCTTGTAATGAAAGCATTGATAGATTATCTACAACTGTTTCTTCCAACGTCCATTCATAAAAACCATTCAAGTAAACATTATCAGGGTCACATCCTTGACCTAACTCAGTAACCTCACACCCATCAAAATAATTATTCAAGCTTTCTTGAATTTCATCAGACCAATCCAAAAACTTTTTACCATAAGCAAAATCAGAACAAGCTGAAATAAAATCAGGATATACAATCTTAAATGACATCAGCTATACCTCCATTTTTTTCAAAAAAATAAGTGATTAGCCTATGAAAACTAATCACTTTGTCTTATCGATTCTATAAACCTAGTTTGCAAAATCTACAAACTTTTGACCTTTTTTACGCAAAGCACCAACAGCCTTACGCATTTCACCATTGAAATACCAATACTTTTTTAACTCAGTTTCAATATCAGGAATATGATACTGACTCAATTCTCGACCAGTCAAATCCTGCAGTGCCTCATCTTTAACATAGTCTTTCAATAGCATAGCATTGTTAAAGGCTTCTTCCCAATCCTCTTTAGTTAAAGCCTCACCTAACGCAGTCGAAGTAGTTTTGATTTTTTTCAAAACAGCATCTAATTGTTCATTATGTTCTGCCATTTTCTAAATCCTCCAAATTTCTATGACAGTTTTATGACTTGTCAAGGTCATTTAACTCACCTTAATTTTTCCCAAAAAATAATGATAATGTTGTAAATACAAAACCACCAAGCCAACATAAAGGAACTATAGTAAATCCATGCTCACACATCTTAAAAACATAATCAGGAAAACTATCAGCAATCACAACATAATTTGAAAACATACCAAACATAAAGGCAAATAGACAATCAAAAAACAGACATACAAACAGATAAACGATAAGTCCTAGAACAAACCGAACCAAACACACTATCTATATACCTCCTTATATCGCAACAATGACTTTTCCAAATGATAATCAGTTGCTAACTTAATAATCATTTCCACCTGCTTATCTAAATCCTGCATCTGACAGCCAAACAATAAGAGCTTACGTTTTGTATTTGCCATATCTGATAGAGAGTCAAAATAATCTCTTTGCACAAAACTCAAATCATCCTTTATCACTTTAGGACAATCAGGTTTTCTCGACTTATCTAAAAGCTCATTCAGATCCTCACGTTTTCGCTTAAAAATATCACTATCTATATCAGAACCATAGAAATAACGTTCAGGAATCATATCAACACATTTCTTCAAAATATCAGGTATAGAATCATTATCCTCTAACCAACGCATCAACTCCTCTTGTTTGTAAGTTAAATCCAATCAAAGCCTCCTATAATTCATTCTATCAGCACGCCATAAAACAACTACAACAGCCAAGCCATAAATAATATTTCTAATATCACTAATTACATACCAAAACGCCATCCAATAACTTTTCTGACTATGCGTAATAAAAGTAAAAATAAACGCAAGAAATAAATCTATAAAAATTGTGCTAACAAAGATTCTAAATAATACACATCCTAAAATACTAACAATCCTTTTAAAACTAATCAAAAACACTCCTTACCTTTTTAAACTTATTAACCAAAAGTCTATATTTCAAAAAATCACTTTCATCAAAATCAAGAACATCTTTTTTCCATGTAGAAACAACAAGACTATGAATAAAACTTTCAGAAACAAAATAATTCAATAGTTTATTAAACAATTCTAACTGATAACTATTAAAATCAAACCCATCAACAATGACATAGAGCCTTTTTCGCCCATCAGGAAAATCATTCGCTCTCATTTTTAAAAATTGCAAGTAAGAAATAAACTCATCAAAATCAAGAAACAAACCTCCAGCCCTAGCAAAATCTTTATCACGATTAAGTCGTTCTGATAAAACAACAACATTTACATCAAGGTTTGCTTTCAAATAACTTACAAACCAATTAAGAAAATACGTTTTTCCTGCACCTGCAGAACCATTAACAACCATATAGGTTTTTTCATCCCCAATTAGTCGATTAAATATATCGAACACACAATCACGAGATTCTAATATAGATTCTAACTTTTTACCTTTAGAATCATAAAGATCATAAACTCTTTCCATAAGACCCTCACTTCAAACTATTTTTAATATCATCAAGCATCTGTTGACCTCGTTCAGTTATCTCACCACTATTCAAAATCATAGCAAGATAATCTTCCTGCACTATCTTGTCATACTCACTTACCAGAGCTAAACTAGGTGCTACCTGCTGAGACAACCACTTAATCGTTTTCTCTATGCTATAAGGTTCAGGCTTCGTACTTAACACTAAGGGAAGACTGCCACCAAATAGCTTTTGCCATTTTTTATCAGCAAGATAAGCTCCCCACTCATTCAAACCATCATAGACATCAAAATTCGCATTGATAAGTCCTCTTGCAACCTCACCTAAATCAATACCTTGCAGATACTCCTGTACTACAGCATTAGCTTTTTTCTGAGCTAGCCGAATCTCATACCTATTCCACTCATCATAGACACACAAAGCATCCTCTACACTAATACCGTCTTGTTTAGCACGTTCATAGCGTTTTTCATAAAAGTTAAAGTAAAGTTCAGATTGACGAGAACCAAAATAAAGCGAAATACCCTGTCTGTTATCTTCTCTATCTTGTTCATCCTCGAAATTAAGAGAACCACCACCGATATAGTTCCAACGTCTCAACTTCTCAAAATACAGCTCTTGATTGTAATACTTAGTAATCATATCCGACAGCTCAAATTGTTCGCTTTCATTACCCTTACCGAGATATAATTCATCAATCGCAATATCAAGACGTGTCACATTCATACTTGATCGATACGAAAAATCAAGATTTTTAAAAAAATCAAACCACGTCAAATCATACTTAGCTAGAATACATTCAAATTCCCTGCATCCCTGACCTGACATCTGCAAGGTTATCTGATAATTACCAGTATCGAATTTGTCCGCAAAATCAAAAATCCAAATATTACCACGTTGCCACACATGATTATAATTCATCAATCCTGACTGAACAGACCTGAAATCCTTAAACTTGCAATGCAAGAACATAGTACAAAAGAAATCCAAATCACGAACATCCTTAAATGTGATTCTCACATAGTCAATCAGGACACGCAATCTCTCTTTTTCAGCATAACCATAACCAAATGCACTTTTTATCTCATTAAACCTGTCTAAAGATAACGCCTTTTTTCCAGTCTCATAGCGACTTATCAACGTTCTATCAATACCACATGCTTTTGCAAAATCAGCTTGATTAAGCCCAGTTTTCTGCCGAAATTTCTTAAGATACCTTGCATCCACCTACTTTTCACTCCTTTTTACAAACTTTGTGACCTGTTTTTTGCGATTTTGTGACCTCTTGCTGAAACTTGCAATCGCAAGCTACACAAGGCTTCAGGGAGGTTTGAATACCCAATTTTCCAAATTGTTACCCCCCTATTAGAGATAGGGGGTTGAAATCAAAATCCCTCCCTCTAATCAGGGCATAGCTAGACCACAACAAGAACATGTACGTGCCAAGTGTAACTTGGCACTAGTTCTTGTTGTTAGCTATGCCCTGATTAGAAAGAGTGATATTTACACGCTTTCTAATTAACGGCATCACTGTCAAAATGGATAGAAACCATCTCTTTCCATGTACCATCAAACGACTCAAATGAATCAAAAAGTCCCTCTAAAAGAAGACAATCATCCTCACTCAAAACAACCTTACCATTATCTCGTTTAAATTCTTTAAACCCTCCTTTTTCAATAACATCAACGACATTCTTAATTTGTCCAAATGACTTACCTATAGACTTAGACAATTCCCCTATAGTCTTAAAATCAGAAGAATCAGATAAACTTTGTATAGGCAAATCAATAGGCTCATCTAAAGCAATATCATCCAGACTTTCTACATCATCCTCACTATCAACATCACCCTGATAATTCGGTTCATGTGGATTTTCAATCCTAGAATAAGTTTCAAACACATCAAAAAATGAAAAATCTTTTGTCAAATTAGGTGCATAAAATTCTTGTGCAGGCAAGCCAAAAATACCACTATAACCCCGACCATACACCTTTTTACCATTCAAACGCTCAATAAATCGAAATTTCTTGTTAGCATTTTCATCACCGAAAGTCATCTGATAACCACTATCTGACAAACGCCCCATTGAAATATGATGCATCATATTATCACGTAACTTAGTAGGCAAATCATCATAGGTAGGTTTTTGCATAGCCAAAATAACATAAGAACCCACCTGACGACCTTTAAGAATAATTTCAAGCAAATCATCAATCATCTGTCCACCAATCTTAGCGTTACGATTAAGTGAAGCCATCAATGCGTTCCACTCATCAACCATCAGAATGTTAGGTTCAAGACCGTATTCATAAAAACGTCCTAATTCACGTTCACCACGCTTTTTCATTTCAGCACGCATATAATCATAACGGTTATTCATTGTCTGCTTAAAATCAGCAACCATCTTAGCTATATCCTCTTTTTCAAAGAAAACACGACCTTTAAATATATCCAAATCTCCTAAAGGTACAAAATCAGCACGTTTCGGATCACCAAGATAAACAACACATTTTTTTGCAAGACCAACAAGTATCTCCCTCAAAAGAACCGTCTTACCACCACCAGTACCACCAACAATAAGCATGTGAGGATTCTCAGTCATAGACCATTTAACGACCTTAGAAAGAACAAGCTCATACTTATCATTCAGTACAACATCCTTAGCCTCAATACGATTAAGGAAAGCCGAATAGGCAAGCTCATAAACAACAAATTTTTCTTCATCAATCTTATTCATAAAATCCATAAAATAAGTTGTTTCAAGCTCAGAACCAATACGAGAGAATCGGTCTTGAAATTTACTACCTTGCGTACCCAAATAAAGCCTTAAATCATATTTACCTTGTTTAAGATACACTTTAGGAAATTTCTTCCTAGAACTACCACCCTGCTTACGACTAGCCTTTTCATAATAAAAACCCTGCTCATTAAGAAAATTTGCAGTAAGCCACAATCGATAAATCCGTTTATACAATGGAATCCTATCCTCAGCAAGTACATGCAAAAAAGACACCAATGGATAAATCAATACCAAAAAAACCACTACAGGAATCATACTCAAATAATTCATAACAAAAAACTGCTCATAATTTAAGTAAGAATAATAACCAATAACTAAAATAAAAGGCAATGCCCAAAATAATTTAAGCATCCAAATCAAATTCAAATGCCAAGGTCTTATCCTTGTGCCTCGATAAACAAAAATAGTACCACCCCATTTCAAAAAATTTAAATGAAAAAGATAGTAGCTATATCATTCCAAACTACTATCTCGAATAAAAATTAAAAAGTATTACTCAAACAACCTTATTTTGGTTTATTATCATCATTATGTTGCTCTGGTTTTGGAGGCTTAGGTCCTTGTGGTCCACCAACCTTAAAAATACCACTAGCAAACAATTTAGCTTCACCACTCCCGACCTGAGAATAAGTCACAACAATATCATTAAGTGACACTTTATCACCAAATTTCAATCCTAACTCATCAAAAGCTGACAAAGGCATATCCGTAATGGTAACAAATACTTGTTTATGTACCCTAGAACGTAAAGCCACATCAAAGCCCTGCATCTCACCAGTCGCAACCTGACGATAAGTTCCATCTCCATTAGGACGATTCAAATCATCCTCATAAACAAGATTATCACGAACTTTCTCAATAAAAGTTAACTCACCAAGCTGATCAACAGGATTCTCAATCACATCATTCAAAATACGATACTGCTTACCAAAAATATCGAACTTGTCACCCAAATTCAAACCATAACGTGCCATAAATCTAATACCTCACTTCCTTATTTTAAAACATTAATTTTCTTAGCATAAACTGATACATACGGAGCAACTTGACGACCCTCAGCATAATCTTCAAAAAACATAGGCTCACAGCCATCAAAATTGACTCTAACATCCTCCTCAATCACACCATCAATAACAGGCGTAATTACATAAAACAAGCCATGACGTTCATTCATAAGCAAGTGACGAATATAAGAACCACGTTGCCCATTAACTTGACGAGGTGGCTGACCCTCTTGCCCCAAATAGATAGCTTCACCAATCGCATTAGAATTTAGCTTAATATTACTCAATTTCATTATCCAATTACCTCACTTAATTTTCTTTCTTTGACTTAAAACCGAATACTCCCAACACAAACAAAACAATCCCTGAAATCATTGCTAAAACAGTTGATTTTTCACCAGTATTAGGAAGAACAGATTCTTTTTCAACAACAGGTGCTTTAGGAGCAACAGGTTCAACAGGTGTCACAGGTTTTTCCTTAACAGGTGTAACAGGTTTTGAATTCTCAGGAGTTTTAGTCTCTACAGGACCAAAATAAATCACATCATCATTCACATAATGGAAAACATCATTCTTAATAGAATCCCCTGCTTTAACACGCAACGCAGAAATAACAGCTTTAACTTGAAATTTAGATGATGGACTCAACTTAGAAAGAAAGTCCTTATTAACATCAAAATTCCATTTACCAGTCTTAACATCATAAGTTACAGTAACATTCTGACGTAACATCTCATCAGTCACTTTTTCACCAGTTTTAAGCGTAGCATTTGTTTTATCTGTCAACTCAGCCAAATAACCTTGATACTCATCATGAACAGTATCAAGATAATCTGTAAAGCCATAACGATACAAAGGTTTAGCAGAAACATCAACCAAAGAACCAATCAATGGATATTTAACTACATCACCAAATTTAACTGTCTCATGATTCACATCGTTACCATACTTATCAGTAACCTCTTTCTTAACTGTCAAAGGTTGCTCATAAGTATCTTTATGCCAAGTTACAGTAGAAACAGCAGGCTTTTCATTAGTATTTTTCAACTTAAAGTACAACTGACCTGCAGTATTATAAATCCATGTATCATCAATATTAAGGAAATGAACCCAATCTGTTGACTGTCCATCCTTAACATTAAAAGACTTATTCAAAGCAAATGACTTACCAATAACATCATTAAAGGACTGACTACCATCATGACCTTTAGAATAAAGAACATTACCATCCAAATCTTTCACAATATAATTAATGTTCTTATTAACAGCCAAATTTGGACCAGTAACATTCAAATCATACTTGTCTAAATCAACACTAGAAATAGTAATCTTTTCAAACCCATCACCGTTATTTGAAACAGTATAATTCAATTTACCATTCAAAGTACCAGTCGCAAATGATGAAACACCATCATTTAGATCGTGTGTGCTTGAGAAAGTGCCATCATTATTGACTGTTACCTTTTGCCACGTATTATACTGACCTGCATCAGTTACAGACTCAGACTGACCTTTACCCTCAGTAGCAACGTTAGTAGCCTTATTATAATCAGCAACCTGCTTATTATAAGCATCTACAGTCTTATCAATAGCTTCAGCCTGCTTCGCATAATCTTCTTGACCTTTTTTCTCAGATTCTACAAACTTTGTTTCAGTCTCATTAACAGTAAAACCACTGTTTTTAGCCTCAGAAACAGAATCAGTCAAATCTTTAGAAACAGGTACAGCAGTTGTGTAAGTTGGATTCTTAGAAACCTCAACAGCCTCAGTACCATTCACAGGTGTTACTTTTGTTGTTGTATTATCTACAGAACTTGTCGAATTAGCAACCTCATCTGCAGATACAACACCACCAAACAAAATAATTGCCCCTGCCAAAGCAATCCCTGAAACCAACTTTTTACCATACTTACGGAAAAATCCGTGACCTTTTACATCATTTTTAAATTCCATTTAATACATTTTCCTTTCCTAAAACAAAAATCAACAACAATATTTTTTATATTCACGATGGAGAACGTGAACTTATCATAATAAATCTCCTTTTTCCAATTAAAAAAAGCCATGTAAAACATGACTAATAAATAGAAACTCCCTTTTCATGCCATCGAAGCCTGAAACGCATTTTAACATCCGTATCAAACCCATATAAAAGATTAGCAAATGTCGGATAAATGCCTTTTTCAGTACAATTATAAGCTATAATCTCATCCTCATAATCATCAACAAACTCTTTAAGAGCCTTAATATCTGTCTGATTATAGGCGTAAGGATAATGAGGTCGATACTCAACACCCTCAGAATCAGTTATTAAAAGCGAATACGTTTTCTTTTCCTCTACAGCTCTGTCTCCTACAACAAACGGTCTAGGAACAATAGAGATAGTATAACCAAGAATATTAAACACCACCTATCTAAAACAACTCCCATTTAACACACTTACGCCACTTTTTATAAGAATGAAGAAGTAATTCACAAACACCATCATTCACAACTATACCATGATGAACAATTACTTCACCATCAGAATAATAACCATCTAACAAATCAAAATCAAGACCAGTTAATACTAATGAATAACAAAAAGACCTCTTAGCCCCATTTTCAACAATAAGAAGACCATTAGCAACATCATCATCAATATAAATTTTGACAACAGACTTCTTTTTAGAACCCTTTAAAAAAGCAATTAACTGAGACTTCACAAAAAAACTAGAAATCACATATACACCCCACAAATCAAACTAACCATACCAAAGAAAAAACAAACTCTATGAATGAGCAATGCCCCATCAGCCCACAAAATAACTCCCTTATAAAAAAGAAAAAAAGCAAACAAAATAAGAACAACACCCATAATAAAATCCTCAACTTACTTTATCTAACAAATCATTAAATAACTGAGCGACCTCAGACTTATAAACAAGTTTAACTTTAGAATCAACTAACATAACAGGAATATCTTCAACTTTTTTAGTCGAATTAATTTGCTTTATAATACCATGAGCCATACTTCCGTTAAGACCCATTTCAGTCAGATCCTTATAAGATAAACAATCTTCTCTATCAAAATCAGTATTTACCAAAGACTTATAAGAAATCAAATGATCAAGACTACAATCAAAAATAGCAGACATCTTAACCAAAGCTTCAATATCAGGAAAGGCATCACCTGAAACCCAACGTTGAATCGAACGAAGACTAACACCTAACTCCTCAGCTAAACGCTTATTATCATAACCCTTATGATGAATTAAATGTTTAATATTACTTTCTACTTTTAACTCCATAACAATCACCTCACAAATAATTCTTCAAACAAACTAGCTTACAAGAATTTACCAAACTGATAAACTCTTATAAACCAACAAAAACTTACTTATTATTAGGACGAAACCTCTAAATAAGTTTTGTCAGTTTTCTTAATTATTATTTTCTATTAAAAAAACTCTACAGAAAAAATCCATAGAGTATGAGTACACTAAAAAATAAATACGCATGCTCTTATCTTCGCATACTAAATCAGTGTTTCGAAATCATCACGACTTTCACCACTTAGAACAAGTCACAGCACAAAAAGCGTCTTACTCACCTTGCCCATTAGCAGACTCAAAAAAGAATCCACACACCGCCCACAGTCTTGTTAGCCGTGATTTCTGACATAACCACCAACCAACGCTGTCTCCACCCCATTAAGGGTAGCAGTTCTAGTTTTTCGCTCTACACGGGAAAACATATCAGCTAAAACCCTAATACTTTTTTAATCTATAATTAGCTCACTAGCTTTTTCCTGCTGATATTCACTCCTCAAAGTATTATTGCTATTGATGTATTGCTTACTTCTATTGAGCTAATACTTTATATAAGTTCATCTATCACCCCTAGTAGGCTAATTATAGATTAAAATGTCAAAACAACAAAATCTATTAAACACTAAACAAAAATTTTGACTAAAACCTTGTCTTTTTAATCAAAACATACTAAAATAAAATTACCACATTTTATGACGTTGTTTTGATAAAGGTTTTAATACAATTTATCATTATGACGTATTTTTTATTTACTTGTCAAAGGTCATTCTGTTTCAATACAGACATAACTAACAACAGAATTTCCGTTAAAGTAACATATGACTATAAAGCACGAAAACTTATTTATTTCAAAATTTACCTTAACAACTTTTGTTGTTATATACATAATACAACTTTTGTTGTTTTGTGTCAATAGTTTTTTTAAATATTTTTTCGTTTTTTTTAAAAGGAAAAATTTATGTTTAACGAAAGACTAAAACAACTAAGAAAAGAACAAAATCTCACTCAAAAAGAACTAGCCAAAAATATCAATACTAGTCAACAAAACATCGGATTTTGGGAAACAGGTAAAAGAAACCCTAAATTTGATATGATAGAAAAACTAGCAAACTTTTTTAATGTATCAACCGATTACTTAACAGGCAAATCTAACACTAAAAATCCCAAATCAGACATCGATAACGCAATAGACAAGTCAGTAGCCTATAACGGAAAACCAATCACAAATCATGATAGAGAGGCTATAAAAGCCTTTCTAACCACTTATTTCTCAAACAAGGACTAAATACCCTATGAACCTGCTAAAACTCATTAGACAGGCTGAAAATCAGGGATGCAACATCATCTTTTTAAAGGACTACCAAGAGCAAGGCAGATACCTTGAATACAACAGCCAACATTTCATTTTTATCAACGATAATCTATCCGAACTCATGAAAATAAATGTTATCTTACACGAACTAGCACATTTCAAAAATCAAGACACTAAAAACAGCTTATCTAATATAAAAAGCTTTACACATCATATTGAAAATAATGCAGAAAAAGAAAGAATCATAAATCTTATGACTCTAACTAACTCAACATATCCTATTGACGAATCATTCAATTATCTCAACTACATGAAAACAACAGCAATTCCTGAAAAATACGAAAACATCGTTAAAGAAATTGCTAAAACACTTTATCAATCAAATAAAAGAAAAAAATAGACTAGGATAAAACCTAGTCTTTATTCGTCTGAACTACTAAAATCATACTCCTCACCTTTAGATTCCTTTGCCTTTATCTTATCATAAGTTTTAGAACCCACTTTTACAAAAGTATCATCATCAACAGTTAAAATATCATTATCTAAACGATAAGGCATCGTAGCATCATTTCCAATAAACACATTTTTATCCTTATCTATAGAAAAAATAACATCCTCATCTACCTTTTTACCCTTATTACCCTGAATCTTTATCACTGATTCATCATCAATAGTAGCTCCCATATTGTTCGAAGCATTATAGGTCTTATAATAAGTACCATCCAAATTTTGCCCACCACACGCAGTTAAAATTACTGCAGATACTATCAACAAACAAATACCAAAAAATCTTTTTCTCATTGTAATCACCATTTTCTTTCACTTTTCTTTTATTTTACAGAATTAACTACCCAAAATCAATATCAAGCCAAAATAAAACGTACCAATCAACCTGACTGATACGCTTTATTTTGTACTCATTAACTAGACACTTGCATGGTTAATTTTTGGTTAACACCCAAAATAATTAAAAAAATTTACCTCAAAAATACATACACCTCAACACCTATTTAAAACAACTAAGTTTTAAAACATAAAAATAGGGACTAACAAGAATTCTAAAAACTCTTATTAAATCCCCAATTAATCTTGTTTTGGTGTAACGGACAATAACTGCACAAAACGGTGCTGTGCTGACTCCGTTTCGAGTGACACATTGTCATATCTGAAGAGAATTTCTTCGATATTTGCTAAGCCTAAACCACGACCTGTTCCCTTGGTCGAAAATCCTCTTTGCTTCAAAGGAGCTATGTCAATAGAAGCTTCCTTAGTGGAATTTTCAACAGCAATTACCGACTGCCCCTCCATCTTAAAGATAGCAATAGACAACTTTGGTGTTTCTGACAGAACAGCTGCCTCAATAGCATTATCGCAGAGGATTGATGTAATAGTAATCAAGTCCAAGACACGCATATCTGTGAAGAAAACACCTTCTTCGACCTCAACATGACAATGAATTCCCTTATCAAACGCCTCAGCCAGTTTAGAAGACAACAGGCTCTTGAGTGGCATATTGGTTACATGTGTTAGTTTCGCCAAATCAAATTTCTGTTGCTTCAAATCTGATGCTGAATCTTTAAGGACAGTGTCATAAATCATCTTGATCTGGTCAATATCTCTCATCTGTATCGCCTCACTAAGCGAAATCAGAACATTGGTATAATCATGACGAAAACCACGTAGTGTTTCATAAAGGCTCTCAACTTGCTCAGAATACTTTTCTAAATCATCCAAGTGACGACGATTTTCTTTTCGACGCTGATTTTCAAAGTACTCATCTGCATACTTATTGACACTATATACAGCAAAAAGGATAGATGCAAAACCAACTAAGGTTACGATAGGACCAGCATAGTAGAGTGAAAAGAATTGCGAAGCTACAACCACAGCATAGTTAAAAATCACATAACTAATCAAGATAAAGTTAGTGAAAAACATAATTCGACTAAACTTACGGTCTCTCTCCAAGACCCTTAAAGATTTAAAGTCAATATTAAGAAGCTTGGAAAGAGCAACAAAGGTTGGAACAATTAGAAGGTCAAAGAAAATAAAATAAAGATAACTCTTGTTGAGAAAATCTGAAGTGATATTAAAGGCTGGCATCAAGAAATAAGAATAACCATTAAATATCAACAGATAAATGACTAAAGGGTAGAAGGCATAGAAGGCCAACATATTGGCCGTTCTTTCCTTGCCAAAGAAATAGGCATAGAAAAGAAGATAGAAAGGCGTCATAAAGGACAAGCCGACCCCGAAAGAGGAACCGAGTAATCCTCCTAGGAATTCTACTAAGAAAGCCAAGGGGAGAATCAGTCGGGGAACCCTAACCAAACTGGTCTGTTCGTAAATCCATTGTATGACGATAAAATGCAAAAGATATTCTAATGCAATTTGAAAATCAATCATCATATGATAGTTAGCCACCTCCTTCTAGTCATGATAGGTATATGACAAAAGCCACGCTACTATTTTATCACAATTCCCGTCAACAGATGAGATAAAACTGAATAATCATCTCGGATTTCAGAAAATTTTTAATAACTATTAGAGAAGAAGGATAGGCTAGATACTTTAACGATTTTTCAATCGTTCCAAAAGTTCTTTTTTACGTGTTCGCGAAAGGAGGCAAGACTCACCGTCATCAAAGAAAACCATATTAGCTGTACGATCCACACTTGTCACATTGCTGACATTAACGACGAAAGAGCGGTGGGTTTGGAAGAATATATCATCCAGTTTTGCCACCTCTGCAATTTTCCCATAAAATTCAACCAAGTTTGTCTTGGTATGGGCAATCAACTTATGTGGAACAGGAGCTGTCTCAATATACAAAATGTCATTATAAGGAATACTGACATCATTTTTATCCGTTTTAACAGTGAGACTCTGTGTCTTCGTTTCTTGCTCAACCTGTGACTGGGCAAAATCCAAAAGCTCTACCAAAGCTCTCTTGAGATCCATATCTTCCATGGATTTATCCACAAAATCAAGGGCTTGAATCTTATAACGAAAAGTTAAGGGCATAAACTCCGAGTAGGCTGTTACAAAAGCAATTTGTGCTTTCAAATCTTCTTTTCGAATCTCCAAACCAATATCTAGTCCCTGCTTGGTCTGATTTTTGAGGTCAATATCCAGAAGGTAAATCATGGATTTACCTGAACCTCTGTCAGCATCTAACAATTCCTGACCATTCTCAAAGAATGTGATGTCATTAACAACAGCCTTAGACTCCTCGACCGCTTCGTCCAATAAGCGACCAACACGGTGACGCTGTAAGGCATCATCTTCCAGGATGATAATAGAAAGCATCTTATTTCCCTCTTTCTTTCTAATGCACTTAGCATACCTACTTGTCATTTTATCATATTTAAGCGGATATTATTCTTTTTTTCTGTATAAAGTCTTTTTTTAACGACCAAGTTTTTATTTATATAACAATTGTTATATTGTTGTCACTTTATATTCATTTTCAGATGGTATTATTAGGACTGTTTTTGTTTTATATTAAAAAGGAGAAAGTTATGTTACGTTTTACTGAAAGACAAGGATTCCACTCGAAGACCTTGTTAACCCTTGCAACTGTTGCTATCATGAGTGTTTTTCTTTTGGGACATTCTCAGACAGCTTCTGCTGATCAGACTTATGTCTCAGATTCCACTCAGGCACTGACTTTTGCCGAACTTGAGACAAGTACAAATACTGGCACTCAAACACATGCTGCTATTGCTTCTGAAGCACCTGCTGCCGTCACCACAATCTCACACACCTCTGTGGATGACCAACATACACATGAAAATGATTTTAATCAATCTACCTCAACTACTCCAACTTTTGACGAATTAGCTCAAAATAGTCAAACAGCAAGTAGCACTGTTAATCGTCAGACCGTAGTCAGAACCTATGAGACTAAGATTCCGACAAGTTCAGAAAGTCATTCTCAATCTCAAGAAAATAAAGCAACATCAAAGACCGAAACTGTCGCACAAGCGCAAACTTGGTCAAAAGATGGTGCTACATGGGTTTCAACTACAATTGACAATGGCAATGTTCATAAAATTTTGTCTACCTATTTTCCAAAACCATTAACAGACACGACAAAACCAGCGACTACTGGAACTTCTAAACCTAAAACATCAAGTTCTACGGCTAACCAACCCAAGAAACCAGCTACAGTTGCAAACAAGCCTTCAACAACTGCAACTATTCAGCCTAAGAAGCCTGTGACTACCGAAAATAAGCCCACAGCTTCAGGCCAAGCTACTAAACCAGTTGACCGAGTGGCGCAAGTATGGCAAAAGAACAACGTTCTTGTCAAAGAAAATTACAATACACCTCATTGGTCAAGTAATGAAGCAACCATCTTCATCAAAGCTAAAACTCCAGAGATAGTGACTGCTTACAAAGAAGCTATTACCTCTTGGAACAATACTGGAGCCTTTAACTTCCTACTTACCGACGATAAACTAAAAGCTAACATTATTGCTGATGAACGTTATGAAGAAAATGTAGCATCTCCTCTTGGAGTTACCTACTCTACTTATTATGTCCCAACCAAGCAATATAACAATGCTACCGTTTACCTGAATAGCTTCCATGTAAAAAACAACTACTACCAAAAAAATGGTGGTAAACTCCTTAACACTGCCCAACACGAACTGGGACATGCGATTGGACTTGACCATAATAGTACAGTTGCCTCTGTAATGGAACCTAAGGGTGGAAAAACAAGTATCCAACCTGTTGATATTAACAATGTTAAGAAGCTCTATGGTAAGATTGTTTAAGGTATCAAACCATTACTATCATTTACAAGTAGAACCTGAGGGATCTGCTTTTTTAATAAAGTGAGATGACCATTCAAGACTATTAATTGACTGTTCATGATTTTTTCTTACACTTTTTAAAAATATGTAAAGTTGTATTCCATATTTCTGGTAAAATAGAAAATGTAAAGAGAGACCGGATGAGGCAAAAAGTTATTTTTATAAGTTTTTACTCACTATTCTCATAAACAGAATAAAATATAGTCTAGGAACCCTTCTTAACATTTATACCTATCTTCCCCAAACACTTTTCCCCCATTCCTAGATTTCCAGATCTCTCCTATAATTAACGTCTAGCTGCTTTAGTTAGACGTTTTTTCTTTTATCTACTTTCCATAAATACATTTCTTAGGATACTGTAATAGTAATCACTCAAAATAGATTGTACAAAGCTACCATTCAAGACCATTAATTGACTGTTCGTGATATTTTCTTACACTTTTCAATGTTATATAAGTATTTTGCTGATTTTTTTGGTAGAATAGATAGTGTAAAGAGAGAACGAATGAGTTCGAGATAAATATTTTATCATTTAAAACTTATTGTTCTCATGAACGTTTTTTGATAGTCTAGGAACCCTTCTTAACATTTATACCTATCTTCCCCAAACACTTTTCCCCCATTCCTAGATTATCAGTTCTCTCACAATAAAAGCGTCTAGCTCCCCCAGCTAGACTTTTTTTCTTTTCCAAACTTTTGCTATAATAGAACCATACCTATTGAAAGGAACTCACAAAATGACTATAGATCAGCAACTTCTTTGCTATAAACGTCTCCCAAACTGGACAGCCACTACTCTTCCAGAAATGGTGACTCAGAAACATAATACAAAGGTAGGAACATGGGCTAAACTGACCATCCTGTCTGGGGCTCTTCATTTTTACGAATTAAATGAAGAAGGACAGGTTACTGCGGAACATCTCTTCACACCTGAAACAGATATTCCTTTTGTAGAACCTCAGGCTTGGCACCGCATCGCTGCTGCTTCAGAGGATTTAGAATGCTATCTGTCTTTTTATTGCAAACCTGAAGACTACATGGCTAAAAAGTATGATACTAAGGCCCACTCTGAGGTTCTTGAGGCCGTGCAATCTGGCTATATCAAACCTGGTCGCACTCTAGACCTTGGTTGTGGTCATGGTCGTAACGCTCTTTATTTAGCGTCACTTGGACATGATGTCACTGCTGTTGACATTAATAATGAAGCTACCCAACGTATCCAGATGATCGCTGATGAGGAAAATTACAATGTTAGAGCTGGTTACTACGATATCAACCTTGCTGCTCTTCCAGAATCAGAAACCTTTGATTTTATTCTCTCAACAGTGGTCTTCATGTTCCTTGATCCTAACCAAATTCCGGCTATCATCAAGAATATGCAAGAGCGTACTGCCCTTGGTGGTTACAATTTAATTGTCTGTGCCATGAATACTGAGGAGTACCCTTGTACCATGCCTTTCCCATTTACCTTTGAAGAAGGCGAATTGAAAAACTACTATAGCGACTGGGAGCTTGTCAAATACAATGAAAATATTGGTCACCTTCACCGCTTAGATGAATATGGTAATCCAATTGCCCTTCAATTTGCGACTATGTTGGCTAAAAAGGTTAAATAACACACTACTTAGAAAAGTGAATATCAAAGATATGTAACTCTAACTAGGCAGGTGGTACTTAGAGTTTTCTCATCTTGCCTTTCTTCACACTAAAAAACTAGGTTTCCAATTGGAAATCTAGTTTTTAGTTGCTGACAATATCGGCGTATGCTGATTTGAGATTTTCATTTCCTGTTTCTTTGACGTAGTAAATGCTACCATTAGTAGTTGATGAATAAAGAACAACTGGTGTTCCATCTCTTTTTATGGAGAAGAAATAACGGTGAACGGTCGTACCCTGCCAACGCTCATATACTGAAACAATAGTGTACTCAGAACTGCTATTCCCATTTGCAGCATAGGTTGCGTCCACAACCTGATCACGGTCTGACCCCCAATGGATAGGAATAGTGGAGGCTTCTTTGGTAATTTCCTGATAACCAGGTTGATTCATCTGGTTACCCCAAGAAACCATTAAATTAGCAAGACGACTTCCTTTATCATTGGTCCAACGTGGATTTTCACTCGCCGAAGCACTAGAATTGTCACTTGATATTCCCGTTGATGCGAAAAGCGTGCTAGCCATTGTAGAAGGTCCCTCAGAATGTTGATGTGTTGTCCCTGAAATCAGACTAATTCCTATGGCAACAACGATTGCTAATAGAGAGCCCAGAAGAATATAGATATAATTGTAATTTTTCGAGACTTCAATAAGTCCAGACTGATAAGCCAGTTGTAGTTCATCAGGTTTTGGCTTACGTCCCTGAACTTGCTCAAAACGGCTTATCCATTCTGCTTCTGACAGCTTTCGCATGATTTTCCTCTTCTCTTTATCATTTCACCTTTCATCCTATCATAGAATGCCTTTGATGACAATAGTGTTAAGGATATGAAACTTGCTGTTAACAAGACGATTAAGGATTTAGAAGAGCGAACAGATTCAGACAAAAGAGGAAAATCAAAACACCCATGACTAGTAGGATACTAATCTTATAGCCTAGTGGATTCCTAGGATTTAAACTGGTCCCAAGGCCAATCCTACGGAGGACAAATAAGGGTTCTGAAGGAGACTGATTAAGGCTGTAGCCTAAGAGGTACCTTAAATAAAGCAGGAAGAAGAAACTCATCCCCGGAAAAACGACAAGAGGAAGCACTAGCCCCTGTGACCACCAAATCATGATTGAAAGAATGATTTGTAACAAAAAGAGAACCCAAAATAAATAATAAATGCGTGTTTGTTTTTTCATTGATTGTCACCTCTCAATCTAAGATAATTATACTCCTCCAAGTTGTTCTTAACAATCCCATAACTCGCCTGACATCTTATTTTCTGCTACAATAGATAAGAAAAATCCAAAGAAGGAAACTGTACACATGAAATTAATTTCTTGGAATATTGATTCCCTAAATGCCGCTCTTACTAGTGATTCTGCACGCGCTCAATTATCACGCGCAGTCATCGATACCTTGGTCGCTGAAAATGCAGACATCATTGCTATTCAAGAGACAAAATTATCTGCTAAAGGTCCTACCAAAAAGCATCTGCAAATCTTGGAAGACTACTTCCCTGACTATGACAATACTTGGCGTTCATCTGTTGAACCCGCCCGTAAAGGTTATGCTGGAACCATGTTCTTGTATAAAAAAGAATTGACACCAGTCATTACTTATCCTGAAATCGGAGCACCTTCAACCATGGACTGTGAAGGGCGCATCATCACTCTCGAATTTGACAATTTCTTTGTGACACAGGTCTACACACCAAACGCTGGCGATGGCCTCAAACGTCTGCTTGAACGTCAAATCTGGGATAAAAAATATGCGGATTACCTAGCTGAATTGGACGCTCAGAAACCAGTTCTTGCGACTGGCGACTACAATGTTGCCCACAAGGAAATCGACTTGGCCAACCCTGCAAGTAATCGTCGTTCACCAGGATTTACAGATGAAGAACGTGCTGGCTTCACCAACCTCCTTGCCAAAGGTTTCACAGATACCTACCGTCACCTCAATGGCGACGTTACAGGAGCCTATACATGGTGGGCCCAACGTAGCAAAACATCTAAAATCAACAATACAGGCTGGAGAATTGACTACTGGTTAACTTCAAACCGTATTATCGATAAGGTCACAAAATCAGACATGATTGACTCTGGTGATCGCCAAGACCACACACCTATTGTCTTAGAGATTGACTTATAAAATAACTCTAGACCTAAATCCCTAAAAAGAGTAGAACTACTACTCTTTTACTATGTCCAATTAAGGAGAACTAATGAAAACTAAACTGAATACCACTCAAAAACTCGTTCTGTCAGCTATTATCATGGCTCTTTACATCGCTATTCTCTTTGTGTCACAAGCCATTTCCTTTGGTGCTGTCCAAATGCGTCTGGCCACGGCTTTATATGGATTAACCTATATTTTCCCATTTTTGGTTGTCCCACTCAGTCTCGCAAATGCTATTGCTAACTCATTTGGTGGTCTAGGATTGATTGATGTTGTCGGGGGATTCTGTGCCAGCTTTCTGACAACTGGTAGCATCTATCTCATCCGTAAAACTAAGCTGTCTAGCTGGTTTATCATTCTCCCAATCCTACTCGTTCCATCCTTAGTGGTGCCAATCTGGCTTAGTGCCTTGCTCAAACTTCCTTATCTTGCTCTCGTTTTCAATCTCCTCCTAGGACAATTAGTACCAGCAATCTTGGGAGCTGTCCTTGTAAGAGAGTTATCCAAACGTGGATACAAAGACTAACAAAAATATCTCTACACATTGCAGAGATATTTTTGTTTTTAGTAATGATATGCTCTTTCGTAAGCTTCTTTTGGTGTGAGTTTGTCGCCAAAGATAAGTAAACGGTAGTCAACATTAGTCGGGTCTTTTTGATAGTCATCAACCCAATCTTGGTCCATTTCGAGATAAAGATTATAGGTTCCCAACTTAGTTGTAACAGTCCCCACCTCATAAAAATTTTTGTAACGCTTTTGGTTATCCGATTTTTTCAATTTTTCATACTTATAATAGGTTCTGCCAAAGTCCATGAATTGGAATTCTTTTTTAGCCTTTCCAGAACCCGTTGTTACCTTAATTGTCCCCTTGTTATTGGCTAGGTGTAAATCATAGATATAGTCGCCATGATTATTTTCATAGAAAAAACCTGAGGTTTTACTCTCATTACCAGATAAAATCTCAGTATTTACAAACTTAGCAGCCTGCCAAGACAGAGGCACACCTTCATACTCACCATCATCCTGCAATCCTAGAAGTGACCAATAATAGCCAACATAAAAGGTATTGGACTTATTACGATCTGTCACCAATTCACCCACCATCTTAAGGTTTTCAGCACCGAGTCGGTAAGGGTTAGAAAGGTAACCAAAGACTGGGAAGAAATAAATGACAACCGTAAAGGTTAAGAGGGTCTTCATATTAATCTTATTGATTGCCCAGAAGAAATAAGCAGCTGAGAACAAGAGAGCGTAAGCAGCACCGTAGCTAAACTTATGAGCGTGAGCAATCAAGAGCAGAATGAAGAAAATAGGTTGGATAGGACGAATCTTGTGGTAGATGATAGAGAAAACATCCTCCTTGTCTTCCTCTGATTTGAAAATCAAAGACAAGACAATAGTCAAGAGAACAAAGAAAGCACCAAAACCGAAACCAACATCATTGGGACGGAAGAAATAAGCCAAAATGGACATATCCATCACCAAAAGCCAAACGGAAGCGAATTTGATTATGTTACTACCAAATTTTTCAGTTGTCTGACTAGGAGTCTTGAGAGGCACCTCAAAAGCCCTAGCAAGAGCTCTTTCCTTAGCCAAACGTTCAGCTTCCATTGCTGCCTTCATTTCCCTCGTACGGCGCTCCTTCTGAAAATAATGCGCAATCTTAGTCGGTTCGTCATGCCGTGACTTAGTGATACTTATAAAAAGCAAATATTGCATGGCAAAGATAAGGGCTGTGTTCCCACCATATTCCAAGAAAGAACCATTCCAAATACTAGAGACAACCGCAAAGACAATATAGCCTCCAATCGACACTAAAATAGTGAGAAGCAGGTGAATCCAACGAAAACGGTAGGTGTACTTATCCGTTATATCCCGTCCCAAAAAACTGTCACGTGGGTAAAGATACCAAATGACGAAAATAAGTTCAATAGCCTGAACGGCTGTTAGAAAACCAACATAATTGAAACCAAAAATAGCCGCAACAACATTGATAAGATAGGAAATAATGGCTAAAACTCGCAGGCTGGTGCGCTTAGACAATAGTCCGATACTCATCAGGGTAATGGTTGAAAAGGCAGAAAATCCAGCGCCCATCTTATCATCAAAGATAAACACATTGACAAAGGCAAAAATCAAAATCCCCAAGAGAATCATAACCTGTTTTTGCATTTCTTTTTTCTTTTCTTTCATACTTTCCCTCCTTAATGAAAATGATAGCGTTTCCACAAATCTATTTTAACACAAATAGAATCTCCTTGTCCTAAACAAAAAGGCATTCAGTCGCCTGAAAACCCTTTTCACTTGTTATCTATTGTTTCAATCTTTAGAAAAACGAAATCTCCATCAAAACGTTGGATATACTTTTGGAAACCCAATAAACTAAAGGTTTCAATCTCATAACGAACCTTGTCAACACCGTCATTAGTCGTCTCTTCAAGAAGATTTAGTTTGGGAATATCAGACTCCAAGACATCACGGTAGAGACCCGTATATTCAAAAGTAATGCGAACCCATTCATTTCCCGAAAGCATTGAGAAAGCCTGATAGCGCACTTGCTCGTCTGTAATCAAACGAGCCTCTTGCTCTGGACTGAGCGTGAATGCGACCTTATTTTCAGATTTATGAATGGTCTGGAAACGATCCACACGGAAATAACGGATTTCAGAGAACTGATAATCACAGGTAAAGTTATCATCCAATTTATAGGAAATACAGTAAAAATAGTGGTTGTCGAAGATAACAGAAATCGGAAAGACCTTATATTCCTCCACTTTTTCTCCAGGTTTACGATAACTGAAAGCCAAAGGCCGTTGGTCCACAATGGCATCAAAAATCGCTGAAATAGCTGGTAAGAGTGACTTATCTTGATTTTGATAAATCTTCAATTCTTGATAACTATCTAGCTCTAACTCAGTCAATTGCTTGATACGTCTGCGTTCCTTGTCATCTACAGCCCTCTCAACAAAAATGTTAATAATTTCTGATACCTCATCTTTTCGAAGGGCACGACTTTCCAAAAGAATTTTAGACAAGATAACTGCTTGATTATATTTCAGATTACCATATCCTTGCTCATATTGGGCATGGTAGGAACCATATTTTCTGGAATATTTTACTTTCATATTAGGGCGTAGCTCTGCCAAATTGTCCTTAAGTTCGCTAACATCCTCTTTAAGTGTACGCTCGCTAATACCAAAGCGAGCCAGATAGTCCGTTTTTGAAATGTCATTTCCCTTTTCCAATTCGGACATAAAATACAAGAGACGTTTGGTTTTTGATGCTGTCATTATAAAATCCCCCTTTATAATTGAATCTCTTATTACTAAAAAAATTGCTGTCTAATGAATAATTATTTCATTATCATAAGTCCTTCACCAAGAGTAACGAGAAGCAGAATTATAACTCAGATAATAATCCTTCTTCTCCTCATTGTACTCAAAAGATAGTCTTAAAAATTTTGCTTTCTCAATTGAGCTATTCTGATCAGTATAATCAAGATCAACTGTCTTATGCATAGCTCCTGAAGAATGCAGGCTTATGCACCTCTGAGCACTGTCTGCCTGAGGGTGTTCCCTCACTACCTCAGACAAGGGTGTTGCTGGCCCAAAAATTTCTTGATCTTTAGTACGTAACCGATTAAGCTGTTCTTTTGTCCAGTCACTACTATAATTATCAACTACCGTGACGCCATCAGGTGGATAAGTCGCTGTTCCACCATCATAAACATATTGACCTTCTTTATTTTTGACAAAAGTGAGATCAATATACTCTTTTTCATCTCCCCGGCTATATTCTACCTTTAAACCACTGGACTCCAGCTCGACATATTTTGCCTTACCGTGGCGTTTAATAATTGAGCACAGTGTATCTTTCTTAGGCTTCAAATTCTCAAAGTCTTCCTCAGTCCAGTTATAAGCCGCAGACACATCTTCGTAATCCTGAGGATTATCACTATCAGCTTTATTCTCCGACTGAGATGCCTGCTGAATCACCCTGTATTTTTTTATGGTTTCTCAATAAATAGAACCGCCCAAAGCGGCAATGAATGTTAGCCCAATCAATGCAAGAACAATGGACGCCCAGAAAAATCTTCTCAGTTTTAGCCCTAGCCTGAGGATAATGATAGAAAGCACGAAGCAAGCAATAATCACAGCTAAATACAAGATCACTGGCTGATGCTTTCAAGATAAAATAGCTGATACCAAGCTTACGAGTAAAAGTATTATCGGAGAAACAAAAGTGAGAAGGACATACCGCTTTTCAGCTTTTTCCTCCTGAAAAGCAGATTCAAACTCAGGTCCTTTGTCACTAAAAGCCGACTCAAAAGAATTCTCACTCTTTATTATGTCATTATCATTGAAATGACTGTCCTTTTCCTTATTAAGCTTCTCACCCCTCCCCAAGATACACTCCAGAAAAATTTACTGGTTTTTACTATTGTAACAAATGAAAACGTTATTTTCTATAGAAATACTAAAAAAGCAACCTGAAGCAGGTTGCTTTAGAAGGTAGACAGACGATTTAGATGTGTCAAAAACTAAGAAGGCGACACATGATTTGCAATAAATCCTTGATTTACAATCAAAGTTAGCATAAACCGAAATTCTGTCTGTCATTTAATCATTTTCAATTTTTTCAGCTTCGCTACTGAATTTTTGTGCGATGGCTTCGAGAGCCAATTCATCGGTGTCAGGAAGCGTGATGGCATCGTCAGAGATTTCATCAATATTTGCATAGAATTCAATGTGATTCTTAAGATTTTGCAGATGAATAGGGGCGTCTCCACCATATTCTCCATCGAGATTAATCATCATACGATCTTCACCTAAGGGCTCGATATCTAGCGAACTGGTTTTGATATAAGCAACTCTCTTATCATAGATGTGTTTTCCACCTTGAAGAACCTGTCGAATAAGGTCAACCAGCTCAAAAAGGTTGGCTGTTTTAACCATGATTAGGGTAAATTTACCATCGTCCAGTTTAGCATCCGGAGCAATCGTTTCAAAACCACCGACCGAATTGGTCAGGGCAACGAAAATCATAGAAATGCCACCTTCAAAGACGCCCTCATCATGTGTAATGCGAACTGGAACCTTCTTAACTTGAGGCAACAGCTCAGCTCCTTTAACCAGATAAGCCAAGTAACCAAGGACCGTCTTCAATCGACTAGGCACACTATAGGTTAATTCGGTAAAGGAACCTGCAGCCGCAATGTTGATGAAGTATTTATCATCATAGGCACGACCAATGTCCATCTGCAGGGTTTGTTTTTTGGCAATGACTTTGGCTGCTTCAACAGGATTCCCTCTTGGAATCTTCAAAGCACGCGCAAAGTCATTCGTTGTTCCTGTTGGAATCACTGCCATTTGTGGGCGCATTTTGAGCGGAGCAATCCCAGAAACCACTTCGTTAATCGTTCCATCACCACCGGCAGCAATAACCAAGTCGAAACCTGCTTTAGCGGCACGAGTGGCCTCATTTTTGGCTGAGTTTTCATCTGGTGTTGTTTGAAAAGCTGACGTTTCAAAACCAGCACCTTCCAAAATATCCAATACCTCAGCAACATTTTTCTTCATAATTTCTTGCCCAGATGTTGGATTATAAATTAAGCGGGCACGTTTTTGTTTCATATTGAACTCCTATAAATTCAGCAACCAAGCCTCATCCACTACATCAATGCCTAGGCTTTGTGCTTTTTCCAACTTACTTCCAGCATCACTACCGGCAACCACTAAATCTGTTTTCTTAGAGACAGATCCTGTCACCTTGGCACCTAAGGCCTCTAGTTTTGCTTTTGCTTCGCTACGTTTAAGATGTTCCAATTTACCTGTCAAAACAACCGTCTTTCCAGACAAAATGGCATTGTCTGCAACTTTTTGCCCAAGATAGGCCATATTAATGCCATAGGATTCTAGTTCTTTCAAAAGAACTTTAACCTCCTCCTTGACGAAATAACGTTGAATAGACTTGGCGATAACCTCTCCTAATCCATCGACAGCTGCAATGGCCTCAACATCAGCGCTTGCCAAATCCTTGATCGTTTCAAAAGCTTCCAGCAACTGCTTACTTACTTTAGCACCGACATGACGAATGCCCAAACCATAGAGTAATTTCTCAGCAGAGTTTTCTTTTGACGTTTGAATGGCAGCATAAAGTTTCTCGGCAGATTTTTCCTTGAAGCCTTCTAGCTGGAGGAAATCCTGGCTGTTCAATCCATAGATATCAGCCACATCCTTTACCAATTCAGCTTGAAAGAGCTTTTCAACCACTGAAGGTCCCATACCTGCGATGTTCATGGCATCACGGGAGGCGAAATGAATCAGGCCTTCTTTGATCTGAGCAGGACAAGAAGGATTGATACAACGTAGGGCAACTTCATCTTCAAAATGCAAGAGATCACTGCCACACGATGGACATTGCGTCGGCACTTCCATCGGCTCCTGTGTCGTACGCTTACTTTCTACTACACGGAGTACAGCAGGGATAATATCACCTGCCTTGTAGACAATAACAGTATCACCAATGCGAATATCTTTTTCAGCAATATAATCCACATTGTGAAGGGTGGCTCGGCTAACTGTGGTCCCTGCCAATTGTACCGGCGTCAAATTAGCCGTCGGCGTTACCACACCCGTTCGACCCACTTGCCAGTCCACAGAAAGAAGCTCGGCTTCCTTTTCCTCAGCCGGGAATTTATAAGCAATAGCCCAACGTGGTGCCTTAACTGTAAAGCCTAGTTCTTCTTGCATGGCCAAACTATTGACCTTAATGACAACACCATCAATGTCGTAGGCCAAGTGATCACGATCCTGACCGACAGCTTGAATAAAGTCCCAAATCTCATCCATCGATGAAGTGACAATACGACGTGGATTAACTGAAAATCCAAGTTCTGTCACCTCATTCAAGACATCATTTTGCGTCAAGCGTTCCGTCGGACTGGCTTCCTGATAAAGGAAAGTCGCCAAACGACGCTCAGCCACCACTTTAGTATCCAATTGACGAAGGGTCCCTGCAGCAGCGTTACGAGGATTGGCAAATTCTGCCTCACCATTTTCTTGGCGTTGGATATTGATGCGTTCGAATTCAGCACGTGGCAAATAACATTCCCCACGCACAGTAATGTTAAGCGGTTGATCCAACTTCAGTGGAATATCTGAGATACGCTTGACATTTTCAGTGATATTTTCACCAACTGAACCATCACCACGTGTCGCACCGACTTGTAGAATACCATTCACATAGGTCAACGAGATAGAAAGACCATCGATTTTGAGTTCAGCCATATAATCAGCATTAGGAAATTTGTCCTTAACTCTCTTATCAAAGGTATCAAGTTCTTCTCGAGAAAAAGCATCCTGCAAACTATAAAGGGGATACTCATGTTGGTATTTCTCAAAACCATCAAGGACCAAACCTCCCACACGATGAGTCGGACTATCTGCTTGAACAAGCTCGGGGTGCTCAGTCTCTAAAGCTACAAGTTCACGATAGAGCTTATCATACTCGGCATCTGATACCGAGGGATTATCTTCAGTATAATACTCTTTTGCATACTGGTTAAGTTTGGCAACCAGCTCTTTCATTCGTTTTTCCATAGGAACATTTTATCATAAAAGCAACAAAAAACGCCTTTACAGACGTTAATTTAGGAAACAAAATCAATCACTTTGGCTAATTTTTTGATAAGAATGGCACCGACCAAGAGTGAAGCCAATTCTCCCATAGCTACAGAGAACCAAGTTGCCCAAAACGGAGCATGAGCCACCAAGGTCAACTCAGCAGCAATAGTCACCATGAAGAATGAAAAATAAAGGGCAAAATAGACCTGGGCCTTGTCAAAAAGACCTCCAAAAATATCTTGATTCTTAAAGCGGTCAAAGAAATGAACACCTGAGCCGACAAAAACCAAGGTTGAGAGACTACCAACGACCACATCAATCATGTTAAAACTAAAGAAGTTGGCAATCAAACATCCCAAGGTCACAGCAATGATATACTTGCGATTATAAAATCCCAAAAGATTAAACATTTCTGCAATTCGAAACTGGTATGGACCATACGAAATCAGATTAAAAGGTGGCACAATGGTCAAGACCACATAAAGTGCTGCCACAATAGCAATATGAGTTAAATCACGAATAGTTTGATTTTTCATTTTTTCCTCTACAATCTCTCTATTTTTTCTTTGACAAGAACTCATTCCCGCCAAAAGAGCCTGGACCTCGCCAAGCTCTCTTTAGCATCTAAGAATTGTCCTCGTCTTTTTTGTGTTTTGTGCTACCATTACCATCTCCTGAAAAACTATGAATAATGGTAAGCACATCTCCTCTTCGGCTGTGTAGTTCACCTTGTTTAAGTTCCTGATAGGTTGCGTTAAAAATTGCCCCCAGAATCAAAATCCTGGCCAAGAAGATAAACCAAAGCATGAAGACGAAGATCATAATTGACCCGAATAACTTGATATCAACCAATCGACTCAGCGTACGAATCACATAGGTCCCAAACAAATTGCTCAAATACCCAATCACCAAGGTTGTAAAAATAGTCCCCGGCATGATATAACGGATTTTTCGAATCTTCACATTTGGAAGAATGAAATAAAGTACCATGACTCCCAGAAATACCACTGCAACGCTCAAGGGCTGAATACTATTCAAAATCAGTTGAGTCAGGTTAGACCCAATAGGATAGGTCTGATTGATAACTCGAAGGACCGACTGAACAATTGTGGATAACATAAGCGCAAAGGTCAGCAAAAACAAGATAACCAAACTCAAGAGTCCACCAATGATATGACTGATAAAGACATCTCGGTGTTCTGAGGCACCATATACCTTATTAATGGCCTTTTGAAGTGATGATAAGGACTTAATCATGGTCCAAAATCCTGTCAAAGAGGCCACTCCCAATAATTGTCCAGAAGGTGTGGAGAAGACATCCTTGACAACATTGGCTGCAGGAGCATAAAACTGCTTGGGAAGATGCTCACTCATAAAATTCAAGAGATCAGTGGTATCAATATTCAGATAGGGAAAGACATTGGCTGCAATGACAATGAGCGGAAAGACCGTCAAAATCAAATAATAAGCCACGGCAATAGTAGAAATATCTATCTCTGCACTACGATAATGTCTAAGGTAAACCTGCAAAGGTCGCCATTGAAGCCTATCTAGGAGACGGGCCATTATGCCTTGTCGTTTCATACTAATAAGTTCTTTCTTGGCCTTGAGAAGTCAAAATGACTGGACCATCTTTGGTAATCACAAATTGGTGTTCGTATTGGCAGGAAAGACCGCCATCAAGCGTTTTATGTGCCCAACCCGTTTTAAGGTCTGTATCAATTTCCCAAGTTCCTGTGTTAATCATTGGCTCGATGGTCAAGACCATTCCTTCTTTAAGGCGGAGACCACGTCCAGCTACCCCATAGTTAGGAACCATTGGTTCTTCGTGCATTGTTGGTCCAACACCATGTCCAACCAAATCACGAACAACCCCGTAACCACGACTTTCAGCATATTCTTGAATAGCTGCACCGATATCACCGATACGGTTACCAACTACCGCTTGTTCAATACCAAGGTACATAGCCTCACGAGTTACTTCCATAAGGTTTTTAACTTCATCAGAAGGTGTCCCAATCGCATAAGCCCAACATGAGTCAGCCAAACCACCAGTGTAAGATTCTGTGTACTTTTTAACTTGAGCAACATTGTCAAAGTTCAATTTTGATACATCAAGAATGGATTTGTCAAGAGGTTCTGACAAGACCATATCAACTTTCAAAAGGTCGCCATCTTTCAAAGTATAGTGACGTGGAAAGGCGTGTGCTACTTCATCATTAAGGGAACAACAAGTAGCATAAGGATAATCCATAACGCTTCCTTCAACTCCAATTTGAAGAGGAAGAACATTTTCTTCTTTACAGCGACGACGCACATACTCTTCTACTTCCCACATATCCACTCCTGGTTTCAAGAGGTCACGTAGACCAATGTGGATGCTGGCAAGAAAATCTCCTGCCTTATCCATTGCTTCAATTTCACGTGCTGATTTTAATGTAATCATTGTTTTCTCCGTTTTCTTTATATCTTTTATTTTTTATTCATTACTATGTTTTCTTAACCACAACAACTGATTTGCAGACGGTATGATTCCCATGAGTAACCATAAGGTCCAGATGGGCTCTACGTCTGGTCTCAGCAATAATACTCGGGGTAATCGTTACCTTATCATCAATCTGAGCCGCTTGAAGAAAGTAAAACATCATCTCTTCAATCACTAAGCCCTTCTGCGCCTGTTTTTCCATGATTCGATAAACTACTTCCTTAACCATCTCCGCAAGAACACCTTGGGTAAGGTTACCAGAATTATCAATCATGGTTGGTTCCACCTCAAAGTTAAAGGCATGCTTGTCTTGGTTCAGATTAGCTATCATTTGATCGCTAAAGGTGTGCAAATCGCCACGATTATTGTCTTGAAGTTCCTCTAAAACCTGTCGACGGGTGATCGTCCCTAGATAATGTTTTTCGTCATCCACAACAGGAATCATATCATAGTCTTCGAAAATCATCTTTTGAGCCACGGTCGCTAAACTAGTCTCGAGTCTGGTCACCGTAGGTTTTGTCATAATAGCTTTAAGCATGGTCGTTGGATGCTGGTTAGCCACATCACGCATGGTCACAATTCCAACAACCTGATTGTCATCAGACACAATCGGGAAACGAACGAGATTAGTCCGCTTAACCACATTCTGATAGTCCCTAACAGTCATTTCAGGAGTCATGTAAGTGTAATCTTCTCGTCTTGTATAAACCTGAGCAACTGGCTTGATATCTGTTTTAATCCGTACATTTGACAGGGCCTGGTTAATCATCGTTGCCACAGTAAAGGTATCATAGGTTGTAACCATGACTGGAAATTGTCTCAAGCGAGAAAGTTCCTTAACCCGCTCAGAAACCTGAAATCCCCCTGTTACTAGGATAGCATTATTATGCTCGAGGGCCAATAATTGAATATCTTCACGGTCCCCAACAATAAGCAAATCTCCCTTTGTTAAATAACGCGTGATATTTTCAATAGTCATGGCACCAATGTAAAATTTACTGAAAACACGGTCCAAACCTTCGTGGCCAGAAATAACTTCAGACTCTGTAATCTCAGCAATCTCTGCAAAAGTTAACTTGTCAAGACGTACTTGAACTTTCTTTTCAATGCGAACAGTACCGCTACGAGGCCGAGTCTCTACCAATCCTCGATTTTCAGCCTCTTTAATGGCTCGGTAGGCTGTTCCATCAGACACCTGCAAGTGGTTAGAAATACTACGTACACTGACACGCTTACCGATAGGCAGAGCCTCTAAATAATCTAGAATTTCTTGATGTTTACTCACTATTCTCCTCCTTCTCAAAGCGGAGATAATCACGCATGGCACGGGTGTATCTATCGGCTCCCTTAAAGCGAGACACGAGTTTAAAACCAGACTTTTCTGCCACACGAATAGATGCTTTATTTTCCAAATGGGCTATAAGAATGATACGTTCCATTCCCATAGCTGATAAGGCTAAATCCGTTAGACAAGTGACTGCCTCCGTCATTAGACCTCGTTCCCAGAAAGAGGCATTCAAAAAATAACCAAGTTCGGCAGTCCGTTTCTGGACATCTATCTTTTCAAAACGAATAACACCAATCATCTTACTCGACTCTTTATCCAAAATGGACCAAACACCCAAAGGTTCTTTCATGAAATAATGGACCAAAAGGCAATCCGTCTCCAGCTGAGTTTTGGTTGATGGAAAGAAAAAGCGTAGGTTCTGTGGATTTGACACTATTTCGTGCAAGTCAAATCGATCTGAAAAGATGAGTGGCCTAAAAGAAAGGCGTTCTGACTCAAAGAAGGCAAAAGCCCCCAGACTAGTCCATATATCCATGAAAGTATTATAACACAGTTTTAAGAATGGAAAAAGGCTCAACCACAAGGGATTGAACCTTAGACTTAATCTTCGATCAAAGTAATATCTGCACCCAGATCAGAAAGTTTTTCGATGATATTTGAATACCCACGAAGAATATACTCAATATTCGTGATTTCGGTCTGACCATCCGCCATTAAACCTGCTGTAACAAGAGCTGCACCTGCACGCAAATCACTTGCCTTGACTGGGGCACCAGAAAATTGTGTCGGTCCATTATAAACAATTTGACCCCCAAGAACCTGAATATCTGCTCCCATACGAGCAAGTTCAGGAACGTGATTCACACGCTTTTCATAAATGGTATCAATGATTTTTCCTCGGCCTCCCGCTTTCAACAATAAGGGAGTCATGGGTTGTTGTAAATCAGTCGCAAAGCCTGGATAAGGTGATGTCTTAATATCCACTGGTTTTAAATCAAATTGTTCTTCGACAAAGATAGAATCCTCTTCAACCGTCATACGAACACCCATTGACTCAAGCTTAGCAATGAAACTTTCGAGATGCTCATAAAGAACATTTTTAATCTTAATTCCCTTACCAATTGCTGCTGCCATAGCAATGTATGAACCTGCTTCGATGCGGTCTGGAATAACTTGGTGACGAGTACCGTGCAAGCTATCAACGCCATCAATCGTGATAACCTCAGTACCAGCACCACGGACATGTGCTCCCATATTATTGAGCAAGGTTGCTACGTCAATAATCTCAGGTTCGCGCGCTGCATTTTCAATAACAGTACGTCCTTGAGCCTTAGACGCAGCCAACATGGTATTAATGGTCGCTCCGACACTCACGGTGTCCATATAGATATGAGCTCCTCTAATACGTTGACCTTCCTCAGTGGCAATACGCATAGACTCAGCTTCATAGGAAATCGTAGCGCCCATAGCTTCAAAAGCCTTTAGGTGAAGGTCGATAGGACGTGGACCTAAATCACATCCTCCAGGAAGTCCCACTGTAGCTTGACCATAACGGCCAATCAAGCTGCCATAGAAATAATAAGAAGCACGGAGTCTACTAATCTTACCAAATGGCATCGGCATATCTTTGACGCCTCGAGGGTCAATTTCAAGCGTTTCGCCATCACGCTTAACCGAACCACCCATTAGCTCAATAATTTCAATTAGATTATCGACATCACTAATCGCTGGAACACCGTCCAAAGTCACTACCCCATCCGATAAAATGATGGCCGGGATTAAAGCAACAACCGAATTTTTAGCCCCAGATACTGTAACTTCTCCTTGAAGTTTCTTACCCCCATTGATAATAATTTTACGCATACTGTTCAATCTTTCTTATACTGGAATATTAGCCTTTTAATTCTACCATAGATTGAGGGGCATGACAAATTAAGAAGTTAAACAATTATCGGACAGTTTCACTTGATAGTTTGAACCATCCCTTAAACCGTATAGCACCATCCTGGTCTGTTCGTAAAACTCTAATGTTTCGGTCCTTAAAACGCTCTAGTGTTTCCTCATTAGGATGCTTATAGCGATTATGTTCGCCAGCTGAAATAAGAGCGATTGAGGGCTGTATCTGGTTCAAAAACATTTCAGACGAAGACCCTTTTGAACCGTGGTGTCCAGCCTTAAGCACACTTACTTTTAAATTAGGATAGCTATCTATCAACGCCTTCTCACCCTCTTTTTCCAAATCACCTGTAAAAAGAAAGCTAGTCCCTAATAATTTTCCATAGAGGACAATGGAGTCATTATTGCCACCATCACCGACTTTTTGAGGATACAGAACCTGTAAATGATTTCCCATTATGGGCAATTTATCACCAGCCTTTAGAGGACGGACTGGCCGCTTCAGTTCCTGAAGGCGTTTAACAAAACTATTCTTAGTCAAGGCTCCCTGACTGACACAAATTTCCTTAATCTTAAACCGCTTAACCACTTCCTCCAAATCGCCAATATGATCTGTATCCGTATGAGTAAGAACCAAATGATCGATACTAGACACTCCTCTAGCCTGCAGGTAGGGAATCAAGGTTTTCTCGGCATTGCTCGTCTGGCTCCCCTCTTGCCATTTTTCCTTAGAGCCAAAAGTCACCTTACCACCTACATCAATCAGGACTGTCTCACCTTTTACACTTCTCAGAAAAATACTATCTCCCTGACCAACATCTACCACAGTTACCTCATTAGTCAAGGGATGTTTGACCCAAATCATCAAAAGACTAAAAGCGATTAAAAGACAAATCCTTATCTGAGGCTTTTTCCAAAAATCAGAGAGAAAAATTAAGACGGCTATCATCAAGCCGAACTGAAAGAGACTGGGTTTTCCTAAAACCAATGGCTGACCAAGCCAAGATTGTATCCAAATTAAAAGGGATTCCATCCATTCAAAAAGCGGATTGAGCTGAGTCAGGACAAGAAAACCCGAGAGTGCAAAGAAAACCGTCAAGACAGGTAAGAGAAAGCTATCAAAAAGTATGGAGAATAGGGCTGTCAAGACTAAACTAAGGGGTTGAAAGGTCCCGTAATAGTAAGTTAGAAATGGCAAGATTCCTAGACTCAATACTAGACTTGTATAGATGGACTTCTTCAGAGAGGACAACTCCTCAAAATCAAATAAGCACAACAAGAAAGCGTAAGAACAACTTAATATACCTCCCACTGTTAAAAGAAAATGGGGTAAAAGAAGAAATAAAAGAAGTAGAGTCATTCCCATATTATCAAGCTTTTTAAAACCTAACTCAGCCAAAAGGCTTTGTATTAAGGACCTTAGTACCGAAGCTGTCCATCCTGTCATTAGCCCATAAAAAAGTGAAAATGGCACTAAGATGATAAAAAGATAGTCTTTAGGAAGACCAAGACGTAAAAGACCATAGCGAAACCATCCTAGGAAAAAGCCCACCTGCATGCCTGAAAGTGCAAAAAGATGAATAATCCCCAAGCTAGTATAGAGCTGGCTCTGCTCGTCAAACTCTTTGTCCAAATACCCAAAGAGTAGGCCTGTCATATAGTGTCTCATCGGATTAGGAAAATGTGTCTGAATATGAACCAGGGCCTTCCTTCGCAGTTGATGAAAAAAGGTTAGTGGAGAAATGGACTTCAGGGGCGCCACACTGTCCAAGTGCTCAATCTTAGCAATACGATAAATACCCTGACTAGCTAGGTAAGACTGATAATTAAACCCTTGAAAATTACGCTGACCCGTTGCTGGTGATAACTTAATTTTCCCCCTTAAGACAGGTGTCCGACTAACCGTCTTAAAGTAATGTTGCTCCCTTTCTGACTTAAGTCGGTAAAAAATCTGATAGGTTTGCCCTTTTGCCTTACCAATGGCTGATAATTGCTCACCATTCACCGAGATTGTATCTGCAACCAATACTACCTGTTTGATTTCACTAGGAGCTTGTTTATCTTGTATAGCAGCTCTATGATGCAGGAATAGAAAGTAAGCTAGAAAGAAAGCACCTATAACGTAAACAAATTTAAGAGATACTGTGTTCTTCCAATGATGCTTAAAGAAGCACAGCAATAGAAAGACAAAAGCCCCAATCGCATAGAGATTAGTGGCAAAAATTGTAAAATAAAGGGCGGCAATCAAAAGAGCCAAGGAAAAAAGATTGACTGGAGCCTTTTTAAGCCACATAAATCGATTCTCTGATTTTTTCTAAAGTTTTATCGCCAATTCCTGAGACATTTTTTAAATCATCCACAGATTGGAAGCCACCATGACTTTCACGATAGGCAATAATGTCTTCTGCTCGTTTGGCACCAATTCCTGAAATGGTTTGTAGCTGCTCTGAAGTCGCAGTATTGAGGTTAATCTTGCCATCTTTTTGACTCGTTTTCCCTTCCTTATCAGAAGCCGCCCCTGACTCAGATTGGCCTACCACTGATACATTTTCGTCCTTGCTCGCCACATAAATGACTTCTTCATCTGACAAACTTGCGGCCAAATTGACACTCTTAGCGTCCGCATCCTCAGTCATTCCTCCAGCTGCCTTGATAGCATCCGTCACCCGAGAACTTGCTTTTAGCGTATACACACCTGGCTTTGTCACCGCCCCCTTGACATCTACAGTTACTTGCTCACGTTGTGTATCTGTTGCCTCAGTCTTTGACTGAGCAGGTCTTTCAGAAAGAGCTTTTGAACTTTTCTGTGAAGACGAGGTTGATAGAGCAGAAATATCTGTGTAAGACGTTTCCGCCTCCATGCTATTTCCAGCGCCACAAGTCAGCCACAGGAAGAGACAAAAAATGACCAAGAGTACACTGATGATCCCCACAAAAAGACGATTGTCTTTGACATAAGCTAGAATTTTTTTCTTCACGCTACTCTCCTTAATTGATATCTTTTCTTTTTATTCGTAAAAATCTAGAAAAAATATCAAAAGGATAAAAAACTCCATCAGATTGACATCTGATAGAGTTCTTTGCTTATTTCTGTGTCTCTTTGGCACGGTGTTTTTCAGGATTCCAAACAAAGCTAGCTACATATGAGAAAGCCATAGTTAAAATCACCGCAACGATAGCAACAAGGCCAAGTGGCACACGGTAGATATAGGTCAATGGGTTTGGTTTCTTACCTGTTTGATAGCTCAAAGCTTCTTCATCAAGGCGATCAAATTCAGACTGGATACGACGGGCAACCTCTTGAATATTCTCATCATTCAAACGCTTCAAATCCGAAATATCAATAGGATTTCCGTAGTTCATATCCACACGTTCACCTGTCAAGAGACCCTTAAGCTCACGAGGTCCTTGATAAACAACTGGCATAATTTTAACCTTTGCCATTTTAGCGATAACCGCAACCCCACCCTTAACATCAGAAGAATGACGGCTACCACTTGGGAACATAATCAAACTACGCTTGCTCTTTTTAAGCATATTAACAGGGTACTTAATAGCCTCCTGACCAGGATTTTCACGGTCAATTGGGAAAGCCCCACACATACGAATCCACCAACCAAAGATGCGACTCTTGAAGAGTTCTTTCTTAGCCATGAAAATAAACTGCTTTGGGCGAGCTGAAAATGCCATATAAACAGGGTCCCACCAAGTTCGATGAGGAGCAACCAAGATGTAGTTCTCATCCTTACTCAATAACTTGTCACGATTGTGATAATGGGCATTGCCATTAATAATCCAAAGAAGGAAGACAACAAGCCCACGTAAATAAGCGTAAAACACGTTTTTACCTCTTTTTCTACAATTTTTTATATTATACTAGAAAAATGCGTTTTTTTCAGTAAAATACCAGTAAAAAAATTATGCAAAAATACATGAAAACATTATGGCACTTTCTCTTAGTTTGAGATATAATGTAATCATGAAAAGAAGTAATGATATTTTAGGGAATAATCGAAAGACACTTAATATATGTCTTATTATAGCTAACCTTGCTGTACTTGTTGTTTTAGGTTTTGTCCTATTCCAGCACCAAAACTCTAAGGTTAATCGTATGGTTAAGACACCAAAAAACGAACAAGTGTCTAAGGGTTCAAGTAGCTCTTCAAAAAAAGCTAAAAAAGAGGATAAAACACAACTCAAAAAAGGAAGCAACCACAGCATTGAGGCGTCTGACTACGCCTATGATGTCACTGCCGTTAATAACACTATCCGAGGGAAATCAGATGATGTTAAGGGTAAGGTGGTCTTTTTAACCTTTGATGATGGGATTGATCCCACTTTGACACCACAAGTCATGGATATCCTGAAAGAGTATGGCGTTCACGCAACCTTCTTCCACATCGGCTATACCATTACACCTGAAAATGGGGACATCCTCAAACGCCAAATTACTGAAGGACATGCCATTGCCAACCACAGTCTTAGCCATAACTTCAATCTGCTTTATCCAGGACGTGTTCCTAACCAAAGTCAGATTACTACTGAGGTCGACCAAACTATGGCTAATTTCAAGGCAATCTTAGGTAAGGATTTCAAAACAAGAATTTTCCGTTACCCTGGTGGTCATATGTCATGGCAAGGCCTAGAGGGAACCGACCAAGCTCTTGCTAAACAAGGCGTTCAGTGGATTGACTGGAACATGCTCTGTGGAGATGCAGAACCACTCTCTGTTCGTCCAACCACATCTGAAAGCATGATGGCTTATATGGATGGTTCACAGAAATATTTCCCTGAAACTACTGTTAAAGTTGTATTAATGCACGATACAGCTGGTAAGGAGCTGACTGTTCAGACCCTTCCACAAATTATCGAATATTTCAAAAATCAAGGATATACCTTCGGTGTCCTAGAGTAATCACTCGCAACAGTTCCTTTGGGAGCTGTTTTTTGTTACAATAAAAACTATGACAAATCCAATTTTAAAAGATGGAGAACGCATTGACCAGCTCTTCTCCACAGATGTGAAAATCATTCAAAATAGGGAGGTCTTCAGCTACTCTATTGATAGCGTCCTCCTCTCTCGGTTCCCAAAAATTCCAAAGAAGGGATTAATCGTTGACCTCTGTTCGGGAAATGGTGCCGTTGGCCTCTTTACCAGCACACGCACTAAGGCGCCGATTACCTTGGTAGAGTTGCAAGAACGCCTGGCTGATATGGCTAAACGCTCCGTCACTCTCAACCAACTAGAGGACCAGGTGACTGTTGTCAATGACGACCTGAAAAATTTGCTTGACCATGCGCCACGATCTCAGGTGGATCTTATCCTCTGTAACCCTCCCTACTTTAAGGCGACAGAAACTTCCAAGAAGAATCTGTCAGAGCACTACCTCTTGGCTCGTCACGAAATCACGACGAATTTGGAAGAAATTTGTCAGGTTGCACGTCATGCTCTAAAATCTAATGGACGCATTGCCATGGTGCATCGCCCTGACCGCTTTTTGGATATCATCGACACCATGCGCCAGTATAATCTAGCACCTAAACGCATCCAGTTTATCTATCCTAAAATGGGACGTGAGGCTAACATGCTCCTGATTGAAGCCATTAAAGACGGGTCAACGGATGGCTTGAAAATCCTCCCACCTCTCTTTGTGCACAAGGAAAATGGTGATTATACCGACGAAATCTTTGAGATTTACTTTGGGAAAAAGGCTGAGGGTGAGTCCTAAACGATGACAGAAAAGGATAGCAAGGCCTACATGTATGTGGTTGAGTGTGCTGATGGCACCCTCTATACAGGCTACACCACAGATGTCGAACGCCGCCTCAAAACCCATAACTCAGGCAAGGGCGCTAAGTATACCAGAGCTCGCCTACCAGTTAAACTCCTCTACTCAGAAGCCTTCGCTAGCAAGCCTGAAGCCATGAGCGCCGAAGCACTCTTTAAGAAAAAAAGCCGAGAGAAAAAACTGGCCTATATCAAAGAACACACGGAAAAATAACCGTGTGTTTTTTGACTTTACTTGAGACTACTTCTACTTTCTCATAATAACTATTTTACACCCATAATGTTTGCGCTTTCATAAAAAATACTATAATTAGGAAATTTGAAAAAGTTCGCTGACGTCCGCACTCACCTGAGGGAAGTCTAAAAAAATAGGTTTATGAAAAAACGCTCTATTTTCATAGAGCGTTTTCATTGTTTATTTATCACCCTTGTTACGGATAACAAAGCCGTTTTTCTTTTCGCTTGAGGTACGGTGTGGGCGTTTGTTGCCATGGTTTTCGAAGTCACGGCTATTCTTCTTAGACTTGCGTTTGAAGTCACGACGGCCACCGTCTCGGTCATCGCGGTTACGGTCGCCACGGTATCCACCACGACGGTTGTTATCGCGACCGCGGTTGCCACGACCACCTTTGCCGCCTTTACCACCAAAGCCACCACCTGATGGTTTGAATGGCAATGGTTTTTCACGCGCAATTTCCACTTCTGGCATTGTCTCTGGATCTTGAACGGTCAAGCTCAAGATGTAAAGGGCCAATTCTTCAGGTGTGAATTCTTGAGCCAATTTAACCGCATCGCCCTTGAACTTGTCAAAGTTAGAACGGATAGCTTCATCCGCAAAGTCACGTTCAATCTTCTTAAGGGCAACTTTCTTCTTAGCTTGGAAGGCTTCTTGAGCTGTTGGTGGCTTAAGACCTTTCATGCGTTTCTTAGTCAAGTTTTCGATGATTCCCAAGTAACCCATTTCGTTTGGAGCAACGAAAGTAATCGATTGACCTGATTGGCCTGCACGGCCTGTACGTCCAATACGGTGAACGTAGCTTTCTGGGTCTTGTGGGATATCGTAGTTGTAGACGTGAGTGACACCTGAAATGTCAAGACCACGCGCTGCAACGTCTGTGGCAACCAAGATATCGATTTGGTCGTTCTTGAAGTCACGGATAACACGAAGACGTTTGTTTTGGTCAAGGTCACCGTGGATACCTTCTGCACGGAAACCACGAAGTTTCAAACCACGTGTCAACTCGTCCACACGACGTTTGGTACGTCCAAAGACGATTGACAACTCTGGTTGGTCAACGTCCATAAGGCGAGTCATGGTATCGAACTTCTCTTGTTCCTTCACTCGGATAAAGTATTGGTCAACGTTAACATTGGTCAATTCTTTAGCCTTGATTTTCACATGCTCAGGATCTTTCATGAACTGAACGCCAATACGTTTGATGGCATCAGGCATAGTTGCTGAGAAGAGAAGGGTTTGACGTTCTTCTGGTACTCGGCTAATGATAGCTTCAATGTCTTCAAGGAAGCCCATGTTAAGCATTTCATCAGCTTCATCCAAAATCAAAGTCTCGATATTATTGAGTTTAAGAGCCTTACGTTTGATAAGGTCAAGGAGACGACCTGGTGTCCCTACTACAATGTGGGCACCTGAACGGAGGGCCTTGATTTGTTTCTCAATGCTAGAGCCACCGTAGACTGAGCGAACCTTAACGCCCTTGTCACGACCGAAACGGAAAAGCTCTTCTTGAGATTGCACTGCCAACTCACGTGTTGGGGCAATCACAAGGGCTTGGATTGTATTTTCTTCTGTACGAATTTTATCTAGGGTAGGCAAACCAAAGGCAGCTGTTTTACCAGTACCAGTTTGGGCCTGACCGATAACATCCTTACCTTCAAGAGCGAGTGGTATCGTCAACTCTTGGATAGGTGATGGCTTTTCAAAACCGGCAGCTACAACAGCTGATTGGATGTCTTCTGATAGGTTTAAATCTGTAAATTTCAAAGTATTCTTCTTTCTATTTGAAGGCGGTGCGAAGCCACCTTATGAGACTTGGTTATGTAGTATGTTAACTACCTGTATTTAATAGTCGTTTATTTTAACAACTCATCTAGTCTATCATATTTAAGAATAAAAAGACAGTGAATAACGTTTTAAAACCGCCTCCAATTTGAGAAGACGGTTTCACTCACTAATTATTATTTATGGACCAACCAACGCAAGTAGCGGGCCAAGACCAAACAAAGAATCGCACTACCGATAATGATGAAAATCCAGGCTGGACTGACAGTCATAAACGGTAGAGGAACATTCATCCCAAAGAAACCGGTAATAACGGCAAGCACTCCTAAGAGTACCTCAATAATGGTCAGATTGCTCAAGTTGTTGTTCAGATTGTTGTTTAGGATATTGTTATAAGAACCTGATAGGTGCTGTAAGACCTTAGAAATAAGATCCGTCATGGCAACCAACTGCCTGGCTTCAATCATGGCATCATCAAACTGCTCTTTTTCGACCTCATTGAGACGACGATAAATGGCGTGCCCCTTGATGTGTTCCAATAGAAGACGGTTTTGTGTGGCTGCAGCAACCAAATAGACCATGCCTATTCCCAAATCTGAAAGATCGTAAAGATTCTTACTGGTCGTGGTCCGTCTTAGGCGTCGACTAACCTCATCTTTTTGCTGATCCAAACATTCAATGACGGGATAGTAGGCATTTGAAATCATCTCAAGTCCTGCAAAGAGCAATTTGTAGATAGACAAATCCTCATGGTTATCCACATAATCTTGCATCTTGCTTATCACATAAGCGTTATCCTCGTTACTAATGGTCACCAAACGCGTATCTTGAACAATAAAGGTCAGAGGAATGGTTTCATAGTATTCCTTGTCCTTTTCAAGTGCCAGAACGTTATAGATAAAGGTGATTGTCCCATTCTCACGATTGTAGTCCATGTGAGCTCGTTCATTTTTATCCAAAGCATACTCTATGGTTTCCTGATCAATATCATACTTGGTATAAAGATAGGATTGCTCAGAAATAATATCTGAGTCGATATTAATCCAGTGACGCTTATAACCCAGTTCTTTTTCAATAAACATTTTTCTTCCTCATTACTCTAGTACTGCTGCTGCCAAAGCTTGTTGGATTTCAAAGACATTATTATCACTCTTAAATTGAAGGACCTCTGCAGGCTCCAGTGCTGATGAAATCCAAATCTTAAGTTCAGCATCTAGGTCAAAGTGGCCCGAGCTCTCTACAGTGAAACGAGAGATTGAGTGATAAGGGATAGACTTATAAGAAGTCTTCTTCCCTGTAACACCTTGTTTATCGACTAAAATCAAGCGCTTCTCTGTAAAGACAATCAAGTCACGAACAAGGGCATAGGCTAACTCCACCTGTTCACCTGGAATTAAGATGCCCTCCAATTGGCGCTCAACCTTATCATTATCTTTTTTAGATGCATTGCCAAGCAGTCCTGAAAAAAGTCCCATAGTTATTTCTCCTTTTTTATTGTAAAGATAATCCTTGCTTTAACTATACCACAATTTTAGGATTTCAGACACTTGCAAAAATGGGTTTCTGGTAGTACAATTAAGGAGTCACAAGAGGAGCAATTGCTGAGAATGGCTAGCTTGAATTTTTTTCAAGACTTGCCTAAACTCTTACCACCTGATCAGGTTAGAACCTGCGTAGGGATGTGTCTCAAAATAGATTGAAATAGAAGAACTTCTATGACAACGTTTTGATGTGGCAAAAATAGCCAATCAAGACGATTGGTATAGGAGGTTTTTTTATGTCGAAAACAAGTATTCGACCAATGATTGAGGTTGCACTTTTTGCAACTATCGCTTACATTCTCGACTTGGTTACTCAACCCATGTCCATAGGTCCTTGGATTTCCCTTTCCTTTAAAATGGTCCCTATCTTCCTCCTTAGTTTTCGCTGGGGAGTTGGAGCTGGTGCAATGGGAGGCCTTATCTGGGGATTACTCCAAGTGGTGACAGGACAAGCAGCCGGCGGTTGGCTAACCTTAACACAAGGTTTTCTGGAATATTTTGTTGCCTTTAGCCTTATTGGGATTAGTGGTGTGGTCAAACCAGTCCTCGATAAAGCCATCATACAAGGGAAAAAGCTCAAGTCTCTAGTGTATATCACTGGCGGTATTCTGCTAGGGGGCTTTTCACGCTATCTCATTCACTTTATAGCCGGTGTCATCTTTTGGGGAAGTTATGCTCCTAAAGGACAAAGCCCTTATCTCTACTCATTTATTATTAATGGCTCATCTTTCCTAGGAGAAACATTGGCCAGCCTCATTGTTTTCTTCGCTCTACAACGATTCCTAGGCAGATTACTCAATACAGAAAAATAAAAGAAACCATAGGACAATCTTAAGTGGAAGTCCTATGGTTTTTTGTGTGTTTATAAAAAACAGCAATCATTGCCTATTCACAGTAATAACCTCACTTTTGTTTTCCTGTATTTTATGTTAAGATACAAAAAAATATATATTCCCATATATGCAAAATGGAGGCTTCCATGAAAAAATTTGGAGCAATTTTTAAAAAATTTCGTAAATCAAGAGGGTTACGATTAAAAGATGTCGCAAAAGCAGGTATCTCGACATCTCAACTGTCTCGTTTTGAAAAAGGACAGACAGATTTAACCATTTCAAAGTTTATGTTGATCTTAGATGAAATCAATATGCCTATTGAGGAATTTATGTATGCTGTCCATGATTTTCATCGTGATGATCTGAATGAGCTATTGTCAAAAATTCGACTTTTTGTATCAACTCATGATATCGATGGATTAAAGAAGTTACTTAATTCTCAATTAGAATCAGAACCTAAACGAGAGAAGTTTCATCACATTAATACTATTTTATTAAAAATTCGCTTGCAGGATTTATCGGGAGAAAGCTATTATACACAGCAAGACCTAACCGATTTAACCGATTATCTATTTAGTGTTGAGTACTGGGGTTATTATGAATTATTGATTTTTGCAAATACCTTAGATGTGTTGAACTATGAGACTCTTATGGTTTTGACAAAGGAGATGTCTAGAAGGTCTGATTTTTACAAAGAGATTCCTAATAATCGACGCATGATATCAACCATGTTATTAAATGTTTATATTACATGCATAGAAAGAGGAAAACTCATTGATGCACTGTATTTTGAAAAACAATTAAACCAATGCTTTTTTATCGAGACTGAAATTTATGAACGATTGGTTTTTCAATATGCACAAAATTATTATCAATATAAAAAAGAAGGAAATAATCAGTCCATTATCGAAATGAAAAAATATATTGGGGCCATGAAATTGGCAGGGAGCGAGCATATTGCAAAGACTTATGAAGCACATTTGAAAAAATTGATAGAGGAAAATAGTTAGAAAGCATATATGGGAATTTATTAAATAAGATTATTATTCTTGTAAAATTATTTTGTTTAAAAAATATGTGAATCCAATTTCATTTCCAGATTTGGTAACCGATATGGAGAAACGATATGTCTAAATCCTTTCTGAAATTACTTCTCTCTCAATTATTTGCTAACTTAGCTGACATTTTTCTCAGGGTATCTCTCATTGCAAATATCTACGTCATTACAAAATCCGTTATTGCAACCTCAATGGTTCCCATTCTAATCGGATTATCAGCTTTCGTGGCAAGCCTTCTAGTGCCATTGGTGACTAAAAAACTAGCCCTAAATAGAGTTCTTTCATTCACTCAATGTGGAAAGACTTTTTTATTAGCAATACTCCTTGTAATACTCATTAAGGCTCAATTTGTTCCAGCCTTGGAAATGTATATCTTTGTTGTCGCTATTTCTATCTTAGATGGCTTTGCGTCGCCCGTATCTTATGCCATGATTCCTAGATATGCCACAAATTTGGGAAAGGCAAATGCTGCCTTATCAATGAGTAGTGAGGGAGTGCAATTGATTGGTTGGGGACTGGGGGGACTCCTTTACGCTTCGGTTGGCCTATTTTCTACAATGTTGATAGTCCTATTTCTTTATCTTCTTTCTACTTCTGTGATGCTCTTTCTCCCTCAGGCTAAAATAGAGCAGTTAGAGGCGGAGACTAATCTGGATACTCTAATAAAAGGATGGAAGTTAGTTGCAAAAAATCCTAAATTAAAGTTATTTGTCCAAGCAAATTTATTAGAGGACTTCTCCAATACAATCTGGGTATCATCTGTAATCCTTGTTTTTGTAACCGAAGTGCTAAAACAAACTGAAAGTTACTGGGGCTACTCAAATACAGCCTATTCCCTTGGTATCATTTTAGGTGGAATAATTGTCTACAAACTATCCGAAAAGTTTTTAGCTCATAAGTGGAAAAGTATTCTCTTTCCACTCTTAGCAATGGCGACCATCACAGCCAGTATCCTCTTTTTCTCAAACACACAAACATTTTTAATTTTCTCAAGTTTCATCGGCTTCTTTTCTCAGTTAAAAGAAGTACCTGAAAGTGTCTTTCTTCAGGAAACTGTGGATGAAAATCAGTTAGTACATGTTTATTCTGTATTTGAAGTCATTTCAACCCTTGCTTTTTCAGTTTTCGTCTTTCTGATGAGTTCTATTACTGAAAGTTTTGGAATTACAACAAGTTTCTGGCTATCAACACTTTGCATACTTTTAGAAGCTGGCTTGATTTATCATAATCGTGATTATCTAAAGTAATTAATCATAGCTATACTTGATAACTATTAGGTTTATAAAAAATATAGGACTATCTAATTAGATAGTCCTATATTTTGTGTTGTTTTAGATGAGACGGCTAGCTAGACACCTAATAGTGGCTAGCGTCAAAAGATGAACGATTTACATAAACTATACATAGTATTACGACATGAGAAAACGAAAACGATATTTTTCCGTTTTCGAGTTAGTAAGGGACTTAGCCACGGTCTCATAGTATGTAGTGTAGATATCATTATTAAAATGTTACGACACGAAGTCAGACGAATCGATATTATTCGTCTGACGTAGTTAGTGAGACGGCTAGCTAGCCACTATCTTGTGGCTAAAGGCCAAAAAAGAAAGTGACCAACCA
>OBUY01000038.1_pt1 | contig 72135 bp, 72 predicted proteins | sample 1475781 | NCBI WGS metagenome assembly OBUY01 (sample SAMEA2579912, study PRJEB22360) | human gut metagenome | biome: human gut; feature: human-associated habitat; material: faeces | place: Denmark | collected 2008/2010 | reverse complement strand
GCGCATGCGAAGCGCGAGATTGTCTGGCATAGCAGTCCTTTCTAACGTGGATTTTAGTTTCATATTTTTTGAGTAGAATAACTCATCTAATATATCTTACTATGTCCATTCTAGCCTATTAGTTGTGATATTTCAATGGTTTTGTAATATTCAGGGTGTGAGATAGAATCTTTTTGGCTATTTAATTTGATGAGGAGAGGTATTAGCATGAGAGAATGGATTTCCCTTAAAACTCAAAATATGATAGTTGAGCCTAAAGAAGTGGAAGTGCTGACTTGAGAAATAATATTGCTAAATGTCATTGTATGAACTATAATGAAAAGAGAGGTGATAATCAATGGAAAGAATGGAACTACCAAGTCAGGAAGTTTTGATTTTTACAAAACAAATTCGTCATTGGATTCTTAGTGATAAAGCTATCTCAGGAAAAAGAAAATTTATCTTCCGTGAAGATACTCCAAAAGAAATTTTAGATTTGTACGAAAACATTAAACCTAAACTTGATTTTGTTTACCAAGAAGTTCGTTCTAATAATAATTATGAATTGGAAAAACATGAAAAATAGAATAATTGATGTTTTTAAAGTAGTAAATCGTCTCCTTGTAATAACTGTTAAAAATCCTGATTTCAAAAACTTGAGAGTTAATCATACTCAATGAAAATCAAAGAGCAAACTAGGAAACTAGCCGCAGGTTGCTCAAAATACTGTTTTGAGGTTGTAGATAAGACTGACGAAGTCAGTCACATATATACGGTAAGGCGATGTTGATATGGTTTGAAGAGATTTTCGAAGAGTATCAGTTTGTAAAAATTGGAGATAAAAAGTATAGGGTCCGCAGTGTTCCTATGATTCATTCAACTCCGCCTCAGTCTGTCTTAAATCGAGATACTTTTACAATTGACTATACAGATGATGAATTGCTCGATAAAGAAGCAGTTTTTACTACTCATTAGAAAAATAGGTATGAATAAATTGGCTTCCCTTAGAACCACATCTAGGGGCTTTTATGTATAAGAGAATAATAGGTATTACTCCTTTACAATACGTGTAACACGTGTTATAATGGTGTTGTCAGGAGGTAAAAGCGCTATGCCTATGACACAAAAAGAGATGGTCAAACTCCTTACGGCTCATGGTTGGATAAAGACCAAAGGCGGTAAAGGCTCCCATATTAAAATGGAGAAGCAAGGGGAAAGACCTATCACAATCCCTCATGGTGAGCTGAATAAGTACACTGAAAGAGGGATAAGAAAGCAAGCTGGGTTGTAAAATTCAGCCCCTGCTTTTTGATATGGAGGTAGTGAGATGTTAGTTACGTATCCAGCTTTATTTTATTATGACAATACAGACGGAGCAGAAGCGACTTATTTTGTCCATTTCCCGGACTTTGAATACTCAGCTACACAAGGAGAGGGGATTTCTGAGGCTCTGGCTATGGGTTCAGAGTGGTTAGGCATAACTGTCGCAGATGTGATAGAGAGTGATGGAGATTTGCCCCAGCCATCAGATATCAATAGCTTGTCTTTAATTGATAATGATCCTTTTAAAGATGATGAAGATTTCGTGTCAACCTATGACCTTGATAAATCTTTTATTTCTATGGTATCTGTTGATGTATCAGAGTACCTAGGAAGTCAGGAACCAATTAAAAAGACCTTAACCATACCAAGATGGGCAGATAAGTTGGGACGAGAAATGGGACTTAACTTTTCTCAGACTTTGACAGACGCTATTGCAGATAAGAAAATTCAAGCCTAAGATTAAGTGTGGCATCGTGGTAATAGTCAATAAAAAAGCACATCTAATTGTGCTGGTTACTTGTCTATTGATCCTATAGATTTGCTAGCCCTTTCGAGGGCTTTTTTGTATTGACTTTTTTGGAAAAAAATAAGGAAATCAACCGTTTAAGAAAATCACTGATACCAAGGGTTTAAATGAGGTAATATGGTATAATTAGGACATAAAATAATTTTGTGGTAAGATGGTAGTATCTATTTTATACTCAATGAAAATCAAAGAGCAAACTAGGAAACTAGCCGCAGGCTGTACTTGAGTACGGCAAGGCGACGTTGACGCGGTTTGAATTTGATTTTCGAAGAGTATTAGCATATTTCCGAGCAATCGGGGCGATTTAAGAGTCGCATAGAAAGAGGACAAAATGGCAACTTATGGATTTTTAGATGTTTTAGAGGAAGAGTTGGAGAAGAACTTTCCCTTTGACTTTGAGATTAGTTGGGACAAGCGTAACCACGCGGTTGAAGTGAGTTTTCTATTGGAAGCGCAAAACGCTGCAGGCGTAGAGATGGTTGATGAGGACGGAGAGGTGTCATCAGATGACATTCTCTTTGAAGAAGCAGTGCTTTTTTACAATCCTGCCAAGTCAACAGTCAATGAAGAAGATTATCTGACGGTCATACCCTACCTACCTAAAAAAGGATTTTCCCGTGAATTTTTAGCTTATTTTGCCCTTTTCCTCAAAGATACCGCCGAGGTTGGGCTGGATGCGCTTATGGACTTTTTAGAAGACCCAGAAGCAGAAGAATTTGTCATGGAATGGAACCAAGAAGTCTTTGAAGAAGGAAAAGTTGGCTTGGAAGAAGGAGAATTTTATCCTTATCCGAGATACTAGGAGTTTGACATGGAAATAGAGATTTCTGATTTCACAGGCTGCAAGATTGCTTTGTTTTGTGGGGATAAGCTCTTGACTATCTTACGCGATGATAGGGCAAGCATTCCTTGGCCCAATATGTGGGAATTGCCCGGTGGTGGACGTGAAGCCGATGAAAGTCCTTTTGAGTGCGTGGCGCGTGAAGTTTATGAAGAGCTGGGAATTCATCTGACTGAGGATTGTCTGATTTGGAGTAGGGTTTATCCAAGTATGCTCTTTGAAGGTCGGCAGTCTGTTTTTATGGCTGGTCAGTTAAGTCAAGAACAATTTGACAATATCATCTTTGGAGACGAGGGACAGGGCTACAAATTGATGAGCATTGATGAGTTTCTTAGCTCAGATAAGGTTGTACCACAGTTGCAGGAAAGGGTGAGAGATTATATGGAGGAGAAAAATTGATAACTGAAAAAAATTTCAAACGAGTTTTAGAAACTTTACAATTCGAAAAAATAAACAATAATTACTATACCCACCATCAAAGTGGTTTAGCTGTGGACTTTGATGAACAAAAGTTTATTTATCCTGAAATCAAGGGATTTACGGTCAATGAACACCAGACCTGCAATTTTTCTGCTCCTGAAAACTTTGTCGTATTTGAATGTGTACATCGTTTGCTTCAAAAAGGTTACCCTCCACAAAAAATTGAATTGGAAAAACGTTGGACGTTGGGGCATTCCCAGAAAAGCGGTCGAGCGGACATTTCGGTGTTCTTGGACGATGAGAAAACCCGGATTTTTATGATTATCGAATGCAAAACTGCTGGGTCGGAATACAAAAAAGCCTTGAAAATCTTAAAAGAAGACGGTGGGCAGCTGTTTAGCTATTGGCAACAGGACAAATCTACCCAATGCTTATCACTTTATGCCTCCGATTTCGTAGACGGTAAAGTCACCTATAGAAACGAGATTGTGCTATGCAAAGACGATGACAACTTGGTGAAACTTGCTGAAAAAGACGAGAGCATCAAACTTTATCAAACTGCTCATAATGCTGAGCAACTGTACGAAGTTTGGACAGAGACTTATCTGCAGAGCTTGCATGAGGGGTTGATTTTTGGTACGGATGCCGTTGCATTAGATTTAAGTCGCAAGCCTCTATATAAAAAAGATCTCAAAGCCTTTTCGCCAGACGACAAAATCATCAACCGTTTTGAAGAGATATTACGTCATAACGCTGTATCTGACAAAGAAAATGCTTTTAACCGCTTGATTGCATTGTTTATCTGCAAACTAGTGGACGAAGAAAAGGCAGACGAGCAAGAAGTCGATTTTCAATATAAAGTGGGAACTGATACCTATGAAACCCTGCAAGACCGTCTGCAACAGCTTTATCAAATTGGCATGGAAAAATTTATGAAAGAAAAGATTTTCTATGTGAATAACGATTATGCAGAGCGTCTTTTTAGAGATTTGAATATCGACACTCGGGAATATGCTAAAACAATGTTACAAGATACCATCCGCAAATTGAAGTTTTTCACAAATAATGACTTTTCTTTTAAAGACGTGCATAATGAAGAACTCTTTTTGCAAAACGGCAAAATTGTGATGGAAATGGTGCAGTTATTTGAAAAATATCGCATTAGTTATGCCTCTAAACATCAATTTTTGGGAGATATGTTTGAACAGTTGTTAAACAAGGGTTTCAAGCAAAACGAAGGACAGTTCTTTACGCCTAGTCCGATAACTCGTTTTATTTGGGATTGTTTGCCACTCAATAAAATCGTTAAACAGTCAGGCGGAGCTTATCCGAAAGTAATTGATTACGCTTGCGGTTCGGGACATTTTTTGACCGAAGCGGTGGAAGCTATCAATGCTGTTAAGCCATCTGACAACAACGACTGGACGCGCGATAGCATTTTTGGTATAGAAAAAGATTACCGTTTGGCGCGAGTTTCGCAAGTCTCTATGTTTATGAACGGTGCAGGTAACAGCAACATTATTTTTGGTGATGGTTTAGATAACGGCAAGGGAGTGGAAAACGAAGCTTTTGATATTTTAGTTGCTAATCCGCCTTATTCCGTTTCTGCTTTTAAATCGCATTTAAAACTGAAAAATAATGATTTAAAGTTGTTAGAAACCATTAGCAACAATGGTGGTGAAATTGAAGTATTGTTCTGTGAACGTATCGCTCAACTACTCAAATCAGATGGCGTGGGGGCGGTTATTTTACCATCCAGTATTTTAAGCAACGATAGTGGTAGTTATATCGCAGCCCGTGCTTTGTTACTCGATAATTTTCGTTTGCGTGCAGTAGTGAATTTTGGTAAAAAGACCTTTAGTGCTACCGATACCAGTACTGTTGTATTGTTTCTAGAAAAAATCAGCTATCCGCCTCACCAAGACAGCTTAGCGCGCGATCAAGCTGAAGCGGTGTTTAATCAATTTCCTCTTGTTCATGAAAAAGATAAAGCGATACTTGATGCTTATTTGCAAACTATTGACATGCCGTCTGAACTTTATGATAAAATTTGCCAGAAAACCTTAACTTGGGTAGAATTATTGAACAGCGATAACGAATATTTATCAGCATACTTTAAGGCCTTGAAAAGAGAAATGACCTTAACTAAAACTGAGGAAAAAAATAATCCTGATAAAGTAGCACAAGAAACACTCAAATTGCACAAATTTTTTATTGCATTTCAACGGATAGAAACTCAAAAAATCGCGTTGTTCGCCCTTATTTATGGTCAAAAGACCCTTATTATTTCAGCTCCAGCTGACAACGCCCAACAAAAAGCTTTTTTAGGCTACGACTGGAGCAGCCGCAAAGGGGCGGAAGGGATACAAATTCAACATGCAGGTGGCAAACTATACAAAGATGCTGACCGCTTTGCTTCCAACACTCTAGCTGCTTGCGTGCGCAGTATGTTTGAACGGCAAACAACCAGTATTGTAGGTGAACAAGCTGACTACGCCAAAGTGGTGAATACAGCAGATATGATCGATTTCCAAGCGGTAAGTTTTAATTGGGCGATACGTACCAGTGTACAGAAAAAAATGGAAATTATGAGTCAATTTCCGTTGGAGAGATTGGAGAATATTTGTAACATTGACTATGGTACACGAATAACTAAAAAAAGTGTAACCGGTAATAAATACCCTGTCTATGGCGGTGGTGGCGAAACGTTTAGAAGCGATAAATTTAATAGAAAGGATTGTTATATCATTTCTCGTTTTGGAATGTCTCCTGAATGTGTAAGATCTGTTTCAGGGAAATTCTTTTTAAATGATTCGGGCATGACGGTTAATTCAAAGAATGAATCAAAAGTAATCACAAAATATGTAGAGATATTTTTAGATGCTCAACAAGAAAATATTTATTTGATGGGAAGGGGGTCGTCACAAAAAAATATCGATATGAAAGAATTTAGGAGGTTTAAAATCCCCCTTCCCCCTTTGACAATCCAAACTCAAATTGTGGAAGCATGTGAAAAAATTGATGAAGAATACAACCAAACCCGAACGAAAATTGAGGAATATCGGGCAGAAATTGTTAAAATAGCCAACCAAAGTTACCAGAAGTTTAATTTAGAGAAATTAGGTAGTGTGAGTGGAAAACCATTATATGGTGCAAACGAGAAAGCAATAGAAGGCGATCCACAAAAAGGTTATCGCTATATCCGTATTACTGATATTAAAGATGATGGTTCTCTAAATCAAGACTGGAAAACCGCAGAAAATATTGAAGAAAAATATATTTTGAAAGAGGGAGATTTTTTATTTGCTCGTTCAGGTGCGACGGCAGGAAAAACTTTTTTGTATAAAGAAAAATACGGAAAAGCATTGTATGCTGGATATTTGATTAAGTTTTCACTTAATATAGATAAATTACTACCTGATTTTTTAAATATCGCTCTGAAATCAGATAATTATACAAATTGGGTCAATACTAATCGTACAGGAACAGCACAACCTAATATCAATGCTCAGCAATTTAGTAAATTTGAAATTCCTGTTCCCGATATAGCAACTCAAAAATCTATTATCACCCAAGTAGAAAAACTGGAGGTCCAAATTACTGAAATGCAACAAAAACTAGATGGTATGGAAGATGCTAAAAAAGCCGTACTAGATAAATATTTGTAAATTTTTGTACAGAAAGAAGAAACTAGATGGAAACATGGCAAGAGTTAAAAGTTACAGTGAAGCGTGAGGGGGAGGAGTTAGTTTCCAATCTCTTGATTGAGTTGGGAGCGCAAGGAGTCGCAATCGAAGACAGTATGGACTATGTGGGAAATGTGGATCGTTTTGGCGAGATTTTCCCAGAGGTTGAGCAGCAAGAAGAAATCGTTGTAACAGCCTACTATCCTGATACGGTTGATGTGGCAGTGGTTGAGGCAGACTTGCAGGCTCGTTTAGCAGAATTAACGGATTTTATGGACTTGGGAGAGGTAAAAATGGGGACGACTGCCTTGGCTGAGGAAGACTGGGCGGACAACTGGAAGAAATACTATGAGCCAGCTCGAATTACTCATGATTTGACTATCGTGCCGTCGTGGACAGACTATGAGGCAATTGCGGGAGAAAAGATTATCAAGCTAGATCCAGGCATGGCCTTTGGTACGGGGACGCATCCAACAACCAAGATGAGTCTCTTTGCCTTGGAACAGGTTCTTCGTGGTGGCGAAACGGTGCTAGATGTGGGGACTGGATCAGGTGTCCTCTCCATTGCTAGCTCGCTACTTGGTGCTAAGAAAATTTTCGCCTATGACCTAGATGATGTGGCGGTTCGTGTTGCTCAGGAAAATATTGAACTCAACCCTGGTATGGAAAACATCCATGTAGCAGCAGGAGACTTGCTTAAGGGAGTTGAGATTGGGGCAGATGTGATTGTGGCTAATATTTTGGCGGATATCCTCGTTCATCTGACGGATGATGCTTATCGCTTGGTCAAGGATGAAGGCTACCTGATCATGAGTGGAATTATCAAGGATAAGTGGGACATGGTGCGCCAGTCGGCTGAGTCAGCTGGATTTTTCCTCGAAACTCACATGGTTCAAGGGGAATGGAATGCCTGTGTCTTTAAGAAAACCAAGGATATTTCAGGTGTGATTGGAGGCTAGCATGCAACAGTATTTTGTCAAAGGCAGTGCTATCTCTCCTGTCACCATCGAGGACAAGAAAACCAGCAAGCATATGTTTCAGGTTATGCGCTTGAAAGAAGATGATGAGGTTACTTTGGTCTTTGATGATGGAATTAAGCGCTTGGCGCGTGTGCTGGATGTGGAAGCCCGTCAGTTTGAGTTGATTCAAGAATTGGCTGACAATGTGGAGCTACCAGTCCAAGTGACCATCGCATCCGGCTTTCCTAAGGGAGACAAGCTGGAGTTCATCGCTCAAAAAGTAACCGAACTGGGTGCTAGCCAAATCTGGGCCTTTCCTGCCGACTGGTCGGTTGCCAAGTGGGATGGCAAGAAATTGGGCAAAAAGGTTGAAAAACTAGAAAAAATCGCCCTTGGAGCAGCAGAGCAAAGCAAGCGTAATGTTGTTCCAAGTATCCAGCTTTTCGAGAAAAAAGCAGATTTTCTAGCCCAACTGGACCAGTTTGACCGCATCGTAGTGGCCTATGAAGAGTCGGCTAAAGAAGGAGAAGCCGCTGCGCTTTTACAAGCAGTTACTGGACTCGAGAAAGGAGACAAATTGCTCTTTATCTTTGGTCCAGAAGGTGGTCTGTCACCTGCAGAAATTGAGAGTTTTGAAGCTAAGGGAGCCGTCTTGGCAGGACTTGGTCCTCGTATCTTGCGAGCAGAAACAGCGCCGCTTTATGCTTTATCAGCCCTTAGTGTTTTATTAGAATTAGAGAAATAAGAGGAAGAAAATGGAACAAAAACACCGTTCAGAATTTCCAGAGAAGGAACTTTGGGATTTAACAGCCCTATACCAAGACCGTGAAGATTTCTTGCGTGCAATTGAGAAGGCTCGCGAAGACATCAACCAGTTTAGCCGTGATTACAAGGGTAATCTTCATACTTTTGAGGATTTTGAAAAAGCCTTTGCGGAATTGGAGCAAATCTACATCCAGATGAGTCATATTGGTAACTATGGTTTTATGCCGCAGACGACAGACTATAGCAATGACGAATTTGCTAATATCGCCCAAGCTGGGATGGAATTTGAAACAGATGCCAGCGTAGCTCTGACCTTCTTTGACGATGCCTTGGTGGCAGCAGATGAGGAAGTCTTGGACCGTTTGGGTAAATTGCCTCATTTAACAGCCGCCATTCGTCAAGCCAAAATCAAAAAAGCCCACTATCTAGGGGCTGATGTGGAGAAGGCCTTGACCAATCTCGGTGAAGTTTTCTACAGTCCGCAGGATATTTACACTAAAATGCGAGCTGGGGACTTTGAAATGGCTGACTTTGAAGCCCATGGTAAGACCTACAAAAACAGCTTTGTTACTTATGAGAATTTCTACCAAAATCATGAGGATGCTGAGGTTCGTGAGAAATCTTTCCGTTCCTTCTCAGAAGGTCTTCGTAAGCACCAAAATACGGCTGCAGCAGCCTATCTAGCCCAAGTCAAGTCTGAAAAACTACTAGCAGATATGAAGGGTTACGACTCAGTCTTTGATTATCTCCTGGCTGAGCAAGAAGTGGACCGTGCTATGTTTGATCGCCAGATTGACCTCATCATGAAGGACTTTGCGCCAGTTGCTCAGAGATACCTCAAGCATGTTGCCAAGGTTAATGGTCTTGAAAAGATGACTTTTGCAGACTGGAAATTGGACTTGGATAGCGCCCTGAATCCTGAAGTAACTATTGACGATGCCTATGATTTGGTCATGAAGTCGGTAGAACCTTTGGGACAAGAATATTGTCAGGAAGTTGCTCGCTATCAAGAAGAGCGCTGGGTGGACTTTGCTGCCAATAGTGGCAAGGATTCTGGTGGCTATGCAGCGGACCCATATCGCGTGCATCCTTATGTTCTCATGAGCTGGACAGGCCGTTTGAGCGATGTCTATACCTTGATTCATGAAATCGGGCATTCTGGTCAATTCATTTTTTCAGATAATCATCAAAGTTACTTTAATGCCCACATGTCGACCTACTATGTTGAGGCACCGTCAACTTTCAATGAATTGCTTCTCAGTGATTACTTGGAGCACCAATCTGATGACCCTCGTCAAAAACGCTTCGCTCTGGCTCACCGCTTGACAGACACCTACTTCCATAACTTTATCACTCACCTTTTGGAAGCAGCCTTCCAGCGTAAAGTGTATACATTGATTGAAGAAGGAGAAACTTTCGGAGCAAGCAAACTCAACAGCATTATGAAGGAAGTTTTGACGGATTTCTGGGGAGATGCCATTGAAATCGACGATGATGCAGCTTTGACTTGGATGCGCCAAGCTCACTACTACATGGGCTTGTATAGTTATACCTATTCAGCTGGACTTGTGATCTCGACTGCGGGTTACCTTCATCTGAAACATTCAGAAACTGGAGCTGAAGACTGGCTCAATCTCCTCAAATCAGGTGGTAGCAAGACACCACTTGAGTCAGCTATGATTATCGGTGCTGATATTTCAACAGACAAACCACTCCGTGATACCATCCAATTCTTGTCAGAAACAGTTGACCAGATTATCGCCTATAGTGCCCAGTTGGGGGAGTAGGGGAATAGAGAGCTTGTTCTAGAATGATGTTTATGAGCTTGTTAAGCGTCATTCTATTTGTTTTAGCTGTAGCTATTTTCAAACACGCCGTTGAAGGTCGTGATGTTAAATTTAAACTTGCTCTAGAGTTGATATTGATAGTTATTTACTTCATTGTATATCAGATTGTGTTTAATTGAGAATTCAATATTAAGTCATTTAAGGCTGGTTTTTTGAACAGCTGCTAGAAATATAGAGGTATTGACCATGTATCAAAAGTTACTTAGAAAAATAGCAGAAGAAAAACCAAGTTATCATGAGGAAGAAATCCAGTGGTTGCTTGATCATTTGGGAGATCCTTCTCCAGAAATTCGCGATGACCTTGTTTTTACAAGCTTTGCTAGAGGGATTCAGGAAGAACTATTTACACAGGAGCAATTTCATTTCATTGCTGAAGGGGTTTCATCTGATGGAGGACTAGATAAAGAAATTGATAAGGTAGGTCTGCCAACCCTTGAACGTTCTTTTAGGGCGCTTATTTATGCAAATCTCTTATCTGCAGATGCCAACCAGCAATCGATTTTTTATCAGGGATTAAAAGCAGAAATTCGTAATGTCCTTTTAAATCAAGGGTTGTATTATCTTTCAAAAGAAAAGGATACAACAGGTTTTTCAAGTCAGTATGGTTGGGTTCATGCTTTTGCACATGGATCCGATTTACTGACAGAGGTGGTTTGTCATCCAGACTTTCCTAAAAACAGAGTTCATGAAGTATTTGAGATACTGGGTCAACTATTTAAAAGAATTTCGATTCGTTTTACAGATGATGAAGATTGGCGTTTAGCAAGAGTGATCTATGAACCTATTTTACAAGGGAAGTTGGAGCAAGAGCAAGTAGCTTCTTGGATAAAAGCTGTTGACTTTCCGATAGAAGAAAGGGAAGATTTTTATAAATTTTCCAACTTCAGATCCTGTCTGTTGGAAGTCTATGTCCAACTTGACCAGAGAAATAGTTTACAAGATGACTTGAAAGAAGCTATCCAGTCTTTTCAATACTAGGGATAAGCTAATAGTACTTACTGAAAGAGTTTCTATTGTATCCTCCTATAATGAAAACTAATAAAAGAGGTTGAATCATTTTCCAACCTCTTTTTGTGTATCTTAATGGAATTGCATACCACCATCAACGATAATGGTTTGTCCTGTAATGTAGTTTGAATCTGGTCCTGCAAGAAAGCTGACGGCTGCAGCCACATCTTCTGGTTCAGATAGACGTTTTAGAGTAATATCTTTTGCAAATGTCTGCATACCCCATTCGTCATCTTTTCCTGCATTTTTACCAACTTCATGAGCGATGTCGTACATCATTGGTGTTTTCACAATACCTGGTGCGTAGGCGTTAACAGTGATGCCTGAGTCTGCTAAATCACGTGCTAATGTTTGCGTAATTCCTCGAACAGCAAATTTGGTTCCACCATAAACAGTTAGATTTGGGTTACCGACTACACCAGCTTGAGAGGTTGCGTTGATAATTTTACCTCCGTGGCCAAGTGCTTTAAATTGCGCTTGTGCAGCTTGTGAACCCCAAATGACACCACCAACGTTGATACCGAAAGTGCGTGTAAATTGTTCCTCAGTAATTGTATCAAGAGGAGTGGTTGGAGCAACACCAGCGTTATTTACGACAACATTCAAATCACCAAAATGGTCAACAACTTTTTGAAATGCTTGTGCAACTTCGGCCTGTTTCGAAACATCAGCCACGACAGCGAAGGCATTTTCAGCTGATAATTCGGCAACAGCTTTTTCAGCTGTTTCAGGATTGTAGTCTAAGACTCCTACCTTAAAGCCATCTTGAACCAATCGTTTTGCGATTGCAAAACCGATTCCTTGACCTGCACCTGTGACAATAGCAACTTTAGACATATGATTCCTCCTCGGTATCCACGATACCATTCAAACGTTCATAAAAGAACAGCAAAGTTGTAAAATTAGTTCAAATTAGGGAATGAATAACTAATTAGAACTATATTGACATTATATAACTTTAGAAAAAATGTTTCAAATAAATGCTACCGTTTTTATAGAATTCTATCCTGAAAATTTCCAATCAATTTTCTTGAAACCCTTTCCCTCTTTTGATAGACTAGTATCTAGTTTTTGAAAAAAGGAGAAAGAAAATGAAAAAATTTGTTGCTGAGTTAATCGGTACGTTCATGCTTGTGTTCATCGGAACAGGAGCTGTTGTTTTTGGAAATGGTCTTGAAGGTCTTGGACACCTTGGAATTGCCTTTGCCTTTGGTTTGGCCATCGTGGTTGCAGCTTACTCAATCGGAACTGTTTCAGGTGCTCACTTGAACCCAGCTGTTTCGATCGCTATGTTTGTAAACAAACGTTTGTCATCTTCAGAGCTTGTAAACTATATCCTTGGACAAGTAGTTGGAGCTTTCTTAGCATCTGCTTCTGTCTTCTTCCTCTTGGCTAACTCAGGTATGTCAACTGCTAGTCTTGGTGAAAATGCCTTGGCAAACGGTGTCACTGTCTTTGGTGGATTCTTGTTTGAAACAATCGCAACTTTCTTGTTTGTCTTGGTTATCATGACCGTGACTTCAGAAAGTAAAGGAAATGGCGCGATTGCTGGTTTGGTAATCGGTTTGTCCTTGATGGCCATGATTCTTGTCGGATTGAACATTACTGGCCTTTCAGTAAACCCAGCTCGTAGCTTGGCACCAGCTGTCTTGGTAGGTGGTGCAGCCCTTCAACAAGTATGGATTTTCATCCTTGCCCCAATTGTTGGTGGAGTTCTTGCAGCCCTCGTTGCGAAAAACTTCCTTGGAACAGAAGAATAATTGAAACTCAAAAAGCCTTGCTCCTCATTTTGAGGAACAGGGCTTTTTCGTATGATACTTTTCAAAAATCTCTTCAAACCGCGTCAGCTTCCATCTGCAACCTCAAAACCATGTTTTGAGCTGACTTCGTCAGTCTTATCTACAACCTCAAAGCTGTGCTTTGAGCAGCCTGTGGCTAGCTTCCTAGTTTGCTTTTTGATTTTCATTGAGTATGAGTTTAACGGTTGTCAATTTTCTCTGGATAAAGGTCGTGTTGGAAGAGGCGTTGTTCTGCCAAGCCTTCATACTTAGTTCCTGGCTTACCGTAGTTGTAGTAGGGGTCGATTGAAATGCCACCACGTGGGGTGAATTTGCCCCAGACTTCTAAATAGCGAGGTTCTAGCAAGTTGACCAAGTCTTTCCCGATGGTGTTGATACAGTTTTCGTGGAAATCTCCATGATTTCGGTAACTAAAGAGGTAGAGTTTGAGGGATTTTGACTCAACACAAAGCTTGTCAGGGATGTAGGAAATATAGATAGTTGCAAAGTCTGGCTGAGCAGTAATTGGGCAAAGTGAGGTAAATTCAGGACAGTTAAATTTGATAAAATAGTCATTTTCCACATGACGATTGTCAAAGGATTCGAGGACTTCTGGTTGATATTCGAAAATGTAGTTGGTTTCTTTGTTGCCTAGTAGGCTTAGGTTTTTCATTTCTTCTTGTTGTGACATGATTTTTTCTTTCTAATCTTAAACACCACGTTGATTATCGTAGAGGAGGGTATGCAGTTGGGGAAGGACGCGGACATTGCCCCAGCTATCGTCAGTAGCGATGCGTTCCCAGAGTTCTTTGAGGCGGTCCAGTTGGTCTTGGACAATATTACCCGTAGCCTTGGGCTCAGGATTTCCTACTGATAAAAAGAGAACATCTGGTTGGTAGCGTTCTTGTATGCCTCTGGCAAAGGCCAAATCTGCATCGTCAAAGACAGGGATTTTAAAGGTGACCTTGTCTGGATCAAGTTGGGAAACGATAAAGTCCAAGGTCTCAAAGTTGACTTCCATCTTGGATGAAGGAGGTTTGGGACTCAGAGTGACCTGGTCGATGTCTTTTAACCAATTTTGCCAGCGGGAGCCTTGGGTCTCAACAGCTAGAGTGACACCACGTTCCTTGAGTTTGGTTACTAGCTCAGCCATGTTGGCTGCTAGGATAGCAGGATTTCCCCCAGATAGGGTTACATAGTCGTAGCTCCCCAATTTATCCAAGGCAGCAATGACCTCGTCAGCTGTCATGCGAATTGGTTTTTCAGAGCCATCCCATGTAAAGGCAGAATCGCACCAGTCGCAGTGATAGTCGCAACCTGCAGTACGGACAAACATGGTTTTCTGCCCGATTGCACGGCCTTCGCCTTGAAAGGTTGGGCCAAAAATTTCCAAAACTGGTAGTTTGAGGACACGTTCCCTAGTCATCTAACCACTCCCGTCTAAACTCCGCAAAGGAAGTCGGAGTCTCATAGAGGCGAACGTATTCCAAACGGAGACCACGTTCGTCTGGCAACTCTTGACTCATAGTTTGGAAAATCCAGTAAACCATATTTTCAGCAGTCGTGTTCATATAGGGAAGAGTTTCGTTTAGATAGCGATGATCCAAGTGGGGCTCTAAGTAGTTCTTGTAGATCGCTTTGATATCTCCGAAATCGTAGGTCATGCCACGTTCATCTAAAAATCCACTGACAGCAATCTGCAGATGATAGGTGTGACCGTGCAGGGATTTGCATTTTCCCTCATAGTGAAAGAGGTGGTGGGCAGCATCGAAGGTAAACTCTTTTGATACCAAGGTTCTGTGAGGATTGTAGACAAGAGACTCCCCGGTTTCCTGTTTGATTTCTTTGGGTGCAAAAAACATTAGGCCTCTCCTTTCTGTGAGAGATAAACATCTAAACCATGCTGACGTAGGTGGCAGGCTGGGCAATCTCCACAGCCACTTCCGATAATCCCGTTGTAGCAGGTTAAGGTCTTTTCACGAACATAGTCAAAGGCACCGAGTTGGTCGGCTAATTCCCAAGTTTCAGCCTTGTCTAGCCACATGAGAGGTGTTTGGATAACAAAGTCGTAATCCATGGCAAGGTTGAGGGTAACATTAAGAGATTTGACAAAGACATCCCGACAATCAGGGTAGCCTGAGAAGTCTGTTTCACAGACACCTGTCACGATATCTTTCATGCCCCGTTGTTTGGCAAGAACTGCCGCAAAGGATAGAAAGAGGTGGTTGCGACCGTCAACAAAGGTATTGGGAACCTCTCCCTCTTTTTGCTCAATCTCTAGATCAGAGGTCAGGGCATTTTCAGTGATTTGCCCCAGCAGAGACATATCTAGGATGTGATGACGAATACCCTGTTCCTTAGCGATTTCTTGGGCAACTTGAATTTCGAGATGATGGCGTTGGCCGTAGGCAAAGGTGACGGCTTCAACAGTTTCATAGTGTTCTTTAGCCCAAAAGAGGCAGGTTGTAGAATCTTGACCGCCACTAAAGACGACCAAGGCTGATTGACGTTTCATAGTACTCCTTCCAAAATGGGAAATGTTCAGAGCACGCAAAAAGCTCCCTTGAGGGAGCTAAAAAATACCAAGTAGAGGTTTTTTTTAGCGATGGCATGTCCCAAACATCGTAATATTCTACATACAGTCTAGCATATTTTTTGAAAAATGGCAAAGGACAAGAAAAAAGAGACCAAAGAAAGTACTTGGTCTCTAATGTGATTAGCTCAATTCAGCAACGATGGCCTTGATTTGTTCTGCTGTGTGAACACCAGCAACTTGTTTGACCACTTGGCCGTCTTTTTTGAAGAGAAGGGTTGGGATAGACATGATTCCAAAAGCACGAGCTGTGTTTGGATTTTCATCAACGTCCATTTTAACGATTTTCAAGACATCTTCTGAAAGTTCTTCAGACAATTTGTCCAAGATTGGACCTTGCATACGACATGGACCACACCAAGTTGCCCAGAAGTCTACCAAGACCAAACCGTCTTTTGTTTCTTGTTCGAATGTTGCATCTGTAATTGCTTTTGCCATTGTATTTCTCCTTTTTTAGTTATATTGGCTTAAATCTTGTTTCATGAGATAGAAGAAGACATCTCCATAAGTCCCATGGTAATCCAAATCATGACCGTTATAAGTCAATTTTTGGACAGGGTAGTAGTCTGCGACGCCGATAAGGCAAGCTTGTTGTGAACGATCAAAGTCTTCATAAGACTCGAAAGTCACAGTTCTTTCGTTCTTGCTGGCATCTAGATAGGTAATTTCAATCATGTTTAAAACTCCTTTGTTTAATGATGATTTTATTTTACTCCTTGTAAAAGAGAATGTCAAGAAAAATGATTGCGCACGCAACTTTTTTCAAAATCATCTTAAATCAAGAAATCCAAACCAGTTTCCAGGCTCTCTTCAACAGCCTTTTGTAGAGTGGCCAGTGTCTTTTGCCCATCACTTGTCAGGCAGATAAAGCTAGAGCGTCGATCTTGATCACAACACCTGCGACTAAGCAGACCGCAATTTTTGGCTTCCAAGCGAGCCACCATCCGAGAAACAGCGCTCGGGCTCAGATGAAGCTTATCTGGCAGGTCAATCTGGCGTAGAGATTTTTCTTGAGCCAAGTCCAGATAGTAGAGGAGGTAGAACTCTTTCAAAGTCAGACTTTGCTCGCTTTGCTGGGCAATTGTCTCTTCCAAGAGACTTTCAATTTCTTTCTGACGACGATTGAAGTCAAACCATTTTTCCAAATAGGTCATAGTATCTCCTTTCTTTTTAGAGTTATAACATAGAAGAATGTCCATTCACGGACAGTCTCTGTATCACAAGATGATTGCGCATGCAATAATTATACTACTTTTCAAAAGAGCTGGCAAGAAGGACGCTGACATCTCTTATCCTAAATCATGCCTGTTTTCACAAGTCAAGAATTGTCTGTATCCACTTTCATCTCTAATTTTTAATGTCTCTTATGTATTTCCTTGAAATTTTCTGAAAAAAGAGTAAACTGGTATGCAAGAAGTCTATTTCGTGGAGTTTAGGATGAAATTATATGTTCAATTAATGATTCTCTTTGTGATTTCTCTAATCGGAGAGGGGATCTCTAGTTTCTTTCATTTGCCCATACCAGGCAGTATTATCGGCTTGATTATTCTCTTTCTAGCCCTGCAATTTAAGTGGCTGAGAACCAGGCATGTCAACATGGTTGGGAATTTCTTGCTGGCCAATATGACCATTCTCTTTTTGCCACCAGCAGTGGGAATCATGGAGAAGTTTGATGTGATTGCTCCCTATCTTTTGCCCATTGTTTTGATTGTCTTTTTTGCAGCAGTCATCAATATTATCCTCATAGCCTTGGTAGTTCAGTTTATCAAACGACGGTTTGAGGGAGATTATGAGAAAGGAGATGCCAAATGAGTGAATTTGTTTCCAATCCCCTGTTTGGGCTTGCCCTATCAATCCTAGCTTATCTAGTAGGAATGCTGATTTACAGACGCTTTCCCCATCCATTGACAACGCCCTTGCTTTTGTCAGCTGTTTTCATTATCATCTTTCTAAAAGTGACGGGTATTTCTTACCAAGATTACTACCAAGGTGGGGTTTATTTAAACAACTTGATTGTCCCATCGACTGTTGCTCTAGGGATTCCGCTTTACAAGAGTTTTCATTTGATGAAGCACCATGCTCGGAGTATTATCTTAGGTAGTCTGTTAGCAGTAGTTGTCAACACCTCTTTCACCGCCCTTGTAGCCAAAATCTTTGGAATGGACTTTTTCCTAGCCATTTCTCTCTTTCCTAAGTCAGTAACAACCGCTATGGCAGTGGGAATCACAGAAAAATTGCAAGGTTTGACGACTGTGACCTTGGTCGTTGTAGTAGCAACTGGGATTTTAACCAGTGTAATCGGACCAACTCTTTTGAAGTGGTTGAAAATTGACGACCCAGTAGCTGTTGGTCTTTCCCTTGGAGGAACAGGCCACGCAGTCGGAACAGGCACAGCCTTCCGATACGGCTCTGTAGCAGGAGCCATGGGTGGCTTGGCTATCGGTGTTACTGGTATTCTCTATGTCTTTGTCAGCCCTATCGTAGCCAGTTTGATATTGAGTTAAAAAAATTAACGGTAAAATTTCGAAATTTTAAAAATTTTTCAAAAAAATACTTGACAATCTACATGAGAAGATATACAATGAAGTCAGAGAAAACGGATACAAAATAATTTTTACTTAACAGTATATGAGATTTTTCTTTTCTATAAAAGAATTATACGTATAATTCTTTTTTAAAAAAGGAGGGAAAGCGATGCTTAATTTGACTGATGTTATCAAAGTTGTTAAAAAAGGTCACCTAGCCTCAGTACAGCAGCATCCAGATAAATGCCCAGGGCGTTATCGTTAGATTGCCTTGAGTTGCTTATGTAAAAGCGATAATTTATCACTTTACTATTATAATGATGAGGCTGAGGGGGATTCCCTCAGCCTTTTTAAAGTGGGAGATAAGTTATGGAAACAATTTATTCTTTTTCTACAGATGATGTAGTCTATTTAAAAAATTTATATACAGGATCTATTTGTGAGATTGATGAGGAACTATTCAAGAAGTTATCTTTAAAAGAATTTCCTTACTTGATAAGTGAGATTGATAAACAAGTGCCCTTTATTCACTCTAAACGAATAGTAGAGGGAGATGAATTATCACTATATATAGTTACAACTATGTCGTGTAACTTGACTTGCTCTTATTGTTTTGAGAATGATAAGGATAGGAAACCGTCCTTAAGTAGTGAGTATGACGGTAAAAAGATTGTGAATTTTATATTAGATGAACTCAATTTTAAGAAGTATAAATCTCTGGATATCTGTTTTACTGGTGGTGAACCATTATATAACTTTCAGTTTATACGAAATTTATGTGAAACTTTAGATGAGAAACTAGCTATTCCTATTTCGTATACTTTGATTACAAATGGAACGATATTCACAAATAAAATAATGTCTTTTCTTGACTGTCATAATTTCGCTATTCAAGTTTCTTTTGATGGTGATGAGCACTGTCATAACCTAGAAAGATGCAATCGATTAGGGAAAGGAACTTATCATAGAATCATAAATAACTTGTCAGTTATGTTGGAAAAGTATAAAAATTTATCCATTCAGGCTAGAGTTAACATATCTAAAAGAAATTATATATCTATCCAGAAATTATTTTTAGATTTAAAAAAGTATACAGAATTTGAAAATTTTAATCTTTATTTTGATTTTGTAGCTGTACCTAACGATTCAATTCTATATATTGATAGTGAAACTAAAAAGAAGATTTGTCTAGATTTATTGCTGCTTTTATCAAAGGAAAATATACCGTATTATCATGATTTAAAAATAGGAGGGTACTGTATGTTCAAAAATCAAGATTCTCTTACAATTCATGCCAACGGTAACTTATATAAATGTTATTCATTAGTAGGGAATGAAAACTATCAGTTGGGAAGTATTGGTCAAGTTACTAATGAATTAACAGGTCTGGGAAGCATGTGCCCTTATAAAGATTGTGCTTATTATGAATTTTGTTATGGAGGTTGCCCATTTAATACATTGGTAAATAATGGGAAGATGGAACGCGATTGTCAGTTTGACTATTTAGAGTGGTTTCACAAGATTGTATTTTTAGATGAATTAGGATTATTGACAAAGGAGGATGTTGAAGGGACTATCCAACATATATCTGTTCATAAAATATATGTTGATAAAAATTTAACTATGGAGGCATGCAGATGAAAAGATTGTTATCCTATAACAATAAAGTGCTATTTCTAAAAAGCTTTATTTTGAATACCCTTGTTACTATACTAACTGTAGCTATTCCTTATATTAGTAAGTTATTTATTGACCATATTCTATCTCAGAAAGTTCATGCTATGATTGTTTACGGGGTGCTTTATGTAGGAATTTCTCTGTTTATTCAAGTTTTATATTATTTTTGTGATGTGCTTCAAGGAGAATCAGAATCGCATGTTTGGCAGAATATTTGCCAAAAAACTGCTGAAAATATCCAGCTCTATGATATGGTAGAGACAGAATTGTCTGAAGCTACCATTACACAAGAATTAGGGCAGACCTATGAGCTGTTAAAACGATTTTTTAACGAATATCCTGTTGCTCTTCTCCTGTACTTGATACGAGCACTTGTGATTATAGGGATTTTATGGAGTATTTCTCCTACTATTGCTGTGATGATAGGTATTTTGATACCTGTATTTATCTTTATTTCGCAGAAATATAGTGGACGACTATCTAAGCTTGGTTCCGATACAGTGAATTGTATGAAGGATATACGCGATTATCTAGTGGATAGCTATAAACTCATGCCTAGTATGCGATTTTCAGCTCATTCTAGCTTGATTGATTTCTCTCCCTTGGTGAAAAAATATATTTCATGTAAAAATAAGGAAGTGAGAATGACTTCTTTATTTGAAAATTTTCTTTCCTATGCATTTTTGAATTTTATGATTATGATGACGACGATTATATCAGGTTATCAGACTTATAAAGGTTGGATTACGATTGGTGATCTAATGGCTATCCAACTATATATTTCACAATTTTGGACACCTATTGAATACTTCCTTGATGTTTATAAGGAGTACTCGGGAAGTAAGAAAATTATCGAAAATTTTATCAATTTTTTGGAACCTGTTCAGATTTCGTATGAGTCTATTCCAATTTTAGAGATAGTCTTAGAAAAGTATGTTAGCTTGGGGAGAGATGGTGAAGAACTGCATGAGCCACTAACAACTCGTTTAGAAAAAGGACATATTTATCGTATTGTTGGAGAAAATGGTGTTGGTAAGACGCGACTGATTTTAGCGATAGTAGGTTACAGCATGAATTATCATGGTGAGATTTACTTACCTAATTATAGAAAGAACTCGAATTTTTCATACTGCCCTGCAGAACCTATTGCGAGTCGATTTTATAAAAATGAATTGAGTCAAGGTGCATCCATGGGACAACTAAAATTGTTGCAGTTGCAAGAAGCAGTAGCGGTGGAGAAAGATGTTTATATTTTTGATGAGCCAAGTAATTTTTTAGATTCACAAAACAAGAAAAAAGTCGTGCAAATCCTGTCAGACTTGTTAGCAAAAGAAAAGTTAGTGATTTTGATTAGTCATGATGATGATTTAGTCGATTTTCCAACAGAAGTTATCACTCTTCAATCATGTGACAGTGAGTAAGGAAAAGTATAACTTTATTGAGTTAATACTCTTCGAAAATCTCTTCAAACCGCGTCAGCGTCGCCTTACCGTAGGTATGGATACTGACTTCGTCAGTCTTATCTACAACCTCAAAGCAGTGCTTTGAGCTGACTTCGTCAGTTCTATCTACAACCTCAAAGCAGTGCTTTGAGCAAGCTGCGGCTAGTTTCCTAGTTTGCTCTTTGATTTTCATTGAGTATTAAGAAATAGATTAGTAAGAATAGACTGGGTAAAAAGTCTTTAAAATCAGAAAAATGCATAATATCAGGTGTGCAAAAACTTGATATTATGCGTTTTATTGTGGTAATATTTACTTAATTCTCTCCTGAAATGGAGTTTTAGGTCAGCCTCTTTTTAAAATCGTATGTTATAGACTATTACTTTTTTTTGCTTAAGTGAATGACTTGATCATAGTGTTTTAAGTCTTCTTCCGTGTAGTGGTGAATGACTTCAATGACTGTTTGAGGTAGGGAGAAGAGCAAGTCGCTAATTTTTCTGCTATTTTCAGAGTCAAGATTGGCCTTAATCTCATCAGCTAAGATGAGTTGGCTATCATGGTAGAGGGCGCGAGCGATTTCGAGGCGTTGTTTCTCGCCACCAGATAGACTGTCATTGCTAAGTGTTCGATTTTTCAAATGTTCTAATCCTGTTTTTTTGAGGATGTAAGTTAAACGTTCCTCCTTTTTATCCAGTCCTAGAAGGATATTGTCGTCCAGAGATAGCGTGTCAAAGTAATGGTTATCTTGGAGGATATAGGAACTAAAGCTTGTGATTTCTTTACGTGACAGGTTTTGACCAGCAAAGCTAATCTGACCACTTGTTGGTGTCTCTTCTCCATGAATGATATTGAGCAAGGTTGTCTTACCAGAGCCACTTTCCCCGATAATGGCAATTTTTTCTCCTTGCTTGATGTGTATGGAAATCGGAGATAAGAGGATATTCCCATCTTTTTCTAGGGAGATGCTGTTAAGCTGGATAGGGAAAATGTTTTCTATGCTTCTAGGCGAGATGGGATCAGACTGGTTCAAAAGTTTTTGGTATTTATTGAGAAGAGTTCGAGTCGCTTTTCGGGTGTTGGTAAAGTAGGCTAGCTCTTGAAATTGATAGCCGATATTATGGGAAACTAGATAGATGGCCACAAAACTCGCCGCATCTAAATAATTATAGTAGGTCATAAAGCCACCGATGACGATTGGTGTGACAGAACAAAAGGCATCGATGCTATTGATCAAGAGACTGTTTAAAGTTCGTTGTTTTTCATAGTTGATTTCGGTATCTAGACTGGTTTGTAATTGTTTTTGGTAGCGAGTAAAAAAGTAGTCTTGTCCCTGATAATGGCGAATTTGTTGGCTACCGCCAATAAAATTTATCAAGCTTGCTAAGTAGCTTTGGTTAACAGTGGACCGCTTTTCAGAAAGTGAGTCCAAACGCGTTGATCCGATCGCACTGCAGAGGACAGGAAAGGAGTAGAAGAGAATGAAAATCAAGCCCAGGTAAAAATTGGTCCATAGGGCATAGAGAATGGACACAGTGGTAAAGCCCAGAGAAGAAATGATGATGACCGTTGGTTCAATATAGCTTTCTTCTAGTTGCTTGACGTCGTTTTCTAAATCGGACAAAATATCCTTTTCATCAATCTCATAACTGTTTAAAAATCGCTTGAAAATAGCACTCTTGATTCCATATTTGAAATCGGTAATCAAACGGGCATAGTAATAGCGTTTCCCAGCCAAACCTAGTAGGAGAATGAGATTACCAAGGATTCCTAGAATCAAAACTTTCCAAAGAAGGCCTAGTTCTTGATTGGTAAAACTAGCAACAATATTTTGAACAAGGGCTGGCGTGATAATTGCTTCCAGCCAAGTAATGGCAATAGAAAAGAAGTAAAGTATGAGGTGCTTCTTAGCAACAAATCTTCTCAGCATAAAGACTTGACCTCCTTATTGATATACATGTAATTCGTTTTAAAGTTATTATACTCCTTTATCTCAAATACTTCATATAAAATGTAGGTCTTGAGGACGTAAAAAAGCCTAGCGAGTTATTGTCGCTAGACTTTAAAACTATTGCAAATTAACCTTGTTTCTCAAAATATAGTAGGTTCCGAGGTAAAAGATAGCTATGAATATGAGTTCTTCAACAATACTTATACCTGCTCCCATATAGAAATTATCATTAAATCCTGCAAGTGAATTGACATAGAAGTTAGTACTGGTATTGAAGAAAACTCCAATAAATCCTATGACGATTTGGATACCAATGTAGGCTGCAACAGCGAGTGCGGTACGGTATTCATTGAACAGTTGTCCAATGGAAATAGCCAGGTAGATGCAGAGGATTCCTGAAATTGTACTAAGCAGGAAGGATAAGACAGTAAGACTAAAGCCGGTAAAATGTTCTGCAACAAATGACAGAAGAGTAGAAAGTTGAACTTCATCAGAATTTGTTGACAATAACATAATGTAGATACATAGGAGTAAGACAGCAGTGCTAATCACAGACCAGATAAAAGCACCGATTAGTTTGGCTGTGATGATATGGTGTTCAGAAACTGGCAAGGTCAAAGTCAGATAGCCTTGTCGGTCATAGACACTACCTTTGAAGCGTTTAATAATCAAGAAAAGAGTTGAAATCCCAAGTGTAAGCATCAAGCCACCAAAGACAGTAGCTAGAAAAAAGAGTAGAACAGGTTGGCTTTCTTTGACAGGCAGATTGTTATAGGTCTGTGCTTGTATCCCAATAAGGACGGAAAGGACTAGCACAGCAGCGTAGAGGGTTAAATACCACTTGTTAACATTTTTAAATTCGTAGCGAACTAAATTCCAAAACATAATATTCTCCTTTGCTTAGGCTTTAAATTCCTGACGGAAGAGTTGGTCAATGGATTCACCTGACTCATAGCGAATATCATCTACATTTCCTTGACGGACGACTTTTCCGTCTTTGAGGAAGACAATTTCATCCAAGATTGGCTCGATATCAGAAATCAAGTGGGTAGAAATCAAAACGGTAGAAGTTGGGGAGTAGTTGTTGATAATGGTATTGAGGATATAATCACGGGCTGCTGGATCCACCCCACCAATGGGTTCGTCTAGAACGTAGAGGCGGGCATCACGGCTCATAACCAAAATCAATTGGACTTTTTCCTTGTTTCCTTTTGATAGTTTCTTGAGACGACTATTTTCATCAATACCTAGGTCTGCAAGTAGATGATGGGCGCGTTCAAGATTGAAATCTTTATAGAAGGTCTTGAAGTAGGTTAGGGCTTCTTTGACCTTCATTTGCTCATTGAGATAGGTCGTATCCGGCAAATAAGCTACGATGGCCTTGGTTGCTGGGCTTGGGTCCATGTCGTTGATAAGGACACGTCCTTGATCTGGTTGTAAGAGGCCATTGATTAGTTTAATCAAGGTTGTTTTTCCTGAGCCGTTTGGGCCAAGGAGACCAACAATTTTTCCAGCTGGAATGTCAAGAGAAACATTTTCAAGGGCTGGGGTTGCTCCATAAGATTTGGATACATTTTCAAATGCTAGTAATGACATAGGCTTAAACTCCTTTAATATAATCGCCGACTACGCCTGGTAGTTCTTCTTTTTCATAGCCAAAATGGGTCATGGAGGAAACAAAGTGTTCCAATTCTTCTTCTGATAATTGTTTGCGCGATTGGGCGATTAGCTCCTTATCCTCAGTCACAAATCGTCCAGTTGTGCGCTTACTGTAGACAAATCCTTCTCGTTCGAGGTCTGACAAGGCTCTTTGGATGGTGTTGGGATTGACACCGGCCTCGCTAGCTAACTCTCGCACGGTTGGAAGTTGTTGATTGGCTTCCAGTGTATGGGAAACAATCTGAAGCTTGATTTTCTCCATAATCTGTAAGTAGATGGGTTTTTTGTTGTCAAATGTCCAGAACATCTTGGTCTCCTTTCTTTTATCCTTTTGTCTTAATTAAATAATACAACAAAACAAAAAACTTGTCAAGCAAAAAGAAGAATTGTTTTGGGAATCGCTTAAAAAATGGTATAATGAAAAGAAAACGATAAGGAGGGAAAGGATGCGTTGTCCAAAATGTGGGGCTACCAAGTCAAGTGTTATCGATAGTCGCCAAGCAGAAGAAGGGAACACTATTCGTAGAAGACGTGAGTGCGATGAATGCCAACACCGTTTTACAACCTACGAACGAGTAGAAGAAAGAACCTTGGTGGTTGTTAAAAAAGATGGCACACGGGAACAATTCTCCAGAGATAAAATCTTTAATGGGATTATCCGCTCAGCCCAGAAACGTCCTGTGTCAAGTGATGAAATCAACATGGTAGTCAATCGTATCGAACAGAAACTCCGTGGTCGAAATGAAAATGAAATTCAAAGTGAGGACATTGGTTCACTCGTCATGGAGGAGTTGGCTGAGTTAGATGAGATTACCTATGTGCGTTTTGCCAGTGTCTATCGTAGTTTTAAGGATGTGAGTGAGCTAGAGAGCTTGCTCCAACAAATCACCCAGTCCTCTAAAAAGAAAAAGGAAAGATAAATGAAGCCAATTGACCGTTTTTCTTATCTAAAGAATAATCGGGTGTCGCAAGATACCTCATCTCTGGTACAGTGCTACCTCCCGATTATCGGTCAGGAGGCGCTGAGCCTTTATCTTTATACGATTAGTTTTTGGGATAATGGTAGAAAGGAATACCTCTTTTCAAGTATTCTCAACCATCTCAACTTTGGGATGGATAGACTGATAAAATCCCTGAAAATCCTATCTGCTTTCAATCTCTTGACCCTCTATCAAAAGGGGGATGTTTATCAGCTAGCCATTCAGGCTCCTCTTTCAAGTCAAGATTTCTTGGAGCATCCTGTTTATCGCAGACTTTTGGAGAAAAAGATTGGCGACTCGGCTGTGGAGGATTTGAAAGTTGAAAGTGCTGAGGGAGAAGAAATATCTGTCTCACTCAATCAAGTCTTTCCAGACTTGGCAGAACTGGGAAGGCAAGAAGATCTTGGTCTCAAGAAGAAAGTGGCCAACGATTTTGACTTAGACCATTTTCGTCAGCTTATGGCTCGAGATGGGCTTCGTTTTGCGGATGAGCAGTCCGATGTCTTAAACATCTTTGCCATCGCCGAGGAGAAGAAATGGACTTGGTTTGAAACTTATCAATTGGCCAAGTCAACAGCTGTTTCCCAGGTTATTTCAACCAAACGCATGCGGGAAAAAATTGCTCAAAAACCTGTCTCCTCTGACTTTAGCCCTAAGGAAGCAACCATTATCAAGGAAGCCAAAAGTAAAACGGCCTTGCAGTTCTTGGCAGAAATCAAGCAAACACGCAAGGGAACCATTACCCAAACAGAAAGAGAACTCTTGCAACAGATGGCTAGCTTGGGCTTGCTGGATGAAGTCATCAATATCATTCTCTTATTGACCTTTAATAAGGTGGATTCGGCAAACATCAACGAGAAATATGCCATGAAGGTAGCCAATGACTATGCCTATCAAAAGATTCATTCGGCAGAAGAGGCAGTCTTGCGCATCCGTGAGAGAGGACAGAAGAGTCAGGCTCAAAAAAGCAGTAACTCTAGTCCTACCAAGTCCAATGTACCCAAGTGGAGCAATCCAGATTATAAGAATGAAACCAGCGAGGAAACTCGTCTGGAACTAGAACGTAAGAAACAAGAACTATTAGCTCGATTAGAAAAAGGAGGAGATTAGATGGAAAGTGTCGGAGACGTACTCAAACGTCAACCTAGCCGTTTTCATTATCAAGATTTGGTTCAGAAAATCATGAAGGACCCTGATGTTGCGGCCTTTATCCAGCAAGAATCCCTCAGCCCAGAGGAATTGAATCGCAGTATCTCCAAGTTTAATCAGTACATTACCGAGCGTGACAAATTTCTCCGTGGTGATACGGATTATATTGCCAAAGGCTACAAGCCGATTTTGGTTATGAATCATGGCTATGCGGATGTTTCTTACGAAGAAACTCCTGAACTAATCGCGGCGGAAAAAGAAGCGGCTATTAAGAATCGTCTCAAGTTAATCAATCTGCCAGCCAGTCTCAAGAAAGCGAGTTTGGCTCAAGTAGACTTGGATGATTTGGGGCGCTTACCAGTTTTTGAAACGCTATTAGCCTTCGTGGAACAATATCCAGCTATTCGAAAAGGTCTTTACTTGTATGGAGACTTTGGTGTGGGCAAAAGTTTCATGGTGGCTGCCTTGGCTCATGATTTATCAGAAAAACGTGGTGTTTCATCCACTCTCCTCCACTATCCTAGCTTTGTCATTGATGTCAAAAATGCTATCGGTGATGGTAATGTCAAGACCTTGGTAGATGAGATTAAATTGTCTGAAGTCCTGATTTTAGATGATATTGGTGCTGAGCAATCAACAGCTTGGGTGCGTGATGAAATCCTGCAGGTCATTCTCCAATATCGGATGCAGGAAAATTTACCGACCTTTTTCACATCCAACTTCAACTTTGAAGATTTGGAGCTGCATTTCGCTAAAGGAAAGCATGGAAATGACGAAATCTGGGAAGCCAGACGCGTCATGGAACGCATCCGTTATTTGGCTGAGGAGACTCGTTTAGAAGGAGTGAACCGTCGATGACAGAAACGATTAAACTGATGAAAGCTCATAAGTCTGTTCGAAGATTTAAGGAGCAAGCCCTTCCTCAGGAAGACTTGACTGAAATCCTGACTGCAGCCCAGATGGCCTCGTCTTGGAAGAATTTTCAATCCTACTCTGTTGTTGTGGTACGAAGTCAAGAGAAGAAAGATGCCTTGTATGAATTGGTGCCTCAAGAAGCCATTCGCCAGTCAGCTGTTTTCCTTCTCTTTGTCGGAGATTTGAACCGAGCAGAAAAGGGAGCCCGACTTCATACCGACACCTTCCAACCCCAAGGTGTAGAAGGTCTCTTGATTAGTTCGGTCGATGCAGCTCTTGCTGGACAAAATGCCCTGCTGGCAGCTGAAAGCTTGGGCTATGGTGGTGTCATTATTGGCTTGGTGCGTTACAAGTCAGAAGAAGTGGCAGAGCTTTTTAACCTGCCTGACTACACCTATCCTGTCTTTGGGATGGCACTAGGTGTGCCAAATGAAGAACATGAAGTCAAACCTCGTTTGCAATTGAATCAAGTGGTCTTTGAGGAAGAATACCAAGAACAGTCAATTGAGGCAATCCAAGCTTATGACCGAGTACAGGCTGACTATGCTGGGGCGCGTGCGACAACAAGCTGGAGTCAGCGCCTAGCAGAACAGTTTGGTCAAACTGAACCAAGCTCAACTAGAAAAAATCTTAAACAGAAGAAGTTATTGTAGAAAGTGAGAAATGATGGCCCTACCAACTATTGCCATTGTAGGACGTCCCAATGTTGGGAAATCAACCCTATTTAATCGGATCGCTGGTGAGCGAATCTCCATTGTAGAAGATGTCGAAGGAGTGACACGTGACCGTATCTATGCGACGGGTGAGTGGCTCAATCGTTCGTTTAGCATGATTGATACAGGAGGAATCGATGATGTCGATGCTCCTTTCATGGAACAAATCAAGCACCAGGCAGAAATTGCCATGGAAGAAGCCGATGTTATCGTCTTCGTCGTGTCTGGTAAGGAAGGAATTACCGATGCGGACGAATACGTAGCCCGTAAGCTTTATAAGACCCACAAACCAGTTATCCTCGCAGTGAACAAGGTGGACAACCCTGAGATGCGAAATGATATCTATGATTTCTATGCTCTTGGTTTGGGTGAACCACTGCCAATCTCATCTGTCCATGGTATCGGTACAGGGGATGTGCTAGATGCCATCGCAGAAAATCTTCCAAATGAATATGAAGAAGAAAATCCGGATGTCATTAAGTTTAGCTTGATTGGTCGTCCTAACGTCGGAAAATCAAGCTTGATTAACGCTATCTTGGGAGAAGACCGTGTCATTGCCAGTCCAGTTGCTGGAACAACTCGTGACGCTATTGATACCCACTTTACAGATACAGATGGTCAAGAGTTTACCATGATTGATACGGCTGGTATGCGTAAGTCTGGTAAGGTTTATGAAAATACCGAGAAATACTCTGTCATGCGTGCCATGCGTGCTATTGACCGCTCTGATGTGGTCTTAATGGTCATCAATGCGGAAGAAGGAATCCGTGAATACGACAAGCGTATCGCAGGATTTGCCCATGAAGCTGGTAAAGGAATGATTATCGTGGTCAACAAGTGGGATACGCTTGAAAAAGATAACCATACCATGAAAAACTGGGAAGAAGATATCCGTGAGCAGTTCCAATACCTGCCTTACGCACCGATTATCTTTGTATCAGCCTTGACCAAGCAGCGTCTCCACAAACTTCCTGAGATGATTAAGCAAATCAGTGAAAGTCAAAATACACGTATTCCATCAGCTGTCTTGAACGATGTCATCATGGATGCCATTGCCATCAACCCAACACCGACAGACAAAGGGAAACGTCTAAAGATTTTCTATGCGACCCAAGTGGCAACTAAACCACCAACCTTTGTCATCTTTGTCAACGAAGAAGAACTCATGCACTTTTCTTACCTGCGTTTCTTGGAAAATCAAATCCGCAAGGCCTTTGTTTTTGAGGGTACTCCAATCCATCTCATAGCAAGAAAACGTAAATAAAAAAGTAGAATCTGGAATGACATTTCCAGATTTTTTTGATAGAATGAAAGTGAAGAAAACGCTATCAAATAGAGGAGGCTGGTGATGAAACATTTGTTTAAATTGATAATCCTATTTCCCTGGTTTTACTTTTTCAGCTGGATTGAAAAGGATAATAGAGATAGTAAATTTTTCCCATTTTTTTACTATTTTTACTGGATTTACATCCCCCTCTATGCTCTTTTTAGCCTTGCTTGGACAGTTATTTCAGTTCTGTTTTTCAATATCGTCTTGAGAAATGTGACAGATATCAAGTTATGGGGCATTTGGTTTCTTTTTATTCTGCTAGCTATTGGTCTGAATAGGTTAACTTATTTCTGTTTCAAAAAAATGCTTCGCTTGAGACGAGAACTAGGGAAGTCTAAAGGCGGAAGGCATTGATTTATATTGGTTTTTATTTTTAGGAGGTGGCTTATGGAACATCTAAAATCATTTATTACACGCTATTCCAAGGTTTATATTGGTTTAGTTTTGCTGATCTGGCTGGCTTTCTTCTTTGTTCCTTGGGATAAACCAGTTCTGGGAATATCTATCAATCTCTTAATCATACAGAAAGTCTTGCTAGTTTTTGGTATTCTGTCTATTTTGATGGCCTTGCTGTCCAAGAAAGTCAGTCTCTTTGTTTTTGGACTTATCTGTTGTCTTTCTTTTTGGATTAACCTATTTATCCTATTTGCCATTTTGCCAATTTTTGGCAATTAAACCAACATAAAAGTCAGAGAGGTTAGCTTGGAAACTAGCCTCTTTTTCCTTTTCAAAATGGGGATTCTTCCTTGAAAATAATCAGTAATTGTGCTAAAATTAAAAGAACATTCTAAAATATTCGGAATTTAAAGTAAGGAAAAACATGGCTAATATTTTAAAAACAATTATCGAAAATGATAAAGGAGAAATCCGTCGTCTGGAAAAGATGGCTGACAAGGTTTTCAAATACGAAGACCAAATGGCTGCTTTGACTGACGACCAACTAAAAGCAAAAACAGTTGAATTTAAAGAACGTTATCAAAATGGAGAATCACTGGATTCATTGCTTTATGAAGCATTTGCGGTTGTCCGTGAGGGTGCCAAACGTGTCCTAGGTCTCTTCCCATATAAGGTTCAGGTCATGGGGGGAATCGTTCTTCACCATGGTGACGTGCCAGAAATGCGTACAGGGGAAGGGAAAACCTTGACAGCGACCATGCCCGTATACCTCAATGCCCTTTCAGGTAAAGGGGTTCACGTAGTGACGGTCAATGAATACCTATCAGAACGTGACGCGACTGAGATGGGTGAATTGTACTCATGGCTTGGTTTGTCAGTAGGGATTAACTTGGCTGCCAAATCTCCAATGGAGAAAAAAGAAGCCTATGAGTGTGATATTACCTACTCAACCAACTCAGAAATCGGATTTGACTACCTTCGTGATAACATGGTCGTTCGTGCTGAAAACATGGTACAACGTCCGCTTAACTATGCCTTGGTCGATGAGGTTGACTCTATCTTGATTGACGAGGCTCGTACACCTTTGATCGTATCAGGTGCTAACGCAGTTGAAACCAGTCAGCTCTACCACATGGCAGACCACTATGTAAAATCGTTGGCCAAAGACGACTACATCATCGATGTGCAGTCTAAAACTATTGGTTTGTCAGATTCAGGGATTGACAAGGCTGAAAGCTACTTCAAGCTTGAAAATCTCTATGACATCGAAAATGTGGCTCTTACACACTTTATCGATAATGCCCTTCGTGCCAACTACATCATGCTTCTCGATATTGACTATGTGGTGAGCGAAGAGCAAGAAATCTTGATTGTCGACCAATTTACAGGTCGTACCATGGAAGGTCGTCGTTATTCTGATGGATTGCACCAAGCTATTGAAGCCAAAGAAGGTGTGCCAATTCAAGATGAAACCAAGACATCTGCCTCAATCACTTACCAAAACCTTTTCCGTATGTACAAGAAATTGTCTGGAATGACGGGTACAGGTAAGACTGAGGAAGAAGAATTCCGTGAAATTTACAACATTCGTGTTATTCCAATCCCGACCAACCGTCCTGTTCAACGTATTGACCACTCAGACCTTCTTTATGCAAGTATCGAGGCTAAGTTTAAAGCGGTTGTCGAAGATGTTAAAGCTCGTTACCAAAAAGGTCAGCCTGTCTTGGTTGGTACAGTAGCGGTTGAAACTAGTGATTACATTTCTAAGAAATTGGTCGCAGCTGGTGTTCCTCACGAAGTCTTGAATGCCAAAAACCACTATAAAGAAGCCCAAATCATTATGAATGCTGGTCAACGTGGAGCTGTTACCATCGCAACCAATATGGCCGGTCGTGGTACCGACATCAAGCTTGGTGAAGGGGTTCGCGAATTGGGTGGACTTTGTGTGATTGGTACAGAGCGTCATGAAAGCCGTCGTATCGATAACCAGCTTCGTGGACGTTCAGGTCGTCAAGGAGACCCAGGTGAGTCACAATTCTACCTCTCTCTTGAAGATGATTTGATGAAACGTTTTGGTTCTGAACGCTTGAAGGGAATCTTTGAACGTCTCAACATGTCTGAAGAGGCCATTGAGTCTCGTATGTTGACACGTCAGGTTGAAGCAGCGCAAAAACGTGTCGAAGGTAATAACTACGATACCCGTAAACAAGTCCTTCAATACGATGATGTCATGCGTGAACAACGTGAGATTATCTACGCTCAACGTTACGACGTCATCACTGCAGATCGTGACTTGGCACCTGAAATTCAGTCAATGATCAAACGTACGATTGGTCGTGTCGTTGATGGTCATGCGCGTGCCAAACAAGATGAAAAACTAGAAGCAATTTTGAACTTTGCTATGTACAACTTGCTTCCTGAAGATTCTATTACGATTGAAGACTTGTCAGGTTTGTCTGATAAGGCTATCAAGGAAGAGCTTTTCCAACGTGCCTTGCAAGTTTACGATAGTCAGGTTTCAAAACTACGTGATGAAGAAGCAGTTAAAGAATTCCAAAAAGTTTTGATTCTACGAGTGGTGGATAACAAGTGGACAGATCATATCGATGCCCTTGATCAATTGCGTAATGCGGTTGGACTTCGTGGCTATGCTCAGAACAACCCTGTTGTTGAGTATCAGGCAGAAGGTTTCCGTATGTTTAATGATATGATTGGTTCGATTGAGTTTGATGTGACACGTTTGATGATGAAAGCACAAATTCATGAACAAGAAAGACCACAGGCAGAACGCCATATCAGTACAACAGCGACTCGCAATATCGCTGCCCACCAAGCAAATATGCCTGAAGATTTGGATTTGAGCCAGATTGGACGGAATGAACTTTGTCCATGTGGTTCTGGTAAGAAGTTTAAAAACTGTCACGGTAAAAGACAATAAAATGAGATAGTTTAGAGGCGGATACCTTGTGAAAAGTAAATTTTTACTTGGTATCCGTTTGCTTTATAAGGAGATGAGTTATGGTATTTACAGCAAAAAGTCCTAAAATTAATATTGAAGAAGTTCGTGCCTTATCAAAATTAGAAGGCCAAGCTTTGGAGAGAAAATCACAGCGCGATCAAGAGCTAGAAGCCATTATACGTGGAGAAGACCAGCGAATTCTCTTGGTAATCGGGCCATGCTCATCTGACAATGAAGAAGCTGTTCTTGAATACGCTAAGCGTTTGGCAGCTTTACAAGAAGAAGTAGCAGACCGTATCTTTATGGTTATGCGTGTTTATACAGCCAAACCTCGTACTAACGGAGATGGTTACAAGGGCTTGATTCACCAACCTAATGCGACAGAAGCACCTAGTCTTATCAACGGAATTAAAGCCGTGCGTCATCTTCACTATCGTGTTATCACGGAAACAGGTATGACAACGGCTGATGAAATGCTTTATCCTGAAAATCTTCCGCTTGTAGATGATTTGATTTCTTACATGGCGGTTGGTGCTCGTTCGGTTGAAGACCAGCAACACCGCTTCGTGGCAAGCGGGGCAGATTTTGCGACTGGTTTTAAAAATCCAACCTCTGGAAATCTCAATGTTATGTTTAATGGGATTTATGCTGCTCAAAACAAACAAAGTTTCCTTTTCCTAGGAAAAGAAGTGGAAACAACTGGGAACCCGCTTTCGCATGCCATTCTTCGTGGAGCAATCAATGAGTATGGTAAGAATATTCCTAACTACTACTATGATAATTTGATGGATACTATTGCTCAGTATGAGAAGATGGGCTTGGAAAATCCTTTTATCATTGTGGATACCAATCATGACAACTCTGGTAAGCAATATATGGACCAAATTCGAATTGTCCGCCAGACCTTGATTAATCGTGATTGGAATGAAAAGATCAAGCAGTACGTTCGTGGCTTTATGATTGAGTCTTATCTAGAAGACGGTCGTCAAAACGAACCGGAAGTATTTGGCAAGTCTATCACTGACCCTTGTCTTGGCTGGGAGAATACGGAAGTCCTCGTCAGAGAAATCTACCAAACGTTAGGAGAATAAGATGGCATTTATTGAAAAAGGTCAAGAAATCGATATTGAAGCAATCAAGGCAGAAACTCAATTGTCTGCGGAAGCCTTGCGACTAAAGGAGCGTCGTGATAGAGAATTGGCAGACATCATTTCAGGAGAAGATGACCGGATCCTTTTGGTGATTGGTCCTTGCTCGTCTGACAATGAAGAGGCTGTCTTGGAATATGCTCGCCGTTTATCAGCCTTGCAAAAGAAGGTGGCGGACAAGATTTTCATGGTTATGCGTGTTTATACTGCTAAACCTCGTACTAACGGAGACGGCTATAAAGGTTTGGTTCACCAACCAGATACCTCTAAGGCTCCAAGTCTGATTAACGGTTTGCAGGCTGTACGCCAGTTGCACTACCGCGTGATTACAGAGACTGGTTTGACGACGGCAGATGAGATGCTTTATCCGTCAAATATGGTCTTGGTAGATGATTTGGTCAGCTATCATGCCGTTGGTGCTCGTTCTGTGGAAGACCAAGAGCACCGCTTTGTGGCTTCAGGGATTGATGCACCAGTAGGGATGAAAAATCCAACCTCAGGAAACCTTGGGGTTATGTTTAACGGTATCTATGCCGCTCAAAACAAACAAACCTTCCTCTTTCATGGCCAAGAAGTTGAGACTTCAGGAAATCCCTTGGCCCATGTCATCCTTCGTGGTGCAGTTAATGAATATGGGAAAAATGAGCCTAACTTTTACTATGAAACTTTGCTAAATGCCATTGAACGTTATGAGACAATGGGACTTGAAAATCCTTTTATCCTCATCGACACCAACCATGATAATTCAGGCAAGCAATATATGGAGCAGATTCGAATTGTTCGCCAGACCTTGCAAAATCGTGATTGGAACGAGAAAATCAAAAAGACGGTTCGAGGCTTTATGATTGAATCTTACCTAGCAGATGGTCGTCAAAACCAACCAGAGGTCTTTGGTTGCTCTATTACCGACCCTTGCCTAGGTTGGGAAAATACAGAGGCCTTGGTAGAAGAAATCTATGCTACCTTGACAAAATAAGTGAAAAGGATGGAGTTGGGGGATCTCAACTCCTTTTGATGAGAATGATAGTTGGACACGGAATTGACATCGAAGAATTGGCTTCGATAGAAAGTGCAGTTACACGACATGAAGGCTTTGCTAAGCGCGTGCTGACCGCTAAGGAAATGGAACGGTTTAACAGTCTTAAAGGGCGCAGGCAAATCGAATATTTGGCAGGTCGCTGGTCGGCTAAGGAGGCCTTTTCCAAGGCCATGGGAACTGGTATTGGAAAACTAGGTTTTCAGGATTTGGAAGTCCTGAACAATGAACGCGGGGCACCTTATTTTAGTCAGGCACCATTTTCAGGAAAGATTTGGCTGTCTATCAGCCACACAGATCAGTTTGTGACAGCCAGTGTCATTTTGGAGGAAAATCATGAAAGCTAGTCCGCATAGACCAACCAAGGCTCTGATTCATCTGGGAGCTATTCGACAAAATATTCAGCAAATGGGGGCTCATATCCCTGAAGGAACGCTCAAATTTGCAGTAGTCAAGGCTAATGCCTATGGGCATGGGGCTGTTGCTGTTGCGACGGCTATTCAAGATGAAGTTGATGGCTTTTGCGTTTCCAATATCGATGAAGCCATTGAACTCAGACAAGCTGGACTGAGCAAGCCAATCCTCATTTTAGGAGTTTCTGACATCGAAGCTGTTGCTCTAGCTAAAGAATACGACATTACCTTGACTGTGGCTGGACTGGAGTGGATTCAAGCACTCTTAGATAAGGAAGCGGACCTAACTGGATTGACAGTCCATCTCAAGATTGATTCAGGAATGGGACGGATTGGTTTTAGAGAGGCCAGTGAGGCTGATCAGGCTCAAGACTTGCTCCAACAACATGGTGCTCGTGTTGAAGGGATTTTTACCCACTTTGCTACTGCAGACGAGGAATCAGATACCTACTTTAATGCCCAGTTAGAGAGATTTAAAACTATTTTGGAAAGTATGAAAGGTCTTCCAGAACTGGTTCATGCTAGCAATTCTGCAACGACTCTTTGGCATGCAGAGACTATTTTCAATGCGGTTCGTATGGGAGACGCCATGTATGGCCTGAATCCTAGCGGAGAGGTTTTGGATTTGCCTTATGGCCTGACACCAGCCTTGACCTTGGAGTCTGCTTTAGTCCACGTCAAGACAGTTCCAGTTGGAGCTTGCATGGGCTACGGAGCCACCTATCAAGCGGATAGCGAGCAAGTCATCGCGACGGTACCAATCGGCTATGCGGATGGTTGGACACGAGACATGCAGAATTTCTCTGTCTTGGTAGATGGGCAAGCCTGCCCAATCGTTGGGCGGGTTTCGATGGACCAAATCACCATTCGTCTGCCTAAGCTTTATCCGCTGGGAACAAAAGTAACCTTAATTGGTTCTAACGGGGACAAGGAGATAACAGCTACTCAGGTAGCGACCTACCGTGGAACCATTAACTATGAAGTGGTTTGTCTCCTCAGCGACCGCATTCCGAGAGAATATGATTAAAAAAGAAAGGAGTGGAGCATGAATCTACATCAACCCTTGCATGTCTTACCTGGTGTGGGACCAAAGTCAGCAGAGAAATACGCCAAACTAGGAATTGAAAACTTGCAAGATCTCTTGCTCTACTTTCCTTTCCGTTACGAAGATTTTAAGACCAAGCAAGTATTGGAACTAGAAGACGGTGAGAAGGCGGTTCTTTCTGGTCAGGTAGTGACTCCTGCTAGTGTCCAGTATTATGGTTTCAAGCGCAATCGCCTGCGTTTTAGTCTCAAGCAGGGAGAAGTCGTTTTTGCGGTGAATTTCTTTAATCAGCCCTATCTAGCAGATAAGATAGAGTTGGGAGCAACCCTTGCTGTTTTTGGAAAATGGGACCGCGCCAAGGCTAGTCTGACAGGGATGAAGGTCCTAGCTCAGGTGGAAGATGACCTCCAACCTGTCTATCGCTTGGCTCAGGGAATCAGTCAGGCAAGTCTGGTCAAGATCATCAAGACGGCTTTTGATCAGGGACTGGACCTCTTGATTGAGGAAAATATTCCCCAGTCTTTGCTGGACAAATACAAACTCATGTCCCGTTGTCAGGCCGTTCGTGCCATGCATTTTCCTAAGGATTTGGCAGAATACAAGCAGGCCCTTCGCCGTATCAAATTTGAGGAACTCTTTTATTTCCAAATGCAATTGCAGACGCTCAAGTCTGAAAATAGAGTTCAGGGAAGCGGTCTGGTTCTGGATTGGTCTCAGGAAAAGGTGACAGCTGTCAAGGAAAGCCTTCCTTTTGCTCTGACCCCAGCTCAGGAAAAGAGTTTGCAGGAAATTTTGACCGACATGAAGTCGGACCACCACATGAATCGTCTCCTACAAGGGGATGTGGGGAGCGGGAAAACGGTAGTCGCTGGCTTGGCCATGTTTGCGGCAGTGACGGCTGGCTACCAAGCGGCCCTCATGGTACCAACAGAAATCCTCGCAGAGCAACACTTTGAGAGTTTACAGAACCTTTTTCCTAACTTGAAACTCGCTCTCTTGACAGGTTCCTTGAAAGCTGCAGAAAAGAGAGAAGTCTTGGAGACTATTACCAAGGGTGAGGCTGATTTGATTATCGGAACCCACGCTCTGATTCAGGATGGGGTAGATTATGCTCGCCTGGGCTTGATTATCATCGATGAGCAGCACCGCTTTGGTGTAGGGCAAAGGCGTGTTCTGAGAGAAAAAGGCGACAACCCAGATGTCCTCATGATGACGGCGACTCCTATTCCACGGACGCTGGCTATCACAGCATTTGGAGATATGGATGTTTCCATTATTGACCAGATGCCAGCAGGGCGGAAGCCTATTGTGACACGCTGGATCAAGCATGAGCAACTACCTCAGGTCTTGACTTGGTTAGAGGGGGAAATCCAAAAAGGTTCCCAAGCCTATGTTATCTCTCCTCTGATTGAAGAATCAGAAGCTCTGGATTTGAAAAATGCCATTGCCTTATCAGAGGAATTGACGGCTCATTTTGCAGGTAAGGCAGAAGTGGCTCTTCTACATGGTAAGATGAAGAGTGATGAAAAAGATCAAATCATGCAGGAGTTCAAAGAGAGAAAAACGGATATTTTGGTTTCGACGACAGTTATCGAGGTTGGGGTCAATGTTCCTAATGCCACGGTCATGATTATCATGGATGCTGACCGCTTCGGGCTCAGCCAGCTTCACCAGCTCAGAGGTCGTGTCGGTCGGGGGGACAAGCAGTCCTATGCTGTTCTCGTTGCCAATCCCAAGACGGATTCTGGGAAAGACCGCATGCGCATCATGACAGAAACCACCAATGGATTTGTCCTTGCGGAGGAAGATTTGAAAATGCGTGGTTCTGGTGAGATTTTTGGAACCAGACAGTCAGGTCTCCCAGAGTTCCAAGTGGCTGATATTATCGAAGATTTTCCGATTTTAGAAGAAGCAAGAAAGGTTGCTAGTTACATTAGTTCGATAGAAGGCTGGCAAGAGGATCCAGAGTGGCGGATAATCGCCCTTCATTTGGAGAAGAAAGAACATCTAGATTAAGCTTTATCTAAGGAAATCTTATACTCAATGAAAATCAAAGAGCAAACTAGGAAGCTAGCCGCAAGCTGTACTTGAGTACGGTAAGGCGACGTTGACGTGGTTTGAATTTGATTTTCGAAGAGTATTAAGCTAGCTTTCAGGTTTGCCCTTTATACTAGAGTCATCAAAAAGAAACGAGGACTCTCAGATGACAGTAACGATTAAAGTAAATTACCAAACCACTTTCCAGAAGAAAGAAGCAACAAAATAAGATTGAACAGGAGAAAAAGGGCGGAAATGCTCTTTTTTGTTTCTAAAAGCACAATTTATTGAATCTAAAATAGCACACTACGGATTCTAAAACATTTCTAGAAATTATAGTAGATTGAATCTGGAATAGTCTACCGAGTTTTCTAAAATATTGTTAGAAATTAGTTTGAATTCCGTAATCAATTTGTTCAGTTTTTATTTCATTTAACTATCATTTGACTTTCCTAATTTCTTTGTTCATATCTTATTTCAATACACTATATCTTACGATTTCAGAGCCCACATCTAGCATAACTAAAAAAACAGATTCTTCCATCTATTACGGAAAAATCTGTCATTGATTTAATGATTTACAAAAACTCCAACCACGGCTTGCGAACCTCGTCTTTGATGGTTTCTCTATATTTTTTTAATTACAAAAATGCCATCTTGACTAAATGATTTCTTGACCATCAGTGTTGGTCTTACAACAATGCCTCAAACTCAGCGACGGTCATTCCTAATTGTTCACTTGCAACCTCAGCTGTCAGAAGACCTTGACGAACTAGATTTAATAGCATGGACAAACTCCCCTCGACTTTCCCACGCTCTAAGCCTTTTTCTTCGGCTCGTTCCAAGGCATAGTCCTGTGCTAACAAGGCTTGTTCTTCGCGCATACGTAGTTGACTAAACATTTTCCTGTCCTCCTCGGACCAGCTCTTGTAGTCTAGCAGTTGGTCCGCCTGGCTGATGGCTCGCTCGGGTTCCTGAGTAAAGGGCTTATTACCAAAAAACTCCAACCACGGCTTGCGAATCCTATCTTTGCTGGTTTCTCTGTATTTTCTTAATTCCAAGAACGCCATCTTGACTAGGTGGTTTTCTTGACCGTTATTTGTGATGGTCTTTCAATAGCGTCTCAAATTCAGCAATTGATATACCTAATTGCTGACTTGCTATCTCGGAAGTCAGAAGGCCTTGACAGACCATATCCAGAAAGGCAAAAAGTTTCCCTTCAACTTTTCCTCGTTCAAGTCCACGTTCTAACCCTTGTTCAATACCTTCTGCACGACCACGTTCCAACCCCTGTTCAATACCTTCTGCCCTAGCAGTTTCCAAAGCATAGTCCTGTGCTAACAAGGCTTGTTCTTCTCGCATACGTAGTTGACTAAACATCTTCCTGTCCTCCTCGGACCAGCTCTTGTAGTCCAGCAGTTGGTCTGCTTGGCTGATGGCTCGCTCGGGTTGTTGAGTAAAGGGTTTATTACCGAAAAACTCTAACCACGGCTTGCGAACCTTGTCTTTGCTGGTTTCTCTGTACTTTTTTAATTCCAAGAACGCCATCTTAACCAGATGGTTTTCCTGTCCATTGTTTGTAATTGTTAAAACTTCACCTGTCGTGTCCTCGCGCATACTAAAGCTATGAAAAGCTTGATCATCATGGAAGTAGTTACTATCGACAATTGCAATAGCATATACTGGTGCAATATGTTTGTAACTTTGGTGAGTGTTTCTTTCTTGTTGGCGAATTTTTTCGAGATTTTGATTGACCTGACTGCACAAGTAAGCCCACAGACGATTAATGAAAAAATTCTGATGATGAACTTGAATTTCGATGATAACTTGGGTTCCATTATCCAACTCCGCCAAGACGTCTATACTGGTATAGAAGTCCTGCGCCGAGTAGGGTAGAGAAGGCAAGACATGAATATTGTTTCCCTCTAAAATAGTTACATTTTTAGCTGGTAAGTCCAGCATATCGCGAATAAATTGACAAGTGATTTCTGGATTGCTAAAGATTTTCTTAGCAACCAAATCATTGGTTGGGCTGATGCCCGGATGTCTGAGAATCATCCATTCCCTCCTTCTATTATACCATATTTTAAAATCTAATTTTGCTAGATTCTATGGTTCTATCTATTTATTCGGAAAAAAGAGGACAAATGAAATAGTAAATAAAAAATAAGAACAGCGGATAAGCAATAAATTTTAAGATTATCTGTCTTCTCCGCTTATCTGATAATAAATAAGGTTCGCAATATAGCCTTTTCTCTCTACCCCATTTGCAACAGTCTTTAGATAGGACATTCCAGTCTTATCCATAACATGACCTGAAGATGGGTTGAGACTAGCATATCGTGCTCTAACATTTTGAAAACCTGCTTGAGTAAAACAAAAGTCTAAGATAGCTTTTAAGGCCTCTGTCATAAGACTACGACTCCAATAGTTTTTTCCTAAAACATAGCCAATTTCACAACTGGAATCATCCTCATTCATCTCAACGATGCTGATATCTCCTATCACTTGCTCTGGGTTTTCTTTGAGGTAAATGGCCCATTTGTAATAGTTGGGATTGGCATAGGAAGCAACCCAATTACGAATCGAGTTTCGAGTGACCTCAACATCAGGATGGGGATTCCAAGTAACATAGGTCAGATTCTCAGCAGACGAAGCCCAATTTTGAAACATGTCTTCCGCATCACTCTCCACAAATCTTCTCAAGATCAAACGTTCTGTCTGTAACATTTGCGTACTGATAGATTTCATGATGTTGCCTCACTTTCTGATAGATGATTCTCTATTCAATCTCCATTGAAACTATAGTATATCGAGATAAGCTGTAGACAAATCAACTGGGGCATTTACATTAATTTCTAAAAATACTTTAGAAGTTAATTGGTACTATTCTAGATTCAATTTATTAGACTTTCAGTCAGTAGGTTTGAAGAAAAAAATCTAAATTCATTTTCTATATTATACTCAATGAAAATCAAAGAGCAAACTAGGAAACTAGTCGTAGGTTGCTCAAAGCACTGCTTTGATGTTGTAGATAAGACTGACGAAGTCAGTTACATATATAATCCAAGGCGACGTTGACGTGGTTTGAAGAGATTTTCGAAGAGTATTACCCTTCTTTCTTGCATTGCTTCCCTAGATATGCTACAGTTGTGATAGCGATTACAAAATAAAAGGAGTATATTATGAAAAATCCAGCTTTGTTAGAAGAAATGAAGACTTATCTAGGAAGGGATGAGGTTCCAGAGGACTTTGATGCTTTCTGGGATGAGGAAGTGAAAAAAGTTTCCACGCTTCCAGCCTACCAGTTGGAGGAAAGAAATTTCCACATTCCTCAAGTCAAGTGCTATGAGTTAACCTTTGAAGGAATCAATGAAGGCAATGTCTATGCACGCGTCGTTCTTCCAAAGAGTGAGGAGAAGGTTCCGCTAATCTTCCATTTCCATGGTTATATGGGACGTGGCTGGGACTGGGCCGACATGCTAGCCTTCACCGTGGCTGGTTACGGTGTTGTTTCCATGGACGTTCGAGGCCAGTCGGGCTATTCACAAGACGGTTTGCGCTCTCCTCTTGGAAATACGGTCAAGGGTCACATTATTCGTGGTGCTGTGGAAGGTCGTGACCACCTCTTTTATAAGGATGTTTATCTGGATATTTACCAGTTGGTTGAAATTATTGCTAGTCTGCCTCAGGTTGATGAGAAACGACTTTCAAGTTATGGTGCCTCACAAGGAGGGGCTCTAGCTCTAGTTGCAGCAGCGCTCAATCCTAGAATTCATAAAACAGTTGCCATCTATCCCTTCTTGTCAGACTTTAGACGAGTACTTGAGATTGGGAATACTAGCGAGGCTTACGACGAACTTTTCCGTTATTTTAAGTTTCACGATCCCTTCCATGAAACTGAGGAGGACATCATGGCGACCCTGGCCTATATCGATGTGAAAAATCTTGCCCATCGTATCCAAGGTGAGGTTAAGATGATTACGGGCTTAGACGACGATGTTTGCTACCCTATTACCCAGTTTGCGATTTACAACCGTCTCACCTGCGATAAGGCCTATCGCATCATGCCTGAGTATGCCCACGAAGCCATGAATGTATTTGTCAATGACCAAGTCTATAACTGGCTATGTGGTAGTGAGATTCCTTTTAAATATGTGAAGTGATGAATGAGAGAGCCTAGTAGCTCTCTTTTTGTTATTGTAATAGTTGGAAGTGACAAGTTTTCAGTTGATATCGGGTGTGTAAAATAGGATGATTGAGAGTAGATAGGTATAAGAAAGAAGAGAGGAATAAGTTTTTACTCCTTTACAAAATATTGTTTAATTTATGAATAGAATAGTTGAAAAAAGAAGCGATGATTATTTAACTTAAATGTTTTCTTAAGCAGCAAGATACAATAAGATAAAACAAAGTAATATATGTAAATATGGTAAATATAACAAATATTTGTTTTTTCTAAAATTAAATAAAAAACATGATATATTGTTGAAAGCGATTCCAGCTTGTGTTATACTGTAAGAGTAAGTCTAAAACTTAAAGAAATAATATATATTAAAAACAGATTATATATTGAAAGTCGTGTAGTAGGAAGGAGGATGAAGCTGCAGGACTCATTAAGTTGTTTGGAATTCTAATGCACAAATTAACTTTGAAAGTTAAAGTGAGGTAATATATGTTTATACGTTTAAAAGGTTTAGGAAAATTCCGTAAATCCAAAGCTTATGGTTTGGTTGGCTGCTTGACACTATCCGCAGTGCTTGGCTTAGCTGCACCAGAATTACCAGTTATTGGCGGTGGTGTTGCTTATGCTGATGTCATTCAGGGCGGTAACGATATAAAGGATGTGGGAGTTCATAGCGATGCTGCAGATGGTGTAGCGATGACCTATACAACCTATGATAGTGGAAATAGTGGTCAACAAACGGCATCAGGCAGTGGAGTATTTGTTGCACCAAATGTGATGGTGACTGTTGCTCATAATTACTACGATAAAAAAACTGAAGATGGTTCTGCGGTTTTACGTGGCGGTGATTCTGCTAAGAGCTATGTCGTGATGAATTCAGATACGGAGAAAGTAAATAAAGTTCCTACGTCAGGTAGTACTGAAGCTGTAGATAAAGGTGCTATTCATGCTTATAATGAAAAGGATTTTGGAAGCTCTTATAGTAATGACTTGGCAGTGGTTGTAACTAAGAAAACTGTCGAAGCTATGACCAATGGAGAGGATTCACCAAGAGAGCTAAGTAAGACTGAGGTAGCCACAGGTAATTCGATTCGAATGGTTGGCTATCCTAATGACTTCACAACCTCTAATCTAAGTGAAGAAAATAGAAATCGACTAAAAGATGGAAAACCTTATGAAGTTGAAGGGAAAGTAAGTACTCTTAATAAAGAAAATGGTGCTGTTACTTACCATACGTCTGCTTTAGGTGGTTTTTCAGGCGCTCCTTTATTTAATGATAAAGGAGAAGTAGTTGGTATCCATCAACATGGAACAAATACTGCTAGTGAAGTAGAAGCTAATCGAATCGGTGGTGGTACTATCTTTACGGAAAAGCATAAAGAGTGGATTCGTTCGATGGTGGATAGATATGCAATCACGGGATGGTATCTAGATGGAACGACTCGCTACTATTACGACGAAAATCATAAAGCTCTAAAGAGTGTTGAAAAAGAAATTGATGGTGCGCGCTACCGTTTCAATGATAGAGGTCAAGCAACCTTATTAAGTGGAGTTGAAAAAGGTCGAGTTCTTCTTCGTTTGGAAGATGTGAAGGGCAATCGCTTGATTGCAGATAAGGTGGTGCAAACAGGAGAAGTTGACTCACCAATCGTATTTAATTTACGACAAAATTCAGACTTTAATCGATTAGTAGGCGATTCTCCGAATGCTAAGATAGTGTCTTATAATAATCTTCCTATCAACAAGTTAGTTACGGATACTAGTTGGTCTGGTGATTATGTAAGTAAAGTAGCTCTAGGAAATACGGTTATTAAAGCTGTGTTAGACTCGGTAGCTCCAAAAACTGATTTTGCTCGTACGGAGGTTGGGAAAGTTGATTTAAGTGGAACTGCAAACTTACCAAAATCAAGTGAAATAGTAAAAAATGCACCAAATGGAGAACAAAATTTCCAAGCCACTACGCATATCTTAACACCTGATGGAACAGGTTCAGCAACCCTAATTGCTCCTAATTTGTTATTAACTGTGGCACATAACTTTTTAACAGTTAATGGCTCTAAGGTTGTTACAAAATCAGGGAAAGAGAATACAGTTTACAAAGCTACATTACCAAATGGAACTTCTATCAATTTTTCTGATGAAGAGATTGCTTATTGGAACAAAGCAGAGTCTGTTTTTGGCTTTAAAAATGATTTAGCTCTTGTTCGATTAAAAGAAGCAGTAAAAGGAGTAACTCCTGTAGAAGTCGTGAAGCAATCTGCAAAAGTTGCAGAAGGAAATACAGTTTCGGTCTATGGTTTTCCAGATAACAAGCTAAGTCCAGTTTTAGATAGTAAAGTAGTAGGAACTACTGACTTTGGTTCAGGTATAGAGGGAATCAGCTATGGAGGTACGAAACCTGGAGCATCTGGTGGTGGACTATACAATGATAAAGGTGTCTTAATCGGCGTTCATCAAAATGGGGTTATTGATAATCGTAGTGGTGGTTTAGTTTTATCAAAAGAACAATTAGATTGGGTTCGTTCCTATATTGAAGGTCAACCCAAAGAGCCAGTTTATGTGAAAGACAAAGAAGTAGCATCACCTAAACAGGATTTGGATAAGGAACTAGCTGAAAAGTTGGCTTCAGCAACTGACAATGGAGTTGAAATTAACAAGGAAAGCTTGAAAGAAGAGAAACATACTAACCAAGAAGGAAATTCTGAAAATGTTCCAGCAGAGCCCAATGTAGAAAAAGGAGAAAAAACAGAGAATCTCCCAGAAAAAGTTGAAAGTGCAGATAACGTTGTACTTCCTCCACGTGATTACTTTGCTAGAGACTTGAAGAATGTTAAAACTGTATTTGAAAAAGAAGACCTTGCTACGAATGCTGGAAATGGGCAAAGAGTTGATTTGTCAGAAGTCTTAGATAAGTTGAAACATCTTCAAAATGCGACTATTCATATGGAGTTTAAACCAGATGCCAACGCTCCGCAATTCTATAATCTTTTCTCTGTATCAAGTGATAAGAATAGAGACGAATATTTCAGTATGTCTGTTAATAAAGGTACTGCAATGGTAGAAGCTCGCGGAGCTGATGGAAGTCACTTTTATGGAAGTTATTCAGATGCACCACTTAAAGTAAAACCTGGAAAATGGAATTCTGTTACTTTCACAGTGGAAAGACCGAAAGCAGACCAACCAAATGGACAAGTTCGTCTATATGTAAATGGTGTATTATCTAGAACGAATACGAAATCTGGTCGTTTTATTAAAGATATGCCAGATGTTAATAAGATTCAGATTGGTGCTACTAGAAGAGCGAACCAAACAATGTGGGGATCAAATCTTCAGGTTCGTAATCTGACCGTATATGATCGTGCCTTAACGTCTGAAGAAGTAGGAAAACGCAGTCAATTATTTAAAGTAGCAGATTTAGAAGTGAAATTGCCAGAAAGTGCAAAAATCACAGAGAAGAAGGAAGTTTTTGTAAGTGGTGTAAATGGTGGATTGAACAAGGATGGGATTAATACTTACCGAATTCCAGCACTACTAAAAACAGACAAAGGAACATTAATTGGCGGAGCTGATGAAAGACGTTTACAATTCTCTGACTGGGGAGATATTGGTATGGTAGTTCGTCGAAGTCAGGATGGAGGAGTGACATGGGGAGATAGAATAACAATTTCTAACCTTCGTGATAATCCAGAGGCCAGAGATAAAACTGCTCCGTCACCCTTAAATATTGATATGGTATTAGTTCAAGATCCAGAAACTAAGAGAATCTTTTCGGTTTACGATATGTTCCCAGAAGGAAAAGCAGTATTCGGTATGCCTGCCAAACCTGAAAAAGCCTATGAGCGTGTGGGTGATAAAACTTATCAAATTTTATATAAAACAGGCGAAAAAGGACATTATACCATTCGTGAAAATGGTGAGGTTTATAATTCTAAAAATCAAAAAACAGATTACCATGTTGTAGTAAATCCTAAACAACGAGGATATAGCGACAAAGGTGATCTGTATAAAGGAAAGGATTTAATTGGTAATGTTTACTTTGCACAGAGTACTAAAAATCCGTTTAGAGTAGCTAATACTAGCTATTTATGGATGTCTTATAGTGATGATGATGGTAAAACTTGGTCTGCACCGAAAGATATCACACCAGGTATTCGTCAAGATTGGATGAAATTCCTTGGAACAGGTCCTGGAACGGGTATTGTATTACGCACAGGTGAGCACAAGGGGCGGATATTAGTACCTGCTTATACAACAAATAGTGTTTCACATTTAGGTGGTTCTCAATCTTCTCGTTTGATTTACTCAGATGATCATGGAGTAACTTGGCATGCTGGAGAAGCACCAAATGATAATCGACCTGTAGGAAACAAGACTATTCATTCATCTAACATGAATAATGGTGGTGCGCAAAATACAGAATCAACCGTACTTCAATTAAATAATGGAGATGTCAAACTCTTCATGCGTGGATTAACTGGAGATCTTCAGGTTGCTACTAGTAAAGACGGTGGGGTCACTTGGGAGAAAACAATCAAACGTTATCCAGAAGTAAAAGATGCCTACGTACAAATGTCAGCTATTCATACGATGCATGATGGAAAAGAGTACATTCTTCTTAGCAATGCTGCTGGACCAGGCCACGAACGAAAAGATGGTTTAGTCCATTTGGCACGTGTTGAGAAGAACGGCGAGTTGACTTGGATAAAACATCATTTAATTCAAGGTGGAGAATTTGCATATAATTCATTACAAGACTTGGGTAACGGAGAATACGGAATTTTATATGAACATAGCGAAAATGGTCAAAATCGCTATACTCTTTCTTATAAGAAATTTAATTGGGACTTCTTGGCTAAAGATAGAATTTCTCCTAAAGAGGTAAAAGTTAAACAAGTTTCGGATATGGGTGAAGGTATAATAAGTTTAGAGTTTGATTCAGAAGTATTAGTTAATCAAGCACCTACTTTAAGTTTAGCTAATGGAAAAACAATTGAATTTATGACTCAATTAGACAATAAAACTCTTTTATTTGCAGTAAATAAAAAAGATATTGGTCAAGAAATAACTGGTATAGTTGGTGGTAGTATAGAAAGTATGCACGATTTACCAGTAAACTTAAGAAACTCAGGAGTTCCTGGTGGGATAAACTCAGCAGAAGTAGCAGTAAATGAATTAGATGATTATACTGGAGCTATAGGAACAGCAGGAGAAGAAATAGCTACCACAGAATCTCTTTTAGACTATTCAGGAGGAGTAAGTTCAGAACCAGTCGTAACCCCAGAGGTAGACGAATACAGAGGCGGAGTGAACGCAGTAGAAGCAGCGGCAAGTGAATTAGACGATTATACTGGAGCTATAGGAACAGCAGGAGAAGAAATAGCTACCGCAGAATCTCTTTTAGATTATTCAGGAGGAGTAAGTTCAGAACCAGTCGTAACCCCAGAGGTAGACGAATACAGTGGAGGAGTAAACGCAGTAGAAGCAGCGGTGAATGAATTAGAAGATTATACAGGACTATTCGCAACACCAGAAGAAACTTCAACAGTGAAATCTACTGAGAAACAAGTAAGTAATAAGGAAAGTAAGAAAGAAGAAAAAACTAATCAAGTTATCCCAAGTCTTGACAGCTCGCAACGTCTTTTCAAAAATGAAACAGGCAGTGTTCACATTCAAGCTTCAGAAGAAGTTTTGAGAAATGTTAAAGCTGTTCAAATAGAAGAAGTGAAAGTTAGTAGCTTAAGCTCATTAAACTATAAAGCATTTGATATCAAGTTGAAGAATGCAGATGGTCAATCGGTTCAACCTAAAGGAAAAGTTCTTATTACTTTTACTACGGATCAGTCTGTTGAAAATGTTTATTATGTAGATCCAGAAGGAAATCTACATCCTCTTGAATTCACACAAAAAGATGGAAAGGTTATTTTTGGAACCAATCACTTTAGTATTTATGCTATGACTTTCCGACTCTCTGTTAATAATCTAGCACTTGATAATGCTACAAAAGATAAAAAAGAAGAGGAGATTGCACCATTACCTAAATTGTTATCTACAAATCAACACTCAGAATCAAAACAATCAGAGAATAGAGTAAGTAACAATGAACAAACTATGTTACCAAATACAGGTGAGTCTGCTTCATTACTAACAATCTTATTTGGTTTTGTAGGAGTGTTTCTTGGAGCAATGATTTCTTATAAGCGAAAAGACAGTTAATTTGTCTTCAGTTGTTCTTTGAACTTTTATGTTCATATAAAATAAACCAGTCTAGAGTCCTGAAAAATGTGGGAATTCTAGACTGGTTTTATTGATATAGAAGTTTATAATAAGATTCGTAATTGTGAGTAATAGATACGGATATTTATATTATCTGAAACTACTTTCAGAAACAGCTGTTCTATAAAATACTTTTGAAACTGGAATCTATCCTACTACAAAGTATTGAAAGCGCTTCATAAATGATATATAATAAACTCATAAGAACAAAGAAAAGGAGGACAGAGGATGCCACAGATTAGCAAAGAAGCCTTGATTGAGCAAATCAAAGATGGAATTATCGTTTCTTGTCAGGCTCTTCCTCACGAACCGCTTTATACAGAAGCGGGAGGAGTCATCCCCTTGCTGGTCAAAGCGGCTGAGCAAGGTGGAGCAGTCGGTATCCGAGCCAATAGTGTTCGCGATATCAAGGAAATCAAGGAGGTTACAAAACTTCCAATCATTGGGATAATTAAACGAGATTATCCACCGCAAGAACCCTTCATCACGGCTACCATGAAAGAAGTTGATGAATTGGCAGAACTGGACATCGAGGTGATTGCTCTGGATTGTACCAAGCGTGAACGATACGATGGTTTGGAAATTCAAGAGTTCATTCGTCAGGTCAAGGAGAAATATCCTAACCAGCTTTTGATGGCGGACACCAGTACTTTTGAAGAAGGATTGGCAGCGGTCGAAGCAGGAATTGACTTTGTCGGAACAACCTTATCAGGCTACACATCCTACAGTCCAAAAGTGGACGGTCCAGATTTTGAACTCATCAAAAAACTCTGCGATGCTGGTGTAGATGTCATTGCAGAAGGGAAAATTCATACACCAGAACAAGCCAAACAAATCCTTGAATATGGAGTGCGAGGCATTGTTGTTGGTGGCGCTATTACTAGACCAAAAGAGATTACAGAACGCTTCGTTGCTGGTCTCAAATAACACAATCTTAAAAAAGAGGAGAGTGGTGGATGAGTAGGATGAAATGAAATCGCATACAAGAAATAAAGAACTCATTATCCAAGTTGGATACGCTTATAAAATAGGAGAATACAAATGAAATTTAGAAAATTAGCTTGTACAGTACTTGCGAGTGCTGCGGTTCTTGGTCTTGCTGCTTGTGGCAATTCTGGCGGAAGTAAAGATGCTGCCAAATCAGGTGGTGACGGTGCCAAAACAGAAATCACTTGGTGGGCATTCCCAGTATTTACCCAAGAAAAAACTGGTGACGGCGTTGGAACTTATGAAAAATCAATCATCGAAGCGTTTGAAAAAGCAAATCCAGATGTAAAAGTGAAATTGGAAACCATCGACTTCAAGTCAGGTCCTGAAAAAATCACAACAGCTATCGAAGCTGGAACAGCTCCAGACGTACTCTTTGATGCACCAGGACGTATCATCCAATACGGTAAAAACGGTAAATTGGCTGAGTTGAACGACCTCTTCACAGATGAATTTGTTAAAGATGTCAATAACGAAAACATCGTACAAGCAAGTAAAGCTGGAGACAAGGCTTATATGTATCCAATTAGTTCTGCCCCATTCTACATGGCAATGAACAAGAAAATGCTAGAAGATGCTGGAGTGGCAAACCTTGTAAAAGAAGGTTGGACAACTGATGATTTTGAAAAAGTATTGAAAGCACTCAAAGACAAGGGTTACACACCAGGTTCATTGTTCAGTTCTGGTCAAGGGGGAGACCAAGGAACACGTGCCTTTATCTCTAACCTTTATAGCGGTTCTGTAACAGATGAAAAAGTTAGCAAATATACAACTGATGATCCTAAATTCGTCAAAGGTCTTGAAAAAGCAACTAGCTGGATTAAAGACAATTTGCTCAATAATGGTTCACAATTTGACGGTGGAGCAGATATCCAAAACTTTGCCAACGGTCAAACATCTTACACAATCCTTTGGGCACCAGCTCAAAACGGTATCCAAGCTAAACTCTTGGAAGCAAGTAAAGTAGAAGTGGTAGAAGTACCATTCCCATCAGATTCAGGTAAACCAGCTCTTGAATACCTTGTAAATGGATTTGCAGTATTCAACAACAAGGACGACAAGAAAGTTGCAGCATCTAAGAAATTCGTTCAATTTATCGCGGATGACAAAGAATGGGGTCCAAAAGACGTTGTTCGTACAGGTGCCTTCCCAGTTCGTACATCATTTGGTAAACTCTATGATGACAAACGTATGGAAACAATCGGTGCTTGGACTAAATACTACTCACCATACTACAACACTATTGATGGATTTGCTGAAATGAGAACACTTTGGTTCCCAATGTTGCAATCTGTATCAAATGGCGATCAAAAACCAGCAGATGCTTTGAAAGCCTTCACTGAAAAAGCGAACGAAACAATTAAAAAAGCTACAAAACAATAAGCACTAAATCAGATTGATCCCTCCCTTTTCCCTGTGCATAGTCTATGTAAGAAAAGGGGGGCTTTTGTTTAAAATGTAAGGAACTGTCACGAAATTAAAATGAAGTTCTTACATAAGCGAATCTTAAAAAATTTCATTTTGATTTTAAAACAGTTCAAGAAAGTCAAAAAATTATTCTATTTGAAAGAGAGGTGCCGACTGTGAAAGTCAATAAAATCCGTATGCGGGAAACAGTGATTTCCTACGCTTTCCTAGCACCAGTATTATTCTTCTTTGTCATCTTTGTATTGGCTCCTATGATTATGGGATTCATTACAAGTTTCTTTAACTACTCAATGACGAAATTTGAGTTTGTGGGCTTGGACAACTACGTTCGTATGTTTAAGGACCCTGTCTTTATGAAGTCTTTGATCAATACGGTTATCCTGGTTATTGGATCTGTACCAGTTGTTGTTCTATTCTCGCTCTTTGTAGCATCACAAACCTATCACCAAAATGCTATTGCCAGATCTTTCTACCGTTTTGTCTTCTTCCTACCTGTTGTAACAGGTAGTGTTGCCGTAACAGTTGTTTGGAAATGGATTTATGATCCACTATCAGGGATTCTAAACTTTGTCCTTAAGTCAAGCCACATCATCAGCCAAAACATTTCTTGGTTGGGAGATAAAAACTGGGCTTTGATGGCGATTATGATTATCCTTTTGACAACTTCAGTTGGTCAACCGATTATCCTTTACATCGCTGCTATGGGGAATATTGACAATTCACTGGTTGAAGCGGCGCGTGTTGACGGTGCAACTGAGTTTCAAGTCTTCTGGAAGATTAAATGGCCAAGCCTTCTTCCAACAACTCTTTATATTGCAATCATCACAACAATTAACTCATTCCAATGTTTCGCCTTGATTCAGTTGTTGACATCTGGTGGTCCAAACTACTCAACAAGTACACTTATGTACTACCTTTACGAAAAAGCCTTCCAATTGACAGAATACGGCTATGCCAATACAATTGGTGTCTTCTTGGCAGTTATGATTGCTATCGTAAGTTTTGTTCAATTTAAAGTACTTGGAAACGACGTAGAATACTAAAGAAAGGAGACAGCTATGCAATCTACAGAAAAAAAACCATTAACAGCCTTTACTGTTATTTCAACAATCATTTTGCTCTTGTTGACTGTGCTGTTTATCTTTCCATTCTACTGGATTTTGACAGGGGCATTCAAATCACAACCTGATACAATCGTTATTCCTCCTCAGTGGTTCCCTAAAATGCCAACCATGGAAAACTTCCAACAACTCATGGTGCAAAACCCTGCTATGCAATGGATGTGGAACTCAGTATTTATCTCATTGGTAACCATGTTCTTAGTCTGTGCGACTTCATCTCTAGCAGGTTATGTATTGGCTAAAAAACGTTTCTACGGCCAACGCATTCTCTTTGCCATCTTTATCGCTGCTATGGCGCTTCCAAAACAAGTTGTCCTTGTACCATTGGTTCGTATCGTCAACTTCATGGGAATCCACGATACTCTCTGGGCAGTTATCTTGCCTTTGATTGGATGGCCATTTGGGGTTTTCCTTATGAAACAATTTAGTGAAAATATTCCAACAGAGTTGCTTGAATCAGCTAAAATCGACGGTTGTGGTGAGATTCGTACTTTCTGGAGCGTAGCTTTCCCAATTGTAAAACCAGGGTTTGCGGCTCTTGCAATCTTTACCTTCATCAATACTTGGAACGACTACTTCATGCAGTTGGTAATGTTGACTTCACGTCAAAACTTGACCATCTCACTTGGGGTTGCGACCATGCAGGCTGAAATGGCAACCAACTATGGTTTGATTATGGCAGGAGCTGCTCTTGCTGCTGTTCCAATCGTAACAGTCTTCCTAGTCTTCCAAAAATCTTTCACACAGGGGATTACTATGGGAGCGGTCAAAGGATAAGAAACGATTTCTTTTACAGTATCAATTTGCTATTGCTAGCACTATCTAAAAGCCTCCGACAGTAAATGACACTGTTGGAGGTGTTAGTTTTAATCGCTTAATGACGATTTTTAAAGGAGAAAATAATGATTTTTGACGATTTAAAAAATATTAGCTTCTATAAAGGGATTCATCCCAATCTTGACAAGGCAATTGATTATCTTTATGAACATCGTAAAGATTCATTCGAGTTAGGAAAATATGATATTGATGGTGACAAGGTCTTTCTAGTTGTTCAAGAAAATGTCCTAAATAAAGCTGAAAATGACCAGTTTGAACATCACAAGAACTATGCAGACTTGCATTTGTTGGTAGAAGGGCATGAATATTCGAGCTACGGTTCACGTATCAAAGATGAAGCAGTAGCATTTGACGAAACAAGTGATATTGGTTTTGTCCATTGTCATGAACACTATCCACTCTTGTTGGGTTATCACAATTTTGCGATTTTCTTCCCAGGAGAGCCACATCAACCAAATGGTTATGCAGGTATGGAAGATCAAGTTCGCAAGTATTTGTTTAAAGTTTTAATTGATTAGAATGATCAGCAGAGATAGCTGATGACTATCTTATTAAGTACTTTTGAAAATTGAGTTTAAGAGTTGAATCTTATCACTATCTAAATCGAGTTGATTTAGATAGTGATAGAAATGAAATGATAGGGGGAGTAAAAGATGTCACAAAAAGGAAGAAGTCTCATCAAGGCTGCATTTGATACAGATAATTTTCTAATGCGAATTAGTGAGAAGGTTTTAGATATTGTAACAGTCAATCTTCTCTTTGTAGTAACTTGTTTGCCAATCGTAACGATTGGAGTGGCTAAAATCAGCCTCTACGAGACCATGTTCGAAGTTAAGAAGAGCAGACGTGTTCCAGTTTTTAGAACCTATCTAAGAGTTTTCAGGCAAAATCTGAAACTAGGTTTTCAGTTGGGGATGTTAGAATTAGGAATTGTATTTCTAACTCTTTCAGATCTCTATCTTTTCTGGGGTCAAACAGCTTTGCCCTTCCAATTGCTGAAAGCTATTTGTCTAGGCATTTTGATTTTCCTTACCATTGTGATGTTGGCTAGCTATCCTATCGCGGCACGTTATGACCTATCTTGGAAAGAAATTCTCCAAAAAGGATTGATGTTGGCTAGTTTTAATGCTCCTTGGTTTATCTTGATGATTGCAATTATCTTTTTGATTTTGATGATTCTATATCTATCAGCCTTTACCCTTCTATTGGGAGGATCAGCTTTTATTCTCTTTGGTTTTGGACTTCTTGTTTTTTTACAAGTGGGAGTGATGGAAAAGCTATTTGCTAAGTATGAGTAAGGGGTGCAATTATTTCTGAAACTACTTTCAAACGCTCCAAACCCTATTCTATAAGCGAGAAACTAAAATCTAAGTGTCCATAAGATATTGAAAGCCTTTTCGGTAAAGTGTATACTAAAGAAGTAAAGAAAGAATCTGCTTTAGCAGAAAATAAAAATAATAGGAGAAAATCTATGTCAGATTTGAAAAAATACGAAGGTGTCATTCCAGCCTTCTACGCATGTTATGATGAACAAGGAGAAGTAAGTCCAGAACGTACGCGTGCCTTGGTTCAATACTTCATTGATAAAGGTGTTCAAGGTCTTTATGTCAATGGATCTTCTGGTGAATGTATCTACCAAAGCGTAGCAGATCGCAAGTTAATCTTGGAAGAAGTCATGGCAGTTGCCAAAGGTAAGTTGACTATTATTGCCCATGTTGCTTGCAATAATACCAAGGATAGTATGGAACTTGCTCGCCACGCAGAAAGCCTGGGTGTAGATGCCATTGCAACGATTCCACCAATTTACTTCCGCTTGCCAGAATACTCAGTTGCCAAATACTGGAACGATATCAGTTCTGCAGCTCCAAACACAGACTACGTGATTTACAACATTCCTCAATTGGCAGGTGTTGCCTTGACTCCAAGCCTTTACACAGAAATGTTGAAAAATCCTCGTGTTATCGGTGTTAAGAACTCTTCTATGCCAGTTCAAGATATCCAAACTTTTGTTAGCCTTGGTGGAGAAGATCATATCGTCTTTAATGGTCCAGATGAGCAGTTCCTAGGAGGACGCCTCATGGGTGCTAAGGCTGGTATAGGTGGTACTTACGGTGCTATGCCAGAACTTTTCTTGAAACTCAACCAATTGATTGCTGACAAAGACTTGGAAACAGCTCGTGAATTGCAGTATGCTATCAACGTTATCATTGGTAAATTGACTTCTGCACATGGAAATATGTACGGTGTCATCAAAGAAGTTTTGAAGATCAATGAAGGCTTGAATATTGGTTCTGTACGTTCACCATTGACACCAGTGACTGAAGACGATCGTCCAGTTGTAGAAGCAGCTGCAGCCTTGATTCGTGAAACCAAGGAGCGCTTCCTCTAATCCATAAGGAGGTATTTATGACACACTACGTTGCAATTGATATTGGTGGAACCAACATCAAGTATGGTTTGGTTGATCAAGAAGGCCAACTTCTTGAATCACATGAAATGCCAACAGAGGCGCATAAGGGTGGACCTCATATCTTACAAAAAACCAAAGATATCGTAGCCAGCTATTTAGAAAAAGGCCCAGTAGCAGGTGTTGCTATTTCTTCTGCAGGAATGGTGGATCCAGATAAGGGTGAGATTTTCTATGCTGGGCCTCAAATCCCTAACTACGCAGGAACCCAGTTCAAGAAGGAAATCGAGACTAGCTTTGCTATTCCTTGTGAGATTGAAAATGATGTTAACTGTGCAGGTCTGGCTGAGGCAGTATCTGGTTCAGGCAAGGGAGCGAGTGTCACCCTTTGCTTGACTATTGGAACAGGTATCGGTGGTTGCTTGATTATGGATGGGAAGGTTTTCCATGGATTTAGCAATTCGGCCTGCGAAGTCGGGTATATGCATATGCAGGATGGGGCTTTCCAAGACTTGGCTTCTACAACAGCTTTAGTGAAATATGTAGCTGAAGCACATGGAGAAGAAGTTGACCAGTGGAATGGCCGACGTATCTTTAAGGAAGCCACTGAAGGCAATAAACTCTGCATGGAAGGTATTGACCGCATGGTAGACTATCTAGGAAAAGGTCTGGCAAATATTTGCTATGTGGCCAATCCAGAAGTGGTCATTCTAGGTGGCGGTATCATGGGACAAGAAGCTATTCTCAAGCCTAAAATTCGAAAAGCTTTGAAAGAAGCTCTAGTACCAAGTTTGGCTGATAAGACGAGATTAGAATTTGCCCATCATCAGAATACAGCAGGGATGTTGGGTGCTTATTATCACTTTAAAACAAAACAATCCTAGTTTGGAATTATAGAATTAAGCAGAACACTTAATCACTACTTGAGTGAAAAATGTTTTGCTTAATTCTTTTTTTGATGATGGAAAAACTGTCAAGGTATATGAAAAGTAGCGGAAAGACCATTATGCGATCTTGCTTCATTTGTATGAGAAAGTCAATGAGAAATTAGAAAAAACGAACGATAGGAGCAGAGTTTCTATCATCGAAGAATATATGAGAGGAGATTCCCTTTAAGATAGTCTTAGAAGACGGCGCAAGCTCTCTAAATACTAAAGCTAAGCCAAGAAGAAAAAATGATATAATGAGATGGACGAGAAATTGACAAATTGGAATTTATGGAGATGATGAAATGATTAGGAAATATTCTGACAGTGATATAGATGCAGTAATGCAAATATGGTTAATTACGAATATTCAGGCACATAGTTTTATGTCTCCTGATTACTGGAAAAACAATTTTGATGTGGTAAAAGAAATGCTACCACTTGCAGAAATATATGTGCATGAAATTGACAGTACAAACGGGATAGATGGATTTATTGGATTAAATGACGACTATATTGAAGGAATCTTTATAAAAGAGGCAGGACAGTCAAAGGGAGCCGGAAAACAGCTATTGGATCATGTGAAGAAAGTCAAGCCCACTCTAAGATTAAACGTTTATCAAAAAAATAAGCGAGCAATTCAATTTTACCTGCGAGAGGAATTTAGCATCCAATCTGAAAGTTTAGATAGTAATACGGGAGAAAAAGAATTGATAATGGTATGGAGTCGTTAAATCTCAGCTTGTCGAAGCAAAATAATTAAATAAAATTAGAGAAAGGAAGTAAAAGCAAATAGCTGATACTTCCTTTTTTGTTGTCAAACATTCAAAAACGAAAAGGAGGATTTATGGAAGAACTGAAAAACACGATTAGAATTTGCCTATCACCAAAATATCGTAGGTATGTTGTATGTTTATTTTCATTGGGTATCAAGACAAAATAATCCTAGTTTGTTTCAGCCAAACTAGGATTTTCTAATCAAGTTCCCTTGACTTTCTTTATAATTGTGAGATAATAAATAAAATATATAAAGGAGTTATATAAAATGTCTATAGCAAATCTAAATAAAATTGTGACCTTCCAAGCTAATAGAGAATTGGTAAATGATGCCATGGAAGTGTTAAAAGAACAAAATCTCTCTCTTTCATCGGCACTCAGATTATTTTTAAAGAATGTTGCCGTAACAAATGAAGTAGATTTACTGAGTGAAGAGGAATTAGAGAAGGAGTACTTGTTTAGACAATTACAAGCAGAAGTTCAAGAAAGTTATGCCAAGATTGAGGCTGGAAATTACTTGACAGATGAGGATGTCGTGACACGCTATGGATTATAAAAGATATAGGATTTTGTATTCTCCTAGAGTGATTGATAGTCTGGATAAAATATATCAGTATATAGCGGAGGAAATCGGTTCTGTAGAGGCTGCGAGACGAAAAGTAGCCAATATTAGAAAAGATATTAATCGGCTAGAAATTTTCCCCCAAGCTGGATTTGATGCCGATGAAAAATTTGGTAAGAAATTAGATCCTCACTACCAAACGCGAGGATTGACCTTGAGTAAGGATTACATCGTATTATATACAATTGTTGAGGATACCGTCAGACTTGCTTATTTACTCCCTTCAAAAAGTGATTACATGAAATTATTTAAGACTAAGTCAAGATACGACTGATTCATAATCTTGAAGAGGTATATTTAGTGATGAATAAAAATCCTAGTTTGGCTCAGCCAAACTAGGATTTTCTGACACGTTTTTGTCTACGATAGCCATTGAGTTTTTTATTTTCCCAGTAGCTATTAAAGATTTTCTCCTTGCTTTCACGATTGATTTCCAAAAAGTAGGCATAAATCAAATCGATAAAGAAGAGCATAGGAAGTTGAGCGGATATACGTTGGATGTAGGAAGGTTGGTTGTGGCTAGCAACGAGAACGGTCTCTGTATAGGTCTGGCTATCTTTATTGGGAACACTTGAAAAGAGTACAGTCTTTGCCCCCATCTCCTTGGCGTCTAATAAACTGTCTAAAATAGAGGGAGTTGCGCCAGAAAGTGAGAAACCAAGTACGAGACAATTTTCATCCATAATGCTGGTTGTCCAAGCAAAGCCGTCTTGATCGGTTAAAGCTTCGCAGACCACGCCCAGACGCATGAAGCGTAATTTCATTTCACGAGCGACAAGGCCAGAACTCCCTGTTCCGAAGAAGTAGACACGCTCAGCATCTTCGATTAATTGGGCAATTCGTTCTAGTTGGATTTCGTCAATCAAGTCCTGTGTTTGTTCCCTCATATTGCTATAACTTCTGAGGACTCGTTTGGTCAGTGGACTGTGCTTGGAGACTTGGTTGGCTTGATTTTCTGCCTGATGTTGGTATTGGAAAATAAATTCTCGGTAGCCAGTAAAGCCACATTTTTTAGCAAAACGGGTCAAAGCAGCTTGAGAAATATGTAATTTTTGGGTGACTTGTTGAGAAGATAAATCATCTGTAATCGTTTCAGCTTGCAAAAAATAGCGAGCGATTTCTTGCTCTAGGTCTGTCATTTCTTCAAAATGTGAATCAATGACAGTTGCGATATCTGGTTTGTCCATAGGGAAGGCTCCTTTAAATGAGTCGTGTTGGAAAAAGACTAGATTATTGAACTTTTACATTCATTATAACATATAATATAGAGATGGATAAATAAAAACGTATCTTACTGTAAAAACGAAAAAAAGCTTCTTTCTTTTCCATAATTTTCTGCTCAAATTGTGGTACAATTAAGAGTAAGATTTTAAGTTAGAAATGAGACTGATTTGTATGAGAAAATTTAACAGCCATTCGATTCCGATTCGGCTTAATTTATTATTTTCAATCGTCATTTTACTCTTTATGACCATTATTGGTCGTTTGTTGTATATGCAGGTTTTGAACAAGGATTTTTACGAAAAAAAGCTAGCCTCAGCTAGTCAGACCAAGGTCACAACCAGTTCTGCCCGTGGGGAAATTTATGATGCTAGTGGAAAACCTTTGGTAGAAAATACGTTAAAGCAGGTTGTTTCCTTTACGCGTAGTAATAAAATGACGGCTAAAGATCTGAAAGAAATCGCTAGTCAGTTACTTGGATATGTGAGCATCAGTTCGCCAAATTTGACAGAACGCCAGTTGGCTGATTACTATTTGGCTGATCCTGAAATCTATAAAAAAACGGTGGAGGCTCTCCCAAGTGAGAAACGCTTAGATTCAGATGGCAATCGTCTATCCGAATCAGAACTGTATAACAATGCGGTCGATAGTGTCCCAACAAGTCAACTAAACTATACAGAGGATGAAAAGAAAGAAATCTATCTTTTTAGTCAGTTAAATGCTGTTGGAAACTTTGCGACAGGAACCATTGCGACAGATCCTCTAAATGATTCTCAGGTGGCTGTTATTGCCTCTATTTCAAAGGAGATGCCTGGCATTAGTATTTCTACTTCTTGGGATCGAAAGATTTTGGAAACTTCCCTTTCTTCTATAGTAGGGAGTGTATCCAGTGAAAAAGCTGGTCTCCCAGCGGAAGAAGCAGAAGCCTATCTTAAAAAAGGCTATTCTCTAAATGACCGTGTTGGAACCTCGTATTTGGAAAAGCAATATGAAGAGACCTTACAAGGAAAACGCTCGGTAAAAGAAATCCATCTGGATAAATATGGCAATATGGAAAGCGTGGATACAATTGAGGAAGGTAGTAAGGGAAACAATATCAAGCTGACCATTGATTTGGCCTTCCAAGATAGTGTGGATGCTTTGCTGAAAAGTTATTTCAATTCCGAGCTAGGAAATGGTGGAGCCAAGTATTCTGAGGGTGTGTATGCAGTCGCCCTTAACCCCAAAACAGGTGCTGTTTTGTCTATGTCAGGACTCAAACATGACCTGAAAACGGGAGAGTTGACTCCTGATTCCTTGGGAACGGTAACCAATGTCTTTGTCCCAGGTTCGGTTGTTAAGGCCGCTACCATCAGCTCAGGTTGGGAAAATGGTGTTTTATCAGGAAACCAAACCTTAACAGATCAGCCTATTGTTTTCCAAGGTTCAGCTCCAATTTATTCTTGGTATAAATTGGCATATGGATCTTTTCCTATTACAGCTGTGGAAGCCTTGGAGTATTCATCCAATGCTTACATGGTTCAAACCGCTCTTGGAATCATGGGCCAGACCTATCAACCAAATATGTTTGTTGGAACCAGCAATTTGGAAACAGCTATGGGAAAACTTCGTGCGACCTTTGGCGAATATGGCTTGGGGGCTGCGACCGGAATTGACCTACCAGATGAATCTACTGGATTTGTTCCCAAAGAGTATAGCTTTGCTAATTACATCACCAATGCCTTTGGGCAGTTTGATAACTATACGCCCATGCAGTTGGCTCAGTATGTAGCAACTATTGCAAATGATGGTGTTCGTGTGGCTCCTCGTATTGTTGAAGGCATTTATGGTAATAATGATAAGGGAGGACTGGGTGACTTGATTCAGCAACTGCAACCGACAGAGATGAATAAGGTCAATATATCCGACTCCGATATGAGTATCTTGCACCAAGGATTTTACCAAGTATCGCATGGAACTAGTCCCCTTACGACAGGACGGGCGTTTTCAGATGGCGCCACTGTTTCTATCAGTGGTAAGACCGGTACAGGTGAAAGCTATGTAGCTGGTGGTCAAGAAGCTAATAATACCAATGCCGTGGCCTATGCTCCAACAGAAAATCCTCAAATTGCAGTTGCAGTAGTCTTTCCTCATAATACCAATTTAACCAAAAATGTTGGGCCAGCAATTGCTCGCGACATTATCAATTTATATAACCAACACCATCCAATGAATTAGAAAGGAATTTATGCTTTATCCAACACCTATTGCTAAGCTGATTGACAGTTATTCCAAGTTACCAGGTATCGGGATTAAGACGGCTACGCGTTTGGCCTTTTATACGATTGGGATGTCTGATGACGATGTCAATGAATTTGCCAAAAATCTCCTTTCTGCTAAGAGAGAATTGACCTACTGTTCCATTTGTGGACGTTTGACAGACGACGATCCTTGTTCTATCTGTACCGATCCGACTCGTGACCAGACAACGATTTTGGTGCTAGAGGATAGTCGTGATGTGGCGGCCATGGAAAATATCCAAGAATACCATGGACTCTATCATGTCCTGCATGGCCTCATTTCTCCTATGAATGGTATCAGTCCAGATGATATCAATCTCAAAAGTCTTATGACTCGTCTCATGGATAGTGAGGTTTCAGAAGTAATCGTAGCAACTAATGCCACAGCAGATGGGGAAGCGACTTCCATGTATCTTTCACGTTTGCTCAAGCCAGCTGGGATTAAAGTTACGCGCCTGGCACGAGGTCTTGCTGTGGGAGCGGATATCGAGTATGCGGACGAAGTGACCCTCTTACGGGCTATTGAAAATCGAACGGAGTTGTAAGTGTAGACAAATTTACGAACTCCATTCATTTATAAAAAATCAAAGAGGCTGAAAATCGTTCCTATCGGCCTCTTTTTGTATAGTGTGATGAGTAGAATCGGGTTCAAGTTTTAAAAAAACAAGCAAATATGATATACTAAAGAGCGAGTATTCTAGTAGAATTAGGACAAATAATATGAAACAAACGATTATTCTTTTATATGGTGGACGGAGTGCGGAACGCGAAGTCTCTGTCCTTTCAGCGGAAAGTGTCATGCGTGCGGTCAATTATGATCGTTTCACAGTCAAGACTTTCTTCATCAGCCAGTCAGGTGACTTTATCAAAACGCAGGAATTTAGTCAGACTCCAGGTCAAGAGGATCGTCTTATGACCAATGAAACCATTGATTGGGATAAGCAAGTTGCACCAAGTGCCATCTACGAAGAAGGTGCAGTGGTCTTTCCAGTTCTTCACGGTCCGATGGGAGAAGATGGCTCTGTTCAAGGATTCTTGGAAGTTTTGAAAATGCCTTACGTTGGTTGCAACATCTTGTCATCGAGTCTTGCCATGGATAAAATCACGACCAAGCGTGTGTTAGAATCTGCTGGTATTGCCCAAGTTCCTTATGTGGCTATCGTTGAAGGCGATGATGTGACTGCTAAAATCGCTGAAGTGGAAGAAAAATTGACTTATCCAGTCTTCACTAAGCCGTCAAACATGGGTTCTAGTGTCGGTATTTCTAAATCTGAAAATCAAGAAGAACTCCGCCAAGCTTTGGAACTTGCCTTCCAATATGACAGCCGTGTCTTGGTTGAGCAAGGAGTGAATGCTCGTGAAATCGAGGTTGGTCTCTTGGGCAACTACGATGTCAAAAGCACCCTACCAGGAGAAGTTGTCAAGGATGTTGCCTTTTATGACTACGATGCCAAGTATATTGATAACAAGATTACCATGGATATCCCAGCTAAAATCAGTGATGATGTGGTAGCTGTCATGCGTCAGAATGCAGAAACGGCCTTCCGTGCTATTGGTGGTCTCGGTCTATCTCGTTGCGATTTCTTCTATACAGATAAGGGAGAGGTTTTCCTAAACGAGCTCAATACCATGCCAGGTTTTACCCAGTGGTCAATGTACCCACTGCTTTGGGACAATATGGGAATCAGCTACCCAGACCTAATCGAGCGCTTGGTTGACCTTGCCAAGGAAAGTTTTGACAAGCGCGAAGCGCATTTGCTATAAGAATGAAAAGAGAGGGTAGAAGCCAGAACCATCACTGCAAGATGATCAGAGTTCTCGGACTTCGACCCTTTTTAAAGGAGTAGAAATGAAATTAACAATTCATGAAGTGGCCCAAGTTGTCGGAGCTAAAAATGATGTTAGCATCTTTGAGGACACCCAGTTAGAAAAGGCTGAGTTTGATAGTCGTTTGATTGGGACTGGAGATTTATTTATGCCACTCAAAGGTGCGCGTGACGGTCATGACTTTATCGAAACAGCCTTTGAAAATGGTGCAGCAGTAACCTTGTCTGAGAAAAAGGTTGCAAATCATCCTTACATTCTAGTAGATGATGTCTTGACAGCCTTTCAAACCCTAGCTGCCTACTATCTTGAAAAAACAGCAGTTGATGTCTTTGCTGTTACAGGTTCAAATGGTAAAACAACGACCAAGGATATGTTAGCGCACTTGCTATCAACAACCTACAAAACTTACAAAACACAAGGCAACTACAATAATGAGATTGGTCTTCCTTACACGGTTCTTCATATGCCTGAAGAAACAGAAAAGTTGGTCTTGGAGATGGGACAGGATCATTTGGGAGATATTCATCTCTTGTCAGAATTGGCTCATCCAAAAACAGCCATCGTGACCTTGGTTGGCGAAGCCCATTTGGCCTTTTTCAAAGACCGTTCTGAAATTGCTAAAGGAAAAATGCAAATTGCAGACGGGATGTCTTCGAATTCCTTGCTTTTGGCACCAGCTGACTCTATTGTAGAGGACTACTTGCCAGCTGATAAAAAGGTGGTCCGTTTTGGGCAAGGAGCTGAGTTGGAAATTACCGACTTGGTTGAGCGTAAGGATAGCTTGACCTTTAAGGCCAATTTCTTGGAGCAAGCCCTTGATTTGCCAGTGACTGGTAAGTACAATGCCACCAATGCCATGATTGCGTCCTATGTTGCCCTACAAGAAGGAGTTTCAGAGGAGCAAATTCGTCAGGCCTTCCAACATCTTGAATTGACGCGTAACCGTACTGAGTGGAAGAAAGCAGCCAATGGAGCAGATATTCTGTCAGATGTTTATAATGCCAATCCAACTGCTATGAAGCTGATTTTAGAGACATTCTCTGCTATTCCAGCCAATGAAGGTGGCAAAAAAATCGCTGTTCTGGCGGATATGAAGGAACTCGGTGACCAGTCTGTTCAACTCCATAACCAGATGATTTTGAGTCTCTCGCCAGATGTGATTGATACCGTGATTTTCTATGGAGAAGATATCGCAGAATTGGCCCAACTTGCCAGTCAAATGTTCCCAATCGGACACGTTTATTACTTCAAGAAAACAGAAGACCAAGACCAATTTGAAGACCTAGTTAAGCAGGTCAAAGAAAGCCTTGGGGCTCATGACCAAATCCTGCTCAAAGGCTCTAACTCTATGAATCTAGCCAAGTTGGTAGAAAGTTTAGAAAATGAAGATAGGTGATTTTGCTAAGTATCTTCAAAGAATGATTGCTCTTACAGATACTGGACTAACCTTTACAAAGGATCCTTTTGACCGTGAGCGCTACGAAGACTTGCGAGGCCTTTTATCTGAAATGTTGAATCAAGCATCAGACCTTGATGCCGAAGAAGTGGCAGAAGTCTTGAAGCCAACTTCTGCTTATGCGACTCCGTTAATGGACGTCCGTGCTTGGATTGTTGAGGACGAAAAGATTTGTCTGGTTAGGGGACAAGGAGAGGATAGTTGGGCTTTGCCAGGTGGCTTTGGCGAGGTTGGCTATTCTCCAACAGAAAATATTCTCAAGGAAATTGAAGAAGAAACCGGTTTTAAAGCCAAAGTTGAAAGACTGCTAGCTGTTTTTGATACCAATCGTTTCCAACTACAGAGCAAACAGTATACAAAGTTTGTTTTTGGATGTAAGCTTCTTGATGGACAATTCCAAGAAAATCAAGAAATTGCTGACCTTCAATTTTTTGCCATTGACCAACTGCCGAACTTATCTGAAAAACGCATTACCAAGGAGCAAATAGAGCTTCTTTGGCAGGTTTATCAAGGTCAGAGGGAGCAATATCTTGACTAAGAAGATGATTATCGTATTTCTAAATTCATTTTTCTTAAGTAGCATGGTATAATAAAATGCAGGAAAATTTTGAATCATGAGGAAGACTAGATGAATTTATGGGATATTTTCTTTACGACCCAAGCAACAGAGCCACCCAAGTTTGATCTTTTTTGGTATATTAGTATATTTACACTCTTGGGTTTGACCTTTTATACAGCCTATCGTTATCGTGAGAAGAAGGTTTACCAACGATTTTTCCAGATTTTACAGGCAGTTCAGTTAATCCTACTTTATGGTTGGTATGGGATCAATCATATGCCACTGTCAGAAAGTTTACCTTTCTACCATTGCCGTATGGCTATGTTTGTGGTACTCTTGCTTCCTGATCAGTCTAAATATAGGCAGTATTTTGCATTGTTGGGAACATTTGGGACATTAGCAGCCTTTGTTTATCCAGTGCCAGATGCCTATCCTTTCCCCCATATTGCCATTTTGTCCTTTATCTTTGGGCATTTAGCACTTTTGGGGAACTCTCTAGTTTATCTATTGAGACAGTATAATGCGCGATTGCTGGATGTGAAGGGAATTTTTCTCATGACCTTTGGACTAAATGCCTTGATTTTTGTGGTCAATTTAGTAACAGGTGGAGATTACGGATTCCTGACAAAACCACCATTGGTTGGAGACCATGGCTTAGTAGCTAATTATTTAATCGTTTCTCTGGCCTTGTCGGCAGCCATTACTTTGACCAAGAAAATCTTGGAACTATTTTTAGCACAAGAAGCAGAAAAAATGACTGCAAAGAAAGCTTAGAAATGAGCTTTCTTTTTTCATAAATCTGATTTTTTATAATTTGTTTGGAAAATAAAAAAAGTTGATGAGCAAAAGTGAAAAAATAGCAAGTAAATTTAGGAAAAAACTAAGCACAATTAGATTTTTTGTGTTATAATATTCTGTGAATAGCTATGCCTATGTTTAGCTATGGAATAATACGAAGTGCGAAACTTGGAAGATAGAGAGGATGCGATGTAATGGCTAGAGAAGGCTTTTTTACAGGTCTAGATATTGGAACAAGCTCTGTCAAGGTGCTTGTAGCCGAGCAGAGAAATGGTGAATTAAATGTAATTGGCGTGAGTAATGCCAAAAGTAAAGGTGTAAAGGATGGAATTATTGTTGATATTGATGCAGCAGCAACTGCTATCAAGTCAGCCATTTCCCAAGCGGAAGAAAAGGCAGGCATTTCTATTAAATCAGTGAATGTCGGCTTGCCTGGTAATCTTTTGCAGGTAGAACCAACTCAAGGGATGATTCCAGTAACATCTGATACCAAGGAAATTACGGATCAAGATGTTGAAAATGTTGTCAAATCAGCTTTGACAAAGAGTATGACACCTGACCGTGAAGTCATTACCTTTATTCCTGAAGAATTTATTGTGGATGGTTTCCAAGGGATTCGTGACCCACGTGGCATGATGGGGGTTCGCCTTGAAATGCGTGGCTTGCTTTATACAGGCCCTCGTACTATCTTGCACAATTTGCGTAAGACGGTTGAGCGTGCAGGTGTTCAGGTTGAAAATATTATCATTTCGCCACTAGCAATGGTTCAATCAGTTTTGAATGAAGGTGAACGTGAATTTGGTGCTACAGTGATTGATATGGGGGCAGGTCAAACGACTGTCGCTACAATCCGTAACCAAGAACTTCAGTTCACCAATATTCTCCAAGAAGGCGGAGATTACGTAACTAAGGATATCTCTAAAGTCTTGAAAACTTCTCAGAAGTTGGCTGAAGGTTTGAAATTAAACTATGGAGAGGCTTACCCTCCTCTTGCAAGCAAAGAAACCTTCCAAGTAGAAGTTATTGGAGAAGTAGAAGCAGTCGAAGTGACGGAAGCCTACTTGTCAGAAATTATTTCTGCACGAATCAAGCACATCCTTGAACAAATTAAGCAAGAATTAGATAGAAGACATTTATTGGATCTTCCTGGTGGAATTGTTTTGATCGGTGGAAATGCTATTTTACCGGGTATGGTAGAATTGGCTCAAGAAGTCTTTGGCGTTCGTGTCAAGCTTTATGTTCCAAATCAAGTTGGTATTCGCAATCCAGCCTTTGCGCATGTGATTAGTCTATCGGAATTCGCTGGACAATTGACAGAAGTCAATCTTTTGGCTCAAAGAGCAGTCAAGGGTGAAGTTGCTCTGACTCATCAACCAATTAGTTTTGGAGGAATGATTCAGAAAACAGCTCAGTTTGTACAATCAACGCCTGTTCAACCAGCTCCTGCTCCAGAAGTAGAGCCGGTGGCGCCTACAGAACCAATGGCGGATTTCCAACAAGCTTCACAAAATAAACCGAAATTAGCAGATCGTTTCCGTGGCTTGATCGGAAGCATGTTTGACGAATAAAGAGGAAAAATAAATTATGACATTTTCATTTGATACAGCTGCTGCTCAAGGTGCAGTGATTAAGGTAATTGGTGTCGGTGGAGGCGGTGGCAATGCCATCAACCGTATGGTCGACGAAGGTGTTACAGGCGTAGAATTTATCGCAGCAAACACAGATGTACAAGCTTTGAGTAGTACAAAAGCTGAGACTGTAATTCAGTTGGGTCCTAAATTGACACGTGGTTTGGGTGCTGGAGGTCAACCTGAAGTTGGTCGAAAAGCTGCTGAAGAGAGCGAAGAAACATTGACAGCTGCTATCAGTGGAGCGGATATGGTCTTCATTACTGCTGGTATGGGTGGTGGATCAGGTACTGGTGCAGCTCCTGTTATTGCCCGTATTGCTAAAGATTTAGGTGCTCTTACTGTTGGTGTTGTGACACGTCCGTTTGGTTTTGAAGGAAGTAAACGTGGACAATTTGCTGTTGAAGGAATCAATCAACTTCGCGAACATGTAGATACTCTATTGATTATTTCAAACAATAATTTGCTTGAAATTGTTGATAAGAAAACTCCACTTCTTGAAGCTCTTAGCGAAGCGGATAACGTTCTTCGTCAAGGTGTTCAAGGGATTACTGATTTGATTACCAATCCAGGATTGATTAACCTTGACTTTGCCGATGTGAAAACAGTTATGGCAAACAAAGGGAATGCTCTTATGGGGATTGGTATCGGTAGTGGAGAAGAACGTGTTGTTGAAGCAGCGCGTAAGGCAATTTACTCTCCACTTCTTGAAACAACGATTGATGGTGCTGAGGATGTTATCGTCAACGTTACTGGTGGACTTGACTTGACTTTGATTGAAGCAGAAGAAGCATCGGAAATCGTTAACCAAGCAGCAGGTCAAGGAGTGAACATCTGGCTCGGTACTTCAATTGATGAAAGTATGCGTGATGAAATTCGTGTAACAGTTGTCGCAACAGGTGTTCGTCAAGACCGCGTAGAGAAGGTTGTTGCTCCGCAAGCTAGACCGACTACTAACTACCGTGAGACAGTGAAACCAGCTCATTCACATGGCTTTGATCGTCATTTTGATATGGCAGAAACAGCTGAATTGCCAAAACAAAATCCACGTCGTTTGGAACCAACTCAAGCATCTGCTTTTGGTGATTGGGATCTTCGTCGTGAATCGATTGTTCGTACAACAGATTCAGTCGTTTCTCCAGTTGAACGCTTTGAAGCCCCAACTTCACAAGATGAAGATGAATTGGATACACCTCCATTTTTCAAAAATCGTTAAGTAAATGAATGTAAAAAAAAATACAGAACTTGTTTTTCGAGAAGTCGCAGAGGCGAGTCTGAATGCTCATCGAGAGAGTGGTTCAGTCTCTGTCATTGCAGTTACCAAGTATGTAGATGTACCGACAGCGGAAGCCTTGCTTCCGCTAGGGGTTCATCATATCGGTGAAAATCGTGTCGATAAGTTTCTGGAGAAATATGAAGCTTTAAAAGATCGAGATGTGACTTGGCATTTGATTGGTACCTTACAAAGACGTAAGGTGAAAGATGTTATTCAATACGTTGATTATTTCCATGCCTTGGATTCCGTCAAGCTAGCAGAGGAAATTCAAAAAAGAAGTGACCGAGTCATCAAGTGTTTCATTCAGGTAAATATTTCTAAAGAAGAAAGTAAACACGGATTTTCGAGAGAGGAACTGCTGGAAATCTTGCCAGACTTAGCCAGACTAGATAAGATTGAATATGTTGGTTTAATGACGATGGCACCTTTTGAGGCTAGCAGTGAGCAGTTGAAAGAAATTTTCAAGGCGATCCAAGATTTGCAAAGAGAAATTCAAGAAAAACAAATTCCAAATATGCCTATGACCGAGTTAAGTATGGGAATGAGTCGTGATTATAAAGAAGCGATTCAATTCGGTTCCACCTTTGTTCGTATAGGTACAGCATTTTTTAAGTAGGAGAGAACCATGTCTTTAAAAGATAGATTCGATAGATTTATAGATTATTTTACGGAGGATGAGGATTCAACGGTTCCTTATGAAAAAGGAAATGAACCCGTGTTTACTCCAGTAAATTCTTTACAGGAACCGGCTCTCCCAATGAATCAACCTTCACAGTCTGCTGGTGCAAAAGATAGCAATATCACCAGACTGCATGCACGACAACAGGAATTGGCAAATCAGAGCCAGCGTTCAACTGATAAGGTAATTATAGATGTTCGTTATCCTAGAAAATATGAAGATGCAACAGAAATTGTTGATTTATTGGCAGGAAACGAAAGTATTTTAATTGATTTTCAGTATATGACAGAGGTACAGGCCCGTCGTTGTTTGGACTATTTGGATGGAGCTTGTCATGTTTTAGCTGGAAATCTGAAAAAGGTAGCATCTACTATGTATCTGTTAACACCAGTGAATGTTATTGTGAATGTAGAAGATATTCGTTTACCAGATGAAGAACAAAATGGTGAGTTTGGCTTTGATATGAAGCGAAATAGAGTACGATAATGATTTTTTTAATTCGTATGATTTATAATGCAGTGGATATTTACTCCCTGATTTTGGTGGCCTTTGCTGTCATGTCTTGGTTCCCAGGTGCCTATGACTCAAGTTTGGGTCGTTGGATTGTAGCGTTGGTAAAACCAGTGCTTGCTCCTTTGCAACGCCTTCCTTTACAGATAGCAGGTCTTGATTTATCTGTTTGGGTTGCGATTGTTTTGATTCGATTTTTAGGAGAAAACCTAGTCCGTTTTCTGGCGATGATAGGATGAATAAAGGGATTTACCAGCATTTCTCCATAGAAGATCGTCCATTTCTTGACAAGGGAATGGAATGGATAAAGAAGGTAGAAGATAGCTATGCTCCTTTTTTAACTCCTTTTATCAATCCTCATCAGGAGAAGCTATTAAAGATTTTGGCTAAAACCTATGGCCTTGCTTGTAGCAGTAGTGGGGAATTCGTCTCGAGTGAGTATGTTCGAGTTTTATTATACCCAGATTATTTCCAACCAGAGTTTTCAGATTTTGAAATATCTCTCCAGGAAATAGTGTATTCCAATAAATTTGAACACTTAACGCATGCTAAGATTTTAGGGACAGTCATCAATCAATTAGGGATTGAACGGAAACTTTTTGGAGATATCCTAGTAGATGAAGAACGGGCGCAGATTATGATTAATCAGCAGTTTCTTCTTCTCTTTCAAGATGGATTAAAGAAAATTGGCCGTATACCTGTTTCGCTGGAGGAACGTCCTTTCACCGAGAAAATAGATAAGCTAGAACAGTATCGAGAGCTGGATTTATGTGTGTCTAGTTTTAGATTAGATGTTCTTTTATCAAATGTTTTGAAACTATCTAGGAATCAAGCAAACCAGTTGATTGAAAAGAAACTTGTCCAAGTAAATTATCATATGGTAGACAAATCGGATTATATTGTTCAAGTTGGAGACTTGATTAGTGTGAGAAAATTTGGACGCTTGAGATTGCTTCAAGATAAGGGACAAACGAAAAAAGAGAAGAAAAAAATAACCGTCCAGTTATTATTAAGTAAGTGAGGAATAGAATGCCAATTACATCATTAGAAATAAAGGACAAAACCTTTGGAACTCGATTCAGAGGTTTTGATCCAGAAGAAGTCGATGAATTTTTAGATATTGTGGTTCGTGATTACGAAGATCTTGTTCGTGCGAATCATGATAAAGATTTGCGTATTAAGAGTTTAGAAGAGCGTTTGTCTTACTTTGATGAGATGAAAGATTCATTGAGCCAGTCTGTAT
>OBUY01000028.1_pt1 | contig 86670 bp, 109 predicted proteins | sample 1475781 | NCBI WGS metagenome assembly OBUY01 (sample SAMEA2579912, study PRJEB22360) | human gut metagenome | biome: human gut; feature: human-associated habitat; material: faeces | place: Denmark | collected 2008/2010 | reverse complement strand
AGGCAAACTTCCCTGTTTAGTCATTTTCTTGATTTTCTTCCCAGTCGTGGTAGGCTGCGTACAGCTGGCTTTTATTCCACTGGTAAAACTTAGCTACTTCCTTAATGGCTTGATTTTTCTTCATACCTTGCTGGATACGAGCTTGGATTTCTAAGAACAAGTCCTCCTCATCTTTTTCCTCCACATCCTGACTGGCACCTTCAACAATGATAAGGCATTCTCCCTTGAGTGGCGTTTCAGCAATGCTTTCTAATAGCTCAGAAATGGTACCTCTTTGGTATTCTTCATAGATTTTGGTCAGTTCCCTGACCAAAACTACCGAGCGGTCACCGTAGACTGCTAGCATATTTTCCAATGTATCCGCCACACGATGGGGGGATTCATAGAAAATCTGTGTTTCAGGATAGTCTTTTTTGGCTTCAAAAAATTGCTTTTGCTGGCCAGACTTTCTAGGTAAGAAACCATAAAAGATATGCGGTTGCGGGGCCAAACCACTGGCAATCAAGGCAGAAATCCCTGCAGAGGCACCTGGAACTGTGACAACAGCAATATCTTCCTCAATCGCTGCTTTGACCAAATCATGCCCAGGGTCTGAGATGCTAGGCAGACCCGCATCAGAAACCTGAGCAATACTTTGCCCGGCTTTCAGGAAACCAATCAAATCAGGAATTTTTTCCTTAGCATTATGCTCATGAAAACTGATCTGCTTTGTCTGAATGTCGAAATGCTTGAGCAAAAGACCTGTATTGCGCGTATCCTCAGCTGCAATCCAGTCCACTTCTTTCAAGGTCTGAATAGCTCGAAATGTCATATCATCTAGATTGCCAATCGGCGTTGCTACTAGGTACAGCTTCCCGTAGGAAGACTGCCCCTTAAAACTTTTTTGAATCTGCATGCCTACTCCCTGTACAACAACTCGTCACAAAACATACATTCCTCATCCTGCTCTCGACGTTGTCCATAAAAATCATTACATACGTGAAATCCATCTTTATAAATTCGACGGACACTTTCACGAACATGCTTAGCCTTGACAGGAGCGTCTGCTTCCACCTCACCCAAGCGTTCGCGCAACTTACTATTTTCCAAACGAAGAGCTGTATTTTCTTCTACCAGGCTCTTGAGATTTTTCTTGATGGCTTCCACATCGGCCAAGGTCACTAATAACTGTTGGGAAAAATCATCCAGCGCGTCAAATAATTCTTTTTTGTCCATAAAACAGCCCTTTCCTTTCTTTATCATTCATTTTTGAGTTTATATTTCTTTCAAGACCAGATATTCCATGGCATTTTGAAAGCTGACATTAGCTTGCCACATTTTTCTAGCTTCTAACAAATCTTGTAGAATCACCCTTACTCTTGCTTGTAGGATATCTTGCCCACAGAGGACTTCAAGAATCCGTAAAACCTGATCTTGTTTTTCCTTTTCATCTGCCAAGCTAGCTAGTTTGGCAACTTGCAAATAACTTTCTTTTTTCTTAGCCACTAACCAAGTCAGCAGGCGTTCACTTTCATCAACCAAGGTCCAAAAACTTGCCTGATTGGCTAACTTTTCTGCTTCAGCTCGCGATTGACTAAACTGGGCTAAAAGAGTTGCTTTTTTCTTGACCAGACCTGCTTGTTCTAATTGATGGATGAGTTTTTCTTCTTGCTTTTTAAAGTGGAAAATCTGGGTTCGACTACGGATGGTCGGTAACATCTTTTCCTCATCGCTAGTCAAGAAGAAAATATAAACCTCACTCTGAGGTTCTTCGATGACCTTGAGCAGGGAATTAGCCGCGTTAGGATGCATTTTCTCAGCTTGCTCGATAATAAAAACCTGTTGTTGGTTTTCAATCCCTGCTTGGGAAAACTGCCCCACCAATTCTCGAATGCGTTCTGTCTTAATGACCTGATTGACTGGCTTAATCAAAGTGACATCGGGAAATTCTCCCTGTTCAATCAGCTTACAATTTCGGCATTTCTCACATGGTAAAACACCTACTTTATCTGTACAAAAGAGGCTCTTAGCCAAAAACTGCGCCATTTCCAAGCTTCCAAAAAAACCTGAAAAAAGATAGGCGTGATTGAGCTGGTCTTGCTCCAAGATACGGACAAAACGGTCAAACTGGTCTGGTTGCCAAGCCTTTAGTTGATCTTGTTTCATTTGGCCAAGCCCATTCTGTCAATCAAGACAGCCTTGGTTGTTTCCACAACTTGCTCCAATGGAAGACTAGCATCAATCTTGACAATCCGATTTCCTTCTTTATTCAGAAGAGAAAGGTATCCTTGACGGACTTTTTTGTGCAAGTCCAACCCTTCCAAGTCCAGACGATTGACCTCGCGGTCACTATTAGCAGCAATGCGAGCTAGTCCTTCTTCCACCTCGATGTCAAAATAGAGTGTCAAATCAGGTTTAAGGCCATCTGTCGCAAACTGGTTAAGCCAGTCAATGGCGTCAATATCCAAGCCACGACCAAATCCCTGATATGCAACGGAACTATCGATAAAACGATCCATAATGACCAACTTGTCAGCTTCAAGGGCTGGAAGAACTTTTTCCACCAAATGCTGTCTGCGACTAGCAATATAGAGAAGGAGCTCTGTTTTAGCATCCATCTGAGTATGACTTGGATCCAAAATCACTTCACGAATCTTCTCCCCAATCAAGACTCCGCCAGGTTCACGGGTCGTCAGCACCTCTACTCCTTTTTCCTCTAAAATTGGTAGCAGAGCCTCTAAAACACTGGTCTTTCCTGCTCCCTCTGGTCCCTCAAGAGAGACTAAAAATCCTTTTGACATGTCTAACTCATTTCTTTTTTACTACTTCTATTCTATCAAAAAAATAGGAGTTTGTGACAATCTTTTTGTCTTCTCATTTCATACTCAATGAAAATCAAAGAGCAAACTAAGAAGCTTGCCGCAGGTTGCTCAAAACACTGTTTTGAGGTTGCAGATGGAAGCTGACGCAGTTTGAAGAGATTTTCGAAGAGTATCAACCACCATAAAAGAGGCAGACAAATCCACCTCTTATTTACCTAGTTCTTGTGTTCGTTTGTAGGCTTGACCAACTGCCTCCATGACCGTTCCTCGAAAAGCATGCGCTTCTAGGCTCGCTACACCAGCGATAGTCGAACCTCCTGGGCTGCAAACTTGGTCTTTCAAAACTCCAGGATGTTGCTGACTTTCAAGGACCAATTGCCCAGCTCCTACCACGGTTTGAGCTGCCATTTTCAGTGCTATTTCTCGTGGCAATCCAGTCTGAACACCTGCATCTGCCAAGGCCTCAATAAAAAGATAGACAAAGGCTGGCCCACAACCTGCAAGACCTGTAGCTGCATCGATTAATCCTTCTCCTAGTTCAACCAAGAGGCCAGCATTTGCTAATAACTGACAAAATAACTCACTGTCCTCAGCCCTGCAATTAGGAGACAAGGCATAACTAACCACTCCTTGCCCGATAGAAGCAGGGGTATTTGGCATCATACGAATAATTCTGTGTTGACTTGGGATAAGACTTGCTAGTTTTTCTAAAGTCAATCCAGCTGCCATGGAAATCAAAAGAAGACTCTCTCGTTTTTCAAGGATGGTTTGGTATTGAGAAAGCAGTTCAGAAAACTGAGCAGGCTTAACTCCTAGAAAAATCACATCTGCATCTGCGAAGATTTCTTCATTATTAGAAGCCTGACCACCGAAGTTAGCGATGAAAGCATCCACCTTGGCTTGACTGCGATTGGCAAGGAGAATGTCATCACCCGTCTTTGCCTGCAAAACAGCCTTGGCCAAACTAGCACCCATATTCCCCAAACCGATAAATCCAATCTTCATCTCTTACTCCCTTATCTGTCCGTCACCAGTAACCACATACTTGTAGCTGGTCAACTCTTTCAAGCCCATTGGACCACGCGCGTGTAGTTTTTGAGTAGAAATCCCCATTTCACAGCCAAGACCAAATTGACCACCATCGGTGAAACGAGTTGAGGCATTAACATAAACCGCTGCTGAATCCACTTGATCTGTAAAGTAAGCTGCAGCTTCAGCATTTTCCGTTACAATGGCGTCCGAATGATGCGTACTGTGAGCTTCAATATGCGCAACCGCTTCTTCTAAACTGCTCACAACCTTAACCGCTAGGACATAGTCTAAAAACTCGGTGTCAAAGTCTTGAGCCTCAGCTGCTTGACCTGAAACAAACTGACTTGCTTTACTATCCAAGCGGAATTGAATTGGTTCCAGTCCAGTTTCTTTTCGATCTGCAACTAGAACTTGCTCCAAACGAGGAAGGAAGCTTGCTGCCTTGTCTTCATGAACTAGCAATACCTCCATGGCATTACATACAGAAGGACGACTGGTTTTGGCATTATTGATGATAGATAGAGCCTTGTCCTCATCTGCATCCTTATCGACATAAACATGGACAATCCCAGTCCCTGTCTCGATAACAGGTACGATAGCATTTTCAACCACTGCATTGATCAAACCAGCTCCTCCACGAGGAATGAGAAGGTCTAGATATCCCTTGGCCTTCATCATGGCATAGCTACTTTCTCGGCTGGTATCTTCCACCAGTTGAATCACATCTGGGTGAATAGTAGTCGTCTCTAAGCCCTTCTTCAAAGCTGTGACAATAGCATGGGCCGTTTGATAGGCATCCTTACCACTACGAAGAACAACTGCATTTCCACTCTTGAGAGCCAGAGCAGCCGCGTCAGACGTCACATTTGGACGGCTTTCATAGATAATACCAATAACACCCATAGCCACACGTTTCTTTGTGATAATCAAACCATTTTCAAGATGATTGGTTTCTAAAACTTCACCGATTGGATCTGGTAAGGCAACCACTTCACGAATACCAGTTGCCATCGCTTCTATACGACCTGCATCCAAATAAAGACGATCCAGCATCACATCTGAGATTTTACCCTTAGCAGCTTCCATATCAAGGGCATTGGCTGCTAAAATTTCCTCAGTAGCTGCTAATAAATGATTAGCCATGGCTAGCAAGGCTTGGTTTTTCACCTCTTCACTAGCTGTGTTGATCGATTTTTTAACAGCCTGTACCTGTTCAAATTGTTCTTGTGTACTTACCATAGTTTACCTCTAAAATTCTGTAAAGAGTAGTTGGATTTCAGGAGTAATGGAAATCCAGTCATCACGGTGAATCAAGACACCCTTGGCTTTTTGAGAACGCAACATATCCTCCAAAGCAGATGCACCAAATTGTACGCGTCCTTTTCCAAGTGATTTTCCACTTTCCTTGTCAAATACTGTCACAATATCACCGTAAGAAAAGGCGCCTTCTGCTTCAACAATACCAGATAAGAGAAGACTCTTTCCATGTTGAGAGAGAGCTTCCGCAGCCCCTCTATCAACCCAAATAGAACCTTGGCTCTGAGCATAAAAGGCCAGCCATTGTTTCTGGGTACGAAGCCCCTTCTCTTGAGCAACAAAGTAAGAACCATTCTTAGTTTCATTTGCCGCCTCAATCATGGCATCTGACTTCAAGGATGAGCAGATATAAACAGGAACTCCTGATTCCGTCGCGATAGTTGCAGCTTTGATTTTGGTTAACATGCCACCTGTACCATTAGACGAACCTGCTCCACCGGCCATATCAATAATTTCACGATTGATAGTCTCGATTTTCTCCAAGCGTTTTGCTCTTGGATCTGAATTAGGATTTCCAGTATAGAGACCGTCCACATCTGTCAAGAGAACCAAAAGATCTGCTTGAACCATGGCCGCTACCTGGGCACTTAGAGTGTCGTTATCCCCGACCTTGAGCTCATCAATAACGACACTGTCATTCTCATTGATGATAGGAATCGCGCCACGGCTAAGTAGAACTGACAAAGCCTGATGAGCATTCTTATAGCGGCGCTTATCCACAAAATCATCCTGAGTCAGCAAGATTTGTGCAGAAACGATTTGGCGCAAGAGAAGATTGGTCGTGTATTCTTCCAACAAAAGTCCTTGTCCTACCGCTGCTGAAGCCTGTTTATCAGCAATCTTAGTCGGACGCTTTTTAAATCCTAAGGCCCCAAAACCAGCAGCAATGGCACCTGACGATACCAAAATCAATTCATGACCAGTCTCGTGCAGCATAGCCAACTGTTGGGTAATAGCTTTTACTTTACTACGTGATAAACTTCCATCCTCATTTGTCAGAGAAGAAGTCCCCACCTTAAAGACAATCCGTTTGTATTTCATAGTCTCACTCCGATTCTTCATATTTATCCATTATAACATGAATGACAGGAAATAGAAAAGAGTTGATAGGAAAAAGAAGGCCCTAAAACCTTCTTTTCTACTACTGTTCTGATTCCGATTTGTTTGCACTCGTTTCAGAGCTTTGTGAAGTTGAAGAAGTCAAATCTTGACTAGCTGAAGCGCTTGTAACACTTTCATTCTGTCTAATTTCTTTATTTTCAAGATCCTTTTTCACTACTTCTTTGGATTCTTTTATTTCTGAATTACTTGTAGTTTTAATTGTAGCAGATTTCTCGATCGGAACATCCACTAACCAGGCACCACTTGAATCAACAGTATAGCCTTCTGGTGTCTTACCGTTCACAAGTAATTGACCATTTTCTTTCAAGAAGTACCAGTTATCCTTGTCCTTGATCCACCCCACAGCTCGTGAACCGTCTTCCTTGTAGAAGTACCAATCGTTTGCCTTTTTAAACCAACCTTGCTTCATAGCTCCTGAATCTTCCAGATAGTAATGATGTCCAGCAACTTCTATTTCACCTGTCTTCATAATACCAGTAGAATCCATATAGTACCAGGTTTCTTTATCTTTTACCCAGCCCGTTTTCATTTCTCCTGATTGAGCAAAGTAATACCATTGCCCCTTATATTGAAGCCAACCTGTTTGCAGCGAACCATCCTTGGATAAATAATAATTCTGACCTCCAGTATTTACCCAACCAATTTCCATCTGATTTTCTTTGTTGAAATAATACCAGATTCCAGCGATTTTCTTCCAATTTTTAGCAGCAACACCAGAGTCTGTCAAATAGAACCAACGATTGTTCCATTTTTTCCATTGATTCTGTAATAAGATACCCGTTTGGTTAAAGTAATACCATTCACCTTCGATTTCATTCCAACCGACAGCATACTCTCCTGTAGAATCAGGTGCTTGATACCACCAATTCCCATATGCACTCTTATGCCAACCAGCTTGAAAACTTGGAATCGGCTTGTAGGAAGTTGAAATGTTTACTAAACCGTCTTGTCGAATATCAAAAACCGTCGCATCATAGTCTTTGCTGGCTGCGTTAATTCTCTCAATTCCTCGTTCTTTAAGCCAATTGACATACTCACTATCAACACCATTTTTCCAAGGTAGACTATCCGAAGTTTGAACAATCAAACTCGGACTCAAATGTTTAATGAAATCCTTGGTGTTTGATTTATTGGTATCACGGTGATGGTTAAACTTCATCAAATCAACTTTTCCAATGAGAGGACCATACTTGTCTTCTGCTCCATGAACATTATCTAAGTCGCCCCCAAGGTAAATTTTCTTACCATTGACTTTTACTACGCTAATCAAGGAATTAGAATTATCATCCCAAATTTTCTTTAATTCACCTGATGAATCTGTTTCATTTTCATAATTATATAGTTGAATATCCATGTCCCCAAACTGAAAATGAGCATCCCCTTGTGTGATATTTTGAATAACTGAAACACCTTTTTCAGCGGCAGTCTGTAAAACCTTATCATAACCGTACAGATTATCCCATAAACGTTCAGAATTAGTAATACGATTATCACTATATTTTTTAAGATAGACTCGGTCAACTGGATAGGTAGACAGTAATTCATCAACATTTCCAATATGGTCACTGTGGGTATGGGTCACCAAAATAAAATCAAGTTTTTGGACACCCAATTCCTTCAAACGACGAAAGACACGGTCTGTCAGAACATGCTTATAAGACGTTTCAATTCCTTCTCTCCATGGATAGCGAGAATCACTTCCATCTGGGAAGTCATAATCTTCTCCTGTATCCACCATAGCAAAATGTCCATTGCTTTCAAGAATAATCGCATCACTGCCACCTTCTTGAACATTGATAAAGTGAATTTTATTTCCTGAACTTTCTTGAGCTTGAACATTCCCATACCATGATAAACTTAAAAAAGTGCTTGCAAGGGCTAAACTAATCAATTTCTTTTTCATTATTACTTCCTCAATCTCTCCAATGTTTCCTTAAAAATTTCTGGGATATCTGCTGTAAATTCCAAGGTCTCACCTGTTCTCGGATGAGTAAATCCTAGCGTCTTGGCATGGAGAAATTGGCCATGTCCTTTTAAAGTCTTACGAGGACCATATACCTCATCTCCTGCAACGGGATGACCAATATAAGCCATGTGAACACGGATTTGATGGGTGCGGCCTGTCTCCAGCTGTAACTCTACTAAGCTATAATCACCAAAGCGTTCCAAGACGTGGAAACGGGTCACTGCAGGCTTCCCTTTAGCAGTTACAGCCTGTTTCTTACGGTCTTTTTCACTACGACCAATCGGCGCTTCAATCACACCACGATCATTGGGCAGATTTCCATGAACAATCGCCCAATATTTGCGGAGAGACTTTTTATCCTTGAGTTCTTGGGCAAGTGCTAGATGCGACTCATCATTTTTAGCAATCATGAGAAGACCTGACGTATCCTTATCAATACGGTGAACAATTCCCGGACGCAGAACCCCATTGATACCAGACAAGTCCTTAATATGATACATAAGGGCATTTACTAGGGTCCCACTAGTATGACCAGCACTCGGATGCACAACCATCCCCTGAGGCTTGTTAACGACAGCCACATCCTCATCTTGGTAGATGATTTCTAGCGGAAGATTCTCAGCCACATACTCTAAGACCTCCGGCTCTGGTACATGGTAAGTGACGATATCACCCTCTTGAACTGTGTATTTAGCTTTCTTGACTTGGCCATTGACCAAGACCTGGCCTGACTTAATTTGTTCATTCGCGAGACTTCGTGATAATTCTGTCAAATCCGACAAAGCCTTATCTAAACGCAGGCCACCAGTTTCAATTTTAATTTCCATTTATTTCCTCTTTTAGCATTGCAATCAATAAAATAATCACTCCAACCGTCAGATAGCTATCTGCCACATTGAAAATTGCAAAGTTGATAAAGTCAAGGTGGATCATATCCACAACAAAGCCCTGACTGATCCTGTCAATAAAGTTCCCAAGACCACCCGCGATAATCAAAGTCAAACCCAAGACCATCCAGAGTGAGTCCTCCATGTGTTTATGTAGATACCAAATGGCACCTACCACGACAACCAGAGTAATGACAGCGAATAGCAACTGCTGATCTTGTAAGATAGAAAAGGCTGCCCCTCGATTTTGCAGGTAGGTCAAGCTAACAAAATTGGGAATCCAAGAACGAACTTCACCCAGTGGAATCTGTTGGACGATATAGAATTTAACCAACTGATCCAGCCCAATCAAAAGCAGTACAATGACTGCCACTATTCCTCTTTTTTTCATGATTTCCTCTTCTGATTAAAATATTCTTGCATGACTTCTACGAAGAGAGTCCCAGCTTGACTAAGCTCCACTTCTTCACGTTTAACATAGACCATACGATTATCTAAATTATCCTTGAGACGAATAACTGTGATGCCATTGACACTGTCACTATCTAAAAATCCAGAACCTGTTGCATAAGCGTCCGTCCGCTCCAAAATACCATTCAAGGTAGCACGGTCTGTCACATTAAACATCTGTGAGCTAGCGCTGGTATCAACAAAGTTCTCCGAATAATAAAGGTACTCATCCTTTTCCTGAGTAAAACGAACTGTCGGTAGATCCGCTAAATCCTCCATAACCAATTCCTCTTTCTGGGCTAAAGGATGCCCCTCACGGAGATAAATATGGGTATGGAAGGGAATCAATTCAATGACTTCCAGACCTAGCTTTTCAACCCGTTGCATAATCCCCTTTTTATTTTGATTGTTGAGGTAGATAATCCCAATCTCACTATGCCCTTGCGCTACTTCGTCTAAGATTTGAACTGTAGTAGACTCAAAAATACGGAAGTTCTTATAGTCAGGATAGCGCTCTGAGAAAGCCGTAATGGTTGGTGGCAAGAAGTCATAGTGCTGACTGGCAATGGAAAATTCATCTTTTTCTTCCTCAGGATTGGCATACTGATTTTGAAAAATATCAAATCCTTTGACCAATTCTTGCGCTTTTTCATAAAATTCCATCCCACGACGGGTCAAGAAAGTCCCTGAGCTGGTCCGACGGAAAATCTTAAAGCCCAATTCCTTTTCCAAATCACGAACAGAAATAGACAGACTCGGCTGACTAACATACATCTTTTCAGCAGCTTCACGAAAAGTACCGCTATTGGCAATAGCCACAACATAGCGTAATTGTTGAATGTTCATCTTCTACCTCCAACTTCTTTATCTTTTCATTATATCATATTTTAGAAGTTTTCCAAAAAGGAAAAAAGTCAGGAAATTTTCAAGGTTCAATGAATACTCTAACATCCTAATACAAGAATTAGAATAATGTCTTTTTTAGTCCTTATCTGATTTCAAGCAAATAAAAACAGCAAATCTTTTTGATTTACCGTTTAAAACATGATACAAGAAAACTCTCTAAAAATTTCTTGAATTCTTTAAATCAACTAGAAAAAGTCTCTTCAATCCTATTAGCTATATCTGGATTTACTTCCCAGATACCAGCATAAGGTTGCTCAATATACTGTCTTTTCTTCTTAGTATATAGATAGACTACACTATCCTTTTCTTCATTCTGATGATAAAACTTGATAATGATGTAATCTTTAACATTTGTCGGTTGATCATTTACACTCTCCAAAGAGGTAGATTTTGACTGTTTCTGTATCTCCTCAATCAATTTTGAAATTTCTTCTCTCTTGTTGATAGTTTTAACATCTTCAGAGAGTTTTTTCTGCAGAGAAATAACAGAGATCTTTTCAGGTTCAGGAAGAATAAGTTTTTTCTTACTAACACAAGCAGATAAAACAAGAAAAGAAATTGAACAGACTATTATGGTGATAAGATGTTTCATACAAGTTTACATCCTTTCATTCTTCTTACTTTTTCTCTGAGATACAATTATAGTATCAAACCTTAGCAATTTTTACAATATCTTATTCCCTTATAACATTCATTAATGTAAAAGTTTTATATTTTGCTATTTTATATTTGTAAAATAAAAGATAAAGTAGCCGATAAATTCGCTTCGTACATAGAATTTTTTCCGATACTAATTCATTCAGATTTTGCCCTTTTTTGCACCCTATACACAAAAAAAGCCTACTGACCAAGCTAGAAAGCTTGATACAATAGGCTTTTCAAAGGCTGATTATTTAACAGCGTCTTTAAGAGCTTTACCAGCTTTGAATGCTGGAACTTTAGAAGCTGCAATTGTGATTTCTTTACCAGTTTGTGGGTTGCGACCTTTACGTGCCGCACGCTCACGAACTTCAAAGTTACCAAAACCGATCAATTGAACTTTTTCACCAGCTGCAAGGTAGTCAGCTACTGCTGCGAATACAGCTTCAACTGCTGCTGCTGAGTCTTTCTTAGTCAATTCTGTAGCTTCTGCTACTTTAGCGATCAAATCTTGTTTGTTTGCCATGTTAATGATTCCTCCAAATTAATTTCTAATTAACAACTATAATCATATCCTAAAATTCCTTTTAGGTCAAGTTAAAAATGCTATTTCTTCCCATTTTCTTTATTTTTTTAGGAGTGGTAACGTACCAAAATAGCCCAAGCGTTCTCACCCGTGTGAGTTTGAATAATGGAACCCGTTTCCAAAACAGAAATTGGCTGTTCAACATAAGCTTGTAAGCTTTCTTTCATCTCTTTTGCCCAATCAGAACTACCAGAATATGAAATTCCAATCTCTGCTACAGAACGTTCAGCGAGTGATGTTATCAACTCATCCAACCATTTTTTAAAAGTTTTAGCACCACGACCTTTAACCATTGGCTGCAATTCATGGTCTTTCATCTGCATGACAACACGGATATTGAGAAGTGAGCTTAACAATCCAGTTACACGGCCAATTCGTCCACCTTTGACAAGATTTTCCAAAGTTGAAACGCCAATATAGAGCTCTGTATGGTTTTTTACTTCTTCTACATGAGATAAAATTGCCTCCATATCTTTGCCTTCTTGAGCTAACTTCGCAGCCTCAACAACTTGGAATTTCAGGGCTTGGTCAGTGAAGGAACTATCAACAACAGTCACGTCGGCAGTAGATAGGCTAGCACCTTGACGCGCTGCTTCTACAGTACCCGAAAGAGCATGGGACATATGAATAGCAAGAATCTGGCTACCATCCTTGCATAGGTTTTCAAACACTTCAGCAAAGACACCTACAGGCGGCTGGCTTGTTTTCGGAAGATTCTTAGCTTCTTGCATCAAGTGAAGAAATTTACCTTCTTCTTTCAAATCAGCATCAGAATAAACAACATTATCAATCATTACAGATAATGGAACAATTGTAATATCTAATTGTTTTACGAGTTCTGGTTCAATAGTAACAGATGAATCGGTTACAATCTTAATTTTTGTCATAGTATCAATCTTTCTATTTTAGGATTCAGATTGGTTTTCTTACTTTTAATTATATCAAAAAAAGATTAAAAATCCTAATGGAGTCACTCAAATTTTCCGTAAAAATTTGATATAATCAACTTATAAGAAAAGAGGTGTCCTATGATTAAAAAAATTTACCCCATTTTTACCATTTTACTAGGTGCTGCTATTTATGCTTTTGGCCTGACTTATTTTGTAGTTCCTCATCATCTCTTTGAAGGAGGGGCGACAGGTATTACCCTCATCACCTTTTATCTTTTTAAAATCCCTGTTTCGCTCATGAACTTGCTGATTAACATTCCCCTTTTCATACTAGCTTGGAAAATATTTGGAGCAAAATCCCTCTACTCTAGTTTGCTCGGAACCTTAGCCTTGTCAGCTTGGTTGGCTTTTTTTGAGCGTATTCCCCTTCATATTGATCTTCAAGGTGATTTACTAATTACAGCCCTTATAGCGGGAATTCTATTAGGAATCGGTCTGGGCATTATCTTTAATGCTGGAGGTACGACGGGCGGAACTGATATTCTAGCTCGTATTCTCAATAAATACACCCATATATCCATGGGGAAACTGCTCTTTATCTTAGATTTTTGTATTCTCATGCTTATTCTCCTAATCTTCAAGGACTTGAGATTGGTTTCCTACACGCTCTTATTTGATTTTATCGTTTCTCGTGTCATTGATTTGATTGGAGAAGGTGGCTATGCTGGTAAAGGCTTTATGATTATCACAAAACGTCCTGACCAACTTGCTAAAGCAATTAATGATGACCTAGGAAGAGGCGTTACTTTTATTTCTGGTCAAGGCTACTATAGTCAAAAAGATTTGAAGATTATCTACTGTATTGTCGGTAGAAATGAGATTGTGAAAATGAAGGAAATGATTCATCGAATCGATCCTCAAGCCTTTATAACCATTACAGAAGCCCATGAAATCCTTGGAGAAGGATTCACCTTTGAAAAAGAATAAAAAGAGGTAGTGTCGTGACCTCAAAAGTTAGACTTATTCATCTATCTTTTGGGTTACAAACAACCTCTTTTTTAATTACCCAAACTACTCTTAAGACCAATTCCGAGCTACTTCTTCATCAGCCTTTAACTGATCCACTAATTGGTCAACTGAGTCAAATTTGGTCATGTCTCGAATGCGATCAAGCCAATAAACCATGACGGTTTCCCCATAAATATCTTGATTAAAATCAAAAATATTGACTTCAAAACGTGCTTCTTCTCCATCAAAGGTCACATTTTTCCCGACACTAGCCATAGCACGATACTTCTGTCTTTGAATCTCAACATCAACGACATAAACGCCATCTGCTGGCATATAAGTACGATCTAAAAGCACCAAATTAGCTGTTGGATAACCAATCGTACGACCACGAGCATTGCCATGAACCACCATACCTCTTGATGGAAGCGGTGCCCCCAAAAGTTCTCCTGCTTCTTTCACATTTCCGTCTAAAATAGCTTGACGGATACGAGTTGAACTAATTTTTCCTTTCTCATCTTCTACAGGTGGAACGATAATGACTTCTCCATCAAAGTAATCCTTTAAGTCTTCTGCCGTTTTTTGGTCAGAACCAAATGTATAGTCAAAACCTGCAACAATAATTTTGGCATTCATAGCCTTGATATAAGTTGCAAAAAATTCTTCTGCCGTGAGACTAGCGAATTGACTACTAAAATCAAGGAGATATAATTCTTCTACACCTTCGCGCTTTAATTTTCTTTCACGTTCAGCAGGATTTAAAATATGTAAAAACAGATCAGGATGATAAGGCTCTAAAGCGATCTTTGGAGATTCATTAAAGGTCATAACCACGATAGGCAATAAATCCTTTCTCGCAGCCTTATTGGCAACACGAAATAATTCTTGATGCCCCTTGTGTATACCATCAAAATAGCCAAGGACTACGACTGAATCAGATGGTGTGCCAATATCTTTTTGGTTTTTTATAGGAATAGTAATAATCATAAAATAATTATATCATAGCGATAGCTATTTCTGGAACAGAAAATCTGAAATGTCGTTTTTTTCACCTGAAGTGTACTATTTTAGAAGAATTATGTTTTTAAAATCAGAAAAACGCATGATATCAGCCCCTAACACTTGATACAATGCATTTTATTATGAAAAAATCTACTGGATTTTTTATCAAAATAAACTTCCAGTAGTCTTTTCACTTTTTATTAATAAGTCCCTTCTTCACCTTGGCTAGTCAAGATAACAGGTCCATCTTTCGTAATAACAAATTGGTGTTCATACTGACATGACAATCCACCGTCAATGGTCTTATGCGCCCAACCAGTTTTCATATCTGTATCGATTTCCCAGTCACCGGTATTGATCATCGGTTCAATGGTCAATACCATTCCTTCACGGAGACGAAGCCCACGACCAGCAATACCATAGTTAGGAACCATTGGTTCTTCGTGCATAGTTGGGCCAACACCATGACCAACCAAATCACGCACTACACCGTAACCACGACTTTCAGCGTATTCTTGAATGGCTGCACCGATATCACCAATGCGATTTCCAACAACAGCTTGCTCGATTCCCTTGTACATAGCTTTTTTGGTTACATCCATCAAGTTTTTCACTTCTTCGGACGGTGTACCTACAGCATAAGCCCAACATGAGTCTGCAAGACCACCAGAATAGCTCTGAGTGTATTTTTTCATTTGTTCCACATTGTTGAAGTTTAATTTTGAGACATTCAAGTCAGATTTAGCAATTGGACCTCCCAAAACCATATCAACTTTGAGCAAATCACCATCTTTCAAGATATAGTGACGAGGGAAAGCATGAGCCACTTCATCATTAAGAGAGCAGCAGGTAGCATAAGGATAGTCCATCATAGCACCGTCAACACCAATCTGAAGCGGAAGGAAATTTTCTTCCTTACAACGACGGCGAACATATTCTTCAACTTCCCACATATCTACGCCAGGCTTAATCAAATCACGTAAGCCGATATGAATGCTTGCTAGAAAATCACCAGCCTTGTCCATAGCTTCGATTTCACGAGCTGATTTTAATGTTATCATTATTTCTCCTAGTTTCTAATTAATTTTAACAGTCACATTTGCTTTTGAAACAATCTGGTGACCATGATAAATATCGTAATCAATTATAGCTGAGCGTCTCGTATGGTGGATAATGCGTGCTTGAATGCGCAGTATATCATCTATCTGAACAGCCTGCAAAAAGTAGATTAGCATTTGTTCGATGATGAGATTGCGACCACTATTCACAACTAAATCTTGGGTCATATGAGTCAGTATCTCTGCCAATACACCGTTAGCCAAAACACCGTTTTTCTCAAGCATAAAGGGTTCCACTGTAATGACTACTTCATCATGGTGATAAGCGAGTTTTTGACCAATCTGCTCAGAAAAAGTTGGTAGAGCCGAAACTTGGGAACGACTCATCTTCGCCATGACATCTCGTCTAGTTACAACGCCAAGCAAAGTTTGATTGCTACGAACAACTGGTACCATTTCAAAGTCTTCAGCAATCATCCGTTGACTCACATTGGCAATATTTGTCGATAATCCAACTAAAAATAGACTACGAGACATGACCTTATCAATTGTAGTACTTGGTGACTTATCACCAGCATCTCTCATGGTTACAACGCCAACAACAACCTGATGTTGGTTAATAACTGGAAAACGACTGCTACGATTCTTGCGTACCAAGTCCAAATAATCTTTAACAGTGTCTGTCTCTCTCAGAAAACCATACTCATGACTTGGACGATAAAGCTTCTCAACTGTCAAAATATCAGTCTTGATTTGGACATTTGACAAGGCTTTATTGATCATAGTCGCAACAGTGAAAGTGTCATGCTTGCTTCTCAGAACAGGAATTCCTTTTTGATTGGCCAGTTTAAGAACATCATCATGAACCTGAAATCCACCTGTAACCAGAACGGCATTTTCATTTTCAAGTGCTAACAGTTGGATACGGGTACGGTCTCCGACAATCAAGAGTCCCCCATCATGAAGGTAAGACAAAATATTTTGTTCGGTCATAGCACCGATTGAAAACTTACTAAATTCTCTCTCTAAACCTTCTTGCCCAGCCAGAATCTCAGAAGAAGTCACTTCTGCAATTTCAGCAAAAGTTAATCTCTCTATAGCAACTTTCTGGGATTTAACACGAATTGTTCCACTACGCGGACGAGTCTCCACAATTCCACGGTTTTCAGCTTCTTTAATGGCCCGATAGGCCGTTCCATCACTGACTCCCAGATGGTTTGAAATGCTACGAACACTGACCCTTTTACCTACTGGTAATTCCTCCAAATAGCTTAGAATTTCCTGATGCTTACTCATTGAATTCTCCTTTTACATACCGAAATTCAAGATAATCCCGCATTTTTCTTGTGTAACGATCACTTCCCTTAAACTGACGAAACAAACTAAATCCAGACTTAAGGGCAACCTTTTGACTTGCTTCATTTTCGAGGTGGGTAATAATGGACAATTGTTTTAAGCCAAATTCCTCAAAAGAAAGCTGACAAATTTTTCTAACAACCTCTGTCATAAATCCTTGCGACCAAGCATCTTTTCTCAAAAAATAGCCAAGCTCAGCTTCTTTTTTGATTTCATCTAACTTCTCAAATTTAATAGAACCAATCATCTGTTGATTTTTCTGGTCACAAATTGCCCACACTCCCAAAGGGGACTTCATAAAGTAATTGGCCAACGCATATTGGCTCTCTTCCAGACTTGCCTGAGTCGGGAAAATAAATTGAAGATTTTCTGGATTCGAAGCTATCTCATGGAAGTCCTGACTATCACTAAAAAAGAAAGGACGCAAATACAAGCGATCCGTTTCAAAAAAAGAAAACATTGCTAATTTGGTCCAAATATTCATAAACACCTCTACGGTTTAATCCTCAACAAGTGTAATATCCGCTCCTAGATTACGTAATTTTTCGATAATATCAGAATAACCACGTAAGATAAACTCGATATTTGTAATTTCAGTTTTACCTTCAGCCATAAGCCCAGCAATGACTAGTGCAGCCCCAGCTCGTAGGTCAGTTGCTTTAACACTTGCCCCACGCAAATCACGTCCACCTGTGTACAAAATATGACCATTTGTTGTCGAAATGTCCGCATCCATCTTTGCTAGTTCAAAAACATGATTTACACGTTTTTCGTAAATCGTATCGACAATTGTACCACGACCATTCGCTCTTAGTAAAAGTGGGGTAATCGGTTGTTGCAAATCAGTTGCAAAGCCCGGGTAAGGAGCTGTCTTAATATTGATTGCTTTCAAATTAGACTGCTCTTCGACAAAAATGCTGTCTTCAGATACAGTCATTCTCACTCCCATTTCTTCCAACTTAGCGATGAATCCTTCTAAGTGTTCGTATAGTACATTATTAATACGAATTCCTTTACCGACTGCAGCAGCTAAAGAAATATATGTTCCAGCTTCGATACGGTCTGGAATCACCTGATGACGGGTTCCATGTAATTTGTCAACACCATCAATAATGATGATATTAGTTCCTGCACCACGGATATGGGCACCCATATTATTCAAGAGAGTAGCTACATCAATAATCTCAGGCTCACGGGCTGCATTTTCAATAATAGTACGACCATTCGCTTTAACCGCAGCAATCATCGTATTAATCGTCGCACCCACACTAACCGTATCCATGTAAATACTTGCACCATGAAGTCCTGTATCTTTAGCAGATAACTTCATGTTATCTCCCTCGTAGCTAACAGTGGCACCCATAGCTTCAAACGCCTTAAGGTGTAAGTCAATAGGGCGAGGTCCCAAATCACATCCACCAGGTAAACCAACAGTAGCTTCCCCAAAGCGACCTAAAAGACTTCCATAAAAATAATAAGATGCACGAAGACTGTTGATTTTTCCATAAGGCATTGGAATATTTTGAACACCTCTTGGATCAATCTCCAATACATCGTCATAACGCTTAACAGTAGCTCCCATCAATTCCATGATTTCGACAAGACTTGCTACATCCGAAATATCTGGAACGCAATCCAAAGTCACCACATCATCAGCCAAGATAATAGCCGGAATTAAGGCTACAACACTATTTTTAGCACCACTAATAGTGATTTCACCTTGCAGTGGTAATCCACCATTGATAACAATTTTTCTCATTCTAAGTTTTCAATACTCTTTCAAGATTTCTAATAAGGTCTTTAAAATAAAGTATATCATAAATTTATCCTTTTTTCCATCCTTTTCAATTATATTGGATAAATCAGAGTTGACGAGTTAGTAACTGAATTACTAATACTCAATGAAAATCAAAGAGGAAACTAGCCGCAGGTTGCTCAAAGCACTGCTTTGAGGTTGTAGATAGAACTGACGAAGTCAGCTCAAAACACTGTTTTGAGGTTGTGGATAGAACTGACGAAGTCAGTTACCTATACCTACGGCAAGGCGATATTGACGTGCTTTGAAGAGATTTTCGAAGAGTATAATCTTTCTCGAAGCGCTTTTGCCCCTTTTTTTGCCCCCTAAATACAAAAATAGCCCTTCGGAAAAAATCCGAGGGGCTAGAAACGTTGTTAAATCAACGGCCGAACTTTTGAGTTTCAAGGTTCGATAAAATAGTTCACTGAACTATTTTATTTTTTCAAGTTGTAGAATGATTTCAATCCACGGTATTCTATTTTAGAGTTTTTATATAAAACTACATGAGTGCAAACCCTTGTAAAATAAGGGTTTATACGTCATAAACTACATATATTTTTTACCGTAAAAATACAAAAGTTTACACCTTATGCCCCTTTTTTGCCCCCTGTTTTTATTATTAACAAAATGGCATTTTTGACAATAATACTCCACGATTTCCTCTTCCTATTCTTCAAGAAAACGCTTTTTTGAACAATAGGATTTAGATTTCTGTTTCTAATCATTCAAAATGCGTGTTTTTGAACAATAAAAAAACCGCAAGCCTGAGCCTGCGGTGAAAGAACATTTTAGAAAGTTTTCCTTTCATTTTATTTTTTAAAATTATTTAGTCGTAATCAAGCCTTCTGGCTCTACTGTGAACTCTGGCTTATCTGCCAGTGTTCCATCTGGTTTAATGTAGTACCAGCCTGTTCCGTCTGCTGACTGGATAAAGGCGTTAGATACCATAGTGCCGTCTTTACCGTCTAGGTAGTACCAAGTCTGCTTATGCTTAATCCAACCAGTGACCATCTTACCTTCTTCATCGAAGTAATACCAAGCATTATTGATACGAGCCCAGCCAGTTGCCATAGCGCCTGAGTTGTCGAACCAGTACCAAGCGTCCTTGTAGTTCAACCAGGCACTGCGTTTCATGAATCCTTTGTCGTCGAAGTAGTACCAAACATCATTGATTTTCTCCCATTTATCGATTGGATACGAGCCGTCTTCACGAACCCACCACCAGCCGTACTGGTTCTGTTGCCAGCCTGTTTCAACTTCTTCAGGCGGCACGATATACCCAACGATTTCATCTACAGAACGCTCATTGTAGCGACAAGGGCCACCTACTTCTAAGTAGTCCCAATTGCCATCGATATTCTGCTCAATCGTCTTGATAGTATATCCGTCTGAATCCTCATAGACAAGGCCAGTATGCCCGTAATTGACACCGTCGCCAGCTACGTAGGATTTCACGAAGAACCAACCAGCCTTTGGATAGTCAGCGTCATACACGACTTTCAAGCCTTGAGAACGTGCTGACTCAAGCAAGTCATAAGCATTGCCCCAAAGGGTCACACCGTACCAATGACGAATCCCGTAACAAGGTACGTCAGCGCACTGAAAGCCATAAGCTCCATCGTTATCCACTCCATCGCCAGCGTTAGCTTTATCGATGAAGAATGGAATCATTTCCTGTTTTTTAGACATACTTACTCCTTCCAAGCGTCATTCATCTGCTTCACGGCAGACTCAACAAAGGTATCCAAGTCCTTATCGGTCATACTGATATTATATTTGGTCAGCTCAGCTCTAACTTTATCACGAGCTTGCTCTAGCTTTTCATCACCTTTAAAGCCTGTCTCTTGAGCTACTTGCTCTACTGCATGTACAGCGTTTTTGGCTAGGATTTCAGCGATTTTTACCGCTTTCTCTCCGCCTTTTTGAATGAGGTAGTCTTTAATTGATTTGACCGCAATCCCTGCAAGGATTGTTAAAATCCCTGTAGCGGATGCAAGAATAATTTCAGTAATTTGTGTCATGTTTTTTCCTTTCTATTATGGTAATGTTGTTGGCCATTCGTCGTCAGTGTAATAAGAGATAGTACTAACACGAATATCTCCAATATCGCTATCTGTTGGTACTGGGTTTAAGAATTGGAATCTTAAATGATTGGCGTCTGCTGGATTACCAATATACCATGTGCCGTAAGGTATTCCGCTATCATTGTATATAGAACCAATTAATGAATTAGGGGTTTTAAACCCTTGTGGAATTCCATCATAACCTAAAACAAAAACGTTTCTTTCTCTATCGCTTTCTTGAGATTGATATCCTGCCCCATCGCGTCTGACTATTCCAAACCAACCCCATGACAATCCTCCGAATTGATAAACGACCACATCGTTAACTCGTCTAATTTTAACAAATGAGTTTCCCAGTTTCGATACTGTATTCAACGTTCTCCAACCAGTGTCACCAATCAGAACCCTCCAGCCTGTGTTGCCGTTTCCGCTCTCTTTAATCCACTTGAGAGCGCCATTCGTCGCATTGACATCTACATAGGTCGTCCCTATTTCAGCAGCAATACGCCCTTCTGGTGAGCCTGCGCCACGGATTTCATGCCCTACGTTGTCTGGTAACGGTAGAGTGACATTATTACCCCCGACGATGCCGAGGGTATTTCCTGTCAAGGTAAGCCTTGGTTCAGGCTTTTGGTTCAGCACCTTCACATCACGGCCTACTGCTTGAGCGAATTCCTCAAAATTGCTCATAGTCATCACGCTTTCGCTGCGTTATAGGTTGCGACCAGGTCAAGGTTTGCAAACTCGTCAATACGACGGCCGAGATCAGCCAATTTTTGAACGACTGCGCCCTCAGTATCGCCACTCATACCTGCGATCATTGTAGCAATCTCTTTCAGTGTGTCAAGATTTTCAGGGACACCGTCACCTAAAATCTCAGCTTTCACTGCTGTTTTAGCTTGTTCGATAGCCTGCGTTAGAGTAGCGCTGTCAATCTTCGTATCGATTAACTGCTTCAGCGCTTTGTAATCCACTCCCAATGCTTGAGCGAATGCAATCCATTTACTTGTATCCATAATTTTTTACACCTTTCCAAGATTATAATACGTGAGCAAATCTGGGATTTCTTGACTTGCTCCACCCTCGCCTACAGTTCTACCTGCAAGCTGTTTTTCGACTTCTTTTGCAATATCCAGCTCTTTTAAAGCATGGACTTCCTCTGTGACCAATTCTTTATCTGAAGCCACTATCTTGATATGTGTCTCTTTGTCGCTTGGGAATATATACCCACCAGCGCTAATCTCTAAGCGGTATTTACCGATTGGCAAGATAGTGTCCAGATTAAAATTCACGCCTGAGTTTGTGACAGTTACCCTCTTCTTCCATTGGTACTTGCCCATGGTCAGACTAACGACCGCCACCTCCCCCTCCAGAGAGGGGACAGCTCGATAATCTTCGTCTAAGAGGACAAATCCAAAGGTGGAAGCCACATCACCCTGTTTAATGAGGTAACCGCCATCGACCTGTGCGAGATTGGTTGTATTAAGATTACAGACCATTCTGCGCCCCTTTCTTAAGTTTTGTTTTGAATCAGCGTTTTCAACTCTCTCACATCTTCACCTAAAGATTTAACCTGTTCTGCAAGTACCAAGATAGCCTTGTTCTGTTCATCATGATTATCTAGTCGGCTATTTGCTGATTCTTTAAATTCACGTAGGTTCTCAATGTCTTTTTCTATCGCGGTAATGCGATTTTCCTGCTTTGTAGCTCTATCTTTCATCGAGAAATACAAGATAATAACAGGAATCATAGAGATTACGAAACGAATAACGAGGTGTTCAAATTCTACCATAGTCACCTCCATTATTGGTTAGGTGCAACTGTTGTAGCAGAAGGTTCTGTTGATGTAGGAGTTACGGTAGCTGTCGTAGAAACTGCAGTTGCTGGTGCGACAGTCGTTTCTTGAGGCTCATACTTCCACGCTGCGCCTGTTCCGTCCATTTCAAGACGGCCGTTTCGAGCAAAATCGCTGACTAGTTCGCCATTATACGTGAATTCACGGTTAAGCTGAATCAAGATACGCTTGCCTTCTCCGTCCACTTCAACGTGCGCTGGATCTTCGATGGTAATCAAGTCGTGTGCCATGTATTGCTTACCAACCTCAGCGAGTGGAATGAGTTCAACCAATTCCTTGTAGTTGGTTCCATAAGCGATTGTCTTGCCTGCTACAGCATTTAAAACGACCGCATGGATGATTTTACCATAGCGGTCTGTCTCTTCCTGATTGTGCTTAACTGCTTGGTCTGTAGCCGTCTGTTTAGCCTCTGTCTCAGCCAATTTCTGCTCTGCCTCTTGAAGCTTGGCTTGTGCTTGCACAATGGCATTTGTCGGGTCAAGTTCTGTCCGAATATGGTCTAATACCGCTTGAACTAATGTAGCTTCATTGTCCTGCGTATGGTCGCCTGGCAACTCACATTGCTCATAGCTATAGCGTCCATTGTTCTCCATCTTGATTGCGACTACTGTTACATTTTCTGCACCTTTTAAATAAGGTTTAATTGCTACTTCGTAATTCATTAGTTAGCTCCTTTCATTTCAGCTTGTGTTTCGTCAAATAACTCTTTGAGTGCTGGGCTATATTCCAGCACTGCCTTAAAGGCCTGCAATTCAGCCAAAGTCAGCGTATAGCGTGCCTCTAAATGCGCACGATTCAATTCGCCCTCAGCCAAACGGTTAACGAGTGACTCAGCGACTAGCTTGTCGATTGTGTTATTATCCATGTATGTTCTCCATTTCTTTGATTTTCTGGTCTAGTTCTTGGATTGCCTTCAGCAAGTAGGGGACGAAAGCGGTATAGTCAATGTGCAGATAGCCATCTGGATTCTCAGGGTCTCGTGAGATAACTTCTGGAATGATAGTCTCAACCTCTTGCGCAATCAAACCAATTTCTTCGTGTTTCTTGCTTTCTATGAAATCAAATGCGACCATGTTTAGTCTGTTGATTTTATCCAAGGCTTTCACAGCCGTGTCTGTGATGTTCTCTTTCAAACGTCTGTCTGAAGATACATCACCCCAATATTTCACGCTACCGCTACCGACTTGGTTCCACCAGACGACCGCATTTCTTCCGCTTTTTGGATTGGAACCGTTACCGTAAATATCTGCATCGCCCAAATCGATCCCGTTGACGAAGACAGGCGATTTTTGAAATTTAGTCATTCCATAGAAGTTAGCTGCGGAGCTCTCAGAAAAGTCAACTGTACCGAAAAAGTTAGCTGTATTCTTACAATACATCTGCCCATCTGTGTCTACATGCCAAGAGTCCGGTCCTGCTTGGCTCCAGTTATCGCCCCAATTAGCCCAGAAAGCTGTCTTGGTGCCATGACCAGCACCATTACCCATACCGACCGAGAATTGGTTCACACCAGAAATCCAGTGTCCACCTCCGTTGTCAAACTGACCTAAGGTGAAACCTCCAATTTCACCTTGATAGGCTTGTAGGAATGTCGAACTAGACACAACAGATTCAATCTTGGTTGTGAAGATTTCCTTAGATGTCAGCTTGTCAATCAAGGCATCTCTAGCGGTCAGGTTCTTGATTAAGGCATCATCTACGCTGATTTTATCGCCTGTAATCGCACCAGCTTGGATATTTTCAGCAGTCACAGAGCCAGCTGCTAACTTCCCAGCAGTTACAGAACCATCTACCAACATATCCGACTGTACACGAACGTGTGGAGCGATGATATCGACCCCTCTCGGACTCGCGGAAATGGTAGAGGCTAACTGCTCACCAGTTAGAGTAGTAGAGCCGATGGTCACACCTTCAGATGTCACTTGTACCCTCGCACTGTTAGCAGCGTCTCGCACTTCCTGCCTGATTTCTGTGGCAGTCTGAGCGATGGCGCTCTTGACATTTGTATCAAAGAATTGAGTTAGCGCCCCTTGATTGTTCTGCTGGATTTTGCCCCAGAGAGTACTGTTCGGGTCTCTCAATTCCAGTTCTATTGAGCGCATGTCCTTGAAGAGACCTGACAGGGTACGTTGCGTTACAGTAGGCTCCACAAAGCTAGTAGGAAAATCTCCTTGCTCTAGCTGGATATCCGTTAGCACCGTGTCTCCTACACAGCCCATATGATGAAGTTTTAACAGCTCATCTCGTGTCCGTGGCTGAAAGACTTTGTAATACCGTCCGTTATGCTCAAGAGCAGGCGACCGAACGTTTTGAATGGTAATATCCATGTGTTACCTCCATGCTGAGTAAAAGCTCATATAAACATCTCCATTTGATGAATTAAATTCCCTCTTGGCTTTCTCAAAATCTTCAGTATTTCTGAAACGGGCTTTAATATGGTTTTCTCCATACCCTCGTTCTAGTGTTACTGGAATAACATTTGATTCAGTTTTGCCAATGAACCGAACTTCGTCAATCGAACTGTTACTGAAACCAAATGTATAATCATAGATATGCATTACATTCTCTCCGTAATCAGGAGAGGTAAGGACTCTTTTGCCAAAAAGTTCTAAAACTCGTTTTCTTTTTTCCCAAACCAGTTTTGTTCCTACATAACGCTGAGTAACTTCCTTGCCACCCACGTAAATTCCTTCTCTAGCCATACTACCTCCTACGTACTACTGTAGATATCATAGATAGTATTACTATCCTTGTTAGCAATCGCGTCATATTGAGACCTTGTACCAGACCAATATTTCATTGGTTGCCCACTGTTCTGGTTGATGATGTTCTGACCAGGCGCTCCATCCGCCCCTCTAGCTCCTGCCGGTCCTGCTGGACCCGTTGCACCGTCGCTAACATTGTCAAGCCGTGTGCTAGCAGCTGCTTTAATGCCGTTGTGCGTTACAATGATGTAGACCTCAAGCCAGCCTCCTGAACGCTGAGAAGCATTCCACTGGCCAAACTTTCCATTTGCATCAGGCGTTTGGCTCAGCAAGCTTTGCCAGTTATTATTCCCAAAACCTCTGTAGTAATAATCAACAGTATAGCCACTGGTTAACCGTGTTCCGTCATAGTAGACGTCCGCGATCAAATTCAACTGACTAGTCGCACCGTTTCGATAGCTTCCCTCGATACGAACATTGGCATTTAAGTTATGACCGTTATCTCCTCGCAAGCCTTCCCTCTGTTGACTCGTCAGGTTCTCGAATCGCATAACACCGTCCGCTCCTCGTGGTCCTGTTTCCCCACGTTCGCCACGGTCACCTTTTGGTCCAGTCAGGTATTGCAGGGCTGAGAAACGGTCACTGCCATTTCCGACCTTAACCTTACCAGTGTCGCTCTCGATACCTAACTCGCCATCAAGTAAGACCAGAGTGCTACTTGCCCAATCACTCGCTGACATACGCTTGTGTTGTACCCTTACTGGGATTGTCTCCGTCATGTTCTACCTCCGTCAAAAATAAAAGTTGGACTCTCGTTCCAACTTCCGTCATATCTAGCATGTTGCCCATCAGCAACAGTCCTGTAGAGTGGTACTAGTTCAATCCGTCTTGTCTGATTGTCAATCGTCACAGACTGCTCTACGTTCTGATACCAGTCCCCTGAAAAGGTCAGACGATAGGCACCGTAGTAGACTGCTAAGACCTGCTCCTCTTTCTGGGTTAGGTCTTTCTCAATCGCTGGCATGACTGTATTATCAGGCGCTAAATGAACGCGACCGCCATAAAACGGTGTCTTATTGACCACCACAGTCACATCTGTCTTGCCGTAAGGCGTACAGGTTGCGGACCAGCTGATGACGTACTGCTTACCAAGTTCAAAGCCCTCTCCATTGTGACCAACCTCTACAAAATCCGTTCCATAGCTGATTTTCTTGGCCGTGCCACCATTCAAGCGGTTCTTATTGTACTGGGTATTGCCGTCACCACCAATCAGGCTTGCATTGACCCTTGCAGTCTCACTGACCTGTTCCAGTTTCTTACTCAGTTCAGCGATGGAGTCCGCACCACTCATCAGTTCCTCACGGATTCGCTTCACGAACTCAGGACGCTCTTTCTCCATTTCTTCGTGAATCTTAGCGCCAAATTCTTCGGCATTTGCTTTGTATTTTTCGATAGCATCATCTATCGCTTTTTTACGTTTTTCAAACTCTGCTTCAAAGGCTGCGTCTGCTGCTTCTATCTGCGCTTGGATTTTCGCTTCAATGCCATCTTGTTGCTTAATCTGCTTGGTAATCGTACCCTCGTAAGAATACTGGGTGTCGTTTCCAGCCTTACTATCTGCACTGATACGACCTCTCAGACCACCTTTGAAAGTAAAGCTCTGGCTTAACACAGGAACTTTAAAGGTTTCTTTTTTATTGGTCTGAATGGTTACCCACTGCCCAACCTCAAGCAGTAAATGCCCTTGGTAGTTTAGATTATACGGATAGTAAGTCAGGTTTTTCAGCTTGTAATACAGGTCATCTAAAGCGCTCTGGGTCATGAAGACATTGTCCAGTTCCAAAGACCGACCTGTCTTCATACCGACCGTCAGAGACTTCTTGTCCGTCTTACAAGTGATACCAGCTATCTGATACTCAATCTCACTCTTGGTCAAGCCATGCAAGAAGTAACTGTCAGCGTTGATCGTGATGTTTGACTCGGTCAAATCACGGATTTCCATCTTACCTTCTCGGTTGAAGAAACAAGACATCCCAATCATCTGAGTCATAGCACTCAGCATATCCCTGAATGAAAGTTTCTTGCCCTCAGGAACTTGCTCGACATGATAACGCATAGCGCTGATTCCGAAATAGTCATTCGCTAATTCAATGCCTGTTTTCAGGCAGATTTCCTGAATAACCTCTCGTACCTCAGCTGGAAAATGCAAGTCCGTCACATACTCACGATTGAGCTTAAACATACCGTCCATGAGCTCCAGCGTAGTTGTGTTTCGGTTCCGGTCAATCTCAATATCGTTGATGAAGTATTCTCCCATCTTGACCCACTGGTAGGTATCTCCAACCAGTAGCCCAATCTCAGGGTGTAGGATATCCAACTTATTGAATGTGGTTATGATGCTGGTAAAGGTAATCTTACCGCTACCAGCGCACGTCCCACCGGGCTTATAAGTATCGCCCTTGATGTAGCCATACTCAAAACTAGCCTCTTTGATATCCCGTGAAGCATAATCACCAACACGGATAGCCAGCGTCCTGTCCTTAGCAAACATGGCTCTGTCAAATTGTCGTCTGGTTAAAGCGTCCATTTTCTTACCTCTCTACCAGATTAAATTTAGCGCCAGACCAGGGTTTAAACTTCTCAGTAAAGGTATAACTTGGGGCTGTCCTATCGCCGACGTAAAAAGTCCCAGTCGTCTGACCTTTAACAGGGTCAGGGTATGAAACTTCAAAAAAGACTGCTGACACGGCATTTAAAAGCTGACTCATTTCTTCCTGAGTCAGCATGCCCCATTCACAGTCTAACTTGCGCTTAGTCGTGATACGGTCACGCACCATGTCGCCATTGGCATTACGCCCTGTCTCTCCATCTATATCCTGAATACCGACTTGAAAAGATTTGGGAGGCTTCACAGCCACCCCATTGATTGTCAATTGTGCCATTTAACCTCCTAAATCTTGAGCAAGGTTTGACCTGCTCGTTCATGTTCCTTGTTGATTTCTTGGATTGCTACCCGACCGAACTCATGACCTGCGATTTGGATAACGATGTCGCCAGCCGGTAATGAATAACCTGTAGGTGCATTGTTAACAGGCATTCTTTCAGCCAATTTTTGAGCCAAGATAGAAATCCAACCTGTATTCCGTTCAAGGGGCATTACTGCTTCTTGGCCAGCTTCTCCGACCCCGATAATGCTAGGAGAGTTGAATACACCTCCTCGTGCATACCAATCTACAGAGAATGATGGAATTCTAGGAGGCATCAAACTAAAGCTACCAGATATATTAAAGTGAGGGAGTTTGATTTTTGGCAAGCTCCAATCAAAGTTAAAGAAGCTTTTTAGTTTATCGATACCACTTTTAACGATGTTTTTGGCATTATCCATTGCATCATTAAACAGATTCTTAAACCAGTTGGGGATTTCTTTCAAGGCATCTTGCATGTCTTTCCATCTATCACCAAACCATGAACCGATTTTTTGGAAAGGATTCTGAGTTTTCTCTTTTGCACTCTCAAATTTCTCTCCAAACCATGTATCAGCTTCTTTTACTCCGTCTTTGATATCATTCCAACGGTCACCGAACCAAGAGCCAACTTTTTCAAAAGCTGAGTTCACTTTATCCCTACCAGATTGGAACTTATCGCCAAGCCAAGTGTTTGCATCTGAAAGAGCATTGGTAACATCAGTCCATTTTTCTCCAAACCAAGAGCCTAAGTTGCCAAATATATTTCCAATAGCGTCCCAGCCCTCTTGAAATTTTTCTCCCAGCCATGATCCAATCTCTGCTAACGCATTCGTCACATCCGCCCATCTATCACCGAACCATGAACCTAGATTACTGAAGATGTTAACGATAGCGTCCCACGCACCTTGGAATACACCAGAAAACCACTCTCCGATGCCAGAGAATATGTTCACAATGGCATCCCACGCTTGCTGGAATTTCTCGCTAAACCATTGACCTATCGGCTCAAAGATTTCTTGTAGTTTCGTCCATAGACCGCTGAAAAATTCGCCAATCGCTTGACAAATACCATTGATAAAATCACATAGCCCTTGCCATGCAGTTTTAGCGAACTCGACAACAGTGTCCCAGTTTTGATAGAGCAAAACACCGATAGCAATTAAGGCTGCGATTGCTGCAATAATCCATGTTATTGGACTTGTCAAAACTGCTAACGCTGCATTAAAAGCCCATGTTGCGGCTGCTGCAACTCCTGCTGCAACCGATTGAGCGATTTCCGCTGCTGCTGCAAGTCCCATTTGTGCTGCATGAACACCCCACGCTAGTGCTGATTTACCAAGTTCTAAAGCAGTTTTTCCTAGCTGTGCAATTGTTTTACCTGAATTGACCACAAAATCTTTTGCATATAAGGTATTCAAATACACGCTTTCTGCAAAATCTTTTATCTTGTCGACTGTTAAGCCTTTCACAGCACTAACTAAATCAGTAAAAGCTCCGCTTAGTTTACCAATTCCTGCTGCAAGACCACCAGCCTGCTCAGCCCAAGACATGAATTTAATACCTTCCCAAGCTGTCGATATCAGACCGATTGCAGTGGCCATGGCTGAAACTATCTCTCTGTTATCCTTGCACCAATCGGAAAAAGCAACGAAAGCATCGCTAACGACTTTTACTGTATCAGCTAGAATTTTTAAAGCCTCTAAAATAGCTCCGCCTAGCACATCGGCAACTTCACCAATGCTGATACCGAATGTATCGGCTAAAAACTCAGCAAAAGGTTGCATATTATCTTCCCAGACTTGTTTGAGAACATCAACCAGTCCTCCAAAAGCTTGACTTAAAGAATCAATTGCTGGACCGATATGATTGTTATAGACATCTTCAAATCCATCAGAGAATCTTTGAAGTGCTGGAGTAACATTGTTGTCAAAACTGTCTAAAAAGACTGATACAATTTGAGAAATACCGCTAGAAAGAGTTGTTATAAATGGGCTAACATGCTCATCATACACCCGGCTAAACGCATCTCCAAAACGGTTCACTGCTTTCTCTATTGTTTCGAATACTGGAGCAATCGCATCTAAAGCTCCCTGTAAGGAACTTGATAATTTCGGAGCGTTATCTGTCACAATGCGTTCTAAGCCCTTGAATAAATCACCACCAAGTTTGCTTCCAATCTCAACAGCTTTTGAACTCAAACTCAAAAATGTTGACACAATAGCACTACCTATACGAACCGCACCAGTTGAAGTAATGACGTCGTAGAAAGCACTAGAAAAGGCCTGAGCGATGTTCCCTACTGCCTCTGCAATGTTACCAATATTATCAAACAAAGCGACTAGCGCTCTGATAATGCGTTCCTTTTGCCTTCCAAGACCATTTGCAATACTTTCAGCAAGGAAAACACCGATACCCAGACCAATAGTAGCTATTGAGCCTGTCACTTGCCCTAAAGCATAAGCAATTTTCTCAGCCATTCTGTTGAAGGCATTCACAACCCTTGGGTCAGTGGCGATTTCTCCCAGTGTCTTAGCTATTTGGTCTAAGGCAATCTTGATACGTTCTATACCTTCTGGTCTAAACGCTGCATCAAAACCTTTCTTGAAAAGGTCAAACAACCCTTTGAGCTTATCCCCAAGGCCATCGAAAATGCTCTTGAATTGGTTATCCATGTCGGTCAACTCGACTTCTGGCAAGATGTCTTTGAAAGGTCCGCCACCGACTCCCTTTCCTTTACCACCTTTGCCTCCGCCGCCTCCTCCAGAACCGCCTGCGTCGTCGTCTTTTGGTTTTTGCAAGATGTTAATCTCATCAAATCCCATCAGACCAAGCAATTCTTTAGCTGCTTTCTTGGCGTTTTTGGCTGAGTCTCCAAGATTGTCAGCAAGTCCTCCTGCTGAATCTCCAGCGTCGTCTACTGCATCAGCAAGATCTCCTGCTCCGCCTGCAGCATCTTTCATGGCATTACCCATGTCTCCAACTGCTCCACCAACACCATCTTTCACTGTTGCTTTCTTGTTGAACATTAAAGCGATAAACTCTGCAAGTTTAGCAGTCACATTCTTCAAGACCATAGCGAAAGAGTTCAAGACAGGCATAATGGCGTTGATAATCGGTAACATAGAGTTACCAAGGTTCAATGCACTATCTTTCATCAGTGACTTAAACAGGCTGATACGACCATTTACAGAATTGGACAAGGTATCCCCGTACTTGGCTGTAGCCTGTTCCAAAATTGCCATAAGGCGGATTTGTTGCTGGGTTTGATAGTCCAACTGTTGCCAGCTCTGTCCGTTTGCGAACTTCTTAAAGGCTTCAGTAGATTCAATCATAGCAACTCCAACGTTGATTCCTAGGTCCTCAATTGCTTCGGTGTTCCCTAGTAAACCAGAGCGAATCCGCTCCATAACGTCTGTAATGCTACGCCCTGAGCCCTCGGCAACAACTGCCGATGTCTGCAACATTTTAGCTGTATAAGCACTTAGCTTATCCGTATCTTTGATAAATCCAGAAAATAGGTTTGAGTAGACTGCACCATAGTTGGTCGCCTCACCCACACCCATATTCATAGCGTTGGCGTTATCGTTAACCCATTTTAAGAAAGATTGCGAACTCTCGCCCATCTGTCGCTTGATTTGGTTCATAGACGCTGATACTTCAAGAGCTGTCTGCGCTGAATACATCCCAACATCAAGCAATTTCTTACCAAGGATTGCAAAACCAGCGAACTTGGCTAGCTTGCCAAACGCACTACCGATTGAGTTCGACTGTTCACGAACTTTGGCAGTAGCATTCTTCACTTGGTCAGATGTTCCTTTGACCTGATTCTCGACTTCTTTCATCTTCTTCCTGAAAGGCGCTATCTCAGCGTCAATCATGACTTTCAATTCATCAAGGGTTGCCATTCACTTCCTCCTTCCTTTTTCGATTATGTCTTTCTGCAAATTCACGCATCCGTTCCTTATGTAACAAAAGCGCTTGTCTCTGTCGTTCCTGCTCCACCGCTTGTTGTTCTTCTACAAATAACTCAGGCGCATATTCCCAGAACTCAAAGACTTTGGCATCTTTGGATAATAATAAGGAAACGTGGTTGGATATCATCTGTGAAAGTCTATAAGAGTCAATAATCTTTTCTTTACGCTCTTGGATTTTGACACGGTTATAGCTTTCAATCATTTCCCTGATTTCAAGTACCGTTAAATCCCAAAAATCAAGAGGCTTGCCCCCGATATCCAAAAACATAGGGTAAAGCCTCTCAATAATCTGCGTTACCGTTAAGATTACTCGACTACTGTCATTTTCTTCTTGGAAGTTTTCTTGCCCTTGCTTCCTCGTGGAGTAAAACCCGATACTTCAAAGAGTGGCATTAAAACCTCTGTCATGAAGGTTGTTTGGTCTCCACCGTTGTCTACGTATTCATCGTATAGATCATAGACATCCTCAAGAGAATACCCATTCTCATACTTTTGCAAAGCTCCATGAATCAAGAGCAATACAACTTTCAAAGGAGGCAAAGGAAACTCTTCGCCAGCTTCAGGCATGAAGATTTTCAGTAAGTTCATACCGATTTTTTCTTCAACTTTTGCTGCTTGATGAGATGAAAGTCGTAGTTTCAACTCTTTCTCATCGCTAATCTTCCAAATTGAGTAAGGTAACGCCATTTAATTAACCTCCAATACCATCAGTGAATGTAAGATCAGATTGCAAGGCAATCTTCAAAGTGAATTCGATAACGGCATTAACACCGCCACCGCCAAGTTTGACAGATACTTGACCTTCAAAATTAACCTTAGTACCGTCTGGGTAAACTTGTTCAAAATAAAGTTTTTTCTTGGCGTCCGCTGCATTACGCAATACACGGTAAGGAGCAGTTGCGCTATCGTTTTTGTAAGAGAATTTGTATTCCAATTCCCCTGCATCACCGATACCGAACTCATACATTTTTACTCTATCTTCAAGAGTAGTATTCTCTACTTTTTCAGGTTCAATACCAAACTCTGGCACTTCTTTCAATCCAACAAGTTTAGTATAGCTACCTTTTGTTTCGCTATAAGAAAGCGTAATTCCATTTGCTAACATGTTTAATTCTCCATTCTAAATTGAAAAACAAGCTCTGAATGTAAGTCAACGACACCTTCAAAACGCATGACCTTATGTCTCAAATGAGACGGGTCTGGCACGTCTTGGCAGTCGGTTCTTCTCAAACCTAAAGACTCAAAAATCTGATTGATTTTAACAGCTAACTCACTAGTGCTGGTATCATCAAAAATATCCACCTTATAGCGGATAGATGATTTTTGTTCCTGGTCATCAAACCATTCACCGGGCTTGTTTTGTTCTTCCAAAAAAATAACGACTGGGAAAGTCTCCCAATCGCTAGGATAAGTATCGGTCACATTATCTGCGACCTTTTGCAATTCTTTATAAATAACAGGCTTGATATTGATCATTTTATTTGTTCTCTTATCTTTCTACGGACATAATTCGAAATATTCTTAGACACACGCTCTTGATTGTCTCTCAAAGCTGGATAAAGATAAGGCTGTGCAGGTTGACCATACATCTTGTAGAACTCCCCAATCTTTTGAAAGTGGTAAGGTCCTACATTTATTTGGTCTTCATGCACATACCAAGGATTAGACTTGTAAGTCACGCTGACTTCTGGAGAGATACCAGAATGGCTAGCTTGTCCTTTTGGTCCTGTTCCGAACTCAACGTAAGGAGCGTATTTAAGATTGGTGTAAACCTCGCCTATAGCCTTATCTCCGTCCATTTTAACCCTAGTCTTGATACTATTTCTAAGTTCTCCATTGTTGCCTGGTGCTAGTCTTCTTGCATCAGCTTGGACAACCTTTTTAGCAGCATTGTGTACCGCACGTAAGACGATATCCTCGCCAGTTTTTTTACTAGCCAATCGTCTACATTTAGCTATAAGTCTATCTGCCCCTAGTAGCTCTGACACGCTCTAACTCCAAAACTTGATGATGTGTGTAGACCTTTTTAGAAATAACCCTGTGAGTCACTTCCGTCTGGCTATCGATACACACACCATCTTTTACTTTGATAGTAGCTGACTTGTTGGCATTTGCGTTCAAAATATCGTTGACACGCTCACCATACAATTCAGATTGTAGCTTGCTACTAGCTGGCCACAATTCAAGGCGGACTGTCTCAGTTTCCTTGGCATATCCTTCTTTTGCGACGCCTTCCTCTGTAACAGTTTTTTCAAACCGCCTCATAGGATAAGGTTTCAGTCTACTCTGCTTCAAAAACATGGCCTGCCACCCTTGCTAGTCTGTGCATGCGTATACGCTGTAAAAGACCCGTAGACAGGCCGTTTTCTCCGTACACTACTGCTATACCACCCTCGGTTCTAGAATGCTCTCCTTCCGCTCCTGAGCGGTTGTGGAGTTCGATAGCAACCTCAGGTATTAAGAGACTTAAAGCTGGTGTCAAAGATATGCGATTAGTCTCTGACAAGATAAGATTAGTAGCCCTCGTTTGGAGCAACATGAGAAACTGAGTATCTTCTTCGCCTGTTAATTTCTTCAGCAACTCTATAGACATATCAATCCTCTTCTAAAAACTCAGGTTCAGGGAGGATTTCCTCAAGAACATCTGAAATAGCGACACCATTGCTTGCAAAATTGTCAGCCAGCTCAGCATAGCGCTCCTCAGTAATCTCAAATTCCTCTCCTGCCAGTCGTTTCACATTTGATTTCCAATCATAGAAATCTCGTTTGATTTTAAATTTCACTTTTTAAATCCTCCAACACCTCTACAATTTCGGCTTTTGATAACTTATAAGCGCCAGCTATGCCAGCTTCTTTAGCTAGATTCTTCAACTCTTCTAAAGTCTTATTCTCTAAATCAGAATACTGGCCAGCCTGCTCCTCTTGGATATAATGACGTCGTAGCAATAAGCTCATATCGTCACCTCTTACTCGCCGAATTTTACAACTCGTGTAGGGTCGTATAGGTAAACACCATAGTGCTCATCACCAGTGATAACCGTTGTCTTTTTAAGGATGTCACGGTCTGTTTCAATAGCCACATCACGTTTTAGCATGATAACAAACGCACCATATTTGTTAGCATCGTCTGTCTGAGTTTGGCTAGGAGAGACTTTGACAAGGAAACCTTTACCTTCTTCAACCTTTTTAGAGCGTACAATTTGCACACCAGCAACTTCACCAAAGGTTCCGGAAACAACCATATTTGCTCCAAGCTCTGAACCTTTAATCCATTCTTTCGCCACTGCAGTTTTTAGCTTAGTAGCATCTTTAGGGTTGATGATGGCAACATACTGTGCATCTTCTTCGTCCTCAAAGATATCTAGAGCTTTATCGATTGCCTCAAGAGTTGTTGGAGCTTCTGAGACGTGCTGAGTTGCGGTTTTAGCAACTTCTACAAGATCGTTATCAATCTTATTAGCAATAGCCAAACCAAGCTGGTAAGTCGCTTGACCTAGTGGGTCGCCAAGACCTGACAAAAGAGCTTCATCGGTAATTTCATAACCTTTAGCAGCCTTTTTGATGGTCATAGTGGTCTTTTTAGTAGTCAATTGGTCTGGAGAAATAGCTTGACCTTCTTCAACCTCTGTCGCATCTCCTGCATACTCCCATGCTGGAACTGTTAGAGTGTTCCCTGGTTGGCCTTGGAGTGCCGTTTCCACATAAGCGAGTGGAGTAAATTTAATCAATTTAGGTAGTTTAGCGGAAACCATGTCCGCCATTACTTCTGGGTTAACCATAGTGGCTAATTTAGTTTGTCCTGCTGTCATTTATTTTAACCTTTCAATTTCTTATAGAGTTCTGGGTTATTTTGATAGAGTTCATTTCGACTCTGATAACCCATACGAGCAAATTCTTCTTTTGTGACACCGTCACTATCGACTGGTGCTTGCTTCATTGGAGCTCCGCCTTTTAGCTTTTCTTGTACGCCTTTTTGCACGGCTTGCTCCCATGATTTCTGCAATACAGCGACAGACTGCGATACCGTCTCTGCGCTTGTCAAATCAACTACATTCACTAACTCAACAGGTAAGTCACGTTCACTTAACATTGCTTTAGCTTCTGCGGTCAATTCCTTGCGTGCAATAGCCTTTTCACGGTCAGCTAGTTCTTGCTCACGCTGATCCAACTGATATTTCTGTTTCTCATCAGCGTTCATCTTGGAGAGTTTCTTAGCTTCGTTTTCCTTGGCTTCTTGCTCTGATTTCCACTTGGCAAACTTCTTATCGATGATAGCATCGACGTCTGCGTCCGTGTACTTCTTCTCGTCTTGCGGTTGTGGTGCAGGTTCTGCAGATACCTTTTGTTCTTCAACCGTTTCGACTGTTTGTGTTTCTTCGTTCATTGCGAACCTCCTATTTTTAAAGTCGTCCCCGACTGTATTTTCCATAGCTTTTAGAGTCTTCAATGCTTGGACAATATAAAAACCGCCTCGATTTCGATGCGGTTAGTTTTATAATTCGATTCCTTCGATTTCTGATCGAACTTCGAGCCAGTATAAATACTGACCCATGGCACGTTTTTGATTTTTTAAAACTTCAATTGAGCATTTTAGCTCAAATTCAAGCGTACCAGCTTCGTATTTGATAACCATTTTATGTAATTTTGTATATTTATCCTTAAGCGAATTATACTCATCGATAAAGCCTTCTTTCCAATCTTTCATTTTTCTGTTCCTTTCTTTATACCTTCAATTATTTCGCTGATTACGGCCATAATAATAAATATTAACAACAAAAATACCAACCACCCAAAGGCGATTGATACCCAATCCCATATAAACATGTCTTTACTCCTTTCTAAGCATCATTTTTGAGGCTTAGCATTCCTTGCCACCCATTCTTTGAAAGCATCAAAAGTATTCATGTTTTTAAGAGACAAATACTTTTCAACTTCTTCGATGGCTTTATCGACCGATTTGTCGTCAAAACAATAGCCATTACCCGATAAATCAAAAATTTTATTTTGTTTCTTCTTATCAACAATCCATAACTCCTCACCATGCCAAGCACTCTGTGGGTCATAACATTTCTTAGATTGTATCTCAAGTCTGTTGTCTTCAATCAATTCTATCAACTTTTTGTACTTATTCATCAGATTCTCCTTTCTGGGCACGAAAAAAGCACTTAGATTTCTCTAGGTGCTTTTCTAAATCGTTTCAAGTTTTAGATTCTTGACAAATTCATCCCATTCGTCATCTAACTCCTCAACAGTTTTGTTTTTATTTCGTTCATAGGCTTTTTTTAACAATTCATCCAGATTGTCGTCTTCGGCTTCTGGCCAATCATAATCATACTTCTCAATCATGTCAATCAATCCTTCCAAATTCAAATTCAAACAGATTAGAAAACATTTCAAGCGTTTTCTCTTGTGCTATAACTTCATTATAACCCATTTTTTTGAATTTTTCAATTTGGTGAGAGTATTTTGAGAGTGCTATTTTTGGTATTCTCTTATTGGGTCTGGTATACCAATACACGCTTCCATCGTGGCCTATCGTTAAACCATATTTTACAGTATTATTTTTATTCCGTTGTTGTAAGGAAGCAAAGTCACTGAGCGATGGAGGATAGCCGGACGGATGATTGTGAATCGAAATAAGACTTTGTTCAGATTGTTCTTTAAAAGCCCTACTGACTTGGTCGTTATAAACTACACCTTTTGTCTTTCTGGCTTTATTTGATAGCGCAACAACCCTTCCTGTATCTGCATTAAGCAAATAATAATCTTCAAATGGAGTTCCGTTTCTATGCTGCAACATCTGTCTTGAAACTCTTGCGATAGGTTCGGATAGATGTGAGGTCTTTGGATTGTTTTTTAGTTTGTCAACAAATTCATCACTTCGTACATAATCAAGATTCGCTCCAAACGGCCTACCACTTAACTCTCGTTCTCGTGGTTCTGTAACATACTTGCTATACCACTCTTTGTAAGTCATATCAGCAGGTACTAGCTCAGTCTTACCTGTCACTGGATTCCTTGCTCTGCGCTTCAGCTTGCTGTAGTCTGCGTCCTCATCGTATCCGACAGTAGTAGACCTACACCAAGGGTGCATAGGCGGACAATTGACGCCAGGGACAGCCTTATCCCTATCATAGACCTGATTATCATGCTCCTGACAAATGCGTGATGTACGCTTGTCTAAGACGGCCACAAAGATATACTTTTCTATATCTGCTTCTTCATAGCTGAGTAGTTCCATCTGGTTATGAAAAAAGGCTGATTCTGTTCGAACCAAACGCCTTGCATCATTCTGACCTACATCGAACCTCTCAGCAATTGCTTGTGCAGTTTCTCGTGTATCTCGCCCTGTCATAAGACTTATGAGTAGTTCATCTTTTATGCTAGAAGTAAGCTTCCCTGTATTCTTCCAGATGTCTGTTGAGTAGGTACTTCCGTCATCTAGCCAACTAAAAGACTGTAGATGTTTAATCTCGCTCTCAGGAATCCCAGAAAAGCCATACGCTAACCCTGTCTGCTGCTGCAGGTCAAAGGTAGCCTTGTAGTAACTATCCTTCATCAGGTCACTATAAAAGGCGTCTGAGCCCGTTTTCTCCGAATGATAGATAGATTCACGCATACGATCTAAATCGTCGCTCAAACGCTCTAGACGCTTCATACGGAAAGAATAAGCTGGACTGTCTAAGTCAGCAAGCAAGCGTTGGATGTTCGGGTCATTCGGTCTCGCTTCAAGTACTTTACGAAGTTCATTCAGATTTTTCTTGTCTTTCATGTTCTTCAAGACTTGTCTAGCATCTACCTGACTTAGACCATAATCGCGTTGGAACTTATCGAAAATCTTATTGATTTCCTTATCCAAGTATGTCTTAGCTTCCTGATAGATCTTATCGAACTGGTCTGCCTGCTTTTCGGCCTTGTCCATCTGTTGGTAAATCAGATTGGCTTTCCTCTTCGCCCAATACTCCTGGTTCTTCATCCTCTACCTCATCTTCGGGTTTCGTGTTGTCTTGGTTGAACATTGGCATTCTTTCCATGTTCTTCTCTTTCTCTTCTTCCAAGGCTTCCAGCTCAGCATCAGGGTCTTCCACGAACGGCAAGAGAGAAATAAGCTGCCTATTCGTTACTTTACCTTCAAGATTGTTGATGATTTGAGACAACTCTAACAAGTTCTTAGGTAAACCACGGCTAAACTGCGGCACGATTGAATGAGACTCTAAAGCAATCTGCTTCATACCCAAGTAATGAGCAAAGATAGCAATCCGTTGTCGTAGCCCACGCTTGTAGTTCGCTTCCTTGGTCTTGGTAATCATCTCAAGACCCATTAGTTTGAATTCCATGGCTACGCCCGACGTGTTCCCTGCGAAATTCTCATCAGTCAGATTAGGCACATGGCTGAATGTGTAGATGTCTTCTTTCAGAGCTGTACGCAAGATTTCAGTAGCACTTTCGTCCAGCGTGTTCTTCAAGAACTCAGCTCTTGCACTATCGCCCGGCAATTCCAAAAGACCTTCTTCAGAAAGAATCTTCATCGCTACCTTAGCGTCTTCTGGAGTGTCTGCTAACTGTGTACCATACAAGACTAGGATAGACTCTACTGCCTGTTCCTTGTCATTGACACGGTTACCCATCAAAGAATTATAAGCGTCAATCAAGCTAATTTGTTGCTCGTAGTCGCCAATTGTAAAGTGATTGTTGCGATATTCGATAATTGGAATTTGACCAAGATTGTGAGGTTCTACTTGCTCATTCTGAGTTGTTCCTGTGCTTGAATCACGCAGAACCATGTGATAGTGCAGATTTTCGGTAAAGACCTCAGCCTGGTACTTAGTCGTGTCTTTTGTATCATCCTTGACTTGATAGTAATAGACCGCAAACAAAGGCTTCCGCTCAATGCTATCATCGTAGACCATGAAGGTATTCTCTGGATCAATACTAGTTGAGTCCAACTCAGTCAATCCCTCTTTAGCATAGATATATTCATAAGCACGACCATAGATAGCCATATTCAAAGCATTCTGCGCATCTACTTGGTCAATCTCAGCGCCATCAAATGCTGTAAGTAGTTCATCGATATCACCGTCAGCAGTGTTATTGTACTTGATAGGATTGCCCATAAAATAGCCTGTAGCCGTGTCTGCGATATCCTTGGCATGATTGGCTACCGTCTTGTAATTGGGTGCGTTCTCGTTGCGTCTCTTGTGTTCTAAGATAGCATGCTCACCCAAGTAGTAGCTTTTAAGCTTCTTCAAACGTGAACTTTCAGTGCTGTGTTTCGTTATCAATTTGTAAATCAGGTCTTTCTTCAAAGAACCCTCATCATATCCATCTCTTGGATAGGTTAAATATTGGTACATGTCTTTCCTCTCTATAGACCATAATCAGAACGTCTGCGGACGGTTGCTTTACCACCCTCAATACATTGAAGGCTATAACGTAGTGCGTCCATTAAGTGGTTATTCTTATCTTCTGGCTTGTTCAACCAATTACCTTCTTTGTCACGCTGGTAGCAGTAACTATAAAATTCATCCATGATGTTTTTACAGTCTGGATGCACATAAATAGCGTATCCTTGTAACTTGGACACGCCTGCCATAATACTATCCTTACCTTTACGACTCTCTTTAATTCGAGTTATACCGTGTTCTGACCTTAATTCCTCAATCAGTCGCAATTCAGCACTATCGGCAATGATTTGTGAGCGATGATAACCTTTGTCTTTTATCATCTTCGCAACTTCTCTGGTTATCAATCCAACTTTATACGCCTCATCAAAGACATAAATCTCTTTCCTCGTGTCATTTATCAACGAACAACACAAAGCGGTTGGATCATGAGTAAAACCAAAGTCAAGACCGATACATAACTTATTAGCTGAATCTTGTAGTAATTCATCTTTATTGAACTCCTTGACAGTCACGTTCTCGTATATTAAACCTTCAGCAACTCCCCACTCGCCATCACACACGATTCTAGCCCGTCTTGGGTTTGTATGATACAAATCCTCATAGCGTTTGATATCAACTTCATCAAGCCACTCATTGCATTTATAAGTGGTCGTAGTAGCGAATGTATCAGCTCGTCTCGTATCTTCATCAAAGAAGACACGTTTAAGCCAGTGCCTCTCATTCCACGGGTTAAATGTGACTGTGATTTGTTTAAAGAAATCAGGCACGTCTAAACTACCACGGATTGACTCAACAACCGTACTGAATTTATCTTCAGTCTCAATTTGGTAAGCTTCCTCAAACCATGCCCAACAAAGAATACCAACGTCAACTGTAATAGATGTGATTTTGAGTTCATCATCCAAACCACGGAATAGAATCTTTTGACCAGTTGCTTTTATAGTTATTTCAGGTAAAGACTCGTTGAACTTGAATAAATGAGTCACACCCAACACATTACACGCCCATTTAAAATCCGTATAGGTAGATTGCTTGTTCGTATTCGAATATCTACGAATGACAAGCAAGTTAGCCCAGGGATGTTTCAAAAGACGTACGACGTAATTTAATGCAGTTGTCTTGGACTTCTTCGAACCACGGGACCCTTTGACTACACGATAAAGACTTCTTGAGCGCCAGAACTGTCCGTATCCCCCGCCTACTGTCTTAGGTAGGTCAACAACAATATCATTCTGTTTAATCTGGTATGTCTGACTCATTTGCAAACACCACCGTTCCAGAAACGTCTGCCTCTACTTTGTCTGTCCACATCTTATGTCGTTTACCTAACAATTCAAGAGCTTTATTCCTATCGCTGTTCTTTGTTGGGTATTCGACAAGTTGAGGGATTTCATTGTAGACTTTTACAGACTTACCAGTCACGGGATCAGTCATCAACTCAGCTACTTTCGTCGTGACTACTGTTGTTTCTTTCGCTTGTCCCGACGCGATTTCTGACAGCATCACAAGAATTTGTTTTTGAGTTAAGATTTTTTCATCTTGCAACTCCTCCATTCGATTTTTGATGTAATCAGAAATTCCGACATTATCCAACAATTCAGAAGATCTTGCTTTAGCATACTTCTCACTATATCCTGCTTTTAAAGCTGATTGATAAGCATTACCTGAGATGATGTACTCATCTGCGAATCGTCTTTGTCTTTCATTCAATTTTCCATCACCTCCTTTCACAATAAAAAAAGCCACACGATGTGTGACCTTTTCAAGACCTCTCACAGGTTTTGCAGGAATCGAACCCACGATAACAGTTTTGGAGACTGTTGTGTTACCGCTACACTAAAAGCCTTTTTTTAATGCAAGACGACTACTACCTTGCGTGTTAATTAGAAATAAATTTTCTGATTTATTTTTTTGTAGTCTTTAACGGCGATGCCCGGAATCGAACCGAAAAGTTTGAAAATACATTGGAGATAAAACCACTTACCTGTCACCGCCATGTGAGGCCGAAGCCTTGGAAAAATATAATAAATATAAAGGAGACGTCAATTGACCTATCACTTGACAATACTATTTTACCATGTAAATTAAGCCATTTCCTAGCAATTTACTTGCAAATATCTCCCAAAATTTTACGATAGACAATCAGCTTACCTTTTCGATAAGCTTCCGCAAATTCCAAAGCACCTCTACTAAGCATGCGGTAGAACTCACTTTCAGAATAACCTAAGTCCATATAGATAGCCTTGTCTGATAATTGGATTTTCATATCCATGTACTTCTTTGCAATAACCTGCCGAACGTATGGATCCATGATGCAGTTGACTGCTCTCTCAATCTCTAAAACCTCTGCTTCTGCATCCACATGTTCGATAACCATATTCTCAGTAGCTGTGTTCTTACCAGTGAATGTCTTTGGTTCAAATGAGTAGGTCGTTGTGATTTTAGGCAAATACTCAGCGCCTGCCATTCGGACATACGAGCGATAACTCTCTAGAACGTCATAGACATTTTTCTTGGTGAATTGCACGTCAACTTTTTTTAATAACCTCACAACATCGCTCCTTTATGATATAATATTTTTATCGGGTATATCACAAAGGAGTCAGCTATGCTGGCTTTTTTCTTGCCTTGCTCCGTTTTTAGGTGTATACTGTATGTATACGAAACAAAGGAGAAACAAATGAATACTGTTAAAACTCGTAAGGTTGGGAACTCTGTCACTGTGACCATTCCGAAAACACTCAATGTTCCAGAAGGTCAGGAAATGTTTGTCTACAAGGGTGTAGATAATGTCATTGTCCTAGCTCCAAAAATTCCAGACCCATTTAGTGGAGATGCAGACCTACGCATGGAAGATGACTTTGAGGGGGTGAAATTCCTTGACAGCGAAATATGATTACATTCCAGAAAAACAGGACATTATCTGGATTGACTTCGACCCGTCTGTTGGACGTGAGATTCAGAAACGCCGTCCTGCTATTGTCGTCTCGCGTAGAGAGTATTCGGAGCGGACTGGATTTGTGGCTGTATGCCCTATTACACACGGTCAAAGCAGACTAGAAGAACAAGGCCTGCTCGTTCCTGTGCGTTCCAATAAGGTAGATGGCTCTGTCAATCCACTCCAACTCTATACTTTTGACTTTAGAGAGCGCAAGGCTCAAAAAATCACAACCATGGATACAACCAGTTTTCAGAAGGTTGTCCAGCTCTACAACTTCATCTTCGAAGCCTAGTCCTTATGGATTGGGCTTTTGTTCAACCCTAAGCTACATCTTCACGTTCAATTAACGGCAGAATGCCATTGTCTTTTAAAATTTCATACAAGAAGAAGTGCCCTTTCACTGTCCATTTCGTATGCAAAGAGACATCTGGCATACCATTTTTATGTGTAATAGGATGCGGTTCAATATGCACATATCCTTTAGTATGATATTTAGCATAAGGCAGCCACACCTTCCCTTGCTTAAATATAATACCTAGGTCTTTCAGTCGCAAATTGAATTTTTTAGCACTTTCTCCATAGTTCTTAGCAATAGCAGTTGTAGAAATTAAACCCTTGTTAGCCAACATTACATCTACATAGTCTGCTTTTGGTTTCATTTCGTCTAGTTCGGTTTGTAATTTACTATTCTGCACTTCAAGTTCCTTATTTTTTGTTCGTTCTGCTTTCAGAGCTTGAAAAGCTGCAATAGCTAGGTCTGGATCGTTAAGTAGCTGGTCTGTCGCATACATTCCATACTTGCGGATAGACGGTAACACTTCACTAGTCACCCAGCGTTTAAACTCCTTAGCCTGTGGGAGCTTACTGGATAGGATGAGCGAGTAAAGACCAGACTCGTTGATGATGATAACACCTCTATTTCCAAAAGTACCGTTTTGGTAGTTTTGGCGATCTTCTTCATCTACGTGACGGTTTATATCTCGACTACCGTTTTGGTACCCCAGAATATCCGCAACATCTTTCCCGACTAGCCAAGGTTGACCCTCAATCTCTACCATACGAACTTGACCGAACTGTTCATTTTTAAAAATTTGTAATTCCATTTCCTTTATCCTTTCTTCATCTTATAAATCAACTCGCGGTTTTCAAGCATATCTGCAATTTCCGCCCAAGCCTCTGCATTTTTTTCCATCATAACATCAAGCACTTTTTTATTAGCAGGTAAACTCATAGCTTCCGCAAAGTTAACTTGATTATCTACCCAATCTTTGAACTGTTTATAAGTCCAAGGTTCTTCGTTAATTACTTCTTGCTGATTATTCAGCAGAATTACGTTATTCATTTGTTTCCTCTTCTTCTGTAAAAAAGTTAATAATAAAATTGATTAGATCATTGGCAAAAACTGCCATAAAAGTTGCCTGAACATCAAAGAATACTCTCGCCTGTTCCTCTGGAAAATGTTTTCTGACGATTGCAGCTAGAAGTGCGTCCCACTTTTCTAACTCCTCAGTCCTTGCTTCTGACCTAAATGCCATATGTAATTCGTTGATAAAATCTTGATTTTCCATGATTTTCTGTACGCAAAAAGCGTACCCTTTCTATAAAAACTGTTGCATGAATAAGGGTACGCATGGTATACTATATGCGTATCCTATTCATTATGAGTGGGTGCGAGGTTGCACGAAGTAATCGCTTTGGTCGGTGGAATACTTCGTGCTTTTTTTATTCCTCTAAACGTTGAGCAAGCTCTTCAACAGCCTGGATAATCGTATCTGATTTAGAAATTCCTAACTTCATAGAAACATCTGAAATCAAATCAAACTCATCCTCAGTTATTCTGACGGTCATTGATTTATTCCGCTTACTCTCTCCTTTTAGAGGTCGCCCCATTTTCTTTGCCATAACTATCTAGTAAAATACCAAATAGCCAAGGCAAGGACAGCAAGGCCAACAACACCTTGAACTTTTTCTTTCAAAGTCGTCCGCTCAATCGTAATTTCTGCACGCTTGAACTTCTTGTGGTAAAGTACATTATCTTTCATTTGCTTTTTACCTTTCCTTATGCTAGAATGAACTAAACAACAGGGTTTGGGGCTTTCGCCCCTCTCCCATTAGAATTTGATGGTTATCTTAAGGAATTTGAGGTTGAGTTCGATTGTGACCTCTTTTGCTTTGGGAAACCATCTTTTTTCTTGTCGTGTTTAGCCATCTGCTAAGTCCTTTCTGTTGGATTTGTTAGATTTCTCAACCTTACATAGACTATTATACCATTTGTAACGCATTAAGTCAATACTTTTTGCGTTACTTTTTTATTTTTCAACAAAAAAGTTCTCGCACCCATTCATTATTCAGTTTTCAAAGAACAAAATCATAGCTTATACTTCAAATAACGCTGCTACTTCCGCTAGTTTTTCAGAACTAGTATCTAGCTCCTGACTAGCCCAAATTTCAATTGGTGTCATAACATCACCTCATCCCCAACTTTCACTTTATCCCACTGCTCTTTAGTGACTACGAAAATCCCATAATCTCTGATAGTCACTGTATACAGCTTGCCGTGTCGTCCTTTCTCGACGACCTTACCAAATATCTCAGCGCCTGCGTTGTCTGCCTTATAGATAACCATTGGCTTTTTCTTTTCTAGTTCTGCAATCCTGTCCATCTGCCAGATGTTTAGTCCAGCAGAGACAAGAATCCAGATAGCTATGAATCGTTTCATTCTATGACCTCCTCGACAGTGAATTTAATTCGATGACTTCCAATGTTGAAGAAATTATCAACACCTATTTTCTTTTCACTTGATACAATTTTCATTGCAGATTCCATCACTTTTTTGCCAAATAAAAATTGATTTTCATAAAAGCGTTTTTGAACTTCGTCTAATTTTTGGTAAGGCGATACATAGTTTTGTTCAACCGCCATTTCTTCTTCAAATCTCCTCTTTTCATCATCAGGAGAAAGGGAATGATTGTAGATTTCTGGAAAATTCAGTTCTTTCAACTTCTCCAGACCTCTCATCATTTCTGAGTAAGCATTTCTTTCTTTTGCGTGTTTCTTATAATTCACAACTCCTGGTTGTTGTTTAGCTAAAAATTTAATCTCTGCATTAGAAAATTTGTACTTGATACACATCTGGACATCTATCCAAAAAACATCTGCGTCTCCTCTATGCCAATTAAAATCATTTCTTTCTAAATCTAATAGCAAATCAACGACTTCTTGACCACGTTGGCTTTCCAGCAATTCGTTGTCAACAGGCTTAGTTGCCATAACCTCGGCAATCCAGCCTAGCCAAACACTGTCTTCCATCACTCCACCTCCCCAACAATATCCAACTCCTTCAATAATTTATCTACCGAATCTTTAGTGATAGAAATATGACGCTCTCCGGCACTGTAAGGTCTTCGTAGAAATAAGATGTTAGGACCTAGACAGATGTGACTAATATCTTCTATATTGATGAGTTCGTTTTCGACAATCCCTCTGTAACAAGATTGGATTTGAATAAATTTCGCCATTTAGTCCACCTCCTCAATCTCAATCCCTGGGCAATCGAACACCCATCCGAACCCAGCTTCTTTGAGTTCTTTTCGGGTGTGGCAGTTGTGTGGATCGTCATCTGGTCGTACATAAGTCACAAAGAAGAAGAAGTCATTATCTCTACTGTGCAGATATTGATCCGTTTTTGGTATCTTAACTGTATACCGCTTCTCTTTCTCGACCTCGTAGCCGAATTGGTGCATGTTGACGAGGGTTTGAAATGTGGTTATTGAACAGTTCATCCATCTTTTAAATTCCGATTCCTCTTGATGATTCCAATTATAGATGTAATCCCAAATATAATGGTTTAAATCATGTTTTTTCTTCTCATACCAATCCGCCACAAACGGCGGAACTTTGACTGGTTTGGGTTCGTCTAGTTGTTTCACTAGATTTAAGATTTCGTTTCTTTCGATGTAATCTCTTGAACCATATCCAATCAACCGCTCAAGTCTCTCAATCAATTCCTGCTTATTCATCTTCCAACTCCTTTATTTCTACTCCTAATTCAACAAGTTCTTGTTTCAGCGTTTCGATTCGTTTCTGGATAACTTCTGTAATCATACCCGACATTGTCGCATCTACTTCTATTTTTTTCGAATATATTCCATGAGCCGTACCAAGAATATAATTAACTTCTTTCTTTGTGATACTAAGTTTATCCCAACAAATATGTTTAGTTCTTAGAAAGGATTCGTAATCATTAATCAATTGGTTGATGTTTCTAACTTTGTTTAAGTCTTTAAGCTTCATCTTCCAACTCCTCAACTCACCTTGTGGCTTTCCAGGTTTCCAAATTCTTGGCCATGGTTTACAAAATATGAACCAATCAGGATAGCGTCAGCTTCATCGTCTTTGACGTTCAGGTCGAATTCATCAGACACCTTAGCAACTGCCTGCAGCTTCATTGACTTTTTACTTCGGTCCTTGTAACTAAACTTCCAGTACTTGCGCCAGGTCGACACGTTCACGAAGTACACATTGTCAGCAATCAGTCGGCCAAGAATGATACCTGTCACAATTCCAATACTAATCATAGACTGCTGATTTGGCCCCATAACTGAGTTCTTCTCGACCACAATTGATTCAAAATGGCAGTCGTATTTCTGGAGCGCTCTCGATTGAATCGCTCGCAATTCACTAGCCATGAACCGCCCACGTTCAAAGAACGATTTACTTTTATGCTTTAAGACACCACTCTGGACAAGGTCAGAGCCGTGAAATACGGCCCATCCTGTCGCAGTAGTTGAAATGTCTAACGATAATGTCAATGAACTCATTGCAGTTCTCCCTTGAATCCACAGAGATCAAATAGGTTTCGTTTATTATTCTCAATAAGCTCAAAGAATTTCTGGAGTTCGGCTAAGTGGCGTTTTTCTCTCTTAACTCCAAGGCTTGTATGATACTCTGTCGGCGTTTTCGGTGTTACCCTAATGTCTAGCCAATAGAGAGGCTCGAACACATCGCCACTTGTGTCGAGAGAAACATCTGCGTCCGTATTTCTGAAATGCATCTGCATATCATATTCAATTTTATTTGTGATCGTGATGTTTTCATCTACTATTTCGAGTGCAATACTCGTTCCTGCTATATCGATTTTATAATTCATTAATTTTCTCCAAAAAAATGCGACTGCCTTTGTGAGAATTGGCTAAATACGGGCAGTCGCTCGTCCAAGATCACATGACCTTTACTGATGTTTTCTAGTTCGCAGTTTTACAAGAATGCACGGCTTGTTGATTTTTGAGTTGTTTCCAAAATGGAAATAGTTGGTTTTTCAAACTTAATAATCACTTTCAATCAAGTCATTCAAGCTAACTACTGCATTCAGTTTTTTCTGACTTCTGCAATAATCGCAATGACCACATTTTTTAGGCTCTTTCTGACCTTGGATAACGTCCCAAATTTCTACAATTTCAGACTTAATTTTGTCTAAACCTTCTTCAAGCCATTCATCATCGATTTTCAAAATGTCACGATCTGGCACGTTTTCCTTACTGACCGCTACAATGTATGGTCTAAAATCATTCCCAGTCATTTGTTTCAGCAATTCACGATATAAACCAAGTTGTCCATGATATCCAAAGTTAAGAATATTGTTAACTGCTGCAGGAACTTTCTTTTTAAGTTCTGCGCTCCATTCTTCAGCGTAGATGGACTTCATGGTTTTCAAATCCACGAAATAACCACGGCTTAGATTCACGCTATCCAGCTTTCCTTTGACTGGTACACCCTTGATTTCGCCATAGACGATCAACTCTTTTTGAACTTCATCCGATGGATAACCGTGATACAAATGATTAAATCCATCGTCATCCTTTAAACTTGCAATCATCTTATCGCCAATCACAAAGTCAGATTTTAGGTTTCCTTTATTCTTGCCAGTCTTGGCCAGGAGTTTGTCACCATTTTCATCCATGAACTGCTGATGTGCTTCTGGGCTTTCAAAGTAACTGTGAACATAATTTCCGAGTAGGAGAGGGGTTTCATCCCTCTCTTCTACCCATTGGCCACTATCAAGGGCAAATGCCTTCGCTTGGCATTGCTGATACCTCTTAAGGCGTGAGTTGGTCAACCAGTTTGTGTCCTGGTAGTAGTTCTCTTGTGTTAGTTCTTCCATAGCCTACTCCTTAATGTTGGTCGTGTTTCCCTCAAAGAAACTAAACTCTTCAAAAGCTTCACCCGTTTCTTCGTCAAAATCTGGAATTTCATCTGCTGGGTATTCTGTAGAGGTTAATTCGTCAGGATTTGCCGTTTTTTCAGCCGTTTTTGGGGTTGTTTTGGTTTCTTCGGTAAATTCTCCATCTACAACGTTCTCGCTCTCTGTGGGCGTGCTAGGAGCTTTTAAAATATCATCTAATGTTTCAACTTCTTCTCTCACTGGTTCAGCTTCTTTCACTTGGCGCTCGTTATCATACTCATTTTCTGTAGTACGGTTCACAGCATCAATAAATAAGTCATTATCATCACTGGTATTAAAGAACTGTTTAGCCGCACGATTGATAACTGTGCGCTTAGCCATTTCTTGAGGAAAATTATTCTGAACATTCTTTGTTTTTGCTTGTGCCCAAGACTTGTCAATTTCTTTTTTGGTCATAACAGTCAGGATTTTCTCCCCATCCTCTTTTTCGATAATACAATAAGCTCCTGCGATTGGATTGTCTGCATTAACCCAATCCGTTTCATGGCTAACAAAAACTTTCCTACCATTTTCGTTCTTAATTTGGAATTTGTCGCCCTCATAGATAACTTCTGCATAAATATCTTTCACTTCTGGTAATTGCTTAACAACTTTCATAGTACCAAAATATGACCTAGTCAACTTAACAGTATTTCCGTAAGGGATAAAATAGCACTGAGTCTTTGCCGGGCTAAGCCCTTGAGTTACCATGTCAAGGAGTGCATTGTAGATACTATCTTGAGTGCACATCTGGAGCAAATTCCCACTGCTGGAATTTTTTAGAGCATAATATGCTGAACTAAGTGCATTGCTAACGCTATAATTCTGTGCAATCATTAGCCCCTCGTTTTGCATTTCTCCAATGCGTGCTGCAACTGGTGATGTAATTTGTTTTTGTGTTAGTTCGTTTGTCATTTCCTTCTTCCTTTCGTCTTCTTCAAATTCCAATTTTCACGCTTTATACGCCGATTTTCGTTTTGCAATTTTAAAATAATATCCTGTTGGTCGTTGATGATTTCTCCGAGTTCTCGGCCAAGATGCATATACTCAGCTCGCCAGTTGTCGATTTCTGCAAGTAGCTCCTGAATCATACTTCATCACCCACGTATCGATACTGCCCACATCCAACATAGATGTACTCGCTTGGATCAAGTTCTTCACGTTCTTCAGGCGGTTGCATTATATCTCTGTCATAATCAAACATGCGCATACACCTTTCCAAGTTCCAGCACTCGTTTCACATATCTGGCCTTGGATGTTAGCCCAAGGTCCAGCAATTCGTTTTTTTCTTCATGATTGGCCAAAAGCCATACACGGTTTTCAAGTTCAATTCTAGTCATTTGCGTCTCCTTTGCTCTATCCCAAATACTTTGCATGGCGTGCTCTTCGTGGTTCTGGCAATGCTAATGGTTCAGGACGCAAGCCTACAGGCGGTTCATTGTCGTATGTGAAGCCCTTGAACTCTCTACGGATATTCTTGCGGATTTCTTGACGTTCTGCCTCTCTGCCACGGTCGTATGCATGGTTGTAGCCTTGGATAATCATAGACGCAAATTCTTGCTCTTCTCGCCTCTCCTCTTCCTTCTGGCGGATTTTCTCCTCTTCCTGCTTATCCATCTGATGAGCTAGAAGCCCTGCTCCGATAAATCCTAAAATCACTGCGCCAGTTCCTAAAAGCTGGCTAACTAATGGTGGTTCAAACATGTTTCTCTCTCCTATATTCCTAATTGTTTTTCTTTCTTGATATTCTCAAGCATTTCAGCTAAAGTTTCCTTCTTCGTACGATAGCGATTACGACTTTTCCATTTGACGAACATGCGAAATCCTTCGTAGTCGATAAATACAATCTTATGAGTTGGGTTATCAATGAACTGCTTGAAGTCTGGATGTTCTCGCATTTCACCTGCCCAGACTTTTGCAGTCCCTGGAGTCAACCCTTCCCACCTCTGACAAAGATGTTTGTAATCACCATGCGTGGCTTTTTCGTCCACATCAACTGGCTTATAAGTAATTTCTGTTTTAGGCATAGCAATTTCCTCTCTTTCGTGTTATAATTCAATTAGTAATTTTTGATATGCGCCTGATTGCCGTCAGGTGCTTTTTGTTTTATCTTAGTTCGTCTATGCTGATGCCTAACGCATCAGCGATTTTGCACATATTCTTAAAAGAAATACGCTCGGTTTTGATATTTCTGATTGTATTTGGACTGATACCAGCTTTTTCAGCTAATGCCTTCTGTGTCATCCCTTTTTCAATCAACAAATGCTTAAACTTCTTCCACACACATTGTTCCTTTCCCAATATATTGTGTTTTAAATATACAAAAAACACTACATATTGTTATTTAATTTAGATTACGCTATAATCATTCTTGACTAGGACCTCTCACCGTTTTAGTCAAAAATTCAACAGAAAGGAGATGATAGTATGGTAAATACTCCAATAAAACCTGGAACAGATAATCAGGAACCTGGTCGCTATGTAGAGGTAGGACCTCGTGGCGGAAAAGTTACTAATGGTCATACCGCAACTATCGGAAAAGGTGATCGGCTCCCTCCGACATCTGCTAAAGGCAACGGCTGGAAAAAAGTCTAATCTTCGTTTGCGTACAATCGTTCAATGGTTGTACGCTTTTTCCATACACAAAAGCACATTCCAAAAATATTGATTTGAATCCATGCTTCGGCGTAATCTTTCCCATTGCTGGCATAATGAGTTATATAATGGTGAATCATTTTATTCCCCCAATCTAATGGCTTCACAGCTAAGACGCTTGAATTTTTCTAAGTCTATCTGTAAATTGATAGGCTTTTTTTTGTAAACGCTCAAGAAAACTAGTGTTTCTTAAAAGTTTTTCTACTAATTCAGGGTCTGCCTTTACAAAGGTGGACTCTTTTTCTCCTCTATACGGATATCGTCTTGGTCTCATTTCATATCCTCGTCCTACTTTCCATTGCCCTGAGTTCTATCTCATGGCTGACTTGTCTAAATAGCTTCTCACACGCTATCTTTGCTTCTCTGTACGTTGTGTTTTCGCTGATGAAGTAATCAGCAAGTTCGATGATTTTATCTTCCAATTAACCTCCTACATCAGTCTTGAGACTGATGTAATATCCTCCTAAATTGCTATAATAATCTTGACTAGGACCTCTCACCGTTTTAGTCAAAATTCCATCAGAAAGGAGAAAAATATCATGAATAATCTAACAAATGACGCTAAATTTTTATTAAGTTCAATGTACGCTAAGTATATTGAACGTCGCAAAGACGGTTCTTCTAAAGATGAGGCTACCTCGTTTGGAGACGTCCAGAATATCAAAGAAGAAATCATGCCTGAATGGTCTTTTGAAGATACACGATTTACTTGTTTCGAATTACGAAAACATGGTTATATAACTGGAGAACCAGCAGATAATCAACTTTGGTTTATTCATTTGACAACTGAAGCTATAGCAGAATTAGAAATCAGTTTCAAAGATAAACTTGATTCTGTTCTAAAATTTGCAGCAGATATAAAAGCAGCTATTCCCTTTTTATAAAGCCACCTTCAAATGATTGACTAATGGATATTTCTCTAAAGCATTTGCTATCCTCTCTTTGAAGAAGGTCTAGCCTAATAATGCCTTCTGGAATTTCTCCTTTATTCGTTTCCCAAACAATTTGCAATCCTCGCAAACCTATTTTTTCATTTATAAAATCGACACCATTCAAAACAACATGAGGTGCTTTTGAATTTTTATCAATCTTAATTTCAAGACTTTTAATTGGAATTATTTCGTTCATTTGCCCCCCACCTGTTTAGATAAGTTTCTTTAGTCTTTTAGAAATGATTTCTACATCTGAGTCGTCCAGTTTCAACTGGTCGGCTTTTTCATTTAAACGAGCTTCGACAACTTGGTTAATTTCAAACCATTCTCGTTTTGTAAATTGACTTCTGAATTTTAAAAATTCGTTTAGTTTTTCTTTCATCCTACTCCTTTCAAACCAAAGTCCTAAATTAGAAATTTGAAATTTCTCTCTTATTTATTAAGAGAAGTAGGACTTGTTGTCTTTTAATATTTATTGTTATTTAATACTTGTTGTTAGTTAATACTTGTTAGTGTAAAAAAAATTACATGCATTATTTTTACATGCATTATTTTTACATGCATTATTTTTACACTTGCAAACCTTGTGCCCGTAATTCAGCAAAAAGCCTCTCTTGCATTATTTGAAAACTAAACTCTGATATTTTTCTATCAGAGAAAAACCTAAAGATTCGCGAACCGGTCCCGCGCCCAAAAGATACCTTTATTTCTCTCAAATAGCCCGCTTGTTTTAATTTGTCAAAGTGCTTCAAAACAGTTCGATAATTCAAGCCCGCTCGTTTTGCTATCTCTTCAGGATAGACTTGCCAAGTAGATATATTGCTCAAAACAATCATCAGTACACCTATTTCAGCCGCTCCAAGCTCAGGGTCGTTGACGAAATCATTGCTAACAGCCGTATAGTCATTAGTTGAATTCCTGAAAGATGAAATCCACTTTTAAGTTATAAAGTTTTTTCTTATCCATACGAGCTCCTTTCTTTATTGATATGAGTTTTTTAGTTACCGTTTTGGTGACTTTCTTGGCAAAAAAATATCTTGCAAAGGTTTATCAAAAAAGCTACGCAAGAAAAACATTTCATCCTGAGTAAAAGCACTTTGCCCCTTCTCTTTCTGACGATATGCTGTCTCAGAAATACCAAGTTTTTGGGCCAACTCTTTCTGTGTAATGCCTTTTTCTTTTCTTAGTTGATACAAATAAATTTGCACATTCCTACCTCCTTATTTTTCTATTTGTCCTGTCATTTCCAGATAGATTGCTCTAATCATTGACAAACTTGGCTCTTAATTCAACTTCAATAATACTAAGTTGATCGATTGCTTCTTGCAATTCTTCGGCTTTTTTAGCTACTTCTTTACAAGCTTCCTTTAGTTCTTCGATACCCGAAATTTCAATATTAAGCCGATATCCTATTGGTCTCATTTCTTTCTCCTTTTTGATATAATGTTTAATAAAAACGAGGTTTGCTATGTTAAGTATTGATACACAATTTGTAGATACAATCAGTAAAATACTATCTGATTATGTTTCACATTCTGAAATCACAAGGATGGGAGAAGTCTTAGGCTATCCCCAAAACGACCAGAACTCCGGACTCAATAAACACCATAGAGTTCACAATATCATGTCTGATATACTCAACAAAACACAAGATAAATCTAATATCAAACTTGTAATTGAGTATATCTGCAATCCTTTGAGGTACATCGATAAGGTTTCAGATTTTGAAAACTTAAGATTAAAACTAAATGTCGTTCTTTCCCTAAAAGGCCTTACTATATCAGATAACGGACATGTAGTTATTACTACTGCTTCAAAAACTTTAGTTGAGGCAAAGAAACGATTTGAATCACTTGATCATATGTTGAGAACATTAAATGTTCATCCAAATGTTTTAAAATTCTGCACCCAGGAACTCTTACAAGAAAATTATTTTCATGCTGTATTTGAAGCAAGTAAAGGAATCTTTCACCGCATTCGTTTGCTAACCGGTTCGTCTCTGGACTCAGCAAGTCTAATAGACCAATGCTTTAAAATCAAAGAACCCATTATGATTATCAACGGAAATAAATTACAGACTCTTGACGAACAAAGTGAATATAAAGGATTGAAGAATTTACTTCTGACAATCGCACATCTTTATCGTAATTCCAAAGCACATAAACTTAAATACTACAATCCAGATAGCGTTCATGATGCCTTAACTGCCTTGACTCTTATGTCCCTCGCTCACAATCTCCTTGACAACTGCACTAATACTAGGAGACTTGATTAGTAAATTATAAAATTCTATAGTCACCTCAGCTAATCTAATTGTTTCTTCATCTATGGGACTATTGTAGTCCTCGAGGTGATGAAGCCTTTCAGTCAACTGCTCTGATAAGTATTCTGTTTGTCTAAAGATAGATTTATGAAGATGAGTAATTGGTTTTAGCAACTCGATTTCATTATAAGTTAATATTTTTTTATTCTCATCTTGAGTTACTTCTGATAATTTTTCTATACCAGAAATATCAACATTAACATGCGGTTGTTCCATTATCGTTCCCCCTCGTCCTACTTTCCATTGCCCTGAGTTCTATCTCATGGCTGACTTGTCTAAATAGCTTCTCACACGCTATCTTTGCTTCTCTGTACGTTGTGTTTTCGCTGATGAAGTAATCAGCAAGTTCGATGATTTTATCTTCCAATTAACCTCCTACATCAGTCTTGAGACTGATGTAATCTCTTCAAAAATTGTTTATAGTTATATTATCCTTAACAAGAAAGGAGCTGATGCAAATTGGCAAAATTTTTGAAGGGAACTGTGTCTCAGTAAACTTCTGGATTCATTTGTAGGTTTACCTTTTGCCTACCGCACCTGGCTAGCAGGGTTCAATAGGGAGAGTTAGCTTTTTCAGGGCGTCTTAGCTAGACGACCAAAAAAGTTTAAACAAGCTGTCACTTCTAAAGTGGCGAAAAAGCTAGACTCTAAAATCGAGAATCAAAGTTTATTTCAACTACAGTGCTGGGGACGATACCAGCGAAGTGTTGTTGACTACTGCTATTAGTTTGAGCAGAACAATTTCCGTAGCGTACTTCAGATAGCAGCTGGAGTACGTTTTTTATTTGTCTACTGCACGGTTATCGTTTTGGTCTCATTTCCCTACTCCTTATCTTTTTTATCACATCGGTACTTCACTATCTGACGGATAGTAAAAGATACAATCACAAATCCTGCTAGGATTATCAATCCAACATTTTCATCCATTGCTTTTCACGGCAAATGATGGTACACTATCAAGTAGAGGTTGGGGCTTCTGCCCCTTTCTCTACTTTTTGTTTTGAAGCTTACGTTTGTGTTCTAAGATTTGCTTGTGCCACAAACGTGCTTCGTTTACTAAGCCTAGTATCAAGATGACGGTTGTGGTGTCCTTGGTTGCTAGGCTTTTTATGATGTGTTCCATCATTTGCCTTACCTCCTTTTCCTTAAGCTTGATTATAGTATATCACCAATTTGGTGACTTGTCAACAGTTTTTTAATTATAAAATAAAAAAAGTTGCGCTTTCGGTGACTTTTTTATATAATCTACTTATAACAACTATAGAAATAGAGGTGAGTAAAATGGATTTAAAAAAGTATATAGGAACGCAAATTAAGACGTTTCGTAAGTCAGCTGGATTCACCCAAGATGAACTTGCCAAAAGATTAAACACTACTAAACAAACTATTAGTAGATATGAAAAAGGGGATAGAAAAGCCAACCAAGATATGCTCTTTGAACTTTGCGATATTTTTGGTGTTTCAATAGACGATTTTTTTCCTTCTCAAAATGAATCTAACCAGCCCTCTACTACTTCCTCTATCCAATCCATCTACGACCAACTAGCACCACCTAGACAAGGCAAAGTCTTGACCTATGCCGAGAGGCAACTGAATGAGCAGAAAAACGAAGAAGAAACGAAGATAAACGAAGTATCGGAAAATATCATCAGACTGGACGACTACAGACAGACTACTTGCCGACGTGTTACTGGGGTTGTCTCTGCAGGTAGTGGCTCGATGCAGGACGACGATTTAGATATGGAAGTTTCATTCTATGAGGATGAAATCCCAGACGACTACGACGCTATCGCTTATGTCGTCGGCAACTCCATGGAGCCAAAGATAAAAAACGGCGACTATCTTTTTATAAAGAATACACCTCAAGTTGACTATAACACTATCGGTATCTTCCAAGTGGACGGCGCTAATTATGTCAAGAAACTGCGTCAGGGATATCTGGAAAGCTTGAATCCAGATTATGAAGATATACATCTAGATGAAAGTAACGATATCCGCATTATTGGAGAAGTCGTAAGTATATACAGAGAAAAATAGATGGAGAATAACAATGGTTGAATTCAATGAAGAATTTTCTTCAATTTCCTTTAATGAAAAAATATCGAACATTCGTTTTGTACACTTAGAAAATGAAAAACTTTTGACAACTGCTTCTTCTTTGGATGAATTTCCTGCTTCTTTTTCGCTTGGAGTAGACATTGATTTGTTCAATATTAAAGCTAATTACAAATACCAAATCCATGTTTTCTTTCAAGGAGATGGACAACTCCATGAGCAACTTATACACGTTTCAAACGTATACATCCATGAAGAAGAGTTTATCTTCTCCAAAAATAATTACGGTATAACTACAGGAAGTTTTATCTTTGGATTAACCCCTAAAAAACAAGGTGATTATAGAATTACTCTCAAACTTGTTGACGCGGAATATCAAAAGGTTCTCGATGAATTTCATCAATATATCTATCTTTACAAGAGGTAACAGGCATGAGTGGTACAAGCGAGTTTAAAACAAAAACTACAGACAAAGTCACAGAATTGCGTTCCCAAAATTATGCTAATGGTGATATAATGAAACCAAAGATTCAGGAGGAACAAAGTATGGAACGTGAAATATATACTAAAACAGAAATTGATTTAAAACTCGATAAAATCAATTCTGATGTCAAACATGGTTTTGAAAAAGTTGATTTAAAATTCGACCAAGTCAGAACTGAAATGCGTGACGGATTTGAAAACATGGGACTTCGAATGGAAAAAATGTTCTCTGATTTCAAACTGGAGCAACAAAAAGAGAAAGAAGAAAACAAAAAATGGTTAATCGCATTAACCATCGGATCTCTTCTTTCAATTATAGGGATTGTGGTTTCAATTATCGCTATCCTAGTTCAAAAATAAAAAAATCCCCACACTCTCCGACAACAATCTAAAATTAAAGTAAAGAGAGGAATGTAAGTCACCAATTGGACAAAGGAGAAAGCTATGACAACATTAACACTAAATACAACAACTTACCAAGATAACCTTATCGCAGAATACCTAAAAGAGCACAATACCAAACTAGAAGATTTGGTCACTAGCCTCTTGCTTGAAAAACTCGAAGACGAAGCAGACCTCAAGGCGCTTGAAAAAGCAAAAGCCGAAGACGATGGCACTCGCTATTCTCTCGAAGAGGTGATGGAACATTTAGGAATTACACACGAGGAATTGGACAATGCCAACCTATCAGCTTAAATTAACGCCAAAAGCCGAAAAACAACTAAAAAAACTCGATAGATTTGTGCAAACAAAAATATTGAAGTGGATTAGAGATAATCTCGCCAACACCACAAATCCACGGCAACATGGTAAAGGCTTAGTTGGAGACCGTTCAGGACAATGGCGCTATCGTGTCGGCAATTATCGCATATTAGCTACAATCAAGGATGATGTAGTCACTATCGAAGTCTTTCAAATAGAGCACCGCAATACTGTCTATAAGTTTAGACGATAAAAAATCCCCACACTCGCCATCGCCAAACTTTGAGTGTGAGGATCTACTGTGTATAGAAAGAATGGCATTAAAAAGCCCTCTTTACTATACCTATTTTATCAAGAAATGAGGTAAAAATCAATGTGGATGGAAGAACTTCCTAACGGAAAATACAAATTTTTTGAGCGATACAAAGACCCTTATACCGAGAAATGGAAAAGGGTATCTGTCACTCTTGATTCGGGTTCAGCAAGAGCTAAGAAAGAAGCTCAGAAACAACTGGACGAAAAGATAGAATCCTTACTGCAAAAATTGACTACTGCTTCTGCTCTCTTTCACACAGTCTTCGAAGAATGGTGGGAATTTCACCAGAAGCAAATTAAATTGAGTACGTATAAGACTATGTTAGCTACCTACAACCGAATATCCAATAAAGTTGAACTAGGTACTAAATTGGAAAATATGGATGTACGGCTGGTTCAAAGATTGATTGATACTGAAGAATGGACATATACCCAAAAATACCGTGTCAAATCAATTCTAAACGTCTTCTTTGACTATGCTATCGACCAAGGTTTTATCGAAAATAATCCTGCTAGGAAAGCGAAGCTACCTCGAAAAAAACAAAGTTTGCAGCAGATTAAGAATGCGAAAGACAAATACCTGGAACCAAAAGAATATAAAGCAATATTGAAAGAACTTTATCGAAAAGAAATCACACTAAGATATGCTTTAGCCTGTGAGTTCATGATTCTGAATGGTTGTCGTGTCGGAGAGTTAGCTGGTCTTACACTAGACAAATATCACAAAGATAGCAAGACATTAGACATCCACACAACATTCAATCGATACATTCCAGACGATGATGGAACTAAGACTTTTGCCAGCTTCAGGACGACACACCTCACAAAAAGAGAGATTGAAATACTTGATAAAATGATTGAATTAAATCGTCTAAGCGAAACAACCGATAAGAATTGGCATAAAAGTGACCGCATCTTTGTTACAAATACGGGAAAGCCCGTTCATAGCTCCATCCTAAGCAAGTCTCTCCAGCGAGCAAATGAACGCCTAAAGAAACCAATTCCCAAACATCTATCCCCTCACATCTTCAGACATACAACTATTAGCATTTTAGCTGAAAATAAAATCCCTCTAAAAACTATCATGGACAGGGTTGGCCATTCTGATTCTGAGGTCACCAATTCCATCTATACCCACGTCACAAAGAACATGAAAGATGAAGCAATCAATGTACTGGACAAAGTGATGAAAAAGATTTTTTAAAAAGTTTTGCCCCTTTTTTGCCCCCTAAATGCAAAAATAGCCCTTCGGATAAAATCCGAGGGGCTAGAAACGTTGTTAAATCAACGATTATTTTTTAAGGTTGTAGAATGATTTCAATCCACGGTATTCAGCTACTTCACCAAGTTGGTCTTCGATGCGAAGCAATTGGTTGTATTTAGCGATACGGTCTGTACGTGAAAGTGAACCAGTCTTGATTTGTCCTGCGTTAGTTGCAACTGCGATGTCAGCGATTGTTGAATCTTCAGTTTCACCTGAACGGTGTGATACAACGGCAGTGTAACCAGCTTCTTTAGCCATTTCGATAGCTTCAAAAGTTTCAGTAAGAGTACCGATTTGGTTAACTTTGATAAGGATTGAGTTAGCAGCACCTTCTGCAATACCTTTTTCAAGGTAAGAAGTGTTTGTTACGAAGAAGTCGTCACCAACTAATTGAACTTTACCACCAAGACGTTCAGTAAGAGCTTTCCAACCGTCCCAGTCATTTTCATCCATACCATCTTCGATAGTGATGATTGGATATTTGTTTACCAATTCTTCAAGGTAGTCAATTTGTTCTGCAGCAGTACGTACAGCTGCTCCTTCACCTTCGAATTTAGTGTAGTCGTAAACTTTACGTTCTTTATCGTAGAATTCTGATGAAGCACAGTCAAATCCGATAAATACGTCTTTACCAGGAACATATCCAGCAGCTTCGATCGCAGCAAGGATAGTTTCAACTCCGTCTTCAGTTCCTTCGAAACGAGGAGCGAATCCACCTTCGTCACCTACGGCTGTTTCAAGACCACGACCTTTAAGGATTTTCTTAAGAGCGTGGAAGATTTCAGCACCCCAACGAAGAGCTTCTTTGAATGTAGGTGCACCAGCAGGTACGATCATGAATTCTTGGAAAGCGATTGGAGCGTCTGAGTGAGAACCACCGTTGATGATGTTCATCATTGGAGTTGGAAGAACTTTAGTGTTGAATCCACCAAGATAGCTGTAAAGTGGGATTTCAAGGTAGTCAGCAGCAGCGCGAGCTACAGCGATAGACACACCAAGGATTGCGTTTGCACCCAATTTACCTTTGTTAGGAGTACCGTCAAGAGCGATCATAGCACGGTCGATAGCTTGTTGATCACGTACATCGTAGCCAATGATAGCTTCAGCAATGATGTTGTTTACGTTGTCAACAGCTTTTTGTGTACCAAGACCACCGTAACGAGATTTGTCACCGTCGCGAAGTTCAACTGCTTCGTGTTCACCAGTAGAAGCTCCTGATGGAACCATACCACGTCCGAAAGCACCTGATTCAGTGTAAACTTCTACTTCAAGTGTTGGGTTACCGCGTGAGTCTAGGACTTCGCGAGCGTAAACATCAGTAATAATTGACATTTTTTACTCTCCTTATGAGTTAAATTTTTTACACCTCTATAATACCTTAAAACCCCTCCTTTTTCAAGAAAAAACGTTATCTTTGTGCAAATTTTCCTTAACTTTATAAAGTAATCGCTTTCTTTTGTCTGTTTTATTCTAACTTTTATGATATACTGTTTTCATGACAGATTTATCAAAACAATTACTTGAAAAAGCTCATGGTGGAGCAAAATTAAATCCGGATGAGCAAAGACGCTATCTTGGTACCTTTGAGGAAAGAGTTCTTGGATATGCAGATATTGACACAGCCAATAGCCCTCAGTTAGAAAAAGGCTTTTTATCTATTTTAGAAAACCTTCAGGAAAAAGCAGAGCCACTATTTGTAAAGATTTCTCCAACTATCGAATTTGACAAGCAAGTTTTCTACTTAAAAGAAGCTAAAGAAACTGATAGTCAAGCTACCATTGTATCTGAAGAGCATACTTCTTCTCCTTTTGGCCTGATTATCCATAGCAATGCACCAGTTCAAGTAGAAGAAAAGGATCTTCGACTTGCTTTTGCAAAACTTTGGGAAGTTAAAAAGGAAGAACCAGCCAAAACATCCATCTGGAAGAAATGGTTTGGCTAAATCTTGCGCATATTTAATAAATGCCCAATATTGGCAGCCGTGTGCTCCAAATAGAGACTGGCATTTTTCAAACTATCTTCTAAAGGTTCGCTTTTCTCTAAAATAGAAAAGGCAGCTTGGATATTTTCAAATGGTAGGGAAGGAAAATCTTCAGCAAGACTACCACAAATAGCAATGACAGGAACTCCGACAGGGGTTCTTTTTGCAACACCTATCGGCGCTTTACCTGCTAAGCTTTGACGATCTAGCCTTCCTTCTCCTACAACAACCAAGTCAGCATCTGCAACTTTCTTATCAAAATCAATCAAATCTAAACAGGTATCAATCCCAGATACGATTCTTGCTTGAGCAAAGGCACACAAACCAGCAGCAATGCCTCCACCAGCTCCCGCTCCTTTAATTTCTAATGTTGCTGGTGAGTCTTTTTCATAAAAATCTTGGATCGTCTGATCTACGACTGCAAACATAGTAGGATCTAAACCTTTTTGCTTTCCAAAAGTGTAGGTCGCACCTTGATGACCACATAAGGGACTCACGACATCTGCTAAAATACGAATTTGAACATCTTCTGGAATTTCATAGCGATTTTCTATTGAAACAGAAGCTAATTTTAGTAAGGATTGACCGCAAGCGGGCAAGACATTTCCATCCCTATCATAAAATTGATAACCTAAACCAGCAGCAATCCCCAGTCCTCCATCATTACTGGCCGTGCCACCAACGCCAATATAGATTTCTTTAATCTCTTGACTAGTGAGATGGCGAATCAACTCTCCAATACCACAAGTTTGGATTTTCAGTGGATTTCGTTTCTCTAGCGGAATTTTTTCAAGGCCAACCAAGTCAGCTACTTCAAATAGTGCCAGTTCCCCTTTTTGAAAATAGCGCATTTCTTCTTTTCGTCCAAAAGGTCCTGTCACTTGGATCCATTTTTCTTCTAGGTCAAGAGAATGTCTAATAGCATCTACAGTACCTTCTCCCCCATCACCAACAGGACAGAGGAGACAGTCTACATCTGCTATCGATTGTTGGAAGCCTCTTTTAATAGATTCAGCTACCTCTTCAGCGGTCAAGCTTTCTTTAAACGAATCTGGCGCAATTACAATCTTCATATTTTCCCTCATTCTAAACAATCAATCAAAGGCAGAACTTCTAAAAAATCCCTCTTGTCAACATGATATTGTATTTCCTGTTTCAGCACTTCTTTAGCACAAAAAGCAATCCCCAGTCCTGCATACTTTAGCATTAATAAATCATTGGCCCCATCACCGATTGCAATCGTTCTTTCTTTAGAAAGTTTTAGTTCCTCTCTCCATTTTTCCAGAGTCTCTTTTTTGACCTGGGGACTGATAAGTTGTCCAATCAATTTTCCAGTTAAAAGACCATCTTTGACTTCAATTTGATTGGCAGAAAAATAGGCAATGTCGAGGGATTTAGCTAGTCTCTCAACTATTGGTGTAAATCCACCAGACACCAGACCAACTAGGATGCCATTCTTTTGGAGAATGGAAATGAATTCCAGGGCATTTGGCGATAGATGAATTGAGTTGAAGACGTTATCAAAGATCGAATCAGGAAGACCTTCCAACAAGGACACTCTTTTTCGTAAACTGCTTTCAAAGTCTATCTCTCCTCGCATTGCCTGACTTGTAATCTGCGCAATTTCCGCCTCACGACCTGCCTCTCTTCCCAAAAGATCAATTACTTCTTCTAGGATTAAGGTTCCATCAACATCCAAAACACACAATCCTTTTACTTGAGACATCAGTTCTCCTCTCTAAATAGCCTAAAAATCGTATGAAGTCATCATACGATTTTATCTATTAATTAACTAAACTATGGTACAAGTCAAGGTATGACTTGCAGGCTGTATCCCATGAGAAATCACACTCCATAGCTTGTTTTTGTAGATCTCTCCAAACGTCAGGATGGTTTCTATACAAGTCCAAAGCTGTTTGGAAAGTCCAATTTAACCAATAAGGTGATAGATTGTCAAAGCTAAAGCCAGTACCGCTTCCTTCGATTGGATTGAAAGCACGAACGGTATCTCGCAAGCCACCAACTTCATGAACCAATGGCAAGGTTCCGTAACGCATAGCCATCATTTGAGACAAGCCACACGGTTCAAAACGACTTGGCATGAGGAAGAGATCACAAGCAGCGTAGATTTCTTGAGCTAGTTTGACATCAAAAGTGATATTTGCTGATAGCTTGTCTGGGTAAATCTGAGCAAACCATGAGAAAGCCCCTTCAAAGGCTGGATCGCCAGTTCCCAAAAGAACAATCTGAACATCTTCTTGCAAGATATGGTGCAGACTTTCCACCACCACATCAAAACCTTTTTGACGTGTCAAACGAGAAACAATTCCCACCAGTGGAACGTCAGCTCTAACTGGCAAGCCAACTCTCTCTTGTAATTTTGCCTTGTTCTGAGCTTTACCAGACAAATCTTCCTGATTAAAATGATAGTCTAAAAGGGCATCCGTCTGAGGATTATAAAGGTCAGCATCAATCCCATTCACGATACCAGATACCTTACCAGACTCCATTCGAAGAATCTGATCCAAGTTACATCCGAACTGACTGGTCATGATTTCATGAGCATAGCTAGGTGAAACGGTTGAAACACGATCCGCATAGAGAATACCTGCCTTCATCCAGTTTAAACAGTTGTTCCAGCGAAGGGTACCATCAGCATAACGTTCAAAGCCAACTCCAAACAAATCCCATAACATTCCTTCTGAAAATTGTCCTTGAAATTCCAAATTATGAATGGTTAAAACAGTTTTTATTCCTTGATAGGCTCGAATCCAACGGTATTTTTCCTTTAACAAGAAAGGAATCATAGCTGTATGGTAGTCATGAACATGGAGAAGATCAGGAATAAAGTCAATCTTTTCCATAGCCTCAATGGCAGCCAGTTGGAAGAAAGCAAAGCGTTCTCCGTCATCAAAATCACCGTAAACATGCCCACGGAAGAAATAATATTGGCTGTCAATAAAGTAGAAGGTTACACCGTTTAAGACGGTTTTCTTAATTCCACAGTACTGTTTGCGCCAACCAACACTCACCTCAAAATGAAGAACATCTTCAATCTGATTTCCAAATTTAGTCTCTACTATGTCATAGTAGGGTAAAATCACTGCAACTTCGTGCCCAGCTTTTACCAGTGATTTTGGAAGAGCGCCAATGACGTCTCCCAAACCACCTGTTTTTGAAAAGGGTGCACCCTCTGCTGCTACAAATAAAATTTTCATGAATGAATATCCTCTGTTACTTTGCTACCTTTCTTAACAACAACTGGATTTTCTGCAGTTCCACGGATCACAACTCCATCCGCAACTTCAACACCCTTGTCCAAGATAGCATATTCTACCTGAGCACCTTCTCCAATAACAACACGAGGGAAAAGTAAGCTATCTTTAACCAAGCTATCCTTGTGGACATGAATATTACGTGATAGAACAGAATTTGCCACTTGACCTTCAATGATACTACCAGATGCAAACTGAGAAGTACTTACCTTAGATGTATTAGCATAGTAAGTTGGCTCTTCATTTTTAACCTTTGTATAAATCTTTTGGTTTGGCGAGAAGAGAGAGTAGAATTTTTGCGATTCAAGCATATCGATATTCGCTTGATAATAAGACTCTACAGAATGAATATTTGCAAGGTAGCCTGTGTACTCGTAGGCGAAAGCTCCCTCTTTTGCAGCCAAATCCCGTAAAACATAACGCAACTTCTCTGGATGTTCTTTTTTAGCTTCTTCTTCCAAGCGTTCAATCAACCAAGGTGTATCAACGACAAAAATATCTGTAGACATATTGAACGTTTCAGCTGTTGACTTGCTATCAAAGAGTTTATGAGAAAGAACATGGTCTGTTTCATCCACTTCTAAGATTGCATTTACTTCTGAAATATCTTTCTTAGCTAGTTTTTTATAAACTACAGTGATAGGCCCTTTTGTTGTACTATGTAGGTGGAAAACTTGCTTCAAATCAATGTTAATCAAAACATCACAGTTGAGTGAAACTGTTTGGTTTGACCCAGAACGTTTCAAATAAGTGAGCAGCTGTTGGTAATATTCTTTTCCTACTGTGCTACTCTCAACGCGTGTATTGTAAATTCCTAGATAGTAATGGCTAAGAAGGGTTGACAAGCCCCACTCGCGTCCTGAACGAATGTGGTCAAAGACTGAGCTGATATTATCCTGCTGGAAAATACCAAAGACGCTGCGAACACCTGCATTAGCAAGGCTTGAAAGTGGGAAGTCAATCAAACGATATTTCCCACCAAATGGCAAACTTGCTACTGGACGGTGGTCTGTCAATGTTGACATATCGTGAAAACCAACTGTGTTTCCTAAAATGGCAGAATATTTATCAATCTTCATCTGTTGCTACCCCCACTACTTCATCATATCCTACTACTTCTACTTCCTCTGTTCCATCAATTTCGACACCGTCAGAAATAATCGCACCTTCGCCAATAATAGCTCGTTTAATCTTAGCTCCCTTACCAATGATGGCTCCACTCATGATAACCGAATCAAGGACTTCTGCTCCTTCACGAACTTGTGCCCCTGTTGAAAGAATAGAATGTTTAACAGTTCCATCTACAAAACAGCCATCCACAACCAAGGAATCTTCCACATCAGCATGTTCACCAAGGAAGTTTGGTGGTGAAATCAAGTTTCTTGAGTAAATCTTCCATTGACGGTTACGGCTATCCAAGGCATTTTCTGGGGAAATGTACTCCATGTTCGCTTCCCAAAGTGACTCAATGGTACCAACATCTTTCCAGTAACCACTAAATTCGTAAGCATAAACACTTTCACCTGACTCAAGGTAATTTGGAATGACATTTTTACCAAAGTCTGACATGTCAACTTTGCTCTTTTCAGCAGCGACTAACATATTACGGAGACGTTGCCAATCAAAGATATAAATCCCCATAGAAGCTTTTGTAGATTTAGGTTGAGCTGGTTTTTCTTCAAATTCTACAATACGATTATTGGCATCTGTGTTCATGATACCAAAACGGCTTGCTTCTTTAAGAGGGACATCTAAAACTGCTACTGTCAAACTAGCATTATTATCCTTGTGAGACTGGAGCATATCATCATAGTCCATTTTGTAGATGTGGTCCCCAGACAAAATCAAGACATACTCAGGATTGACACTGTCGATATAGTCGATATTTTGGTAAATAGCGTGACTAGTCCCTTCGAACCAACGATTTCCTTCACTTGCAGAATAAGGTTGAAGAATAGAGACACCAGAATTGATACCATCTAGTCCCCAGCTTGAACCGTTTCCGATATGATTGTTGAGAGCAAGGGGTTGATACTGTGTAATGACCCCCACATTATGAATCCCTGAGTTGGCACAGTTTGATAGGGCAAAGTCAATGATACGGTAGCGCCCACCAAATTGCACAGCTGGTTTTGCGATGCTTTGAGTGAGTTTACCGAGACGAGTTCCTTGCCCACCAGCAAGAATCAAAGCTAACATTTCATTCTTCATTTTCTACTCCTTTTTGGTTTTTACTTGTGACAGTTTTAGTAGGTTTCAAGCGACGCTTGATTTTCCAGACACTAGCTCCCATAGCCGGTAGGGTAAAGGTCAAGGTCTGCTCATAATCTTTCCATAGTCCTTCTTGCGTTTGAACAGTTTGATTATGTTCTTTCCAAACGCCTCCCCACTCTTCCAACTCAGTATTCCATACTTCTTCGTAAATTCCTGCAACGGGTATTCCGATTGTAAAATCTTTCCGTTCAACAGGTGCCATGTTAAAGATACAGACTAACATTTCTCCCTTTTTACCCTTACGAATAAAGGAAAGAACACTCTGGTCTCGATTATCCGCATCAATGATTTCAATACCATCATAGCTGGTATCGATTTCCCACAGACAACGATGATCTTTGTAAAACTGGTTTAGCTGAGAAGTGAAATACTTCATTTTAGCATTCATAGGATCTTCTAGGTTAGACCATTCCAATTGTTCCTCAGATTTCCATTCTAGGAATTGACCGTATTCGCTCCCCATGAAGAGCAATTTCTTACCAGGGTGACAAATTTGGTAAGTGTAGAGATTGCGCAAGCCTGCGAATTGATTGTAACGATCTCCCCACATCTTATGCATCATGCTCTTCTTGCCATGAACGACTTCGTCATGTGAAAATGGTAGGAGATAGTTTTCATTGAAAACATACATAAAGCTGAAAGTAACTAAGTTAAAGTCATACTTACGGTAAATAGGGTCTTCTTCGTAGAAACGGAGGATGTCATTCATCCAGCCCATGTTCCATTTGTAGTCAAATCCTAGACCACCAAGCTCTCTCATTCCCGTAATCTTGGTTGCAGACGAACTTTCTTCTGCAATCATCATCACATCTGGATATTCTAACTTAATAATGTCATTCAAGCGTTGAAGGAAATAATAACCTTCATAGTTGAGATTGCCCCCATCTTTATTAGGTGTCCATGGAGCATCGTCATAGTCCAAATAGAGTATGTTGCTAACAGCATCCACACGAATACCATCCAAATGATAGACATCGATCCAATGCTTAATACAAGAAATTAAGAAGGACTGGACTTCATTTTTTCCAAGGTCAAAATTAAGGGCACCCCAACCATAGTTATGAGCCTTATTATGGTCTTGGTATTCAAAAGTCGGTGTCCCATCATAATAGGCTAAGGCATCATCATTAATGGTAAAGTGACCAGGTACCCAGTCTACGATAACCCCAATATTATGGATATGACACTCCTCAACAAAATCTTGAAACTCCTCTGGTCGACCATAAGCATGCTCTAAAGCGAAGTAACCCATAAGTTGATAACCCCAACTCAAGCCCAGAGGATGGGACATTAAAGGCATAAACTCAATATGAGTATAGTTCATTTCAACGAGATAAGGAATGAGTTCATCCTTGAGCTGGGCAAAACTATAAGGACTACCATCAGGATTTCTTTTCCATGAGCCAGCGTGAACTTCATAGATATTGACAGGACGTTCAGCAAAGCCCCAACGTTTTCTTCGTGCCAGCCAAAGTCCATCCCTCCATTTCTTTTCTGGAAGCTCTGTTACGATTGCCCCTGTTCCTGGACGAGCCTCATATCTGACAGCAAAAGGGTCAATCTTCATCAGTTGATGACCATTTTGACGTGTGACATGATATTTGTAAATATGCCCTTCTTGAGCCATGTTGGTAAAGACTTCCCAGACCCCAAAGTCATTTCTTACCATTGGAATCTGACCTTCAATCCAGTTGGTAAAATCCCCCACCAAGTGGACAGCCTGAGCATTGGGAGCCCATACACGAAATGTATAACCATACTCTCCATTTAGCTCTTCCCTATGTGCTCCTAGATAATGCTGAAGGTGAAAATTTTCTCCTGTCATAAAGGTGCGCAAAGCTTCTCTTTTATCCATAATACCTCCTCTTTTATGTAAGCGTTTTCTATAGTTTTATTATACTACCTTTTTAGAGAAGATTCAAGTGAATTACTATATTTGGTAAAAATTCTTTTGAAAATCTTCAACAAATTCACTGATGTGTCCACTTGTAAATCAATATTTTTTCAAAAAAATTGCGAAAACGCCTTTCTTTCTCTACTATAATACCAAAAAGTTCGTATTTTTGCTACCAATATTATTTTTTTATAGCAAAAAATAAAACCAGGAAAACAATTTCCTGACTTTATATTTCATTTCACATCAAAAACAATGGATTTGACATTTGTCATCGCTTCAATGCTATATTTAATTCCTTGCACTCCAGCTCCAGAACCTTTGACACCAAGGAATGGGAAATTATCTGGACCACGTTGGGTTTTATTATTAATATGAACTGTACCCACTTCAAGTTTTTCAGCAATTTCAAAGGCTTTTTTGAAATCATTTGTAAAGACTGATGATTGAAGGCCGAATTCAGATTCGTTGGCAAAGGCAATAGCTTCCTCTACACTAGCCACACGGATAATTGGTAAAACAGGGCCAAATGGCTCTTCCCATGCTACTTTCATATCTTTTGTAACTTGGTCAAAAAGCACTGGCCAGAGAAGATTGCCCTCACGTTTGATTGGTGTAAGAGCCTGAGCTCCTTTTTCTTGTGCATCCTCAATCAAGCTCCAGATGAAGTCGGCTGAAGTATTATCAATAACAGGTGTAATATCAGCATTGTCAAATGGGTCACCAACTGTTAATTTAGCAACCTCTGCTTGAAGCAAAGCAGCTAATGTATCTGCTACACTTTCGAGAACAAGAACACGTTTAATGGCCGTGCAACGTTGACCTGAATAGCTAAAGGCACCAGCAACAATTTGCTTGGCAGCATGTTCCAAATCTGCATCTTCTAGTACAAGAGCAGCATCTTTCCCACCAAGCTCCAGCATGATAGGACGCATACCAGCTAAACGACCAATACGTTCTCCGATAGGAGTCGAGCCTGTAAAGTTGATGAAATTGACTTCTTTGTGTTCAATGATATAATCCCCAATTTCTGAACCACGTCCCGTAATAGTATTGAAAACACCTGCTGGAATCCCTGCTTCTTCAAAGGCTTTAGCCAACAAAAGACCAGAAATAGAACCTTGTGTTGGTGGCTTAAACATAACCACATTCCCTGCAATCAAGGCCGGAGCAATCTTAGATCCAGAAAGGTTGACTGGATAGTTAAAGGGGGCAATAGCTAGCACGACTCCAACCGGCTCACGACGAACAACAGCCAGTTTGTTTTTACTTGTTGCCTCAAAACCACCACCTTCCATTGCTTGTCCAGTGATACGGAGACCTTCCTCAGCAGCATAACGAATCAAGTCTGCTGTACGCACTACTTCTCCAATGGCTGCTTTAATCCCTTTTGCTACTTCTTTGGCAAGGATAGTACCAATTTCTTCCTTATCGCGTTCTAAAATAACTGCTGTTTTATGCAAATAAGCCGCACGTTCAACTGCTGATAAAGCTCGCCATGCTGGCAGGGCTGCACGCGCAGCTTTCATAGCCTCATCAACTTCAGCCTGAGTCATAGCTGGAACTGTACCCAATTCTTCTTGATTGATTGGTGAATAAATCGTAATTTCTTTTTCAGATGATTTCCATTTTCCATTTACTAAATTCTGATATCTTGTCAAATTCTCGTCCTCCTGAAAATGATTAAGATATATTTTACCAAATTTTCAGAAAATTACAACCCTTTTTGCGAAATTTTTGAGATTATTTTCACAAGCTTGATTGTTCAAAGTATACTCAATAAAAATAAAAAATCAGACTAGGAATCTAGTTACTGCAATCTCAAAGCACAACTGTGAAGTGATGCATAAAACGGATACAGTCAGCTCAAAATACCGTTTTGAGCTTGCAGATAAGGAGTCTAGTAAAAGTCTTTAAAACAAAAAGACGTCCTATCAAGTGTTCAAAAACTTTGATAGGATGCCTTGTTTCGTGAAAATATTTATCAAATTTTCTATACAAGTGAGTTATCAGCTAAGCTCTTTCTATTCGTTCACTTCCAATGATGTGTTAGAATAGCGAGATAGATGGTCTTTATAAAACACTCAAGACAGCTAGACTAATATCATCTAAAACATTATCTTCTTTTGAACGACTATTGGTTACCAACATAGCTAAATTTCCTGCATTTTCAAATGGATAGGGTTCTGATTTAGCATTCACAACCACCAAGAGGTGTTCTTTGCCGTGAACTTCATAGATAAGGCAGCCGCTATGTTCAATCGCAGAATGCACAAAGACATGATGGTAAATTTCATCATAGCTAGAGTAAGAAAAGGCACCAGTTTTTGTCTTCAATCGGATGACTTGACGGATAAACTCAATACTATCTTGACGCTCATTGATCAAATCCCAGTTGACTTGATTCACACTGTCAGGAGCATTATAGCTATTCATCGCACGCTCTCTATCATCATGTGTCAACTCACCATGCTCACCAGTCGCAACCAGTTTGGTACGACCAAATTCTTGACCGATTTCCATAAAGGCCATCCCTTGCATGAGTAGGTTCATAGCTGTGGCTGTCTCAACCTTGCGCATGATTTGTTCTGAACTTTGGTCTGGATGAAGGGTTGCCAATAAATCGTGAAGATTGTAATTGTCATGGGCTTCCACATAGTTAAGCACCTGATTTGGATGTGTATAGGTTCCTAATTCACGACTTCCTAGGATTGCTTTAGCTAGAATTGGCTCTGTCGCAGCACCACTGACAAAACCTGACTTGATAGCACCGTAAACTTCTCCACCTTTGACAGCATCACGCTGATTGTCATTAAAGAAACCAATATTTGGCATTTCGTAGGCGTTGTCTTTCTTAGCCTTATCATAAGGGGCAAGGCCTGTTCCCATATCCCATCCTTCTCCATAGAGGATAATGTTAGGGTCGATTTCATCCAAGCTCTGACGAATCATCTGCATGGTCTTGACATCATGAATCCCCATCAAGTCAAAACGGAAGCCGTCAATATTGTATTCCTGCACCCAGTATAGAAGAGAATCAATCATATACTTGCGGAACATTTCGTGTTCACTGGCTGTTTCATTTCCAACACCCGTTCCATTCTGGAAGGTACCGTCTGGATTCATACGATAATAGTAATCAGGGACAGTTGTTTGGAAAGGTGCATCAACAACTGAAAAGGTATGGTTATAGACCACATCCATAATGACACCAATACCCGCATCGTGGTAAGCTTGAACCATGGTCTTCAAATCGCGAATGACCTGAGCTGGATCATCTGGATTAGTTGAAAAACTAGTTTCTGGCGCGTTATAGTTTTGTGGATCATAACCCCAGTTGTAGGTTACATTTCCATCCTCATCGTATTCTTTATGACGGTCTGCAATTGGTTGCAACTGAACATAATTGTAGCCCAACTTCTTGATGTGATCAAAAGCAGTTGACTGACCGTACTGGTTAACTGTTCCAGTCTGAGCAGCACCCAAGAATGTTCCTCGAAGATGTTCATCTACACCTGAGGTCGGTGATTGGGTCAAATCACGAATATGCATTTCACAAATAACTGCCTTACATGGATTTTCCAAACGCCAAGCAGCATCAGAACCATGCTTGACCTCGAAGTTTTCGACTTGTTTTTCTGCATGGCTCAGAATAGCAGAACGTTTGCCATCAGGGCTGGTCGCGATTGTATAAGGATCACGTGTCAGTGTTTGGTGATGAGGGAATTGGACTTGATACTGATAAGCCTTACCAGTCAAATCTTCCTCAACATCCAAACTCCAGACACCAATAGTATTGTCCTTATGGTTATAAGAGTAGCTATTGCCTCTCTCCATCTCAAAGGTCTTCCAAACAGGAGCATCGTTAGTAGCTGATTCATAAACAACAACCTGCACTGCTGTCGCTGTTGGTGACCAGAGGGAAAAATGAGCCTGATTGTCCTCTACACGGCAACCCAATTCCCCTTGGTAACCCCAATGATGGTCAAAACTAGCACTGTTAATGGCCTTATCAAAGGCAAAAGGATTTTGATTTTTATAGAAAGGACTGGCAATAGCAGGATTTTCAGAGTAATAAATCCTATCATCGCCTTCCAAAATCCAGACCTCCGTTAAGAGAGGATAGTGATTAAAACGGATGGCATATTCTTTACTGGTTTGGCCGGTATGAACCACAAAATTCAAGCTTTCTAAGGGATGAACGCTTGGGTGTTCAAAACTAAATAAGGCACCAAAATAATCTTCTTGGTAAGTTAGTAAATCAATTCGTTGATCCTTACTCTTTACAAAAGAGCAAGTGTCATATTCACCATTCTTGCGATGGTAATGAATGCGCATAGGGTAGGTATACATTTTTATTTTTCCTTTTTATTTTATTTCTGTTTCACTAATAAATTCTTGACCAATCTCGTCTCAATTAACAGACATAGTCAAATTATCCAAACTCTGTTTTTAAACGATCATTACAAACTTTCTAACCAAGCTTCATCTCGAACCTCAATACCAAGTTCTTGTGCTTTTTGCAGTTTACTTCCAGCGTCTGCTCCTGCAACAACAAGGTCTGTCTTTTTAGAAACACTGCCTGTTACCTTGGCACCCAGACTTTCGAGTTTGCTTTTAGCTTCTGAGCGCTTGAGCCGTTCCAATTTTCCTGTCAATACCACGGTCAAACCTGACAAGGTCGCATCCGCTACTACTGTCTGACCTTTATAATCCAGATTGACCCCAGCTTCTTTCAATTCTCTGAGGAGAATTTCAGAGCCTTCTGTCGCAAAGTATGTCTGAAGACTCTTGGCAATCACACCACCCAAACTTTCAATACTAGCCACTTCCTCTGGATCTGCCTGAGCTAGATTTTCAATTGAATGGAAATGTTGGAGTAAAAGCTGACTGGCCTTGCTTCCGACATGGCGAATTCCCAAACCAAATAAGAGCTTCTCGGCAGAATTGTCCTTGGAAGTCTGGATAGCCTGGTAAAGTTTAGCAGCAGACTTTTCCTTGACACCCTCTAAAAGGAGGAAATCTTCTTCTTTCAAACGGTAAATATCCGCCACATCCTTAACCAGATTAGCAGAAAAGAGTTTCTCAACTACTGATGGACCGAGTCCTGTAATATTCATGGCATCTCGAGAAGCAAAGTGAATCAAACCTTCCATAATTTGGGCAGGGCAACGCGGATTGATACAACGCAGGGCCACTTCATCTTCAAAGTGCAACAAGTCAGAATCACAACTTGGGCAGTTTGTAGGGATATCTAGTTTTTCTTCAGAAACCCGTTTGGACTCTACCACACGTAAAACGGCAGGGATGATATCTCCAGCCTTATAGACGATAACCGTATCGTCTTTGCGGATATCTTTTTCAGCAATATAATCCACATTATGCAGGGTCGCACGACTAACAGTTGTTCCAGCAAGCTGAACAGGGGTCAGATTAGCAGTTGGAGTCACAACACCCGTACGGCCAACTGTCCAATCAACTGATAAGAGTTGGGCTTCTTTTTCCTCAGCAGGAAACTTGTAGGCTACAGCCCACTTTGGAGCCTTAACGGTAAAGCCAAGTTCTTCTTGACCTGCTAGGTCGTTGACCTTGATTACCACTCCATCGATATCATAAGGCAGATTCTCCCGTTCCTCTCCTACTTCTTGAATAAAATCCCAGACTTCTTCTATGTTTTCAGCCAAGATTCGCTTAGGATTAACCACAAAACCGAGTTGTGCTAGGTGCTTCAAAACCTTTTCTTGGCTGTCACGAGTTGAAGGGCTGGCTTCTTGATAGAGAAACGTTGCAAGATTGCGCTTGGCTACTACTGCTGTATCCAACTGCCGAAGGGTTCCTGCTGCCGCATTACGAGGATTGGCAAATTCAGGCTCTCCATTTTCTTGGCGAGCTTGGTTAACCTGGTCAAAAGAAGCGCGTGGCATATAACATTCCCCACGAACCGTGATATCTAGTTCTTCTGGCAAGGTCAAAGGAATGTCCTTAACACGCTTGAGGTTTTCCGTGATATTCTCCCCAACAGAACCATCTCCACGTGTTGCACCTGCAACTAGAATCCCCTTTTCATAAGTAAGCGAGATAGATAAGCCATCGATTTTCAGCTCACAAATATAGGTCGGATGAGCCACTTCCTTACGAACACGCGCATCAAAAGCTTCAAGCTCCTCACGTGAAAAAGCATCCTGCAAACTATAAAGAGGATACTGATGACTGTATTTTTCAAAACCATCTAAAACCTTGCCACCAACACGATGGGTCGGACTATCTGCTAACACTTGATCTGGATAGGCAGTTTCTAACTCGACCAACTCACGGTAAAGACGGTCATACTCACTGTCTGAAACCGAGGGATTATCGCTGGTATAGTACTCAGTCGCATAGCGATTGAGCAAGGCGACTAACTCATTCATTCTTTTATTCATAAAACCATTTTACCATAAAACAAGCCCTCCTCACAAACGAGAAGGGCGGAAAAAACACTTAGATTGGAATTATTTTTAAAACTTAAACAGACTTATAGCTCTTTTTTGAAATGAGTTCGTACATAGCCTAGAGCTAAGAAGGATAAGATGACAACTCCTAGTCCAATAATCAAGAAAGAATAAAGATGAACACTTGGAAGCCAGGTCATTAAACCTGTTGCTATAGGCATAAAAAGTATAGCTAAGGTATAAATCGAACTGAGAACTCTACCAAGATATTCACCTCCAACCTTGGTTTGTACCTGAGTAAAAAAGTGAATATTGAAAATCGTCATAAACAATTCACAAATGAAATTCCCTGAAAAAGTCAGATAGGATGGGAGAGTGAATCCCATTATCATCACCCCAAGTCCAGTCAGAGCCAATAAAAACAGAAGCATTTCCATACTGGCTTTAATCTTACTAGCTAGCAGGGCCCCAACAATAGACCCAATAGCACCCATAGTTAAAATAGTAGCATAGGCACCTTGTACTCCATAGAGCTGATTTGAAAAGGGAAGGAGGTAATTAAAAGCTGCAAAGAAAAAATTGACACTTGAAGCCATGACTAACAAAAAGAGGATTTCTTTTTGCTTCACAATATAGTGAACTCCCTCCTTGATATCAGAAAAAATAACTTTGAATGTAAGTTTCTTCTCCCCCCAAGTCTTCTCTTCTTTTTTGGGAAGCAGGCCTACCAAGCCAAAAGCGAGAAAAAAACTAAGAGCATCTAATACCAAGGTAATACGAAGACTTGCAAATTGTAAAACCATAAAAGAAAGTACAGGGGAACTCACACTGACAACCTGCATCACCAATTCCAAACGAGAATTGTAGAGGACCAGTTCATCCTTCTCTACCAATTCTGTGATAATGGCCTTATTTGCAGGTCTAGAAAAGGCAAAAGCAATAGCCTGAACAATGTTAGCAAAAATCAAAGCTCCAATCATCCAGCTGTCATTCCTTATGAAAGAAATAGCCAGACAAAGAATCCCACAAACAAGGTCTGTCATCATTAAAATCCTACGACGAGAAAAACGGTCTGAAATGACTCCGCCAAAAGGATTTACGAGAATAGATGTGACGAGTTCAGAAATCTGATACATTCCTAAAACAGTCTGTCCGATAGTCCCTATGGAAGCCAACCAGACACTATTTCCATAATCATAGAGCATATTCCCTATCTTGTTAACAGCTCCGCGACTAATCAACTGTACTGCATAGCGATTCATATAAAAACTCCTCTCAAATTTTGAAACTATTGTATCAAAACTGAAAGGAGCTTTTTATTTTTTCCCTTATTTGGGAAAATTAATCTTTGACAAATTTTTCGTAGTGTTCCTGATAGTAGGCTACTTGCTCAGGAAGACCTAGCACGTCAAAAATATTCATGGCATCTTGCATCTGCTTACAACCTACTTTACACTGTCCTTTTTGGTATAAGGCAAAGCCTTTTAGGTAATGGAAAATATTACGCTCATAAAGCTTAATACCTTTACCAATAATCTTCTCTGTATAAGTCTCAAAATAGCTTGCATTGTCAAAAGAAAGATGCTCTAAACAATGCTGGTAACAATTGAGGGCCAAAATCAACACTAATCTCTTATGGCGACCAATCTCTTGATAAAATTCTTCCCTCTCCATGACTTCTCTACCAATCCGTGTGACATAGTCCACATCGTAGAAACTATAAAGGTTCCCGAAAAGAATCAACTCATACATGGTCCATTCTTCTGTTTTGAAGAGATAATCTGCTACCTTATCCAAATCATCCTGCTTCATATCATAACTAGCATCTCTTTGGCAAATCAGACCTTGCATCAAAATCCAGTTCAGCTCAAAATAAAGGGGATTCGTCGAACTCTTAGCCTTTTCAAGTTGTTCATTTTGAAGCTTTTGAAAACCTGCAATATCATTTGAGTAGTAAAGCGGGATAATTTGCGCCATCATAGACACATGTTCATGATTATGAAAATTCCTTGCCTTGTCCATAAAATTTTCGATTGTGACATGAATGTTATCCAAAATCTCAAAAAAACGTGAGACTGCTAGGTCAGACTTCCCAAGCTCAAAGCGAGATAACTGAGAGGTTGAACAGGATTCCCCTGCCGCCTCCTTTAAAGAATAATTTCCACTTGTTCGAAATTCACGAAATACTTTTCCAAGATGTTCCATCTTTACACCTGCTCTGATAATTCTTCCCATTCAAGCATCGCTTCTTCCTGACGATGGCTAATTTTGTCCAGTTCAGCCTGCAATTCCATGAGTTTGCCGGCATCGTTTGTTTCTAACATTTGTTCAGAAATAGCTTGACTTTGACTTTCTAGCTCTTCAATTTCAGCTTCCAAACTTTCGATTTGGCGCATGAGCTTACGAACTTCTTTTTGACTTTCTTTCTGGGCTTGGTAGTCATTGACTGAACTTACTTCATTTGCTTGATTGTTAGTTGAAGCTTCTTCAGCCTGAGTCATTTCTACTTCTGCTTTCTTCTCAACATAGTAGTCATAATCTCCCAAGTAAAGAGTCGAGCCATTCTCAGACAATTCCAGTACATGAGTTGCCACACGATTGATAAAGTAACGGTCGTGGCTGACGAAAAGCAGAGTTCCATCAAAGTCAATCAAGGCATTTTCTAGCACTTCCTTGCTATCAATATCCAAGTGGTTGGTCGGTTCATCCAGAATCAAGAAATTGTTGTTTTCCATAGACAATTTAGCCAAAAGCAAACGAGCTTTCTCACCACCAGACAGCATGCCAACTGATTTTTTAACATCATCTCCAGAAAAAAGGAAAGCACCTAGGCGGTTACGGATTTCAACTTCCGGTGTCAATTTGAAATCATTCCAAAGTTCATCCAGTACAGTATTACTTGCTGTCAGCTTGCTTTGGATTTGGTCATAGTAGCCAACCTCAACATTAGCACCAAAGCGCTTTTCTCCCTTGATAAACGGAATCTGGTCCACAATAGACTTGATAAAGGTTGATTTTCCAATACCGTTTGGTCCAACAATAGCAACAGCATTCATTTTACGAAGGTCTAGGTTAATCGGTTCTGACAGAACTTCCCCATCATAGCCTATAGCCGCATTTTCAACAGTCAAAACAACATTACCTGACGTTTTTTCAGACTGGAAGGTCATGTTGGCTGCTTTCTTACCAGCTTCAGGCTTATCTAAACGCTCCATTTTTTCCAGTTGTTTACGACGGGATTGGGCACGTTTAGTCGTCGAAGCACGGACTAAATTGCGATTGACAAAGTCTTCCAGAGCAGCGATCTCCTTCTGCTGCTTTTCATAGTTTTTTGCCTCAGTAGCTAGTTTTTGCTCCTTTAACTCGACAAAACGAGAGTAGTTGCCCACATAGCGATCCAAGGAATGCTTGGTCAAATCCAGCGTAATCGTCGCAACCTTATCCAAGAAGTAACGGTCGTGGCTGACGATAATGAGGGCACCGCTATAGTTTACCAAGTAATTCTCTAGCCAGGCAATAGTTTCAATATCCAAGTGGTTGGTTGGCTCGTCCAAGACCAAGAGATTGGGCTTTTCAAGGAGCATTTTAGCAAGTGCCAAACGAGTATTTTGACCACCTGAAAGTTCAGCAATTTTCATCTGCCACGTAGACTCGTCAAACTTGAAACCATTCAAAATCGCTCGAATATCAGCTTCATAGGTAAAGCCACCTGCTTGGCGAAAATTCTCAGATAAGCGGTCATAATCTGACATCAGCTTATTCAAGTCCTCACCAGACTTTTCTCCCATCTCTAGCTCCATCTGACGAAGTTGTTTCTCAGTCCGACGCAAGTCATCAAAGACATGAAGCATTTCATCGTAGATGGTATTTTCAGACTCAAAACGGCTATCTTGGGCTAGGTAAGATAGAGAAATATCTTTTTTCTTATTGATTTCTCCGCTAGTTGGCTCCTCTTCTCCAACCAAAATCTTCAAAAGAGTAGACTTACCTGCACCATTTTTCCCAACAAGGGCAATCCGGTCTCGTTCATCAACCTGCAGGTTAATATTATCGAAAAGAACCCCTCCTGCAAAAGAACGTTCAATTTTATTAGCTTGTAAAATAATCATACAAGTAGTATAGCATGTTTCCCTAAGGCATTCAAGATAATCGTAAGTCTTAACCCAAATATCCTAGAAAAACCAGCTCTGCTTATGCTTGGTATTAAAAAATATTTGGATTAGAAACTCTATTTATTTTGCAAGATAGCTGGTAAAATATTTTCACTCGTTCACAATAGCGCCTCAAATTCAGCCACAGTCATACCCAACTGCTGACTAGCTACCTCAGATGGAAGTAGACCTTGACGGACTAGATTTGCTAACATCGCAAAACCACCTTCAACTTTCCCACGTTCCAACCCTTGTTCAACTCCCTCTGCTCGTCCTCGTTCCAGTCCTTGTTCAACCCCCTCCGCTCTAGCTGTTTCCAAGGCATAGTCCTGCGCTAACAAGGCTTGTTCTTCACGCATACGTAGTTGACTAAACATTTTCCTGTCCTCCTCGGACCAGCTTTTATAGTCCAGCAGTTGGTCTGCCTGGCTGATGGCTCGCTCAGGTTGCTGGGTAAAGGGTTTGTTCCCGAAAAACTCCAACCATGGTTTGCGAATACTATCTTTGCTGGTTTCTCTATATTTTTTAGTTCTTATTTGTGATGGTTTTTCAATAGCTCCTCAAACTCAGCGACGGTCATTCCCAATTGTTCACTTGCAAATTCGGAAGTTAAAACATGTTGGTGGACTAAGTCTAGAAAGGTAAAGATTTTCCCACGCTCCAGTCCCTGTTCAATACCACGTTCTAAACCTTGTTCAATCCCTTCTGCCCTAACTGTTTCCAAGGCATAGTCCTGTGCTAACAAGGCTTGTTCTTCGCGCATACGTAGTTGACTAAACATTTTCCTGTCCTCCTCGGACCAGCTCTTGTAGTCTAGCAGTTGGTCTGCTTGGCTAATGACTCGCTCGGGTTGTTGAGTAAAGGGTTTGTTCCCGAAAAACTCTAACCATGGTTTGCGAATACTATCTTTGCTGGTTTCTCTATATTTTTTTAATTCCAAGAATGCCATCTTGACTAGATGGTTTTCTTGACCGTTATTGGTTATGGTTAAGACCTCACCTGTCGTGTCCTCGCGCATGCTAAAGCTATGAAAAGCCAAGTCATCTGGGAAGTAGTTACTATCCACAATTGCGATAGCGTAAACAGATGCGATATGCTTGTAGCTCTGGTGAGTATCACCTTCACGCTGGCGAATTTTTTCTAGGTTCTGATTGACCTGACTACATAGATAAGCCCACAAACGATTAATGAAAAAATTCTGATGATGAACTTGAATCTCAATAATAACTTGCGTACCATTGTCCAACTCAGCCAAAACATCTATACTTGTATAGAAGTCCTGCGCCGAGTACGGTATAGAAGGCAAGACGTGAATATTGCTCCCTTCCAAAATGGTTACATTTTTGGCTGGTAAATCCAGCATATCGCGAATAAATTGACAAGTGATCTCTGGATTGCTAAAGATTTTCTTAGCAACCAAGTCATTGGTTGGGCTAATGCCCGGATGACGTAAGGTCATATTTCCTCTCCTTTCATTATAGCACATTTTTAAATCTAGGTTTGCTAGATTCTATGCTTATATCTATTTATTCGGAAAAGAAAGGGAAAAGTTCAAATTTTCTTGAAAATAACAATACATTAAGTAAAAAAAGATAGCCAAACTCTTTACATCAAGAAATTTAGCTATCTTTTTTAGTTTGTTTTAAGATTGCATAACGCTTACAGATTTCTCACTTATGTTCTTCCAGCAGTGCCTCAAACTCAGCCACAGTCATACCCAGCTGTTGGCTGGCAAATTCAGTGCTTAATACATGTTGGCGAACTAGATTTGCTAACATCGCGAAACCACCTTCAGCTCGACCACGCTCCTCAGCTTGTTCCAAGGCATAATCATGTGCTAACAAGGCTTGTTCTTCACGCATACGTAATTGACTAAACATCTTCCTGTCCTCCTCGGACCAGCTCTTGTAGTCTAGCAGTTGGTCTGCTTGGCTAATGACTCGCTCGGGTTGTTGAGTAAAGGGTTTGTTCCCGAAAAACTCTAACCATGGTTTGCGAATACTATCTTTGCTGGTTTCTTTATATTTTTTTAATTCCAAGAATGCCATCTTGACCAGATGATTTTCCTGACCATTGTTGATAATGGTTAAAACCTCACCTGTCGTGTCCTCTCGCATACTAAAGCTATGAAAAGCCAAGTCATCTGAGAAGTAGTTACTATCCACAATAGCTATTGCGTAAACAGGTGCGATATGCTTGTAACTCTGGTGAGTATCACCTTCTCGCTGGTGAATTTTTTCTAGGTTTTGATTGACCTGACTACATAGGTAAGCCCACAAACGATTGATGAAAAAATTCTGATGATGAACTTGAATTTCGATGATAACTTGCGTTCCATTGTCCAACTCCGCCAAGACGTCTATACTGGTATAGAAATCCTGTGCCGAGTACGGTGTAGTGGGCAAGACATGAATGTTACTTCCCTCCAAAATAGTTACATTTTTGGCTGGCAAGTCCAGCATATCGCGAATAAATTGACAAGTGATTTCTGGATTGCTAAAGATTTTCTTAGCAACCAAGTCATTAGTTGGGCTAATGCCCGGATGACGTACAGTCATGTTTGCTCTCCTTTCATTATAGCACATTTTTCAATCTAGGTTTACTAGATTCTCTAGCTCTATCTATTTATTCGGAAAAGAGAGTGAAAAGTTCAAACTTTCCTAAAAATAACAATATCTTAGATAAAAAAAGATAGCCAAACTTTTTACATCAAGAAATTTAGCTATCCTTTTTAGTTGTTTTTGTATCGTGTAATATTTACAGATTTCTCACTTATGGTCTTTCAATAGCGCCTCAAACTCAGCCACAGTCATACCCAACTGCTGACTAGCTACCTCAGATGGCAGCAGACCTTGACGGACTAGATTTGCTAACATCGCAAAACCACCTTCAACTTTCCCACGTTCCAACCCTTGTTCAACTCCCTCCGCTCTAGCTGTTTCCAAGGCATAGTCCTGCGCTAACAAGGCTTGTTCTTCACGCATACGTAATTGACTAAACATTTTCCTGTCCTCCTCGGACCAGCTCTTGTAGTCTAGCAGTTGGTCTGCTTGGCTAATGACTCGCTCGGGTTGTTGAGTAAAGGGTTTATTCCCGAAAAACTCCAACCATGGTTTGCGAATGCTATCTTTGCTGGTTTCTCTATATTTTTTTAATTCTAAGAATGCCATCTTGACCAGATGGTTTTCTTGACCGTTATTGGTAATGGTTAAAACCTCACCTGTCGTGTCCTCGCGCATACTAAAACTGTGAAAAGCTAAGTCATCTTGAAAATAATTACTATCCACAATAGCTATTGCGTAAACAGATGCGATATGCTTGTAGCTCTGGTGAGTATCACCTTCTCGTTGGCGAATTTTTTCGAGATTTTGATTGACCTGACTACATAGGTAAGCCCACAAACGATTGATGAAAAAATTCTGATGATGAACTTGAATTTCGATGATAACTTGCGTTCCATTATCCAACTCCGCCAAGACGTCTATACTGGTATAGAAATCCTGAGCCGAGTAGGGCAGAGAAGGCAAGACGTGAATGTTACTTCCCTCCAAAATAGTCACATTTTTTGCTGGCAAGTCCAGCATATCGCGAATAAATTGACAAGTGATTTCTGGGTTGCTAAAGATTTTCTTAGCTACCAAGTCATTGGTTGGGCTAATGCCCGGATGACGTACAGTCATGTTTACTCTCCTTTCATTATAGCACATTTTTTAATCTAATTTACTAGATTTGATGCTTCTATCTATTTATTCGGAAAAAGAGTAGAAAAAACAAAAGAAATCTCAAACTTTATAGCAAAATGAAATAAACTCTGAACAAATAGGATAGTAAAGTCGAATCAATTTCTAGCAATGTTTTATAAGTTATAATGCTCTATTCTGAATTTAAGATAACATATAATTTAAAGAGACTGGGCCAAAACTCAACTTCTGGAGAAAATGAAGTAAATCTTCCCACAATAAAACGCATAGTCTCAAGTTTTTCAATACCTGATACTATGCGTTTTTCTGATTTGAGAGACTTTTTTCTCAACCTCTTCTTAATCTTAGCTTTTATTCAACCCACTACAGTTGACAAAGAGCCTGAGTTTTTAGTCTTCTTTTTTCTTGCGAGCAAGAAGTCCAAATCCACTTAGGGCTCCAAGGAGTCCAAGTGCTGCAAGGTTAGCATTAGCTTCTGTACCTGTGTTTGGCAACTCTGCTTTATCAGATGTTTTCGTAGATGTTACACTATCTACTGTCTTTTCTGATGTAGCTGTAGCCACTGCTTCACCTTTTTGTTCTGAAACTTTAGATGGTGCTGGGCTTGCATCCTGTTCTGGACTTGGAGTTTGAGCTTTGTTTGGTTTTTCTGGCGTTGAACTTGATGGAGTCATTGGATGACTAGTTGGGCTTTCTGGTAAAATTGGAGTTCCATTCACTACTTTCTCAAATTTATGAATTGTAATACCATCTTTTGTTGCAGTTGTAATCAATCGATATCCAGGAATATTTCCTGATTCATGAGTTCCAGGTTTTTCTGGTTTTATTGGATTACCATCTTCATCAAACCATACTGTAATCTTATATTCTGGTTTATCTACTGATGGTGTTCCTTCAAAGTAGATGTGTGTAATTTTATCTCCTTTAAAGATACTTTCTAACCAAACATAACTAGCAAATTTCTCTTTCTCATGAACACCTTTTTCAGGAGCTTTCAAGACATTCCCATTTACATCAATCCATTCTGTCGTTCCTTCAAATTTAGGTAAATCAAGGATATTCGGCATAACACTAACAATCTTACTTTGTTTGTATTTATGTTTTGTTTGCGTATCTACAGATGTTTTTGGTTCGATTTGCTTACTTGGAATATAAACAAGACCGTTTGTTGGATTGATTGTAACTCCTTTTGGAGCTTTTTCAATCATCCACGTACCATTATCTTTTTTAGTAACGATTGTTTCTTTCTCAGCACTATTTCGTTTTGTAAATGTAATAGATAATGTATCCGCGTCTTTATTCGGTACTTCAACTTCCACAGTATTTCCACCTGAACGTTCCACAATTCTAGGTGTTGGTGGAATAACATTGATTCCTGTTTCAGGTTGTGGAGTCTCCGGTGTTTCTCCTGGTTTTGGTTGTGGAGTCTCCGGTGTTGCTCCTGGTTTTGGTTGTGGAGTCTCTGGTGTTTCTCCTGGTTTTGGTTGCGGAGTCTCTGGTGTTTCTCCTGGTTTCGGTTGTGGAGTCTCTGGTGTTGCTCCTGGTTTTGGTTGTGTACCACGTTTTACAACACGTGTAACTGGGTTTGTAGTTTCACTTGTTGGAGCATTTGCAGTCACTTCACCTGTTTGAACATTTAATTCATAAGTAGTCGTTGTGACCTTTTCACCATTGACTCCTGCTGTTACTTCTCTTTCTTCCCCTTCTGGAATTGAATCGTCACGTTCGTAACGAGTTTCAAATGGAATTGGTGTTCTTTCTACTTGCGGTTGTGTACCACGTTTTACAACACGTGTAACTGGGTTTGTAGTTTCACTTGTTGGAGCATTTGCTGTCACTTCACCTGTTGTTGGGTTTAGTTCATAAGTAGTCGTTGTGACCTTTTCACCATTGACTCCTGCTGTTACTTCTCTTTCTTCCCCTTCTGGAATTGAATCGTCACGTTCGTAACGAGTTTCAAATGGAATTGGTGTTCTTTCTACTTGCGGTTGTGTACCACGTTTTACAACACGTGTAACTGGGTTTGTAGTTTCACTTGTTGGAGCATTTGCTGTCACTTCACCTGTTGTTGGGTTTAGTTCATAAGTAGTCGTTGTGACCTTTTCACCATTGACACCTGCTGTTGTTTCGCGTTCTTCTCCTTTTGGAATAGAGTCATCACGTTCGTAAGTTGTTTCAAACGGAATTGGTGTTCTTTCTACTTGCGGTTGTGTACCACGTTTTACAACACGCGTAACTGGGTTTGTAGTTTCACTTGTTGGAGCATTTGCTGTCACTTCACCTGTTG
>OBUY01000021.1_pt1 | contig 100783 bp, 109 predicted proteins | sample 1475781 | NCBI WGS metagenome assembly OBUY01 (sample SAMEA2579912, study PRJEB22360) | human gut metagenome | biome: human gut; feature: human-associated habitat; material: faeces | place: Denmark | collected 2008/2010 | reverse complement strand
ATTGATTTCTGAATCGCTCAGCTGTGTGACTCGCCTTGCGACATGTAATAATATACCAAGATTTCAAGCATTGGTCAATCATTATTTTCACTTTTTTTAAACTTTTTTTCAATACCGATTATTCTTTCTTATCCGATTAGATAAAGTTCGTTTTTTTATCAGATTACCAATTCTTTTTATTACTCATCTTCGATTTTTTTAGAAAAAAAGAATTGGTTTCAATTGTTTTTCTATTCTTTTTTATTTAATTTTTTGCGAATACAAAAAAAAGATGCCCTTAAGGCATCTTTTTTTATCTCATTGTTGGGAATAATAATACATCACGAATTGATTGTGCATCGGTTAATAACATAACTAGTCGATCAATCCCAATACCTAATCCTCCGGTTGGTGGCAAGCCATATTCTAAGGCTTCGATGAAATCTTCATCTACTCCGTGTGCTTCATCATTTCCTTGTTCCCGTTCTTTTTCTTGTTCTTCAAAACGTTCACGTTGGTCAATCGGATCATTTAATTCTGTAAATGCATTAGCAAACTCTTTTCCGATAATAAACAGTTCAAAGCGGTCAGTGAAACGACCATCTTCTGGATTTTTCTTCGCTAATGGTGAAACAGCGACTGGGTGACCATAAATAAATGTTGGTTGTTGCAACGTATCTTCTACAAATGTTTCGAAAAATTCATTAATGATATGACCGACTGTCATGGCATCTGTAATTTCAACATTATGTTCTTTAGCCAACGCACGGGCTTCTTCTATCGTCATCTCTTGCCAAAAATCTACGCCCGTTTGTTCTTTGACCGCATCTACCATGTGTAGACGTTTGAAAGGACTTCCTAAGTCAACCGCTTGACCATCGTACGTGATATCAGTAGTTCCTAAGACTTTTTCCGCAGCATTACGAATAATTCCCTCTGTTAAATCCATCACATCTTGATAATCAGTATAAGCAGTATAAGCTTCTAGCATTGTAAATTCTGGGTTATGAGTGGTATCGATTCCTTCATTACGGAAGACACGACCAATTTCATATACTTTTTCCATGCCACCGACAATTAAACGTTTTAAATGTAACTCTAGGGCAATGCGTAAGTATAAGTCCATATCTAACGCATTATGGTGTGTGATAAATGGACGAGCAGCAGCTCCTCCTGCTTCGTTATGCAAGACAGGCGTTTCTACTTCGACATAGCCATTGCCATCTAGATAACGACGGATTTCGCTAATAATTTGACTGCGTTTCATGAAACGATCAAAGCTTTCTTTGTTACTGATTAAATCCAAATAGCGTTGACGATAGCGTTGTTCCACATTCGTTAATCCATGGTATTTATCTGGCAATGGACGCAAAGCTTTAGTTAATAACGTAATTGTTTGAGCTTTAACAGTAACTTCCCCCGTATTGGTTTTCATTACTTGACCTGTCACACCAAAGAAGTCGCCTAAGTCAGCATGTTTAAATAGTTCATAGGCTTCGTCTCCAACTTGGTCCTTCCGAACATAAATTTGAATTTGGCCTTCACGGTCTTGCAAATGGGCGAAACCAGCTTTTCCTTTACCACGTTTTGTCATCATACGTCCAGCAACGCTGACTTCTGTATTCATTTCACTAAGTTCTTCTTTTGTATGATTATCATATTGTTCATGAAGTTCTGCTGAATTATGAGTGCGATCGAAACGTTTACCGAAAGGATCAATCCCTTCTTCACGTAAAGCTTCCATTTTTTCGCGGCGCACGAGCATTTGATCATTTAAATCCTCTAAATGCGCTTGTTGTTCTTCTGCCACTGTTGTTCCTCCATTCTTGATTTTAACCTATCCTAATAATGCCACAGTAATTCGAAAAAAAGCAAGCCGAATTTTACTTTCGGCTTGAATTTTTTATTCTTCTATAGTAGTTACAGCAACTTTGGAAATCTTCTCTACAAAGGCATCAAGTAAATCGACAACTGCTTGTTGTGTTTCAACTTGGTTAATCGCAACTTTCACTTTGGCTGCTCGCGAAATTCCTTTTAGATAGTAAGAAGCATGTTGGCGAAACTCACGGACCGCAATTTTTTCACCTTTTAAATCCACTAATCGTTGTAAATGAACTTTTGCAATGTTAATTTTTTCAGCTGGTGAAGGCTCAGGCATCAATTCGCCCGTTTCCAAGTATTCTTTCGTCCGTTGAATCATCCAAGGATTGCCCAAAGCAGCTCGACCAATCATCACACCATCCGCTCCAACATATTCTAACATGCGTTTAGCATCTTCAGGCGTTTTGACATCTCCATTTCCCATAAAAGGAATGGTTAAATGCTTTTTCACTTCCTTTAAAACGTCCCAGTTGGCTGTCCCTTCGTACATTTGGACACGTGTCCGACCATGCATAGCAATTGCCGAAGCGCCTGCTTGTTCGGCAGCCAAAGCGTTGTCTACAGCATATAGATGATCTTCATCCCAGCCTGTTCGCATTTTTACAGTGACAGGCAAAGAAACTGCCGAAGAGACTGCGTGAACCATCTCATGCACTTTATTCGGATCCAGCAACCATTTCGCACCAGCTTCAGCTTTAATTATTTTATTGACAGGGCAACCCATGTTAATATCAATAATCGCCGCTTGCGTATTTTCTTCCACAAACTTAGCAGCTTCCACTAATGTTTCTTTATCTCCACCAAAAATTTGTACACTTAAAGGATATTCCCGCTCATCAATATATAGCATTTCTAAGGTTTTTTTGTTTCTTAATTTAATTCCTTTGTCACTAATCATTTCACAAACGACTAATCCTGCGCCAAATTCTTTTACAGTCACACGAAAAGCGGCGTTACTAATACCCGCCATCGGAGCTACGACAACACGGTTGGGGATTTCAACGTCTCCAATTTTCCACATAGTCTTTCCTCCTACTTTTGTTTCGTATTGCGAATCGCTTCATCGCGAAGTTCAATTAATTCTTCTTCACTATAGTGATATTTATTGTTACAGAATTGACAAACTGCTTCTGCTCCATGATCTTCATCGATCATCGCGTTTAATTCATCGATCCCAACAGCAATCAAAGCGGTCGCAAATTTTTCTTTGGAACAGTCACATTTAAATTGTACAGGCATTTTTTCTAAAATTTCTACTTCGTCTTCTCCCAATAAGCGATACAAGACTTGTTCAGGTGTTTCTCCATTTTCTAGTAATTGTGAAATCGGTGGCACTTCCGCTAGACGCTGTTCAATAAAATCAATGGTACTTTCATCGGCACCTGGCATTACTTGAATCATAAAACCACCGGCTGCTTTCACAGATTCATCCGTGTCCACCAATACACCTAAACCGATAGCTGAAGGAACTTGTTCAGAGACCGCCATAAAATATGTAAAGTCTTCACCGATTTCACCAGAAACAATAGGTGTTTGTCCAGAAAAGGTTTCTTTTAATCCTAAATCTTTAATGACTGTGAAAATTCCTTCGTTACCGACAGCACCACGTACATCAATTTTACCTGTTGCATTCAACTTTAAGCTGACATGTGGATTTTTAATGTAGCCTTTTGTTTCTCCACGGCCATTACTATCAACAATTATAGCGCCAGCTGGGCCATTTCCTTGTACTTTTACAGTTAATTTATCGTCACCTTTTAAAGTCGCTCCTAGTAAAAGGGCTCCAATCAATGTGCGTCCTAACGCTGCGGTAGAAGAACTCCATGTATCATGTCTTCTTTGCGCTTCACTAACAGTTTCAGTGGCACTGATGGCATACGCTCGTATTGAACCTTTATAACAAAGGGCTTTTACTAAATAATCTTCCATTCTTTTTCCTCTTCTCTTGGTGCTTTTTTGTCCATTAGTCAGATAATACTAGGAATCAGGTGTTTTTTCAACCAAATAATCTTCCTTCTATAGAATATCTTAATATTATAGAAGGTGCAGTATTCGTCAACTCGACAAATACTGCACCTTCTACTAATTGGTTATTTATAACGATCTTCGTAGTTATTGCGATCATATTCAGAATTGGAATCTGAATCTTTTTTCTCTTCAGATTGGACTTCTTTTTCTGTTTGTTCGCTTTCTACTTTGACTTCTTCTGCTTCATCATGTAATTCTTTTTTCGCTTCTTCAAAGTCTTGTTTTTCTTCAACTTGTTTTTGCGCTTCTTTTTCTTCTAAAGCACGTTTTGCTTCTTCGAATGTTTGCGCTTCTTTTTCACTAGGATAGTCGCTGTCAGCACCTTCAGGCATTTTACCTGTTTCAAATAATGATTTGATTGCTTTTGCATCTAATGTTTCATATTCTAATAGTTTTTCAGCAATTAGTTTATGTTGTTCACGGTGTGCTTCGATAATTTCATGCGCTTTTGTATGAGCATCCATTAAGATACGGCGAACTTCCTGATCGATTTCAAACGCCACTTGTTCTGAGTAAGCTTTTGTTTGACCATAATCACGACCGACAAAGACTTGATGGTTTCCTTCATATTGAACAGGTCCTAATTTGTCACTCATTCCATATTCCGTTACCATGCTACGGGCAATCCCTGTTGCTTGTTCAAAGTCATTTGAAGCCCCTGTTGATTGAACGCCAAAGATAATTTCTTCTGCTGTACGTCCACCAAGTAAGCCAACGATTTGTTCAAACATATCTTCTTTAGTCATTAAGAATTGATCTTCTTTTGGTAAAGCAATCATATAACCGCCTGCGCGACCACGAGGGATAATTGTTACTTTATGGACAACACGGGCACGGCTTAAGACTAAACCAACGATTGTGTGTCCTGCTTCATGGTAAGCCACCATTTCGCGTTCTTTTTTATTAATCACGCGATCTTTTTTAGCTGGACCAGCAATTACGCGGTCTTCGGCTTCATCCACATCAGAAGCATCAATTTTTTTCTTGTTACGACGAGCGGCAACTAAGGCTGCTTCGTTTAAGACATTTTCTAAATCAGCACCAGCAAAACCTGGTGTTTGTTGTGCAACAACTTTCAAATCAACGTCATCAGCTAACGGTTTGTTTTTCGCATGAACACGTAAAATCGCTTCACGACCTTTGACATCTGGACGTCCTACCAAGATTTGGCGGTCAAAACGACCTGGACGTAACAACGCTGGGTCTAACACGTCTGAACGGTTCGTTGCAGCAATTACAATAACTCCTTCATTGCCATCAAAACCATCCATCTCAACTAATAATTGGTTAAGGGTTTGTTCACGTTCGTCGTGTCCGCCACCCATACCAGCACCACGTTGACGACCAACTGCATCGATTTCATCGATAAAGATAATCGCAGGCGCGTTTTTCTTCGCTGTTTCAAATAAATCCCGGACACGGCTAGCACCGACCCCGACAAACATTTCAACGAAATCTGAACCTGAGATTGAGTAAAATGGCACACCTGCTTCACCTGCTACGGCTTTAGCAAGTAACGTTTTACCAGTCCCTGGAGGTCCCTCTAATAGTACGCCCGCAGGAATCCGTGCGCCTAATTCAGCGAAACGACGTGGATCTTTTAAGAATTCCACTACTTCAACTAATTCTTGTTTTTCTTCTTCCGCACCAGCTACATCTGAGAAGCGGACACGGTTAGCTTTTTTATCGGCTTCTTTGGCTTTGGATTTACCGAAGTTCATCACACGGCCACCGCCGCCACCGCCACCGCCTTGTTGGCTCATCATCATGTAGAAGAAGAAGAAAATAATCACTAATGGTAAGAAACTAAACAACAGTGACAACCAAGCACCACTTGTTGATTGTTCTTTGACAACTAGCTTCACCTTGTTATTTTGTGCCGCATCTTGAATGCCAGCTAAGGTTGTATCACTAGGTAAAACGGTTGTTGTGAAGCCTTTTGACGATGCTTGCGTTGAGCCCCACAATGACAGACCACCTGTGTCTTTCACTTCTTGTTTTTCTTTATACTGACCTTCAATCCGGTAAACCCCATTGGTTGGTTGAATGGTCATGTCTTTGACTTTTCCGTCTTCCAATTGTTGTTGGAAGGTTGAGTAATCGATGTCTGGCGATTGTTGGTTGTTATTTCCAAAAATGAAATAGACAACCATGACCATGGCAAGTACTACTAAGACGTAGTATAAACCATTTTTCATGCCATTATTCTTTTTGTTCATGCCTGTCCTCCTTATGCTCATCATTACAATTCATGTTATTCTTTTATCAATCCTGACCTTTACATTGTAACACAATTAATTCCTTGATAGATATTAATTTGATTCGTAAACTTCAGGTTTTAAAACGCCAATATAAGGCAAGTTGCGGTACGTTTCTGCATAGTCTAATCCGTAACCGACCACAAACTCATTGGGCACATCAAACCCTACGTAGTCAGCTTTAATGTCTACCACACGGCCTTCTGGTTTATCTAATAAGGTAACAATTTTCACAGATGCAGCTTTACGGTATCTAAACAAATCTACTAAATACGCTAATGTACGACCACTATCGATGATATCTTCTACGATTAAAATATGTCTACCTTCGACATTTGTGTCCAAGTCTTTGACAATTTTTACTTCGCCTGAAGAAACTGTCGCGTTGCCGTAGCTAGATACATCCATAAAGTCCAATTCTAAATAAGTATTGATTTCACGAGTCAAATCAGCCATAAATGGTACTGCACCTTTTAAAATACCGACCACTAAAGGATTTTTCCCTTGATATTCTTCTGTCAGTTGCTTGCCAAGCTCTGCAGACTTCGCAAGAATTTCTTCTTTGGAGATTAGGACTTTCTCAATATCTTTTTCTATCATAGTGCGCTCCTTTCAGCATTACTCCTTTGTCTTAAAAAGGAGTCTGTAGTGTATTTTATCAGTTTCTAAAGGAATACTCAAATAGGAATTTGCAAATTTTGGTACCCAAATGATTTCCTCTTGCTCATCCGTAATGACCCAAGCACTCTCTCTCGCTTCATTTGGCACTTTTTGATCAATAAAAACTCTGCTTAATTTTTTCGTAAACCCTGGTTTTAATGTAATCCGATCACCACTTTGGCGATGACGAACGGTCAAAGGTGTGGCTGTGGTCAACGGGATTGCCAACAACTGGCCCGCCCATTGATTAATCTCTTCAGGAAGAGGAAACGGTTTGTCTGTCGCAATTAATCCTAGCCACTCGGTTTCCGATAAATAAATCCCCGCACCAGGTACTAATAAATGTGTAACTTCTTCTCGCAGTGCAGCCTGTTTTTGTTCTAAGCATAGCCAATCATAACTTTTAGCTAGTTGCCATTGCTGTTCTAACATAACCGAGCCTTGCGGTTGCCGTTCATCATTCAAAACTTTTAAAATTTGTGTCATCTGGCGTTGGTTTAACGAAACCCCTAATGGCACTAATGTTTTTTGGAAAAACGCGGTTAAAAAGAAGTGCTGGTACGCAGGCGTTTCTTTTAATAATCTCTTCAAAGGAATGCGCCATCCTTGTTTGGTCGGTTCTACGGCTTCAGATAATTGAGGCTCAATTTGTTCTTGAATAAATTCTTGGGCAAAACGTTGTTCATTACTAAAAGAAGCAATCTGATCTAAGAATTGCGGATTTTCCTGCTTTAATAGCGGCAAAACCTGATTACGGAGCCGATTTCTCAAATATTCATTGGTTTGGTTCGTTTCGTCCTCAAAATAAACGAATGCTTGGCGCTGTGCAAATTGATACAATTCTTCTTTTGGATAAATAAGTAACGGACGAATCAATTCCCCTGTCGCAAAAGGACGTCTCTCTTTAATGCCTGCGGAATGGGAAAAATTAGTTCCTCGAATCAGCTTCATTAAAATCGTTTCCGCTTGATCGTCTAGATGATGTGCCGTCATTAAGACCGCCGCACCTTCAATTTCCATGACTTCTTTAAAAAATTCATAACGAAATGTGCGCGCTTTTGCTTCTAAATTTCGTTGCTTTTCAGGGTCTTCCCAACGTGTTTCATAATACGTTAGCTCTCGCTGCTGACAATAGGTAGCGAGATATTGCGCTTCCTGTGCCGACGCTTCTCGCAATTGATGATTGACGTGTGCAACAACCAATTGTAATTGTTCTTTTTCTGCCACCTGTTCCATTAACGTCAAAAGGGCCATGGAGTCTACACCACCAGAAACGGCGACCACGATTGTTTGATGCGGTTGCCAAAATCCTTGTTCTTTTCCTCGTTTATAAAACTGCCAAAACATTGTTCGCCCTTCTTTCTTCCTTAGAATAAAAGAGGAACCGAGAAATAACCCATTCGTTATCCCCAGTCCCCCTATTTGTTTGTGCTTAGCCGCGACGTCCGCCACGTCCACCACGTTTGCCTTCAGTATTACGTTTTAATGAAGATAAACGGTCATCACTATCTTTCAAGAAAGAGCTCATCAATGAGTCAAAATCTTGTTTATTGTTATTGTTATTTGCTTGTGGTTTATTGAAAGGCTTTTTGCCCCCTGCGCGTGGATTACGGTCACGATTCTCATAATTGTTTTCACGACGTTGAAATTCACGTTTTGGTTGTTGCCCTTCTGCTGGCTCTTGTGCTTTACGGATCGATAAGCCAATTTTGCCGTCGTCACCAACTGAGGTTACTTTCACTGTTACTTCGTCACCTACTGTTAATACATCATGAATATCTTTAACGAATCCATTAGACACTTCACTGATGTGTACTAACCCAGTTTTTCCTTCTCCTAAATCAATAAATGCACCAAAGTTAGTAATCCCTGACACTTTTCCTGGCAATTTAGCTCCTACTTCGATTGACATAAAAAAATTGTTCCTCCTATTTTTTCCCTAATTATAATTGCAGTTTATTCAGCTGAAGACTTAGTTGTTTCAGTTGAAGACTGTGATTGACTATTTTTTTCTGAACTGCTCTTGCTTTCTTCCGCTCCAGAAGTCTGTGTTTTTTTCATTTGTTCTGGTGTGGGATAAATCTGTTCGCCTTCTTTTGAGAGAAGGAAACGGCTACGTGCTAATTTTGCCACATAATCATCATCTTTTAACAAAGCAACGTCTTTTTTTAGATCCTTGACCTTCTTATCAACTGCTACGGATTCAGCAATTGCATCTGCTCGTTCTTGTTTGAAAGCACCTAAGCGATGATAATCTTTCATCAATTGGATGCCAGAAAAGGCAAAAATAATGAAGGCCACGAGAAAAATCGCTGCCAAGCGTCTGCGTCTAAAAATCAATTGTTTCTGTTGTTTTTGGAATTCGACATACTGTTCTTTCGTGTAGTCATTTTCCAATGCCGCAACTTTCTTCGAGTTTTTTTCATTCTTTCCCATCGTCTCGCTCCACTCGCTTTGGATTGTCCGTTTTATTATACCAACATCTAAGAACCTTGTCTAATGTTAATTTCAGAGAAGTTAAAGAAAATCAAGCTTTTTTCTAAAATATTCTTTGCTTTTGAAATAACAGCGGTTGATTTATTAACTTTTTTCAAAAGCGGCGCGTCTGTTTCATTAAAACGCTGAAAGGATGAAGCGCTTGGAATATTCATCTTTTCAATGAACTTGCCAAGCGCTCCATCCTCACCTGCTTATTCTTCAGAGACACGTGTTTCTGATTTTATTTCATACATTTTTGTGGCATCTTCTTTTTTCGTAGAGTCATTCAGTTGCAGGACTTCTACTTCTAAAATTCTGTTCCCAAATTGAATTTTGACAAGGTCACCAATCTTCACAGTACTAGAAGATTTGGCTAAGACTCCGTTGATTTGAATCCGGCCTTTATCAGCGACTTCTTTGGCAACTGTTCTTCTTTTAATAATGCGAGAAACTTTTAAAAATTTATCTAACCGCATCACATTCACCTCTTTTATTTTTTTTGTCTCATCCGTAAAATTTTTGCGCCGTACGGTAAACTTAACCATTCACGTATCGTAAATAATTCTAACTTAATGATGGTGCTAATAAAAACTGTACCACCCACTGCAACACCTAAAACTGTAACGAAAAACGCTTGACTTCGGTGATGCACACCTTGGAACAAGATGGAGATAATTCCTTGATAGACCAGTAATGACAGCATCATGATTGCTAAACTAAGCAACAGTTTTTTCAAAAAGTTTCGTTCTCGAACAAAACAATTAATCGCTGCATCCGATTGTCGGACTAAAACGAATAACGTCGCTAGTAACCCAAGAATAGTAGACCAACTAGCACCTAATGTTCCCCAACGAATGGTGAAAAAGCCCGTTGTCAGTAATTTCACTAATAAGCCCACACCAGCTGCCACTAAAGGACCTTTAAAACGATTGCGACTTTGTTCAATACTTTGGTAGGCCTGAATAATGGCCATAAAAGCGATGGATAAAACATACACCCCTAAAACATCGTTGCCTTTATAATCTTTAAAAAGCGTAAAGTTCATGTACGGCAATAACATCATTAGACCAATCGAAGCCGCCGATGCCAAGGTTGTGGTAAGGCGCAAAAAGATTTTTGCAACTTGTAAAAATTGTTGACGGTCTTTTTTCATAAAATATTTTGTCAAACCTGGTAAAAAGGTCGAGCTTAAAGCTAAAGCAATTACCAATCCTAATTGAACTAGTGGTTGTCCTCTATCATAGACCCCTTTGTCCACTTTCGCAGCTAAATCAGAGAGCCCGAAAAGCATGAGGGCATTTTTTACTTTAAAGGAATCAATTAATTGAAATAGAATCAGAAAAGCACTATATAAAGAGACCAAACCACCCTCAATCATTAAACGTTTAAATAGTCCTGTGGTTTGAGGCATAATCTTCCATTGATGCAAGTATTCCGTACTTCCACTAAGAATTTTTCGATTGTAGTACCATAAGACAAGTACCGCTAAGATACCGCCAGCCAACGCACCACTCATGGCCACCGTCCCCGTTTGGTAAATGGAGCCACCAAAGTAATGATAGGACAACGCAGCTACTAGAATAACCCCGACACGCACAAACTGTTCCATCACCTGTGAAATACCACTAGGCACCATCAACAAATGACCTTGAAAATTCCCACGATAGAAAGAAAGAATTGGAACGAGTAAAAAGGTAAAGGAAACAACTTCCATTAATGGTTGGAGTGCAGCATCCCCCATACTAATAGCAATTTCTTGACTACCAAAGAAAAAGAAGGCCCAACAAGCAATCGCTAACCATAACACATAGGGATATAGTTGGCGCAACACTTGTTTTTGACTCCGAATATCTGGTTGTTCAGCAACAATTTTGGAAATAAATTGCGGTAAGCCTGACAATGCTAATGTCATCGCAATCCCATAGATTGGATAAACTTGCTGATACACGTAAAATCCTTCATCCCCTACAAAGTTCTGAAAAGGAACGCGATAAAACGCACTCAACACTTTTGCAATGAAGGAAGCAATGGTTAACACAACGGCACCTTGCATCATTCGTTGCATTTCTTTTTGTGCCATCTTCTAGGCCTCCTTTTAAAGGGAATCCGTTCCTTGCGAATGTTTGTATTTTTCTTGTCGCAATGCGGTTGTAAAAGCAGCAATTTCTTGAATCCAAACAGCTTCTTTACAATCTTTCGGCAACTTCAAGGAAATAGTCATTTGTTCTTTCTCAACTGCTAGATCCGCTTTTAAGCTGGTTGCCGATAACGCTTCAAACAACTGCTCCACAGAGTATGTTTTTGTGCCAATTTTACTTAACACAAACTTGACTTTTTGATCGCGTTTACGAATACTTTCTAACAAGGCACGGTCGCCATCCATTTTGATACGGCCAGTGGTTAATAAATGCGCCACTTCGTCAGGATACTCTCCAAAGCGGTCTAACAAGTCCGCTTCTAATTCTTCGTACATATCCATATTTTCTAATTGACGAATCCGTTTATAAATTTCAATTTTTTGTCGTTCGTCTGTAATGTACGTTCCTGGAATATAAGCATCAATGCCCAAATCAATTTCAACAGACGTTTTTTGGTCTTGGATATTTTTTCCTTGTTTACGAGCAACTGCCTCAGATAACATCTGTGAGTACATATCAAACCCAACCGAATCAATGAAGCCATGTTGTTGGGCACCAAGAAGGTTTCCGGCCCCTCGAATGGAAAGGTCACGCATCGCAATTTTGAACCCAGAACCTAATTCCGTAAAGTCTTTAATTGCTTCTAAACGTTTCTCACTAACTTCGTTTAGGATTTTTTGCTGTTCGTACATAAAATAAGCATAGGCCACTCGATTGCTACGCCCCACACGACCACGTAATTGATACAACGTAGATAAGCCCATGTAGTCCGCATTTTCTACAAACAAGGTATTAGCATTAGGAATATCTACTCCTGTTTCAATAATTGTTGTAGTGACTAATATATCATATTGTCCTTCAATAAAATCAAACAAAGTATTCTCCAGTTGTACTTCTGTCATTTGACCATGTGCATACGCAATTCGTGCATCTGGAACTAGTGCTTGTAACTCTTCAACTTTTCGTTCAATCGTATCTACTCGATTGTATAAATAAAAGACTTGACCATCTCGGGCCATTTCTCGCTCAATCGCTTCCCGAATCGCCCCAGGATTATTTTCCATGACATACGTTTGGATCGGATAACGATTCTCTGGTGGGGTTTCGATGACGGATAAATCACGGACACCTAACATTGACATATGAAGGGTCCTTGGGATTGGCGTTGCTGTTAACGTCAAGACATCCACTTGTGAACGCAATTGTTTTAGTCGTTCTTTATGTTTCACTCCAAACCGTTGTTCCTCATCAATAATCAACAAGCCTAAATCACTAAAATTAATATCTTGCGACAATAAACGATGGGTACCAATCACAATATCTACTTGGCCATGTTTAATTTTTTCAATTGTTTCATTTTGCTGTTTTTTCGTGCGGAAACGACTTAATAAACCAATTTCTACAGGAAAGCCCTCAAACCGCTCTTGAATCGTTTCGTAATGTTGTTGCGCTAAAATAGTTGTTGGCACTAAAAAGGCAACCTGTTTATTGTTGCTAACAGCTTTGAAAGCCGCTCGTAAAGCCACTTCTGTTTTACCAAACCCTACATCGCCAACTAACAAACGATCCATTGGTCGAGATTTTTCCATGTCGTGTTTAATTTCGGCGGCACTACGTAATTGATCATCTGTTTCAGAATACGGAAAAGCCTCTTCAAATTCTTTTTGATACGCATCATCTGGCGGAAAAGCATAGCCTTTTTCCGATTCTCTTGTCGCATAAAGTAAGATTAAATCATCCGCGATATCTTCAATTTTCGAAGCAACTTTTCGTTTAGTTTTCGTCCACTCACTGCCGCCTAGCTTGTTAATTTTCGGCGTTTTAGACTCGGAAGCAACGAACTTTTGAATCAAGTTCAATTGTGTTACTGGAATAAATAACTTGTCATCATTTTGGTACAAGATAGTCATGTAATCTTGATGAACCCCATCAACTTCTAAGGTTTCCATACCAATATATTTACCAATCCCGTGATTCGCATGAACGACATAATCGCCCGTTTTTAAGTCGCTATAACTTTTCAAACGTTCCGCATTAGAGATTGTTTGACGACGTGCCCGTTTTTTGGTCGTTGTATGAAAAATTTCTTTTTCCGTAATTGCCACGAGCTTGTTTTTAGGCAATTCAAACCCTGTTTGTAATGCCCCTTGGACAATTTGGACATGCCCATCTAACAACTGATCCCAATTGCTTACTACGCTAGGTATGTCAAAGTCCTGAAATAGCTCTTCGACTTTTTGAATCCGTTCTTTCGTAGGAACAAAAACAACGACCGTTTGGTTTTGCTTTTGCCAACGGTCCACTTCCGCTTTTAGCAACGGCATTTGACCGAAGAATTGTTGCATTGAACGATATTGGAAATTATGGACTTCTTGGAAACGAAGATTCCCCATTCCTTTTTGAAAAAGTGAAAAGAAGGTCGTATTTCGTGCAGTTTTTCGCAATTGATCATGAAAGTCTACGCCAAAAGTTTGTTCAGAAAACACGCGCATTTCTTCAATTTTCAGGGTTTGCCATTCCGCTTCCTCTCTAGCGATTTCTCGCTCCGTTTCCATCATACGAGAATAATCATCCACAAAAAGCAAACTATTTTCTGGTAAATAATCTAACAGCGTAGTTTTTTGTTGGTACAGAAAATCTGTATAATAGTGAGCATTTTCTGTAGGAATCCCTTGTTCCCAAGAAGACAGCAACTGACCAAAATATTCTTCTAAAAAATCGGTCTCCGTTTGATCTTTAGCTGTCGCTAAACGTTTTTCTAGAGCATCTTGTAACCTCATCATGCCATGATTCATATCTGCCTTTGAGAATACTAAATCAGTCATTGGTGAAATCGTTACTTCTTCAAGATTTTCTAATGAGCGTTGAGTATCCGCTTCAAAATAACGGATGGAGTCAATTTCAACATCAAACAGTTCCACCCGAACAGGGTATTCGGCATTTAGCGGATAGACATCAACAATGCTTCCACGAATACTAAATTCGCCGGGTTTCCCGACCATCGATTGGCGTTCATAGCCCATTAACACTAAGCGTTGCGCGAGGATTTCAGGTTCTACTTCTGTCCCGATTTCCCAATGGAGTTGCGCATTTTGCCACGTTTCTTTCGTTGGCAAATATTTTCGTAGTCCAGCTACTGGTACGACCACGATTCCTGCATTCGCTGTCATCAGGAAATTTAACGCACTCACTCGATCTGCGCGCGCTTCTGGTGAAGAAAAGGCCATTTCGGCGGATAACACTTCATCTACTGGAAATAGATGAACTTGTTCTGAAGGTAAAATATTTAAAAAATCATCTACTAATTGATTGGCATAGTATAGGTTTGGGACCGCAATAACAATTTTTTGATGCGTCTTTTGTAAAGCGCCTGCCATCAGTAATGTTTTAGCAGAGCCTGATAACCCAGTAATTAGTTGGCGCGTTCCTGTTGTCATTAGTTGACTGCGCCATGATTTAGCAATTTCTGTTTGGCTAATTCGTTCGATAATATTCAAACAAGGGCCCTCCTTTCTGCTATTTTCCATTAAATTGATTCATTGTTTCAACAAACGTATGTCCTTCGCATGCATATAAAGCGGCATCGGCTGCTTTCTTTACAGCAAGTAACATCTCTTCGTGTGTTTCTTTGGGAAAAGTACTTAGTACATGGTGGATAACTGTATCATTTTTTGAGGGCCGACCAATGCCAATTTTAATTCTAGGAAAGACATTTGTGCCTAAATGGGCAATCAGACTTTTTATCCCATTGTGGCCGCCAGCACTACCTTTTTGCCGTAAACGAATTTTACCGACCTCTAAGTCTAAGTCATCATAAATAACAATCAAGTCTTCCTCATCTATCCCAAAGTAGGTCAACAACGGACCAACAGAGCGACCTGATTCATTCATAAATGTTAATGGTTTCACTAACAATACTTTCTCAGTCCCTATAAAAAACTCTGCAATATCTGCTTCAAAATTACTATTATTAAACGAAACATTTTGCCGATACGCAATTTCATCTAGCGTAATAAAGCCAATGTTGTGTTTTGTTTCTTTGTATTTACTACCGGGATTTCCCAGTCCTACGATTACTTTCATCTTTCATTCTCCTTGGATTATAAGCTTGCCAACACAAAATGGCTGGGAAGCGTATGCGCTACCCAGTTTTATTCATTATACCATAGAAATAAAAAAACTCGCAGTCTTTGAAGATTAAGAAAGATGTAAAAAAATTTTTTAGAAATTTAAATATGCGCAAGATAGTGAAATTACGCACATGTAAGAGCTACCATTTTGAAACAGGTCTGAAAACTGTATCATTTTTACAATCAAAGTTCGTGACATTTTTTACAAACCATGTTACTATCACTTTAGCAACAGGAAATAAAAACTCGTTGCTCACGAAAAAGAATGTAGAGGAAGGAATGGTACACATGACTGCAGCCGCAGGGAATAAAGATCACCAAAAAGTAATTTTAGTCGGGGACGGTGCCGTAGGTTCTAGCTATGCCTTTGCTTTAGTAACTCAGAATATTGCTCAAGAAGTTGGGATTATTGATATTAATGTACCAAAAACTGAAGGAGACGCGTTGGACTTATCTCACGCATTAGCATTTACTTCTCCTAAAAAAATCTATGCTGCTACTTATGACGATTGCCATGATGCAGACTTAGTTGTCTTAACAGCTGGTGCGCCTCAAAAACCAGGCGAAACTCGTTTAGACTTAGTTCATAAAAACTTGAAAATTAATAAAGAAATCGTTACAACAATTGTTGATTCTGGTTTCAACGGTATCTTCTTAGTTGCCGCAAACCCAGTTGATATTTTGACTTATTCAACTTGGAAATTCTCTGGCTTCCCGAAAGAACGAGTAATCGGTTCAGGAACTTCACTAGATTCTGCTCGTTTCCGTCAAGCAATTGCCGAATTAGTTGATGTTGATGCACGAAATGTCCATGCCTACATCTTAGGGGAACACGGAGATACAGAATTCCCAGTTTGGTCACATGCGAATGTCGCTGGCTTACAAATTTACGAATGGGTGAAAAATAATCCTGACGTCGATGAAGAAGCAATGGTTAATTTATTCTTCAACGTACGCGACGCTGCTTACACAATCATCGAGAAAAAAGGAGCTACTTTCTATGGAATCGCGGTTGCACTAGCGCGTATCACTAAAGCTATCCTAAACGATGAAAACTCTGTGTTACCACTATCTGTTTATTTAGAAGGTGAATATGGTCAAAACGATATTTATATCGGTGCACCAGCGATCATCAACCGCCAAGGCGTTAAACAAGTCATTGAAATTCCATTAACAGATGCTGAACAAGAAAAAATGGAAGCTTCTGCTTCTGCATTAAAAGAAGTTATTGAAACAGCTTTTGCTAAATTTGAAGCAGAAGAAGCAAAATAACTCCTTCTATAATAGTCGAAAATTAAAAACAACCAAGAGTGACCACTATTGTTACTCCGCTTTAAAGCCTGGTACAAAAATCCAAAGTGATTTTTGCACCAGGCTTTACTTTTAATCTGTTTTACTTTACTCATCACTCAACTTTTAAAAAAAATTATTGTTTTGTTTAGCTCGAAAAATAACAATAACCAAAAATAAGTTTGTTATCTAAAATTCACTACACTACTTAATACAGTCCATCTGCTTCTTCTTTTGTCACAATGTAAATATTTTTCATTTGCGTATAAGCATCTAGCATTGATTTATGCGTTTCTCGACCAATTCCTGATTTTTTATAACCGCCAAATGGCGCGCCCGCAGGCAATTGATTGTATGTGTTGACCCACATCCGACCTGTCCGTACACCACGAGCAACCCGTAATGCCACATTGATATCTTGAGAAAAGACGGCACCACCTAGACCATATTCAGAATCATTAGCTAAACGAATGACTTCTTCTTCCGTTTCAAATTTAATCACTGTTGCAACAGGACCAAAGATTTCTTCTTGGGCCACGCACATTGTATTCGTGCCGTTTGCTAATAACGTAGGTGCTAAAAATGCCCCCTTGTCTAGCCCATTTTCTGTTAAACGTTGCCCTCCAGTAATCAGCGTAGCTCCTTCCTTCACACCAATTTCGACATATTTTAAAATTTCTTCCAATTGATGCTCATTGATCTGAGCGCCCATTTCAACATCTTTTTCCCACGGGAAACCAACGTTCACTTGTTCAAACTTTTCCTTTAAAGCTTCTACAAATTGATCATAAATACCTGACTGAACGAACACACGAGACCCAGCACAACAAACTTGCCCTTGATTGAATAAAATCCCTAACTGCACGCCTTCTAATGCACGTTCCCAATTGGCATCTTCAAAAATAATGTTGGCTGATTTTCCGCCAAGTTCTAAAGTGGCTGGAATTAGGCGGTCGGCTGCGGCTTTAGCGACAGTGTACCCTACCTCTGTTGAGCCTGTAAAAGCTAGCTTATCAAACCCTGGATGTGCCAACATATAATTTCCTGAATCAGAACCACGACCGGTGATTAAATTCACTACTCCTTTCGGCAAGACTTGATCAAAAATTTTAAACAATTCCAACAGACTTAATGATGTGCTCGAGGACGGATGAATCACAACCGTATTACCTGCTGCCAACGCTGGTGCTAATTTCCAAGCGCCCATTAATAAGGGGAAATTCCACGGAATAATTTGACCCACAACACCAATGGGTTCTTTCACAACAATGGATAACGTATCCTTATCAAAATCTTTGACAGATCCTTCTTCTCCACGAATCACACTAGCAAAATACCGAAAATGGTCTGCACTGGCAGGGACATCAATCGATTGCGTTTCCCGAAGCGGTTTTCCATTATCTAAAGTCTCCACCATAGCCAAATGTTCTTGATTTTCTTCAATCAAATCAGCAATTTTCAATAAAAGATTGCTTCTTGTTACAACATCAACATCTTTCCATGTCTGGAACGCTTCTTGGGCTGCTTCTACAGCTCGATCCACATCTGCATTTGTGGCATCAACAAATTCTGCTAATTTTTCACCATTACTAGGATTGTAACTAGCAATCATTTTGTTACCACTACCTGTTGTCCACTCTCCATTAATATACAATTGATAGCTACTGGCAACTACTTGATTTATTTCTTTTTTACTCATTTACCCACCTCTTTTTTTATTTTTGTATCCGCTTACAATTATAAGACATCTTTCACCTAAAAGTAAATGATTCTACCTAAAAAAAATATAGTTCTCGGCGACTGTTGCTAACTTATCCCGACCTGAAACCTCCTGGCAATAACTGAATGTATTAAACTTTATTGGAGAAACCTTTTGCCACAAAAAAAGCTAGCACTGAAGAATTAAAATTGCTTCTTCAGTGCTAACTTTGATTTTTCCAACTCATTCGTTCTTATTGACAAAGAGCTGATTTTTTTATTTATCTTTTGGAACGATATAGTTCATTAAATGTGTTTCATCGGCTGAGATTGTACGTGTCGAAACAACGTTTAATCCCTTCACGTTCATTTCAGAAATTAAGATGCTACCATCTTTAAAGACTTTTTCTACAAATGCGACATGACCATAAGTATTGTCTGCGCCTAAAACGCCAGCTGGGAAGGAAACCGCTGCGCCTGCTTTTGGTGTACGACTTACTTTGTACCCGCGTGCACGACCTGTTTCGCCCCAATCTTGACCATTCCCCATTGTTAAGTCCACACGTTTACCTAATTGCGTAATACGGTTGTAGACATATTGTGTACAGTTGCCCCAAGCATAACTATTAAAGGTGTCATAGTTTTTGCCATTATAGGCTGGGAAATTTGATTCCATTGGTTCAACGGTTGCTTTTTCTTTATCATAATAAGTTAAATCGTATGTTTTAATTAACGCATTTAATTTCTTATGGTAATCTTTGTCCGTTGCATATTTTCCTGTTAGGAAACGCGTCGCTTCTTTGTATGATTTGGCTTCCGTTTTCCAGACACCATGATAGAAATCTTTATTGGAATCTAAACCATTTTTCAATAATTTCGCATAATCTTCCATTGATTCTTTATACGTTGGATATTGACGGAATTTTGCTTCTACTGTGTATAGGTTACCGAAACCATTGTCTTCATAGGTAATAAAAGAAACAGATTGACCTTTGTAATCGCCTTTAATACCAAACAAATTGTAGTTTGGTTTCTGGCTTAATTTACTATTGCCGCTGCCACTTTCTAAAATTGCTTGAGCAATCATCACACTAGCATATAAGTTTTTGTCCTTGGCCACTTTCCGAGCAGATTCACCGATTTCTTGAATAAACTCTTCTGTCTTCTTCGTTTTGCTGACCGTAAACGTCTCATCGTCTTCCACTAACCCAACCGTTTCATTTGTAACCGGTGGGACTATTTCGGGCTGCGGTGTTGACGCTGCTGGTTGCTCTGCTGGCTTTTCAGCTGGTGCTGTTGGTGTCACTGGTTTCGCCGGCTGTTTTGATTCAGAAGTACTCGTGCCAGGCTTCGGCTGTTCTTTAGAAGAACTTGGTGTGGTCGTTGGCGTGGTACTTGATTCAGTTGTACTTGTTGACGTAGAATCTGTGGTTGACTCTGTTGTATTCGTCGAGGTGGAGTCAGTAGTCGATTCTGTCGTGCTTGTAGATGTAGAATCCGTTGTGGAATCGGTCGTTTCGGTTCCTGACGTTTCCGTGGACTCCGTGGTTGCAGATTCACTTGATTCGGTTGAACTTTCTGTTTCAGTTGTTGTTTCTTCTGTCGCTTCTGTTGTTTCACTAGTCGCTGTCATTTCAGTGGCTTCAGCAGTTGTTGCTTCTGCGGTTGTTTCTGCAACAGAACTATTTTCAGCTACCAAGTTATTACCTTCTGCAAATGCGCCTACTGGCATTGATGAACCTAAAAGTAACAAGGTAGAGAACAGGGCAAATTGTTTTTTCATACTCATTCTCCTTTTTTATTTTTCTCCATTTATTTTTATGTACCAACATAATAATTGACATAGTTATTGTTTAAATGGCTCCTTTTTTAATAGTATACTGTTTCATAAAAAATTTCTAGCAAAAAGTTAAAAAAATAGAAGAAAATTCACAAATTCTTCTATCTTTTTTTGGTAATTTTCTAAGAAAAAAAAGAAAGGGCTTGAACAAACATCAATGTCCTCTCTTTTTCTCGTTATCCTTCAAACAAAATACTTTTTTTTCGAAGTGCCTCTTTGATTTCTTGGAAAGTTTCTTCGTCTGCACAGCGAATAGTATGCAGATGGACGCCTCCTGTTAAAACTGATAGTAATGTAGCATGCTCTTTTTGATACTTGTCCATAAATTTATCAATATCTTTCTCTGATTGAATGCGCAAACTGCCGATTAATTCCCCATAAAGCGGATGTGCAATACTCACATCTACCACTTCTCCACCTTTGGCAACAATGACTGACAATTCTTCTCTCGTTTGTTCAGGTGTATGTTGACAAGCAATTTTCCGTTCAATTCCTTCTAAAGGTTGTTCCAACATATACCCTCGAGCTGTTGCGACAATTTCGACCCCTGTCGCCCGTAATAGAGCGACATCTCCTACAATAATTTGTCTGCTGACATCAAAAGCTTTTGCAAAACGAGTGGCACTAATTGGCTTTTCGGTCTCTCTTAATCTTTTAACAATCTCTCTTCTTCTGATTTCTCCATCCACGACCTTCGCCTCACTCTCCTAAATGTTTTTCTTGGAAACGTTTAGAGGCGTCCATAATTCCCTGGAAAGTCTCAGATAATGTTTCTTCATACTCGGCATTTTCAACATGATTCAGAATAGTTTCTAATACTTGTTGTTCTCTTTCAGAATCAAAAACCGCATGACCTGCTTTCTTTTTCACTGCAGCAATCTCTGCGACGACGTCCATCCGCTGTTCTAATAAACGGACCAGTTCCTTATCGATTTGGTTAATCTTTGCTCGTTGTTGTTCTAAAGAAGTTGTTGGGGCGTCATCTTCAGTCAATTCTTTAATTATCCGTGCTGGATTACCTGCGATCACACAGTTTTCTGGAAACGATTTGGTCACAACAGCACCTGCTGCCACCACTACATTACCGCCTAATGTTACGCCAGGAAGGACAATCGCTCCACCGCCAATCCAAACATTGTTGCCAATGATAATTCGTTTCCCTGATTCCATTCCGCTATTACGCTTGGCCGCTTGTAATGGATGCTCGGCTGTATAAAGTTGCACATTGGGTCCAAACATACAGTTATCGCCAATTTCGATTGGACAAACATCTAAAAAAACGTTATTAAAATTGGCATAGAAATTTTTTCCCACAGAAATGTTGTAGCCATAATCAAATTGAATCATCGGTTCGATGTACGTCCCGACACCCACTTTTCCAAACGTTTCTTCTATTAATTGACGACGAATATAAGTGTCTGGTTGTTGGTTAATTAACGCCATTTGTTCACGGGCTTTTTTGCGATCAGCCACTAATTCAGGATCTGAGGCAAAATATAGTGCACCTGCGATCATTTTTTCTTTTTCTGATTTAAATTCTTCCATTCCGTTACTCCTTTATCGTTAATTCTGCAAATATCGTTTCGGCTTTCGCTTCTAAAAAATAATAAGGTTGTTGTAAAAATAGCGGCGTTTGATTAATGGCTAAAATAGTTGCCGTTGGTTGTTTATAATGAATCAAATCGCAAAATGGATGCACTTGAAAACTCGTGCCGACAATCACGATTAAGTCGGCAGAAGCAACGGCCTGAATGGCTTTTTCAATTGCCTCTTCGGATAGTCCTTCTTCATACAAAGTAATAGCTGGACGGATTTGTCCATGACAATCAGCGTGCCGATCACTAAGCAAATAGTCTTGCCAAGGAACCGTTGCACCACAAGTTTGGCAATAACATTCATATAAATTACCATGAAAGTCCACCACTTCTTGGCTACCTGCTTTTCGATGAAGCCCATCAATATTTTGTGAAACAATTTTTCCCCGTTTCATTTGCTCTAATTGGGCCATTTTCTGGTGAATGATATTAGGTTGTGCGTCTGGATGATAGAGCGTTTTAACGAATTGATAAAACTTTTCTGGCTCTGTTTTTAAGCAAGTCCGGCTCAATAAGTATTCCGGTTGCTGGATTCCTTGATAGACACCTTTTAAGGAACGATAATCTGGCACACCTGAGGCTGTCGAGATACCCGCACCTGTTAAAAATGTGATTTTTTGTTGGGTTGCCAACCAATGAATTGCCTCGGCTTGCGTGATATCTTGCATATCGATTCAGCTCCTAATCTTCTATATTATAACGTATTTTAACATTAGCACCAAAAGTTTTTCCACTTTTTGAAAACTTCTTACCTATATATTGATTTATCTTGAAAGAGTTTGTGACAAATTTCTCAACTCGTGGTAAAATATGCATGAGTAAAAGTGAGGTGAAACAACAATGGTCGCATTTATTATTTATTGGGCTGCAATTATTGCCTGCATCGCTTGGGGCGTTTTAAGCATTTGGTTCTCTGTTTTTTATCTTTCTCGTAAAGAAAACGGAAATCTTTGGGCTTTTGCGTTCTTCAACGTTATCGCTATTATCGCCTTAGCAATTGTTTTATTAGTTTACAAAACTTGGGATTTCGGTATCTTAACTTACTCAAGTCTAATTTATACAATTTTAGCTTCTTTAGGTGTATTGACTGTTCTTCAAGCTATTTTAGGTCGTGAACCAAAAGCTGTCAAAGCTTAAGTAAAAAGCAACTGTTCCTTTAGGAATGGTTGCTTTTTTCGTATTAGTTTCTATTTCGTAGGGAAAATGTTACGCTAATTTCATGGTGTTTGTGTCCTCTTGATAAATTCCTTTGCTGGAACATATTGACTTTCTTCTGGATTTATCCTAAAATTAATAACTGAATTTAATAACTGAATAGTGCCTCAAAAAAGAGGTAGAGGTCGCGGTTTTTATTACGCTTGTGGAGTGAGAGGACACTGGGAAGCAAGTTTAGGATCAATCGCCGAAATGCATAACGGAGCCTCTTCTGTTGTGTGTTGGGACGTAAGTTAAGAGCTTGCGGACTGTCTTAGTAGTGATGCTAAGTTGTGCTATGTTTCGTTGAGGAATTTTTTTCGACATTACCTAGCAACCTTACATCTGTTTGGTTGTTTTTTTGTATTCAAAAATAGGTTGTGACAGAAGTATTCTCCTTTAAAAAGACAGAATCGCTTTTGCTCAGCTGATTATCAAAGCTTGTTGATTGAAAAAAGACAAAACGATCAATCAGACAAGAAATTTAAAGGAGAGAAAAAGATGAACAAAAAAGTTTTTTCATTCAGTCTACTACTTGTCACGCTATTTTCGTTACTTGGCATGACAACCAACGCTTCGGCGGAGGAAAATGGTGAATTTCGTGTCGGCATGGAAGCTGGCTACGCCCCTTTTAACTGGTCACAGAAAAATGATGCACATGGCGCAGTGCCTATTCAAGGCAACTCTTATGCAGGCGGCTATGATGTTCAAATTTCTAAAAAAATTGCCGATGGTTTAGGTCGTAAATTAGTAATCGTCCAAACCAAATGGGATGGCTTGGCGCCCGCCTTACAATCTGGAAAAATTGATGCCATTATCGCCGGAATGAGCCCAACCGCTGAACGAAAAAAAGAAATTGCTTTTACAAACCCTTATTATGAATCACAATTTGTCGTAATTGTAAAAAAAGATGGCAAATACGCTAATGCAAAAAACTTGAAAGATTTAGCTGATGCTAAAATTACAGCTCAACTAAATACATTCCACTACGGATTAATTGATCAAATTCCAAATGTCAATAAACAGCAAGCAATGGATAACTTTTCAGCTATGCGAACAGCACTTGCTTCTGGCATGATTGATGGGTATGTTAGTGAACGCCCCGAAGGCATAACAGCAACTAGTGTCAATAAAGAATTAAAAATGTTAGAATTTCCAAAAGAAAATGGCTTTGATGCTAGCGCTGAAGACTCACAAGTAGCAGTCGGCATGCGTAAAGGCGATCCAGACATTGAAAAAGTAAACAAAATTTTAGCAGGTATTTCTCAAGATGAACGGACAAAAATTATGGACCAAGCAATCAAGGATCAACCTGCAGCAACAGATAGTGATGAACAAAAAACAGGACTTATTAACGATTTCAAAAATATTTGGAATCAATATGGCGACATGTTTTTACGTGGTGCTGGTTTAACGCTATTTATCGCGTTAATTGGGACGGTCGTCGGAACAACCCTTGGTTTACTAATTGGTGTCTTCCGTACAATTCCAGATTCTGAAAACCCAGTCGCTCGTTTCTTCCAAAAATTAGGAAATTTAATTCTTTCTATTTATATTGAAGTTTTCCGTGGTACACCAATGATGGTTCAAGCAATGGTTATTTTCTATGGTTTAGCTCTAGCTTTTGGCATCTCTTTAGACCGAACAGTGGCCGCACTATTTATCGTTTCTGTGAATACTGGTGCCTATATGTCTGAAATTGTTCGCGGAGGTATTTTCGCAGTAGATAAAGGACAATTCGAGGCAGCACAAGCGATTGGGATGACCCATGGACAAACAATGCGTAAAGTCGTTATTCCCCAAGTATTACGTAATATTTTACCTGCAACAGGGAATGAATTTGTCATTAATATCAAAGATACGGCCGTGTTAAGTGTTATCGGTGTTGCAGATTTATTCTTCCAAGGGAATGCTGCTTCTGGCGCAAACTTCCAGTTCTTCCAAACCTTTACAATTGTCGGCATCATGTACTTGGTAATGACTTTTGTGATTACACGAATCTTACGTGTTGTGGAACGTAAAATGGATGGCCCTTCTGCTTACGTTAAAGTAGAAGAATTAACTGAAGAAGGAAAAGAAAGCTAGGAGGCAAACAGATGAGTGCAATTATTGAAATTGAACATTTACGAAAAAGCTTTGGCGAAAACGAAGTATTAAAAGATATCAATATGAACGTCAATAAAGGAGAAGTTGTCACCATTATCGGTTCTTCTGGTTCTGGTAAATCAACGTTACTACGTTGTATTAATTTGTTAGAAAAACCAACAGATGGCAAAATCATCTATAATGGTAAAAATGTTTTAGAACGTGGTTATAGTTTGCCCAAATATCGGACCCATTTAGGCATGGTTTTCCAATCATTCAATTTATTTAATAACATGAATGTCTTAGAAAACTGTACTTCTGGTCAGATGACTGTCCTAAAAAGAAACAAAGAAGAAGCCAAAAAAATTGCCTTAGAAAATTTAGAAAAAGTTGGCATGGCTCGTTTTATTGATGCCAAACCTGCTCAATTGTCTGGTGGACAAAAGCAACGGGTAGCCATTGCTCGAGCATTATCAATGGATCCAGATGTTTTACTTTTCGATGAACCAACTTCTGCATTGGATCCTGAAATGGTTGGCGAAGTGCTAAAAACGATGAAAAATCTTGCCCATACAGGGCTAACAATGGTGATTGTAACACATGAAATGGAATTTGCGCGGGACGTATCCGATCGTGTTATTTTCATGGATAAAGGTGTCATTGCCGAAGAAGGGACCGCTGAAGATATTTTTGTCCATCCAAAAGAAGCTCGGACAAAAGAGTTCTTACATCGGATTCTAACGAAAAACTAGTAAAAAAGAGGCAGTCATTCTGGTTAGAGTGACTGCCTCTTTTTTTATTTTTTGTATTGACGAATCATTGGCGGTTCATAGGAATCAATAAATGCACCAATTTCTTCTAAGGAATCTGAAATGAAAATTTTAGCTCGATCCGCCGCTGTTAAGAAATTAGTTTCTACCATTTTATCAAAAAAAGCAGCTAATAAATCATAGTAACCATTCACGTTGTATAAAATACAAGGATTCATATGTTCACCGACTCGGCCCCAAGAGATCACCTCGCTAATTTCTTCTAGCGTGCCGGGACCACCGGGTAAAGCTAAATACACATCTGCCAATTCAATCATCTTTTTCTTACGCGCATGCATATCACTGACTGTATGCATCTTTGTAATGCCATTATGTGCAATCTCCCGCTCCATTAAAAAAGTGGGCATGACACCAATTACCTCTCCACCTTCTGCTAAAAGCGTGTCAGCCACCGTACCCATTAGACCAACATTGCCACCGCCATAAACTAGATCATAGTGATTTTCTTTCATCCAAGCGGCTAACGCTACTGCAGCTTGCTGATAGATTGGCTCATTCCCCAGACTGGCGCCACAATATACTGCCATTTTTTTCACAAACATACCCTCCATTTAGATAGCTTCTTTTTTACCATCTATCCTCTGGTAGCTATGGTAGCATATTTTGATTTTCTCGAAAAGGTGCAGCCATTTTTCTTTTCGTTTTAAAAGTATTTGAATTTTCAGACAATAAATGCTATAGTCTTTTTATATTTTAAAATTTCAGAAAAAGGAGCCCTATTATCTTGTCTACCTCACTCACTATTCGCTTAGTTGCCGAAGCAGATTGGCCCGCATTACATGCCTTGGATCAAATCATTTGGACAAAAAAGAATACCCCTGCCGAGATACAACCACTCTCGCTTGCGGCATATCAGGAAAAAATGAAGGATGAAACGATTTTCGTTGCCATCAGCGGACAACAACTCGCTGGATTTATTGAAGTCCATCCGCCCACTTCGTTAGCAGCTCATCAAAAGCAATGGTTACTAAGTATTGGCGTTTCGTCAGATTTCCAAGGTCAAGGGATTGGCGGTTCTTTGCTGTCGTATGTCAAAGATATGGCCCAGATAAGCGGGATTCATAAGCTGAGTTTGCGAGTAATGGCTACCAATCAAGAAGCCATTCGATTCTATGAAAAACATGGTTTTGTGCAGGAAGCACATTTTAAAGAAGAATTTTATATAAATGGACACTATTGTGATGATTATCAGTATGCTTATTTCATAGAAAAATAAGAAAACCAATGTTTTCTATAAAAACTGGTTGCTCTCTGTTTCTTCTTCTGTTATTTTAAATAATAAGACAATATTAAGGAGTGTGAATCTATGCAAAAAAAGTTAGTTTGGCGTGATTATCTATACGTTGGTTCAATGTTATTCGGTTTGTTTTTCGGTGCTGGAAATTTAATTTTCCCTGTACATATGGGACAAGAAGCGGGGGCTTCCGTCTTTTTAGCAAACTTGGGCTTCTTAGCCACTGGAATTGGCTTACCTTTTCTTGGTGTCATTGCTATGGGTGTTTCTAAAAGTTCAGGTGTTTTTGACTTAGCTTCTCGGATTAATCGTCGTTATGCTCTTATTTTTACCTTACTATTATATTTAACGATTGGTCCTTTCTTTGCTTTACCAAGGTTAGCAACTACTTCTTTTGAGATTGGTCTTGCACCATTTGTTCCGAAAGACTTGCAATGGCTGGTTCTTGCTGGTTTTTCCGCATTATTTTTCTTAGCTGTTTGGCTCTTCTCTAGAAAGCCAAGTAAAATCTTAGATTATGTGGGTAAATTTTTAAATCCGTTATTTTTAGCATTGCTAGGAATTTTGATTGTTTTAGCCTTTGTAAAACCATTAGGTCATGTGGCCAGTGCCGCTGTTGGTGAAAATTATATTTCAAGTCCTTTCTTTAAAGGATTTACAGAAGGTTATAATACGTTGGATGCTTTAGCTTCATTAGCTTTTGGGATTGTTGTCGTTTCCACTTTACGAAATATGGGCGTCGAAAAACCAGGAGATATCGCTAAAGGAATGATTAAATCAGGTGCTTTCAGTGTTGTATTGATGGGGGTTATCTATACCTTACTTGCTTATATGGGAACAATGAGTATCGGGGCTTTTCCAATCAGTGAAAACGGCGGGATTGCCTTAGCCCAAATTGCTAATTACTATTTAGGCCTACCAGGGAGTATTTTACTGGCTTTTATCGTAGTTCTTGCTTGTTTAAAAACCGGTATCGGCTTAAGCACAGCCTTTTCTGAGACTTTTGAAGAAATGTTTCCGAAAGTTTCCTATCAAAAATTCTTGGCAATTGTTGTTATTTTACCAGCTATTTTTGCAAATGTCGGCTTAACCAACATCATTCAATTTGCCGTTCCAGTCTTGATGTTCCTTTATCCATTGGCGATTACTTTAATGCTTTTGGTAATCATCAGTCCTATTTTCAAACATCGACGGGAAGTCTATCAAGCAACGACCTATATCACATTGATTGCTGCTGTTTTAGATGCATTAAATAGCGCGCCTGCCTTTATCAAAGATACGGCGTTTGTAACAACGCTTTTAGAAAAAGCCGGCCAATACTTACCATTGTTCACTATTGGCATGGGCTGGGTCGTTCCAGCAACGGTTGCTTTTCTAATTAGTTGGGTTTGGGTCATGATTTCTAAAAAAGATCCTATTCTTGATTAATTCTTACCAAAACGACACTAGAAAAAATGCGGAAGCGCATCTTTTCTAGTGTCGTTTTTATGTATATTCGTTGTACCAAACTCTTGACTATGGTAAATTGAAGTTACCAACAAGTACTGGAGGAAATTGCCCATGTTAGTTACAACAACCGAGAGAATTAGCGGTCAAGAATATGAAATTATTGGAGAAGTTTTCGGGTTAACCACACGTTCTAAAAATATGTTTAAAGATTTAGGTGCTGGACTAAAAAGCGTAGTTGGCGGTGAAATCAAAGGTTACACTGATATGCAACGAGAAGCACGCGACCAAGCAATCGAACGTTTAAAAGCAGAAGCCTCTAAATTAGGTGCAGATGCCGTTGTGATGATGCGTTTTGATTCTGGCACAATTGGCACAGACATGCAATCTGTCGTGGCTTACGGAACAGCTGTTAAATACATCTAAATTTTGCAACTAAAAAGACGCAGACCTTTTCTTGTAAGGTCTGCGTCTTTTTAGTTTTCATATTTCACTTCTGCTAAATACAATCCTTCTGGATGAGCAGTCGGACCTGCTAAATTTCGATCTTTGGCTGCGATAATTGCTGGAATCGCGGTTGGTTCCAGCCGCCCATTGCCGATTTTCAATAGCGTACCAACTAAAATCCGAATCATTTTGTACAAGAAACCATCGCCCCGAAAAGTGAATGTTAATTCATCCCCCGTTTCATTGACATGAACACTGGCTTCATGAATAGTTCGGACTTTATCTTCTACCGAACTTCCTGAGGCACAGAAAGAGGTAAAATCATGGGTGCCTAATAAATCAGGCAAAGCTTGTTGGATTTTTTCGAGATCAATGGGATACGGAAAATAACTAGCATAAAAACGTCGAAATGGACTTCGCGGTTTGCCAATATCCACTTTAAATTGATAGGTTTTTTCGATCACGTGATAACGTGCATGAAAGTCTTCTGAAACACGTTCCACGCTGCGCACAGCAATGTCTTCTGGTGTTTGTGTGTCTAACGCAAAGCGCATTTTTTCCAACGGACGTTCCTGCGGATAATCAAAGTGAATCACTTGGCCCATTGCATGAACACCTGCATCTGTTCGTCCTGAACCAAAAACCGTCACGGAGTGTCCGTTATTCATGCGTGCTAACGTTTTTTCTATTTCTTCTTGAACGGTACGCTCATTAGGCTGCTTTTGAAAGCCATGAAAATGAGTGCCATCATAGGCAATGATTGCTTTATAGCGGGGCATAATTTTTCTTCACCTTTTCTAAGTTCTTAATACAAATAAGCCAATGGTTAACAAGACAAAGCCAAACATTACTATTGTATCTCGTAGGTGCCAATGAAGAATGCGGTATTTTGTCCGTCCTTCGCCACCTTGATAACCTCTTGCTTCCATGGCAGTCGCTAAGTCTTCCGCACGATTAAAACTACTTACGAAAAGCGGAATTAAAAGTGGAACAATAGCTTTCATTTTTTGAAGTAAGTTTCCTTCACCAAAATCAACACCACGGGCACGTTGGGCATTCATAATCTTTTCCGTTTCATCCATTAATGTTGGGACAAAACGTAAGGCAATTGATAACATCAATGAAACTTCATGAACTGGAAATTTCACCACACGAAGTGGGCGTAACAAATATTCAATCGCATCTGATAACTCTAATGGTGCCGTCGTTAAAGTTAATAACGTTGACATGAAAATAATTAAAACAAAACGACAGAAAATAAACAGCCCATTCGTCACACCAAACTGGGTAATGGAAATAATTCCCCACTGAAAGTACACCTCTCCCCCTTGTGTAAACAAGGTTTGAAGAGCCACAGTAAACAGAATTAGCCATAATAATGGCCGAACACCGCGGATAAAGAAGCGGGCGCTGATTTTTGATAATGAAATAGCAAAAGCAGTAAAGGCTGCTATTAAAACATAACTCTGCCAATTATTTGCTAAAAAGATAATTCCAATAAAATAAAAACTAGCTAATAATTTTGCGCGCGGATCTAAACGATGGATAAAAGAATCACCTGGAATATAGCGCCCAAAAATCAATTTATTCATCATTTTGCCTCACCTGCTTCCTGCATTTTTTTCAGAAGCTGATCGGCTAATTGATCGGCCGTTAATGGTAATTGCTCAAAAGAAAAGCCTTTTGCCACTAATTTTTCAGCAAATTCGGCTGCAGTTGGCACGCCTAATTGTTTTTCTTTCAGCCATTGTGTCTCTTGAAACACTTCTTGTGGTGCTCCCGCTCGGACGATTTGTCCTTTTTCTAAAACAATCACATGATCTGCGTAATTAGCCACGTCATCCATCAAATGTGTCACTAAAACGATGGTCATATTATGTTCCTTATGCAGACGACTAAACATCTCCATCATTTCTTTACGACCCTTAGGATCCAAACCAGCAGTCGGTTCGTCTAATACTAAGACTTCTGGTTCCATCGCTAGCACACCAGCAATTGCGACACGGCGCATTTGACCACCTGATAACTCAAACGGAGAGTGTTGTAAGTATTTTTCATCTAAGCCGACTAAATCAAGCATTTTCTTAGCTAATTTTTTCGCTTCTTCGTCTGAAACACCAAAGTTTTTCGGTCCGAAAGCGATGTCTCGCTCCACTGTTTCTTCAAACAATTGTGCTTCTGGAAATTGAAAAACGATCCCAACTTTTTTACGAATTGGTTTTAAATTCTTATTATCAGTTTCTGGCGTAATTACACGCTCTCCAATTGTCACTTGGCCTTTAGTTGGTTTCACCAAAGCATTCAAATGTTGTAATAACGTTGATTTGCCACTGCCAGTATGACCGACAATCGCTGTATAAGAGCCGTCTTGAATCGTTAAATTAATATCGAATAATGCCCGTTGCTCAAAAGGAGTATTGGGTTGGTAAGTAAAATCTACTTGTTTAAAACGGATGTCCATAACCAATCCACCATCCCTTCTTCTGTTAAATAATTCGTTGGCACAACAACGCCACGCTCTTTCAAAGCTACTTTTAATTTTTCAGGAAACGGTAAATCCAAGCCCATTTCAACAAGCGCTTCTCCTGCAGAAAAAATCTTTTCTGGTGTTCCTTCGTTTGTCAATTGTCCTTGGCGCATCACTAAAATACGATTCGCATTAGCCGCTTCATCAATATCGTGGGTAATAGAAATAACTGTTAAATTGCTTTCTTCTTTAATCTTTTGAATGGTAGCAATTACTTCTGCACGACCTTCTGGATCTAACATACTTGTCGCTTCGTCTAAAATAATAATATCTGGTCGCAAAGCAACCACACCAGCGATAGCTACTCGTTGTTTTTGGCCACCAGATAGCCGAGCAGGTTCTCGCTTGGCAAAAGCTAACATACGAACCCGTTCTAAGGCATCGTGGACACGTTCGACCATTTCATCACGCGGAATACCTTGATTTTCTAAACCAAAAGCCACATCGTCTTCGACTGTTGAACCGACAAATTGGTTATCTGGATTCTGAAAGACCATTCCTACCATACGCCGGATATCCCAGACGTTTGCTTCATTTAATTCTTTGCCGCCAACTTTGATAGTCCCAGCAGCTGGCAGTAACAGCCCATTGATCGTTTTGGCTAACGTTGATTTACCAGAACCATTATGGCCAATAATAGCGACCCATTCGCCTTGTTGAATGGAAAAAGACACATCTTTTAAAGCGGGAGAAGCATCTTCTGGTTGATAATTAAATTGGATATTATTTAGTTCAATGATTGGTTGCATCGCGTACTCCCTCAATCTATTTATTCTTTCTAACACTACCAAAAAAGTAGCGTTTTTTCAATCATCTGTTCTGATTCTTCACACTATTTTTTATTATACCAAAAGAACGGTCATTATGGGAGCTCTTATCTGTCTTGACAGGTCTATTTTTCATAAAAATAACTTCTTGTTCTCATAAAACAAGAAGTTACTGATTTTCTTTTAAAAATGTGTCTTCAAATATTCAAACGCATATTGGGCATATAACTCAGCACCCATTGCCATCGCATCTTCATCAATATTAAAACGACCATGGTGATGTGCCCATTCCGTATCTTTCTCTGGATTACCACTTCCCACTAAGGCAAAACAACCAGAAGCATGTTCAGTATAATAACTGAAGTCTTCACCACCGGTTGTCGGCTCTTCTTGTCTTAAGGCCGCTTCACCAAAATTTTCCTTAATTAGTGTTTGAGCAAACAAGGCATCTTGCTCATCATTAATCACTGGCAACGTTCCATATTGATAATCTAACGAAGCCGTACCACCGTAAATAGCGGCTGTTTGTTCCGCATAGCGTTGCAGCGCCTGTTCTACTCGATTACGCGTTGCTACACTAAAGCAACGAACCGTTCCTTCTAAACGTGCATTCTCAGCAATCACATTAAAACGGGTCCCCACATCCATCCGTCCAATCGTGACAACTACTGGATCTAAAGGATCTGTCTCTCGAGAAACAATCGTTTGCAGATTCATCACGAAAGAAGAAGCTATGACTGCCGCATCAATACAAGCGTTTGGCATGGCACCATGGCCACCACGGCCTTTAAAATCAACAGAAAAAATATCTGCGGATGCGAAACTTGAGCCCACTCGACACGAAGCGGTTCCTACAGGCATTTGTGACCAGATATGTAAGCCAAATACATCATCAACACCGGTCATTGCGCCTTGCGCAACCATTGCTTTAGCACCTTGCGCATTTTCTTCAGATGGTTGAAAAATTAATCTTACAGTTCCCTGAAGTTCTTCCTGGATTTCTTTTAATACTTTAGCCGCTGTTACTAACATCGCGGTATGGGAATCATGCCCACATGCATGCATCTTGCCAGCTTCTAAAGATTTATAAGCTAAATCTTCATTTAATTCCTGTACAGGTAAGGCATCCATATCAGCCCGCAGCGCAACCACTCGGCCTGGTTTGCCGCCCACAATTTCAGCAATTAAACCCGTCGGTTCTGTTTTGCGATAAGTAATTCCTAATTGATCAAGAACTGCCGCGACTTTTTCTGTCGTTCGAAATTCTTCAAATTGTAATTCTGGATGTTGGTGTAAATCCCGTCGAAAAGCAATCATTTCTTGTGAATGCTGCTTGACTAGTGCTTTGATTTTTTTCATACTTACGCCCCGTTTCTACAAACTTAATAAAATACTTGAAAAAATACCCGCTAAAATAACCGAAACAATGGTGACTGTTACGACCCCTGCCACTAACATCGGTGGCATTAAATGGCTCGTTAAAGCCGCCTGTTCTTGTTCATCTTCTGTCAATGATTGAATCACTTCATTCGTAATAATATAATCGGCTGGAAAGCCATATAAAGCTGTCAACGAAACAGCGAATGCCATCTCTTTACTCATACCTAATACACGACCAACAATTGCTGAAAAGATGTACATCCCGATAACACCAATCACAATAATCCCAATCATTGGTAAAAATAAATCCATCAACATTTCAGGTGTGGCTTGTTTTAAGCCATCAAAGACAAAAAGCATTAACCCTAAAATCGCAAAACCAAAGCTATTTGCTTTCTGTAATGGTTGCTTTTCTAAAAAGCCTAAAGACGTTGCAATCACGCCAAAACATAAACACAGCACAAAAGGACTAATCGTCACAAACGGTGCCGTCCACACAGAAACATAATAAGCAAGTGTGGCAACTAAGGCTAAACGTAAAATTCGTGAATAATCTGTATGATATCGTTTGGGTACTTTTTCAAATAGTTTAGGCACATCTGGTTCTGCTCCTGTTTCTTGCCCCTCTTGTTCATGAACCGGCTGCCATGTCCCTGCTCGATATTCTTGAAGCTTCCTCTTTCCTTCTTTTTTTAGAACAATTGAAGTTAAGGGATAACCAGCAAACCCTTGAATGACATAAATTAAAATTGCCAAAACTGAAAGTGAGGCTAAACCAGCTGATTGAGCCGCTTCTGACATTACTAATGAAGAAACTAAACCTCCTACTAACGGCGGGATTGCAACTAAAACTGTTTTTAAGTCAAAAACAAAAGTCCCTACAGCTAATAACAAGGCAATAATGCCCAGAATACCTGACAAAGCAATCACAATCGTTTTCCATTGATTAACCAATTCTTTAATAGAGAGCAGAGTGCCCATATTAGTAATCAACAGATACATTAATAAAGTGGCAACCACTGTAGGAATCCCTGCCACTTCCACAATATTTTGTGGAAAAATAGTCCAATAACCAAGAATAAATAAAACACCACAAACAAAAACAGATGGAATCCAAGCTTTTGTTTTGATAGAAACTACATCACCAATGTATAAAATAACCATCAGCAACGAAAAAGCAAACATTTGCGACATATAATTCCCCCTTCTACTAACTCAGATGTTTAATTATCTGAAAATTCCAATTAATAATCAGTATAACAAACCGGAAAAGCTTCTGCAATGCTTTTAAGAAACAAAAAAGCTTTGAGAAAACAGCGTTTTCCCAAAGCAAAAAAAAATCACCTTTATATGATGAGTGCTCCCCTGCTAAAGCCATCTTTAGCAGGGAAAGCAGAGCTAGACTCGGAGTCGCCTCCAACATCATAACACTCTAAAAGAAACATCTATAAAGTGATCGGTTTATTAATTATTTAACAAATTCGATAACTACCATTGGTGCTGCATCGCCGCGTCTTGGTTCTGTCTTCAAGATACGAGTGTAACCACCTTGGCGTTCCGCGAAACGAGGTCCTAAATCGTTAAATAGCTTTTGTAAAGCTGATTCAACAACGATAGACTCATCTTCTTCACGAACACTAGCAACTTCATTACGAACGAAAGTAGCTGCTTGACGACGTGCATGAAGATCTCCACGTTTACCTAAAGTAATCATTTTTTCTACAGTTGAACGTACTTCTTTCGCACGAGCTTCAGTAGTTACGATGCGTTCGTTGATGATTAAATCAGTTGTAATATCACGTAGCATAGCTTTACGTTGGCTTGATGTGCGTCCTAATTTACGGTAACTCACGTTGGGTTCCCTCCTTCGTTTCTGTTCTCACGAGCCACTGCTGTTAAGCAGGACTGGAAACTTCGTAAAAGTCTTAATCGTCCTTACGTAATCCTAATCCTAGATCATGCAATTTAAGTTTTACTTCTTCAAGAGATTTACGACCTAAATTACGTACTTTGATCATTTCTGGTTCAGATTTGTTTGTAAGTTCTTGTACAGTATTAATGCCTGCACGTTTTAAACAGTTATATGAACGAACTGATAAATCAAGTTCTTCAATCGTCATTTCTAGCATTTTCTCTTTTTGAGTTTCTTCTTTTTCCACCATGATTTCAGCGTTTTTCGCTTCGTCAGTAAGGTTTACAAAGATATCTAAATGCTCAGTCATGATTTTCGCAGCTAAACTTAGTGCTTCTTGAGGAATGATTGAACCATCTGTCCATATTTCCATTGTTAATTTGTCGAAATCATCACGACGACCAACACGTGTATTTTCTACTTGGTAGTTAACACGACGAACGGGTGTGTAGATGGAATCAACTGGAAGTACACCGATTGGCATATCTTCTTTTTTGTTTTCGTCTGCTTGAACATAGCCACGACCAGGTTTCACTGTTAAGCGAGCATGGAAAGTAGCTCCTTCAGCAACACTACAGATAACTAAATCTTTATTTAGGATCTCAACATCACTGTCCACGATAATATCGCCGGCAGTCACGGTAGCGGGTCCTGTAATATCGATCTCAAGGGTTTTCTCTTCTTCAGCATATAATTTCAATGCTAAGCCTTTAATATTCAAAATAATTTGTGTTACGTCTTCTCGTACACCTGGAATGGTTGAGAATTCGTGTAAAACACCATCGATTTGAATATTCGTAATTGCAGCTCCTGGTAAAGAAGACAATAAAATACGACGTAGAGAGTTACCTAAAGTAGTTCCGTAACCGCGTTCTAATGGTTCAACGACGAACTTACCATAATCTCTATTTTCATCAATTTTTTCGATTCTTGGTTTTTCAAATTCAATCATTCTTATCTATACCCCTTTCAAAACGAAAAGTGTCTTGTTCAATGACGTTCCTAATTCAAACTCAGAATGAGTGGCGCTCATTAAACACGACGGCGTTTTGGAGGGCGGCATCCATTATGAGGAACTGGAGTCACGTCACGAATTGCAGTCACTTCTAAACCTGTTGCTTGTAATGAACGAATTGCTGCTTCACGTCCAGAACCAGGTCCTTTAACTGTTACGTCTACAGTTTTAAGTCCATGTTCCATTGCCACTTTAGTTGCGGCTTCTGCAGCCATTTGAGCGGCAAAAGGAGTTGATTTTTTGCTTCCTTTAAAGCCTAATGATCCTGCTGATGACCATGCTAATGCATTACCATGTGTATCAGTAATCATTACGATTGTATTGTTGAATGTAGAATGGATATGTGCTACACCTGATTCTATATTCTTTTTGACACGGCGTTTACGACTAACTTTTTTTGCTGCCATGAAGTTCTAACCTCCTTCACTTAGGAATTATTTTTTCTTGCCTGCTACTGTTTTAGTAGGGCCTTTACGAGTACGTGCATTATTTTTCGTGTTTTGTCCACGAGTTGGTAATCCACGACGGTGACGGATTCCACGGTATGAACCGATTTCCATCAAGCGTTTGATGTTTAAGTTCACTTCACGACGAAGATCCCCTTCAACTTTTAACTTATCAATTTCCGCACGAATCGCATCTGTTTGTTCGTTTGTTAAATCACGTACACGAACATCTTCAGATACGCCAACGTTTGCTAAAACTTTTTTAGCTGTAGTGTTACCAATACCATAAATGTAAGTAAGAGAAACTACTACACGTTTGTCACGAGGGATGTCTACTCCTGCAATACGAGCCATTATTCGTTACACCTCCTAATTATCCTTGACGTTGTTTATGTTTTGGATTTGCTGGGCAAATAACCATAACACGTCCTTTACGGCGAATTACTTTACAATGTTCACACATTGGTTTTACTGATGGTCTTACTTTCATGATAATACCTCCTGTGGTTTTACGGAGTACAATTATTTAAAGCGATAAGTAATACGGCCACGCGTTAAATCATACGGTGATAATTCAACTGTTACTTTGTCACCAGGTAAGATACGGATGTAGTGCATACGGATTTTACCTGAAACAGTAGCAAGAACTTGGTGTCCATTTTCTAGTTCGACTTTAAACATTGCATTCGGCAAAGTTTCGACGACTGTACCTTCGACTTCAATCATATCTTCTTTTGCCACGCACAGTACCTCCTTGTACTTGTTTCGCGTTTTCACACGATAAAACGGCGGAAACTCCAGCTCCCACCTAGAAATTCTCAACTAACTTCGTTATTCATTTTGATGTCACAAAACTGTAGAAGTCGGACTGATATATTCTACCATATTTAGTTATGTTTTGGCAAGAGAAACTGAATACAACAACAGGGTTAAACTGCGGGCAATTGGAAATTAGTTTTCGTCAATGATTTTTTTCACATCAGAAAAAACAGTATCGATTTCGCGATTGCCATCGATTGTATGCATCAAGCCTTGTTCTTTATAGAAAGCTAAGATTGGTGCGCTACTTTCAATGTTGACTGCCAAACGATTTTTAACCGTTTCGGGCTTATCATCTTCTCTTTGGTAGAATTCATGTCCGCCACAGCGATCACAAGTGCCTTCAACTTTTGGCGGGTTGAATAATTTATGATACGTTGCGCCACATGTGCGACAGATGAATCGTCCAGCTAAACGCTCGATTAATACATCTTCTTCTACATGGATGTCAATGACAGCATCAATTTTTTTGTTTAATTCTTTAAGCATTGTATCTAATGCTTTTGCTTGATCCAGTGTACGTGGGAAACCATCTAATAGGAATCCTTTGTCTGTGTCTGGTTCAGCAAGGCGTTCTTTAACAATTCCGTTTGTTACTTCGTCAGGAACCAGTTCACCTTTATCGATATAAGATTTCGCTTCTAGGCCCAAGGCAGTTTCATTTTTCATTGCTGCACGGAACATATCTCCAGTAGAAATATGTGGAATGCCATACGTATCAATGATTTTTTCTGCTTGGGTGCCTTTACCTGCTCCAGGTAATCCCATTAAAATGAGGTTCATATATTCTCCTCCTAATTTTAAAGACCGGCTTATGAAGCTAGCCATATGTGAGAATGGTGCTGAGGTAAAACCTCAACACTCGATTCTTACTTATTGATAAAGCCGACATATTGACGTTTCATCATTAATCCTTCTAATTGTTTCGTTGTTTCTAATGCAACCCCGATAACGATTAGTAAACTTGTTCCACCTAAACCGATTGATTGAGGTAAGTTCCAAACCATTTGCGCAATGATTGGAAGTAAAGCAACAAGTCCTAGGAAAATTGAGCCGACAACACTTAATCTCATTAACACGCCAGATACATATTCTTCTGTACCTTTACCTGGTCGCACGCTTGGAATGTAGCTTCCTTGTTTTTGTAAGTTTTCCGCTAATTTCTCAGGGTTTACTTGAACAAATGCATAGAAGAACGTAAACGCAACGATTAGGACAGTATAGATGATTGCCCCTGGAACTGTGTTATAACTGAAGATTTTTGTCATAATGTCATACCAATTTTCACCAGCGAATTTTGATGAGAAAGCTTGTAAAATGGCATTTGGTGTTGCAATTAACGAGCTGGCAAAGATAACTGGAATAACCCCAGCAGCATTTACTTTTAACGGTAAATAACTACTTGTTGGTGCACCAGAAACACGTTTTGTATATTGGATTGGAATCTTACGTTCTGCTTGTTGGAAGAACGTTACGACTGTAACGATCACCAAAATAGCAATAACTAAGATTGCAATGAAAATAACAGATTGCCAAATACGAGAAGACTCGATATTGACGAAGTAATCTTCATAGATTTCTTTGACTGCTCCTGGCAAACGAGAAATAATCCCGGCAAAGATAATCATTGAAACACCATTTCCGATTCCTTTTTCTGTAATTTGTTCACCCATCCAAGTCACAAACATCGTCCCAGCAGTTAAAATAACTGCAATCATCACAAAGGTACCTAAGGTTGGATTGTTTACAATCCCAGTTTGACTTAAGCTATTAAAACCAGCAGTGATCCCCATTGACTGAGCCACACCCAAGACAATCGTTAGATATCTTGTAGCTTGATTTAATTTCTTACGCCCAACTTCCCCTTGTTTTGACCATTCTACAAATCTAGGTACAATATCCATTTGCAATAGTTGAATAATAATAGAGGCTGTAATGTATGGCGAAACCCCCATCGAGAAGATAGAGAAGTTTTGCATGGCACTACCACTCACCATATTCAACATATTCAAAAAGGGTAAGCTACTTAAATCAGACAATCCCTTTGCATTCACCCCGGGCACAGTAATGTGCGCACCTAGGCGAAATACAAACAAGATTAAAACTGTAAATAAGATTTTTGATCTAATGTCTTTGACTTTAAAGGCGTTCTTTAATAGCTTGAACAATTAGATCACCTCGATTGAACCACCAGCAGCTTCGATAGCTTCTTGTGCTGATTTCGAGAATTTAGCTGCTTTCACAGTTAATTTTTTCGTTAACTCACCATCTGCAAGAACTTTGATTCCCGCTTTTTCGTTTTTAACGATTCCTGCTTCTTTTAGGACAACAGGAGTTACTTCTGTTCCATCTTCAAAACGGTTTAAAGTATCTAAGTTCACAACAGCGTAATCTTTACGATTAATGTTTGTAAACCCACGTTTTGGTAAACGACGGAATAATGGAGTTTGACCCCCTTCAAATCCTAAACGAACACCACCGCCTGAACGGGCTTTTTGCCCTTTTTGTCCACGGCCAGCTGTTTTACCATTACCAGATGAAGTACCACGTCCAACACGGTTACGTACTTGGCGTGAGCCCTCAGCAGGTTTTAATTCATGAAGTTTCATAGGTTTGGCACCTCCTTAAGCAATCTTCTATTACAAATCTATAAATCTTAAACTTCTTCTACGTCCACTAAATGTGAGATAGTGTTAACCATACCTTTGATTGCTTCATTGGCAGGTTTTGTAACAGTACTATTCACTTTACCTAAACCTAACGCTTTAACTGTAGCACGTTGGTTTTGAGGACGTCCGATAACACTGCGTTTTAAAGTAATTTTTAATTCAGCCATTATTTTTGTCCTCCTTAACCGATAATTTCTTCTACAGATTTACCGCGAAGTGCTGCCACTTCTTCGGCACGTTTTAATTGTTTTAGACCTTCAACAGTTGCGCGAACAACGTTAATAGGTGTGTTTGAACCTAGTGATTTAGATGTAATATCTGCTACACCAGCTAATTCCAATACGGCACGAACTGGTCCACCAGCAGCTACCCCAGAACCTTCTACTGCAGGTTTCATAAGGATACGGCCGCCACCGAATACGCCAATTACTTCGTGCGGGATAGTAGAACCAACCATAGGCACTTCAACTAAGTTTTTCTTCGCGTCTTCGATTGCTTTACGGATAGCTTCAGGTACTTCTTGTGCTTTACCAGTACCGAAACCAACGTGTCCGTTTTTGTCACCGACAACAACTAAAGCTGCGAAACGTAAACGACGTCCACCTTTAACAACTTTTGTTACACGGTTGATCGCTACAACGCGGTCTTCTAATTCCAAATGTTTTGGATCAATATAAACCATGAATGGTGTTCCTCCTTCTCCTAAAATTCTAGTCCATTTTCACGAGCAGCTTCAGCTAAAGCTTGCACGCGGCCATGGTAAAGGTATCCACCACGGTCGAAGACTACTTTTTTGATGCCTTTTTCAGCGGCACGTTCAGCAACTAGTTTACCAACAGCTGCAGCTGTTTCTGTTTTTGTTCCACCTGAAATTTCTTTATCCAAGGCAGAGGCACTTGCTAGCGTCACACCCGCTACGTCATCAATGACTTGCGCGTAGATGTTTTTGTTAGAACGGAAAATGTTCAAGCGTGGGCACTCAGCAGTACCAGAGATTTTGTTACGTACACGACGATGTCTCTTTTGACGTGTTTTGTTTTTATCTGGTTTTGTAATCACAATTTTCACCTCTTTGATTTAATGTTTACTACTAATATTTCAAGCAGTCAGCAGATTACGGAAAAGAGAAGCTGGCAGACAAGACAAAAGCATTTTATTGGAAAAATCCCATAAAATGACAGTTGCTTGTTGTTGACTTCTGTTTTCTACACAGCTGTTATTATTTACCAGTTTTACCTTCTTTACGGCGTACAAATTCACCAACATAGCGAATCCCTTTGCCTTTATAAGGTTCTGGAGGACGAACGCCACGGATGTTAGCAGCTAATTCACCAACAACTTCTTTGTTGATGCCTTTAACGATAACTTGTGTGTTCGCAGGTACTTCAAATGTTACGCCTTCTGGTGCTGTCATTTCGACAGGATGAGAATAACCAACGTTTAAAGTTAATTTGTTGCCTTGTACTTGGGCACGGTATCCGACCCCGATAAGTTCAAGTGCTTTTTGGAAACCTTCAGAAACACCAACAACCATGTTGTTGAAGTTTGCACGAGTTGTTCCGTGGATTGTTTTCATTTCTTTTGAATCGTTTGGACGAGTGAATGTCACTTCGTTTCCTTCGATGTTCATTTTGATATCAGAAGAAAATTCGCGTGTTAATTCACCTTTAGGTCCTTTAACTGTAATGTTGTTTCCGTCTTGCTTGATTTCAACACCAGCAGGAAGAACAACAACTTTATTACCAATACGGCTCACTTAGAGACACCTCCTTGTGTATTTTTTAGAATTACCATACGTAGGCGATTACTTCGCCGCCGATATTTTTCGCTCTAGCTTCTTTGTCAGTAATTACACCCTCTGATGTAGAGATGATTGCAATTCCTAGACCGTTTAATACTTTTGGTACTTCGTCAGCTTTTACGTATGCACGTAAACCTGGTTTAGAAATACGTTTTAAGTTTGTGATAACACGTTCTTCGTTTTTACCATATTTTAGGAAAACACGGATTACGCCTTGTTTGTCATCTTCGATGTATTCTACGTCGCGGATAAATCCTTCACGTTTCAGGATTTCTGCGATATCACGTTTGATTTTTGAAGCAGGTACTTCTAAAGTTTCATGTTTAACCATGTTCGCATTACGAATGCGAGTTAGAAAATCTGCAATTGGATCTGTCATGACCATTGAACTATTTACCTCCTTTATGCGAGTTTACTTGTTTACCAGCTAGCTTTCTTCACGCCGGGAATTTGACCTTTATAGGCAAGTTCGCGGAAGCAAATACGGCAAAGATGAAATTTACGATAAACTGAATGTGGACGTCCACAACGTTCACAACGAGTATAAGCTTGTGTTGAATGTTTAGCAGGACGTTTGTTTTTAGCAATCATTGATTTTTTAGCCACGTAGTTCGCCTCCTTATATTATTTTTGGAATGGCATACCTAATTGTGCCAACAATTCGCGAGACTCTTCGTCAGTGTTCGCTGTTGTAACAATTACGATGTCCATACCGCGTACTTTATCTACTAAATCATAATCAACTTCTGGGAAGATTAATTGTTCTTTAATACCTAAAGTATAGTTACCACGACCATCGAAAGCTTTTTTGCTGACACCGTGGAAGTCACGTACACGAGGTAAAGAAACTGTTACTAATTTATCTAAAAATTCGTACATTCTTTCGCCGCGTAGCGTTACTTTCGCACCGATTGGCATTCCTTCACGTAAACGGAATCCAGCGATAGATTTTTTAGCTTTTGTGATAAGTGGTTTTTGACCAGTGATTAATGCTAATTCTTCAACAGCTTTGTCTAAGTTTTTAGCATTTGATACTGCATCACCCACACCCATGTTGATAACGATTTTATCAACTTTAGGTGTTTGCATAACTGAGCTGTAATTAAATTTTTCCACCAATGATGGTGTTACTTCTTTAATATATTTTTCTTTCAGGCGGTTCATTCAGTAAGCCCTCCTTCCGCAATTTTTATTTATCTAAAACTTCACCTGTTTTTTTAGAAACGCGGACTTTTTTGCCGTCGACTTCTTTAAACGCAACTTTAGTAGCTTCTCCGTTTGAAGGATCAATCACCATTACATTAGAAACATGAATTGGCGCTTCCACTTCAAGGATTCCGCCTTGTGGGGCTGCTTGGTTTGGTTTTTGGTGTTTTTTAACGACGTTGACACCTTCAACGATAACTTTATCTTGTTTAGGAAACGCTGCTAAGACAACGCCTTCTTTGTTTTTATCTTTACCAGTGATAACTTTTACTTTATCGCCTTTTTTAACAAACATTACTGTTTCGCACCTCCTTTAACGTGGGCTCGAGATTATAATACTTCTGGTGCTAGAGAAACGATCTTCATGAAGTTGTTTTCACGTAATTCACGTGCAACTGGTCCGAAGATACGTGTTCCGCGTGGGCTTTTATCGTCACGGATAATTACCGCAGCATTTTCATCAAATTTGATGTAAGAACCGTCAGCACGACGAGCGCCAGATTTTGTACGAACGATAACGGCTTTAACTACTTCACCTTTTTTAACAACCCCACCTGGCGTTGCTTGTTTGACAGTAGCAACAATAACGTCACCAATGTTAGCAGTTTTACGACCAGATCCGCCTAGGACTTTGATCGTTAAAATTTCACGTGCGCCAGAATTGTCAGCGACTCTTAAACGACTTTCTTGTTGGATCACGATGTGTATCCCCCTTTCAGATTTTGTGCTTCAATCTATTAGGAAATTCTCGTTTTATTAGATAATAACTGCTTCTTCGACTACCTCTAGTAAACGGAAACGTTTTGTAGCTGATAATGGACGAGTTTCCATGATTTTTACGATGTCTCCAACTTTCGCTGTGTTGTTTTCATCATGCGCTTTATATTTTTTAGAATATTTCATACGTTTGCCATAGATAGGGTGGTTTTTCTTTGTTTCAACGACAACTGTGATTGTTTTATCCATTTTGTCTGATACCACACGACCTTGGTAAACTTTACGTTGATTTCTTTCTTCAGTCATACGCGTTTGGCCTCCTTCCACTATTAGTTAGCTTGTTCACGCAATACTGTTTTGATGCGTGCAATCGATTGACGTACTTCTTTAATACGTGCAGTGTTTTCTAATTGACCTGTTGCTAATTGGAATCTTAAGTTGAACAATTCTTCTTTTAATTGTTTTTCTTTATCTAGCATTTCGGCAGTGGTTAATTCTCTGATTTCTTTAACCTTCATTCGATTCACCACCCATTTCCTCACGTTTTACGATCTTAGTTTTTACCGGCAATTTGTGAGATGCAAGACGAAGAGCTTCACGAGCTACTTCTTCAGGAACGCCTGCGATTTCAAACATGATTTTACCACGTTTAACTGGTGATACCCAGCCTTCTGGTGCCCCTTTACCTTTACCCATACGTACGCCGATAGCTTTACTTGTGTAAGACTTGTGAGGGAAAATTTTAATCCATACTTTCCCACCACGTTTCATGTAACGAGTCATTGCAATACGGGCTGCTTCGATTTGACGGTTAGTAATCCAGTGAGATTCAGTTGCTTGTAAACCCCATTCACCAAATGCTACTTCTTTTCCGCCTTTAGCTTCACCGCGCATTTTTCCGCGGAATTCACGACGGTGTTTTACACGTTTAGGTACTAACATGATTATTTCCCTCCTTTCTCAGTGTTTTTTTTCGTTGGAAGAATTTCTCCACGATAGATCCACACTTTAACTCCTAGTTTTCCGTAAGTAGTGTCCGCTTCTTCCCATGCGTAATCAATGTCCGCACGTAATGTGTGAAGTGGTACAGTTCCTTCAGAGTATCCTTCTGAACGAGCGATATCCGCACCGTTTAGACGACCTGATACTTGAGTTTTGATTCCTTTAGCGCCAGCACGCATTGCGCGTTGGATCGCTTGTTTTTGAGCACGACGGAAAGCAACACGGTTTTCTAATTGACGTGCAATTCCTTCGCCTACTAATTTTGCATCTAAATCTGGTTTTTTGATTTCAACGATGTTGATGTGAACTCGTTTGCCAGTTAATTTGTTTAATTCTTTTCTTAGGTTTTCGACTTCAGATCCGCCTTTACCGATAACCATACCTGGTTTAGCTGTGTGAATTGAAATGTTAACACGGTTTGCAGCGCGTTCGATTTCAATTGTAGATACAGCAGCATCAGCAAGTTTTGTTGCGATAAATTTACGGATTCTTAAATCTTCGTGTAAGAATTCAGCATACTCTTTTTCAGCATACCATTTCGCATCCCAGTCGCGGATGATGCCTACACGCATTCCAATTGGATGTACTTTTTGACCCACTGATTGTCCCTCCTCTTAAATGTTTAAGCTCTGTTTTCATAAAGAAAACAGCCTATTTCATGAGACTTATTTCTCTGTTACAACTACTGTGATGTGACTAGTACGTTTGTTGATTGGTGAAGCTGAACCTTTTGCACGAGGACGGAAACGTTTCATTGTTGGTCCTTCGTTAACAAATGCTTCAGATACGACTAAGCTTTCAACGTCTAAGTCAAAGTTGTTTTCTGCGTTAGCAACTGCTGACATTAAAACTTTTTCAATGATTCCAGCAGACTTGTTCGGTGTGAATTTCAAGATTGAAATTGCATCCGCAACGCTTTTCCCTCTGATAAGATCGATTACTAAACGTGCTTTACGAGGTGAAGTGCGAACTGTTTTTGCAGTTGCTTTAGCTGATGTAATTTGTTCTGACATTTGCATATCCTCCCCTCAAAATTAGCGTTTAGTTTTTTTATCGTCAGCAACGTGGCCACGATAAGTTCTAGTTGGTGCAAATTCACCTAATTTATGTCCTACCATGTCTTCTTGAATGTAAACAGGGACATGTTTCCGTCCATCATATACAGCGATTGTGAAACCTACGAATGATGGAAAAATTGTAGAGCGGCGAGACCAAGTTTTAATTACTTTTTTCTTTTCGGCACCTTGTTGTGCTTCGACCTTTTTCATCAAATGATCATCGACGAAAGGTCCTTTTTTTAAACTACGACCCATGGTGAACCTCCTCTCAAAATGTACGACACATGGTCAAAAAAATTATTTAGTACGACGACGAACGATAAGTTTGTCTGATTTAGCTTTTTTATTACGTGTTTTGTATCCAATTGCTGGTTGACCCCATGGAGATACTGGCGCTTTACGTCCAATTGGTGTTTTACCTTCACCACCACCGTGTGGGTGATCGTTAGGGTTCATTACGCTACCACGAACAGTTGGGCGTTTACGCATCCAACGAGAGCGGCCAGCTTTACCAATGTTAATTAATTCGTGTTGTTCGTTACCAACTGAACCGATTGTTGCACGGCAAGTTGCTAAGATCATACGAACTTCGCCAGAGTTTAAGCGGATTAATACGTATTTGCCTTCTTTACCAAGTACTTGCGCGCTTGTTCCAGCTGAACGGATTAATTGTCCACCTTTACCAGGTTTCATTTCAATGTTGTGGATAACTGTACCAACTGGAATGTTTTCCAATGGTAATGCGTTACCTACTTTAATATCTGCTTCTGGACCAGATACTAGGCGCATGCCTACTTCTAATCCTTTTGGTGCTAAGATGTATGCCTTAACCCCGTCTTCGTAATGAACTAACGCGATGTTAGCAGAACGGTTTGGATCGTACTCGATCGTTTTAACAACCGCTGCGACGTTATCTTTATTACGTTTGAAGTCAATCACACGGTATTGACGTTTGTGACCGCCACCTTGGTGACGAACCGTAATGCGACCGTTGTTGTTACGACCGGCATTGTTTTTTAATGGCTGTAACAATGATTTTTCTGGTGTTGAAGTTGTGATTTCAGCGAAATCAGAACTTGTCATGTTACGACGGCCATTTGTGGTAGGTTTGTACTTTTTAATCGCCACGTCTTATTTCCCTCCTACGTTGATATTGTTCAGGACTGCTTATTCAGCAGCTTCGAATAATTGAATTTCTTTTGAATCTTCAGTTAATGTAACGATCGCTTTGCGACGTTTTTTTGTATAACCTGCATATTTACCCATGCGTTTGAATTTTGGACGCACGTTTAAGATGTTTACGTTTGCTACTTTAACATCGAATGCTGATTCAACAGCTTGTTTTACTAAAGTTTTGTTTGCGCGAGTGTCCACTTCGAAAGTATATTTCTTTTCGTCCATAGCTAACATGGATTTTTCAGTGATCACTGGGCGTTTGATTACGTCTAGTAATTCCATTATGCAAGCACCTCCTCAATTTGAGTAAGAGCTGTTTGTGTTGCCAAGACTTTGTTAGCTGACACAACATCTAACACACTAACGTTATCAGAAGTTACTACAGAAACGTTTGGTAAGTTACGAGCTGATAAAGCTGCAAAGTCGTTACCATTTTCTAAAACAACTAATACTTTAGTATCGATAGACAAGTTAGCAAGAACTTGTTTGAATTCTTTTGTTTTTGGTGCATCGAAGCTTAAACCTTCTACTGCTACCAAGTTATTTTCAGCAACTTTATCTGATAATACAGATTTCATTGCTAAGCGACGAACTTTTTTAGGAAGTTTGTAGCTGTATGAACGCGGTGTTGGTCCAAAGACTACGCCACCTCCACGCCATTGTGGTGAACGGATTGAACCTTGACGAGCACGACCAGTTCCTTTTTGACGCCATGGTTTGCGGCCACCGCCACGAACAGCGCTACGGTTTTTAACTGCGTGTGTTCCTTGTCTTAATGAAGCACGTTGCATGATGATTGCATCATAGACAACACTTTCATTAGGTTCGATTCCGAAGATTTCTTCATTTAAAGTGATTTCACCGTTTTGAGTTCCATCTTGTTTGAATAATGCTACATTCGGCATTCCTTAGTTCCTCCTTTCCCTACACTTATTTAGCTTTCACAGCTGATTTGATTGTGATTAAAGATTTTTTCGCTCCAGGAATGTTTCCTTTGATTAAGATAACATTTCTTTCTACGTCCACTTTAACAACTTCAAGGTTTTGAATTGTTACGCGGTCGCCACCCATACGGCCGGCTAGTCGTTTATTTTTAAATACACGGTTAGGCGCTACTGGACCCATTGACCCAGGACGACGGTGATAACGAGAACCATGAGACATAGGTCCGCGGCTTTGGCCGTGACGTTTGATTGCCCCTTGGAATCCTTTACCTTTCGTAGTACCTGTAACATCAACAACGTCTCCTGCTTGGAAAACATCTACTTTGATTTCTTTACCTACTTCATATTCTCCTAGCTCAACATTCTTGAATTCTTTAATGAAGCGCTTAGGAGCCGTGTTTGCTTTTGCAACATGACCTTTCGCAGGTTTGTTTGATAAAACTTCACGTTTGTCTTGGTAACCAACTTGGATAGCTTCGTATCCGTCAGTTTCAACAGTTTTTACTTGTAAAACTACGTTTGGCGTAGCTTCAACTACTGTTACTGGAATTAATTCACCAGACTCAGTAAAGATTTGTGTCATTCCCACTTTTTTCCCTAAGATTCCTTTGGTCATGAGTACACCTCCATCTTAATTTTATAGTTTGATTTCAATATTAACACCAGACGGTAAGTCAAGCTTCATTAGAGCGTCAACTGTTTTTGGTGTTGGGTTCACAATGTCAATTAGACGTTTGTGAGTACGCATTTCGAATTGTTCGCGAGAATCTTTGTATTTATGAGTCGCACGAATAACTGTGTAAAGTGAGCGTTCTGTTGGTAATGGAATCGGACCTGATACGTCAGCTCCAGTTCTTTTTGCTGTTTCCACAATTTTATCCGCTGATTGATCTAAAATACGGTGTTCATACGCTTTTAAACGGATACGAATTTTTTGTTTTGCCATCTTGTTCCCTCCTTCGCCTATTTTAAAAGTAGACATAGCTCCACGAAAATTTATCCGGCATGCTCGTTCATGGCAAAGCGTCCGAGCGTGTCGCAACCTCTCGCTTCACAGCCGGCAAATCAAATCGTTGATCTACCAATGCTTTTTACACTCCTGTAAACAGCACCTTTTTGATTATACTATGAAAGGATAGTGTTAGCAAGGATTTTCTGCGTTTTTTTGAAAGAATTTTTTCTTGTTTTGAAAAGCATTTGTTTTGTTTTTTCAATTCTTTTCATTCTATTTTTATAAAAAAAGAATTTGAGATTCCTTTTTTACCAGAATCTCAAATTCTCTCTTTTTTATTCTATTAACCAATCCGGCGCATTGGAATATCATTGTTATCTGGATGAACCAATAAATATTGAATAACATCAATATTGCTTGCTTGGAATGAGGCTGCACATGCTTGCAAATATAAGTCCCACATTCGATAGAAGCGCTCGCCTTTTTCGTCAATAATTTCTGCTTCTATATTATGGAAGTTTTTTGTCCAATGTTCCAACGTCAATTGATAATCTCTGCGCAAACTTTCCAAGTCAATCACTTGCAAGTCGTTTTCTGTCATATGGCCGACTAGCTCAGTGACACCAGGAATATAGCCACCTGGAAAAATATAACGATTAATCCAAGCATTTTTAGCCCCACCTTGTTGGCGACTGATCCCATGAATCAACGCCGTACCTTTAGGCGCTAAATTCCGCTGAACGACATCAAAATATTCATGTAGATTTTCCGCACCGACATGTTCAAACATCCCAACACTCGTAATATGGTCAAAAGACTCTCCTTTTAAATCACGATAATCCATCAATTTGACAGTCATTCGATCTTGTAGACCTTCTTTTTCTATAATATGGCGAATATGATGAAATTGCTCTTCACTTAATGTAATCCCAGTTGCTTTGGCTCCATATTCTTTCACCGCAGTTAAAATTAACGTGCCCCAGCCGCAGCCAATATCCAGTAAAGTGTCGCCCTCTTTGATAAACAATTTATCTAAAATATGATGAACTTTATTCACTTGCGCTTGTTCTAATGTATCTTCAGGCGTTTTAAAATAAGCACATGAATACGTCATTGTTTGGTCAAGCCATTTTTTGTAAAAATCATTTCCTAGATCGTAATGGCTGTGAATATCCTCTTGCGAACGTTTTTTTGAATGACTTTCTTTAGGAAGCCATTTAATAAATTTAGCATTGTGTAAAAAGCTATCCTTTTGGTTATACACATCATAAATCAGTGCTTGGATATCACCTTCGATTTCAATTTTGCGATCCATGTAGGCTTCCCCTAAAGTTAACGAAGCGTTATTCAGTAAATCCTTCACAGGAATTTTTTCATTGAATACAATTTTAAAAACCGGATCCCCCGACCCTTGCCCATACTCTTTGACGGTACCATCCCAGTATGTGACTTGTGTCTTTTTTGAAAAAGACCATTTAAACAGTTGACTGTACGTTTCTTTTTCTAACATTGCATTCCCTCCATTAAATACCATTTGAAGCCAAAACAAAAAGAAGTCGCTTTCCGGTAGTTCGTCAAAACAAACACCACAGTCCGTTCTAAACTGAAGCACAGAAAAGTTATCACCCCTTCTATGTTCCGCTTCTTTTTTTGCAATTACAGTTCTATTCTACTCCTCTTTTAAAAATTTGAACATTCTTTTAACGTAATACCTACTATTGTTATTCTTTATCACAAAAAAACTAGAGCCAGTCCTTGACAGACTCCTCTAGTTCTAAATATTATGCTTTCTTACGCATCCGTTGTTCCGCATGAGTGTAAGCGCCATGCCACACGTGCCCCACATAAGGATTAACTTGAATACCGTGTTTAATCGCCGCTGCTACAAATTTTTTCGCTAAAGTTACTGCTTCTAACACCGAATAACCTTTCGCCAAGCCAGCTGTGATTGCCGCTGAAAAAGTACAACCTGCACCATGATTATAATCAGTTGGATATAATTCATTTTCCAAAAGATGCGCGGTGTGACCATCGTAAAATAAGTCCAGTGCTTTTTCACCAGCTAAGCGATGTCCCCCTTTAACCACGACATGCTTGGCTCCCATTTGTACAATTCGTTTTGCCGCTTCTTCCATCTCCGCCACGGAAGAAATTTCGCCTAAACCAGATAAGATGCCCGCTTCAATTAAATTAGGCGTGGCAACTAATGCTAATGGCAGTAAATCGTTTTTTAGGCCTTCCACACTTTTGGGTTGCAGAATTTGTGCCGTTCCCTTACAAGCAATGACTGGGTCAATCACGACTTTTTGAATTTTTTCTTGTTTAATGTACTTACTAGCCATTTTAATATTTTGTTCATTACCCATCATCCCTGTTTTCAAAGCCGCTACTGGACCGCCTGCAAAAACCGAAATCAATTGTTTTTCTAAGAGCGTTTCTGGCAATTCAGTTACTTCATGTGACCAACCTGTCGTAGGATCCATCGTCACAATCGAGGTTAAACTTGAAAATCCAAAAACTCCATACTCTTCAAATGTTTTTAAATCTGCTTGAATCCCTGCCCCTCCAGTTGAATCGGAGCCTGCAATCGTCAATACTTTTTCCATTAAATCACCTAACCTTTTTCTCCAAGTATACGGAAGAAACAAGTCTGCTAAAACAGCCAATTGGCTTATTTTTTAGCCAGCCAATTTCTAAACAAAAAAAAGACCAGAGAATAAATTCTCTGGTCTTACGTCCGAATACCCCAGTTTTTTACGCTGGTTAAAACTATAGTTAAAAAGTTAATTATTTAACGATTTCAGTAACAACGCCTGAACCTACAGTACGTCCGCCTTCACGAATAGAGAAACGAGTTCCGTCTTCGATAGCGATTGGGTGAATTAATTCAACGTCCATAGCAACGTTATCACCAGGCATTACCATTTCAGTACCTTCTGGCAATTCTACAACACCAGTAACGTCTGTTGTACGGAAGTAGAATTGAGGACGGTAGTTAGTGAAGAATGGAGTGTGACGTCCGCCTTCTTCTTTTGATAATACGTATACTTCAGCTTTGAATTTTGTGTGTGGAGTGATTGTAGCTGGTTTAGCTAATACTTGTCCACGTTCGATATCTTCACGTGCTACACCACGTAATAAAGCACCGATGTTGTCGCCTGCTTCAGCGTAGTCTAATAATTTACGGAACATTTCAACACCTGTAACAGTTGTTTTAGATGTTTCGTCTTTAATACCAACGATTTCAACTTCGTCACCAACGCGAACTTCACCACGTTCAACACGGCCTGTAGCAACAGTACCACGTCCAGTGATTGAGAATACGTCTTCGACTGGCATCATGAATGGTTTGTCAGTATCACGTTCTGGAGTTGGGATATATTCGTCAACTGCAGCCATTAATTCTAAGATTTTTTCTTCATAAGACTCGTCGCCTTCTAAAGCTTTCAAAGCAGAACCTGCGATAACTGGAACATCATCGCCTGGGAAATCGTATTCTGATAATAAGTCACGAACTTCCATTTCTACTAATTCTAATAATTCTTCGTCATCAACCATATCCATTTTGTTTAAGAATACAACGATGTATGGTACACCAACGTTACGTGATAATAAGATATGTTCACGTGTTTGAGGCATAGGACCATCAGCAGCAGAAACTACTAAGATAGCTCCGTCCATTTGAGCAGCACCAGTGATCATGTTTTTAACGTAGTCCGCGTGTCCTGGGCAGTCAACGTGTGCATAGTGACGAGTTTCAGTTTCATATTCGATATGAGAAGTGTTGATTGTGATTCCACGTTCTTTTTCTTCTGGAGCGTTATCAATAGAATCGTAGCTTTGTGCTTCCCCGCCACCGTGTTTTGATAATACAGTAGCAATTGCAGCTGTTAATGTAGTTTTACCATGGTCAACGTGTCCGATAGTACCAATGTTAACATGGGATTTAGAACGGTCAAATTTTTCTTTTGCCATTTTGAATGTTCCTCCTAAAAATATAAATTTTATTGTTTGTTTTATATGTGATAGACGCTACTAAAAATCGTCTGATCATCATAAGCTATTTTACACGAAATCTTGAAAAAAGGATAGTTCTAAAAACAAACCTTTTATTCTCAAGGAAAATTATGCGTTGCCGCCGTTTTTCTTGATGATTTCTTCTTGAACAGACTTAGGTACGTCTTCATAGTGGTCAAATACCATCATAAATGTACCGCGTCCTTGTGTTGCTGAACGTAATGTTGTAGCATAACCAAACATTTCAGCTAAAGGTACCATCGCATTAACGATTTGAGAGTTACCGTGTGCTTCCATACCTTCAACACGTCCACGACGACTTGTTACGTGTCCCATGATATCACCTAAGTAATCTTCAGGAACAGTAATTGTAACTTTCATCATTGGTTCTAAAATAACTGGGTTTGCATTTTTAGCCGCAGCTTTCAATGCCATAGAAGCAGCTACACGGAAGGCCGTTTCATTTGAATCGACATCGTGGTATGAACCATCGTAAAGTTTTGCTTTGATATCAACTAATGGATAACCAGCAAGAACACCGTTGTTCATAGAGTCTTCTAACCCTTTTTCAACTGCTGGGATGTATTCACGAGGAACCACACCACCGACAATTGCGTTTTCAAACTCGAAGCCTTTACCTTCTTCATTTGGTGTAAATTCAACCCATACGTGACCGTATTGTCCTTTACCACCAGACTGACGAACGAATTTACCTTCTGCTTTAGTCGCAGCACGGAATGTTTCGCGGTAAGATACTTGAGGAGCACCTACGTTAGCTTCAACTTTGAATTCACGTTTCATACGGTCTACTAAAACGTCTAAGTGCAATTCACCCATACCAGAGATAACTGTTTCACCAGTTTCAACGTTTGTTTCAACGCGGAATGATGGATCTTCTTCAGCAAGTTTTTGTAGAGCCACGCCCATTTTATCTTGGTCAGCTTTTGATTTAGGTTCAACAGCGACTTGGATAACTGGGTCAGGGAATTCAATAGATTCAAGAATAACTGGTGCATCTAATGCACATAATGTATCACCAGTTGTTGTGTCTTTTAGACCAACAGCAGCAGCGATATCACCAGAGTACACTTTGTCAATTTCTTGACGAGTGTTGGCGTGCATTTGTAGGATACGACCGATACGTTCTTTTTTGCCTTTTGAAGCGTTCAATACGTATGAACCACTTTCAAGGACACCAGAATAAACACGGAAGAAAGTTAAACGACCTACGAATGGGTCAGTCATAACTTTAAATGCTAATGAAGCGAAAGGTGCTTCGTCATCAGCTGGACGAGTTGTTTCTTCGTCTGTTTTAGTATCGATCCCTTTGATAGCATCGATATCTAATGGAGATGGTAAGTAATCAAGAACAGCGTCCAACATTAATTGAACCCCTTTATTCTTGAATGCTGAACCAGCTAATACAGGGAAGAACTCAACGTTGATTGTTGCTTGACGGATACCAGCGACTAATTCTTCTTCAGTGATTTCTTCACCTTCAAGATATTTCATCATTAAGTCTTCGTCAGTTTCAGCAACAGCTTCAACTAATTTTTCGCGCCATTCTTGCGCTTTTTCTAAATAATCTTCAGGAATATCAGTTTCTTGAATATCTGTTCCCAAATCATTTGTGTAGATTTCAGCTTTCATTTTAATCAAGTCAATGATTCCAGTGAAGTCTTCTTCAGCTCCGATTGGAATTTGAATTGGATGAGCGTTTGCTTGTAAACGATCATGTAATGATTCTACTGAATAGAAGAAGTCCGCACCGATTTTATCCATTTTGTTACAGAATACAATACGAGGAACTTTATATTCAGTCGCTTGACGCCAAACAGTTTCTGTTTGAGGTTCTACACCTGATTGAGAGTCAAGAACTGTTACCGCACCATCTAATACGCGTAGAGAACGTTGTACTTCAATTGTGAAGTCCACGTGTCCTGGAGTATCGATGATATTTACACGGTAGCCTTTCCACTGTGCAGTTGTCGCAGCGGATGTAATCGTGATACCACGTTCTTGTTCTTGTTCCATCCAGTCCATTTGTGAAGCACCTTCATGGGTTTCACCGATTTTATGGATTTTACCAGTGTAGTACAAGATACGCTCAGTTGTTGTTGTTTTACCAGCATCAACGTGGGCCATGATACCAATGTTACGAGTTTTTTCAAGTGAAAATTCTCTTGCCATTTTGTATGTTTACTCCTCTCTTTATTTAAATCGATTGTAAATTGACTTTCTGCTGCCACTTTACGCGACAGACAGAGAGGATCTTACCAACGATAATGAGCAAATGCGCGGTTTGCGTCTGCCATTTTGTGTGTGTCTTCGCGTTTTTTAACAGAAGCGCCAGTGTTGTTAGCAGCATCCATGATTTCTTTCGCTAGACGTTCTTCCATTGTGTGTTCACCACGTAGACGTGCGTAGTTAACTACCCAACGTAAACCTAAAGTTGTACGACGTTCTGGACGAACTTCAACTGGTACTTGGTAGTTAGAACCCCCAACACGACGTGCTTTAACTTCAAGAACAGGCATAACGTTTTTCATTGCTTGTTCAAAAACTTCCAATGGATCGTTACCTGTAGATTCTTTGATGATATCAAATGAATTATAGATAATGTTAGCAGCAATCCCGCGTTTACCGTCAACCATTACACGGTTGATTAAGCGAGTTACTAATTTTGAGTTATAAATTGGATCTGGTAAAACATCACGTTTTGCAACAGGACCTTTACGAGGCATCCGTAACTCCTCCTTCCGAAATATGATTTTTCAAGTTGTTATTGTCTTATTATAATTAAGCTTTAGGACGTTTTGTACCGTATTTAGAGCGGCTTTGTTTACGGTCGTTAACACCGGCAGTATCAAGCGCACCACGAACGATATGGTAACGTACCCCTGGTAAGTCTTTTACACGTCCACCACGTAATAATACCACGCTGTGTTCTTGTAAGTTGTGACCGATACCTGGGATATAAGCTGTAACTTCGATTAAGTTTGACAAACGAACACGGGCATATTTACGTAAAGCTGAGTTCGGTTTTTTAGGTGTCATCGTACCCACACGTGTACAAACTCCACGTTTTTGCGGAGAGTTAACGTTTGTTTGAGTTTTCTTAAAACTGTTATATCCTTTGTTTAAGGCTGGTGAATCAGATTTTTCTACTTTAGATTTACGAGGTTTACGTACTAATTGGTTAATTGTAGGCATTCCTTGTTCTCCTCCTTCCTTACTTCGCTTCTAGTTCCACACATCCAGGTGGTTCTTTTTTCGCGATAAAAAATAATGCAATCTCTGCACTCTTTATCAAATATGCTTTGATAGACAGTCAGCACGTCCCTATAAGGAACCTGTAGATAAAGCACCTTTGTTAGGATACCACGATAAGTATCAGCTGTCAACCCTCTTCTTTCGCCTTTCGAAAAAAAGCTTTTCCTTCTATTTAAACGTACTTTTCCTTTAAAAATTTTTATGACTTTTTCAAAAACTTTCTATCTTTTTTAGTTAAATAACGGTACAATATCTTTGACTATTGAAGGGGGCGGAAAACAGCGATGAATCTGAAACAAATGGTAGGAATCGAAGCTGCAAAATATGTAGAAGACGGCATGATTGTCGGTTTGGGTACTGGCTCAACAGCAAAATTTATGGTAGACGAAATTGGTCGTCGCGTAAAAGAAGAAGGATTGTCAATCGTAGGGGTTACTACTTCAAAAGAAACAGAGAAACAAGCCTTGGCCTTGGGCATTCCTTTAAAAAGTATTGATGAGGTTCCGTATGTGGATCTTACGATTGATGGCGCCGATGAAATCAGCGCTGATTTTCAAGGAATCAAAGGCGGTGGCGCTGCCTTACTTTTTGAAAAAATTGTGGCCACTTATTCAAAGAAATGTATTTGGATTGTGGATAAATCAAAAATGGTGGACGATTTAGGGGCTTTCCCACTTCCTGTTGAGGTTGTCCCTTATGGCAGCTGCCAACTAGTGCATTTATTTAAAGAAAAAGGCTATCACCCAGCACTTCGTCTAAACGCTGCTGGCGAAACATTAATAACAGATGGAGGCCACCATATCATCGATTTGCATTTAGAAAAAATTACAGATCCAGAAGCTTTAGGTTCTTATTTAGACAACTTGGTTGGCGTCGTTGAACACGGCTTATTTTTAAATATGGTTTCTATGGTAATCGTCGGTTATGAAGATGGACCGAAAACCTTACATGTTCCCGCACGTTAAGAATGTGTGAAAAAAGATTATTTATATAGGAAGGATAATATATGAAACGAATTGGTTATGCACGCACAACTATTATTGAAGACGATTTAAAAAATCAACTAACCACTCTCCAATCGTTTGGTTGTGATGATATTTTCCAAGAGACATTTGATCCTCAAGCGGAGATCAGTGTCTTAGACGAAGTCGAAAAACTTCTTTCTGCTGGGGATACACTTATTGTTTGTAAATTGCACCATTTAGGTAAAACAACCCGCCAATTAACAGACTTTATGAAAATGTTAAAGGAAAAACAAGTTGATTTTGTCAGCATTTCAGAAGGAATTGATACTCACCTTCCAACAGGTGAAGCCTATTTCCAATTAATGGAGAGCTTATCTGCGATGGAATGTGCACTAATTAAAGAACGAACACTCGTCGGGCTCCACAAAGCTCGTGAAAACGGAAAAGTAGGTGGACGTCCAAAAATCGATGGACGCACCGTCCGCAAAATCCGTGCATTATATTATGAAAACAAAGAAACAATCCAATTTATTTCTAATAAATGCGGCGTTTCGGTGGGCACTTGTTATAAGTACATCAATTTACCTGAGACAGATGTCGAGCGGCTGTATTCCTAAGAATAAAAAAGAAGTCCTTCAGATGGGGCTTCTTTTTTGATTCGATTTCACTCTAATTTTTCAGCAACTTTCACGTTTTTTTACTATTTTCCATTGGAAATCTTGCGCAAAACGGTGTACAATAAACGTGGAAATCTTATTTTCAGAAAACTAAACTCAAAGGAGAGCTTATACATGCCAAAATTAGTTTTTTCTCGTCATGGACTTAGCGAATGGAATGCCTTAAACCAATTTACTGGATGGGCTGACGTAGATTTAGCACCTGAAGGTGTTGAAGAAGCAAAAGAAGGCGGCCGTAAAATTAAAGAAGCAGGCATCGAATTCGACGTTGCTTATACTTCTGTTTTAACTCGTGCCATCAAAACTTGTAACTATTTACTAGAATACTCAGATCAATTATGGGTACCTCAAATCAAATCTTGGCGCTTAAACGAACGTCACTATGGTAAATTACAAGGACTAAACAAAAAAGAAACTGCTGAAAAATACGGAGACGAACAAGTCCACATCTGGCGTCGTTCTTACGATACTCTTCCTCCATTAATGGAAGCAACAGATGAAGGTTCTGCAGCAAACGACCGTCGTTATGCAATGTTAGACCAACGCGATATTCCTGGTGGCGAAAACTTGAAAGTTACTTTGGAACGTGCATTACCATTCTGGCAAGATGAAATTGCGCCAGCTTTAAAAGACAACAAAACTGTCTTAGTAGCGGCTCATGGTAATTCATTACGTGCTTTAGCTAAACACATCGAAGGCATTTCTGATGAAGATATTATGGATCTTGAAATCCCAACAGGTAAACCATTAGTTTATGAATTAAACGATGATTTAACTGTGAAAGAAAAATACTACTTATAAGAACTTGTTTCTTATTAACAAAAGCGGTTTGCCAAGGCAAACCGCTTTTTTATGGATTAAATAAATTGACTTTCGGTTAAACAATCTTTATAAATCGCTACTATGTCCGCTACATCCAATGGTACATAAGCCTTTTCAGCAATTGCACTATGGGCCACAGCTTGTTGTGCCATTTCTTCAAATTTATCTGCTTCGATGCCAACTTCTGGTAATGTCATTGGAATGCCACAAGCCACAAAGTAATCATACAATGCTTGAATACCTTTTTTCGCTGCTACTTCCTCTTCTTGTTCGACTATTCCCCAAACATTTCGAGCAAACTGTGCAAATTTGCCTACGGTTTGTTCAGACAAAACGTAATTCATCCAACGAGGCGTTAAAATTGCTAAGCCAATCCCATGCGTAATGTCATAAAACGCACTTAATTCATGTTCCATTGGGTGACAAGACCAAACACCTTGTTTGCCGCGCCCTGTTAACCCATTTAAGGCTAAACTACTTGCCCACATTAAATTAGCACGTGCATCATAATCTTCTGGATTTTCTAAAGCAATAGGACAATTTTTGATAACCGTTCGCATTAAGCCTTCTGACACAAAATCTTGGACGTCCGTGCCTGTCGAAATACTAAAATAGTTTTCAATCAAATGACTGAAAATATCCGCTGAGCCAGCTGCTGTTTGATTTTGAGGAACCGTAAAAGTATTCGTTGGATCCAAGAACGAAACTTTTGGAATCATATTCGGACCACCAAAGCCTAATTTTTGATTGGTTTCTAAGTTAGAAATGACAGCACCTGCGTTCATTTCACTACCTGTTGCTGCTAAAGTCAAGATGGTCACTATTGGTAAAGCAGGACCAGTATACCCTTTTCTGGCTGCAATAACTGTCCAGATATCTTCTTCCGAATAAAAGCCCGCAGCTATTGCTTTGGAACAGTCAATGGTTGAACCACCGCCAACTGCTAAAATAACATCGACTTGGTTTTCTTTACACAACGCAATTCCTTTTCTAACGGTTTCAATGCGCGGGTTTGGTTCGACACCGCTCAACTCAATCAGTGTATGCCCGTTTTTTTGGGCCAAATCAGTAATTTGTTGGTACAAGCCATTACGTTTGATACTACCGCCACCATAAACAAGTAAGACATTTTTGCCAAATTGATCTAACACAGCAGGTAATTCGTCTAAACGATCTTTCCCAAAACGGATGTCTGTTGGTACATAAAAATTAAAGTTTTCCATTCTTTCATCCTCCATTCAATCCTCTTACGCATTTATCATACTATTTTTTCAAAAATCCGCCAATAAAAAAGCCGAGCAAATGACAGTTGCTTTCACAACGACCGATTGACCCAGCTTTTGATTCTTTTTTATAACGAATCGCTTGTTTTGATTAACAAATAAAGAAAATAAGGCGCACCGATGATCGCAACAATAATCCCTGCAGGCATTTCTCCATTGCCAGGCAATAGCCGACCAATCGTATCACTAACCAATAAAAGTAAACTCCCAAACAACGCCGCCAATGGCAATACCTGTTTTTGTTGCGTAAAACCACATTTGCGAGCAATATGTGGCGCAAGTAAACCTAAAAAATTAATTCCCCCTGTAACGGAAATCGCTGATGCCGCCAACATCACCGCTAACAGCAACGAAACGATTCGTTCTTTTTTCACAGCAATACCTACAGAAATAGCTGTTTCGTCCCCCAATTGTAAAATATCCAACAGACGATGACGCTTCATCGCAAAAAAGAACCCGATGACTAGCCAAGGCAACAAAGCGCCCACAAAGAACCAATTACTGCCCCAGATACTGCCTGCTTGCCACATTGTAACAAAACGGTACTTTTCAGTGTCAATTTTTGATGTAATTAATAAGGTGAGTGCTGAAATACCCGTACTCAAAATGACACCCGCTAAGACCATTCGAACTGGCGTCAATCCTAAACGATGATGATACGCGATTACCAAAATCCCAACAGCCGCTAGCAAGCCGCCAACTAAGGCCACGAGTGGAAGTGCAAACGTTGTGATACTTGTCGTCTCAACAAAACTAATAAACAAAATCACTGCCAAACCCGCACCCGCATTAATACCTAAAATCCCAGTATCTGCTAACGGATTCCGAGTAATCCCTTGAAGAATAGCGCCGCTTAAGCCTAAAGCTGCGCCCGCTAGGACCGCAAGCACAATCCGTGGTAACCGAAAATCCCAAACTAACAGTTGTTTGGCCTGACTTCCCTGTCCCAAAATAAGGGCTTTTAAATCCATGACGGAAACAGATAATTCCCCTTGCGTTAAACTGATACAAGCAGTTAGGATAATCCCAACTATTAAGATAGCCACCCAACGAGACACTTTTTTCTGTGTCATCCTAGTTTCCCTCCTTTACGAAATAAATAAAGAAAGAATGGGATGCCAATTAAGGCCGTGATAATCCCAAATGGTGTTTCAAAAGGCGGATTCACCATTCGAGCGATTAAATCTGCCACCAAAACGAGGAGCGCACCGCCTAACGCTGAGAACGGAATCAAGCGACGGTAATTTTCTCCAGAAACTGTTCGCATCACATGAGGCACCACCAAACCAACAAAACTGACCGAGCCAACCAGCGCCACAGACAATCCTGATAAAAGCAAAATCGTTATACTGGCAAACAACCGAATACGCTGCGGATTTCGCCCCAAACCAATTGTTGCATCATCGCCAAACCGTAAAATAGTCACCGACGGACTAATCAGAATTGCTAATGCAAATGCGCCCAGAAAGATAGGAACGACTATTTTTAATTGTGCCCAAGAAATAACGCTGACACCGCCAAGAAACCAAAACGTTAACTCTTGACTCAAATTGAACTGAATGGCTAAGAATTGACTAAATGATAAAAAAAGGGCACTAATACCAGCTCCCACCAAGGTCAGACGCATGGGACTTGCTCCTCGAATTGAATGATTAGAAAGATAATAAATCAGTGCCACACTCACGCCAGCACCAAGAAAAGAAACAACTAAAAGCCACCAATAACTTGCCTGAGGGAGGAAAGCAAAAACAAGCGCTAAGCCCAAGCCAGCCCCAGCATTGATACCCAGCAAGCCAGAATCTGCCAATGGGTTTTGCGTAATCCCTTGCGCTAACGCCCCACTCACCGCTAAACTTGCCCCCACAAAAGCGGCCCCTAAAATCCGCGGCAACCGAACCGTTTGGATGACTTGATGCGCTTGATTGGTCGCATCGAAGTGCGTAAATGAATCAATAATCGTTTGAATCGAAACCGACGTCGCACCAAACATCAGCGACAGAAGCATTGTCCCCATTAGCAAAAAAAGACAGACAAGTAACACTTGCCATTGGTGTCTATAAAATCCGCTTATGCCTTTCATCCATCCAGCTCCATTTCCATCAACTCATAAGAAAGCACTAGTGGCCGCTGTATCTGACTATGATAACTAATTTCTGCTTGAATAGCGAAAACATCTGCTAAACCAGTAACAGTAATCACTTCTTGCGGCGTTCCCTCATTGATAATCTTTCCCTCTTTCATCGCAATCACGCGATCAGAAAAACGAGAAGCTAAATTAATATCATGAATCGTCATCACGATAGTTTTCTGATGTTCTTGATTAATTCGTTTTAACACATTTAAAATTTCTAGCTGATGCGCTGGATCCAAATAGGTGGTCGGTTCATCTAAAATTAAAATATCTGTATCCTGCACTAGCGCCATAGCAATCCAAACCCGTTGGCGTTGCCCACCTGATAAAATTGCCACAGACTCTCTAGCTAACTCAGTTAAGCCTGTTAATTCTAATGCCCATTGTATGTACTCTTGATCTTCTGTGGTGACACTTTTCCAGCCCGATTGATAAGGATATCGCCCGAAAGAGACGAGGTCAAAAACAGATAAATCGATTGTATTTTCTGGCGTTTGTGATAAGATCGCTAGTTCTTGTGCTACTTCTTTTGAAGAAAAATGTTGAAGTTCTTGGTTCTTAATGAACACCTTGCCTTTCTCAGCTGGCAAAATACGCGCAAGTGTTTTTAACAAGGTCGATTTGCCACAACCATTTGGTCCAATAATACTTGTAATAGTTCCCGCTTCAAATGAACAGTTCAGCGCTTCACTAATCACTTGACGACCATATCCTGTAGTTAAGTCCTCTGCCTCTAAATAATTCATAACCATTCCTCTTTAATTTTTCTGTCGTTATTTTACATTTATTGAGAATCGTTCTCACTCATTGTTCCTTGATTATAAAAGACCCTTCCTTAAAAAGCAATGTTTCTTCCAATCAAAAAAACGAATTATCTAAAAAATGCAACTTATTTGCTCAAAAAAGCAAGCGATGATTGACAAACGGTCGTTTTTAACTGATAATGAGAATCGTTATCAACTAAAAATAAAGGAGTTACACAATGAAACTTTTAAAAAAGACGGTCCTAATTGGTACAACCCTTCTTCTTGGTTCATTCTTACTCGCAGCTTGTGGTAATACGAATAAAGAAGCCAACAACGCTGACAAAACACATGAAGTAACAGATACCTTAGGCAATAAAGTAACCGTCCCCGCGAAACCCAAACGGATTATTGCGAGTTATTTAGAAGATTATCTAGTTGCATTAGGAGAAAAACCAGTGGCACAATGGACAGTTGGACAAGGCAGTATTCAAGATTATTTAGCGAAAGAATTGAAAGATGTCCCCACTATTTCCTATGACTTGCCATATGAAGCGGTTCTAAAATTTGAACCTGACTTATTATTAATCAGTTCATCTGCTCTAGTTGAAGGCGGTAAATACAAAGAATACAGTAAAATTGCGCCAACTTATGTAGTCAAAAACGGCGAAAATGTCACCTGGCGTGATCAATTGGAAGATATTGCCACTGTTTTAGATAAAAAAGAACAAGCGAAAAAAGTGTTAGAAGATTATGATACCTTAACCAAAGGCGTCCAAGAAGACCTTGGCAAAAAAGATGCTGGCAAATCTGCGGCAGTCTTATGGGTAACCAACAACCAAGTCTTTATGGTTAGCGATAATCGCTCAAGCGGAACCGTGCTCTATCAAGACTTAGGCCTCCAAGTTCCAAAATTAGTGGAAGAAATTTCTAAAAACGCTACTGCGGATTGGAATCAAGTTTCTTTAGAAAAATTAGCTGAGCTTGACGCAGACCACATTTTCCTTGTAAACAGCGATGAATCAGCACCTCTTTTCCAAGAAGCAATTTGGAAGAACTTACCTGCTGTGAAAAATAACCAAGTTCATACCTATGATAAAAAAAGTAGTTGGTTATACAACGGACCTATTGCGAATACTCAAATTGTTGAAGATGTAAAAAAAGCGCTCTTAAATTAAAAAAATGCTTGGATGAAAATAATCATCCAAGCATTTTTTTAATTAGCAATTGCCGTTTCTAAACCAACTTCAATCATTTCATTAAACGTCGTTTGGCGTTCTTCTGCCGTTGTTTCTTCGCCTGTCACCAAGCTATCACTCACCGTCATAATCGCCAATGCTTCTACATCAAATTTTGCTGCTAAATAATATAACATTGCCGCTTCCATTTCAATCGCTAATACCCCGTATCGACCTAAACGAAAGACATCATCTAAGCTATCTTTGTAAAAAACATCATCTGACAATACGTTACCAACATGGGTAGTAAAGCCTTTTGCTTTAGCAATTTCGTAAGATTTGAGTAAAAGATCAAAGCTCGCAATTTGTGGAAAATCATATTTAGGAAAATCATTGCGAATCGCGGAAGAAGGTGTCGCTGCTGCTTGTGCGATAACTAATTCACGAACGTTGACTTTTTCTGAAATAGAACCACACGTACCAACACGAATTAACTTCTTCACATTGTAAGAGTTAATTAACTCATGGGCATAAATACCTGCTGAAGGCATCCCCATCCCTGTTCCTTGGACCGAAACACGCTGTCCCTTATACGTTCCTGTGTAACCTAACATCCCACGAACTTGATTATAGCAGACAGGATTCTCTAAAAAAGTTTCCGCAATATATTTTGCTCGGAGGGGATCCCCTGGTAGTAAAATTTTATCGGCAATTTCACCTGGTTTTGCTTCGATATGCACACTCATTCTGGTTTACTCCTTTTTTATAAAGCTGCTAGTGTTGCTTTCACTAACTCTTTGAATTGTCCTTTAACGCGTTCAGTTGTTTCAACTACTTCTGCATGATTTAAGCTACTTTGCATACCAGCTGCTAAATTCGTAATACAAGAGATGCCTAGTACTTTCATGCCACTATGCACAGCTACAATGACCTCCGAAACAGTTGACATGCCAACTGCATCCGCACCCATCGTCCGTGACATCCGAATTTCTGCAGGCGTTTCATATGTCGGGCCAGAAAAGCCCATATACACGCCTTCTTTTAAATCAATATTTTGTTCCGCAGCCACTTTTTTTGCCACTTCCCGATATTCTTGCGTGTAAGCATGACTCATATCTGGAAAACGCGGCCCGATTTCTTCATCATTTTCACCAATTAACGGATTATCGCCTGTAAAATTAATGTGGTCATTGATTAACATCAAATTCCCCGGTGTATATGTTTCATTTACGCCACCAGCTGCGTTGGTTACAATCATTGAATGAATGCCTAAAGCAGCCATCACACGAACGGGATAAGTGACCGTTTGCATCGAATGTCCTTCATAATAATGAAAACGTCCTTGCATCGCCAAAACTTTTTTTCCAGAAAGCGTTCCGTAAACTAATTGTCCAGCATGTCCAACGACTGTTGAAACAGAAAAATGGGGAATTTCAGAGAAAGGAATAGCAATCGCATCGGTTATTTCATTAGCTAATTCACCTAACCCAGAACCTAAGATTAGACCGAAGTCTGCTTGTTGCACCCCTTTTTCTTTCAAAAACTCAGTTGTTTCGTTTAAATGGTTCGTTAACGTTGTCATGTGTTGCCTCCTCGAATTATTGTAATTGATTTAAAAAGCTTTGACCGTTTTCCGTTGCAGGAACTTCAAAGTTTTCAGCAATCGTTGCTGAAATATCTGAATAAAATCCTTGTGGCAAGCTGCCTTGTTTTGTCATTTTTTTACTATAAGCCAATAAAGGCACATATTCACGTGTGTGGTCTGTTCCTGGGAAAGTTGGGTCATTCCCGTGATCTGCTGTAATTAAAAGCAAATCATCTTCGGCCATAGCTGCCATAATCTCTGGCAAACGACCATCAAAATCTTCGATGGCTTTTGCATAGCCCTTCACATCACGACGGTGGCCATACAGCGCATCGAAATCCACTAAGTTAGTAAAACTTAAACCTGTGAAATCTTTGTTCATGACCGTTAATAATTGATCCACCCCATCCATATTGCTCTTCGTGCGGATAGCTTCAGTAATTCCTTGTCCATTAAAGATGTCGTTAATTTTCCCAACAGCGATCACATCATTGCCGTTTTCTTTCAACGAATCTAAAACAGTATGGCCAAAAGGATCTAAAGCATAGTCATGACGGTTACTGGTTCGAGTGAAATTACCTGGTTCACCAACATACGGGCGAGCGATAATCCGACCAATCATATAAGGTTCGTCTTTCGTAATGTCACGAACATATTGACAAATTTTATACAATTCTTCTAATGGAATAATGTCTTCATGCGCCGCAATTTGTAAAACAGGGTCTGCTGAAGTATAAACAATTAAATCCCCTGTTTTCATTTGATGTTCGCCATAATCATCAATGACCGCTGTCCCGCTATATGGTTTGTTACAAACAACTTTTCGCCCAGAAAAATCTTCAATTTGTTTCAGCAATTCTTCAGGAAAGCCGTTTGGGAATACCCGAAAAGGTTTTTTGATGTTCAAGCCCATAATTTCCCAGTGACCGGTCATAGTATCTTTTCCAACAGAAATTTCTTCTAATTTGGTGGCATAGCCATCGTGGTCTGCCACTGCTTTGACACCTGTTAAAGGAGCAATAGTTCCCAATCCAAGTTTTTCTAAATGAGGAATGGTTAGTCCCGCTTCTTTGGCAATATGACCCAGTGTATCACTGCCGACATCTCCAAATTTTTCAGCATCTGGTGCTTCACCAATACCGACTGAATCTAGTACGATTAAATGAACACGTTTAAACACACTTGCTTCCTCCTCTAAGGTCGTAAATACGTCAAGAATGACAATTATTTTACGCTAGCCTTTTAAATAGTCTCGAGAATCAAACAGAATAATCTATTTATTCTCAGCTCTTCAATTATACCATGAATCCGCTATTATTGCCTGAAAGAGCATTAAAATTTTCACTGATTCCTTCGATTTTAGCAGGGCTTAAAAACTGAAAGAAAAAAGTCTCCCACCGTAATTAGGAAACTTTTTTATTGTTTTTTTCGAATAGCCTGCTCCTTAAAAAGAACACTACTCTTTATGCCATCGAAACTTTTAACACTCCAAGCGGTCTCCCTCTTTTGGCACATTTAAATACCAGATAACCGCTTCTGATAAAATCACACCAATGCCAATGGGCGGATAAAAATAAATGCCGATATATCCGATTGCGAAAAGACAAAGATGAATGATTTTTGTTGCCTTACTATAAGATTTCGATTTTCTTAACTTAGCTGCACCCTGTGGATCTTTCACTGCATTGTCTTCATAAATGATCCTTGTTAACAAGAAGTAGGCAAAATCCCAAACCGTATACACAACAAGATAAAAATAAACAGGTGCCCGCATCCACCAAAATTCACTCACCCAAGCAGTTGCTACCGGAATGAAGGCCATGGAGAATAACCAAAAATTATTTGCCCAAAACGCTTTTTTAGAAAACCAATGAGTTACGGACATTATGTAATGATGATTGTACCAAGCGATACAGATAAAAATAAAACTGACAATAAACGATAAAAAATAGGGGATATTTTCTATCAAACCTGCCAAAACACCCACTTGAGGAGTCTTAATTTCTAAAATCATGATGGTCATGATGATGGCAATGACTGCATCACTAAATGCTTCTACACGTGTTTTATTCATTGAACGTCCTCCACTTTTCCTATTCTTACTACAAACAAAAGTATAGCAGAAAAACCAACGATTTTTGAAAAAAAGCTGCTAGACCTGTTTGGTTTTTTCAAAATTTCGACACTTCCTTCGAATTGTAAAAAACAGCCAAAAGAAAAGTTACCTTTATCAACTCGCTTTTTTGCAATGAAGCAGTGCCTAATGTCGCTTGTGTTCAACTGATTATCCTAAGAAAAGAAATGGGTCCTCCGTCGCTTTGACGGAGGGCCCATTTCTTTTCTTATTTCGTTTTGACGTAATTTTTCCCGTTCGCTTTTGGTCCCGATGATTTTCCGAAGAACACAACTAGGACTAAAATGGTCAATACGTATGGTGCTGCTTGTAGATAAACTTTTGGAATTTCTGAAATAATTGGTAAGTTTTCCCCAGCAATACTTAAGTTTTGTGCAAAACCAAAGAATAAGGCTGCGCCCATTGCCCCAAGTGGATTCCATTTACCAAAGATCATTGCGGCCATTGAAATAAACCCTTGTCCTGCAATTGTGGTAATCCCGAAACGACCCGCAATACTTTGAGCAAAGACAGCTCCGCCCATACCGCCTAAGAAGCCGGATAACAAGACGCCAGAATAACGCATTAAGTAGACATTAATTCCCAATGTATCTGCCGCTTGTGGATGTTCCCCCACAGAACGTAACCGTAAGCCAAAACGTGTTTTATAAATGACAAACCAAGCTAAAATCGCAATCAAAATTGCTACGAAAGCTGGTAAAGAGGTTTTTGCAAAGAATAGTTCACCAATCACTGGAATTTTTGACAATCCTGGGAAAGAAAAATAACCAAATGATTGTGTAATCATATCTGTTTGTCCTTTTTGATAAATAACTTTTACTAGGAAAACCCCTAGCGCCGGTGCCATCAAGTTAATGACAGTACCACTGATAATATGATCTGCTCGTAAGTTAATAGTTGCAACGGCATGTAAGAGAGAAAAGACAATCCCGACAACGCCTCCTACTAAACAAGCAATCCATGGTGTCGCCGCGCCAAATGTATCAGCAAACGTCAAGTTAAAAACGACCGAACTGAAAGCGCCCATTACCATAATACCTTCCAAACCAACGTTAACCACACCACTTCGTTCTGAGAACGTTCCGCCTAATGCTGTCAAGATGAGCGGAGTTGCATACACTAATGTTTGCGTGATGATTGAGGAAATTGTTGCTAAATCCATTAGATGTCTCCCCCCTCTTGATTGTTTTTGTCTGGCGCCGCTTCAATTGTTTCTACAATCGCTACTTCTTTTTTACTACCAGACGCTTTTGCTAACAAGAAACGAATTAAATAACTAATTCCCACAAAGAAAATAATCGCTGCAATAACAACATCAACTAATTCGGTTGGTACACCAGCTATCAACGGCATCCCTTGTCCACCAAGCTTTAACATCCCGAACAGTAATGCGGAAAGTAAAATCCCGATTGAGCTACCTGCTCCTAATAGAGACACGGCCATACCATCGAACCCAATGCTCAACGATGTGTTTTGAATAAAGAAGTTTTGGAAAGTTCCCAATCCTTGGACCGCACCACCTAAGCCAGCTAGCGTTCCTGAAATCATCATGGATAAAATAATCGTTCGCTTGCTGCTCATTCCAGCATATTCAGAAGCAAATGGGTTTAACCCCACCGACCGAATTTCAAAACCAAGCGTTGTTTTTTTCATCAAGAACCACACAAGAATAAGGAAAATGAAGGCCAGGAAAATGCCGATGTTCAAACGAGAGCCATCACTGATACTTGTTAAAAACGGTGAGCGTAATGATGCATTCGCACCAATCATTTTGGTGATCCCTTTGTTCGCCATAATACTTGGTTTCATGACATTATTAGCAATATGATTTCCTGTGTACAATAAAATATAATTCAACATAATCGTAACAATAACTTCACTCGTCCCAAAATAGGCACGCAAGAAACCTGGAATGGCTGCTGCTAAAGCTCCTGCAACTGCGCCAACAATAATCGCCACCGGCAACGCAATCATCCGGGGTGCATCAGGCATGGATAAAGCGACCCAAATACTAGCCACCCAACCACATAAGGCTTGTCCTGAAAGCCCGATATTAAAGAATCCAGCCGAATTTGCCACCGAGAATCCTAAAGCGGTAAAAATCAACGGAGCTGCGGTGACAAAAATCTCACCAATACTTTTCTTTCCTTGGAAAGCTGTTTCAAACATCGCTTGATACCCAGCCACTGGGTCATAGCCAAAGATAACCATAATAATTGCCCCTAAGAGGAAACCCATAATAACAGATAACACAGGGACTAAAATATTTCTTATTTTTTCAGAACGATTATTCAACAGTTTCACCTGCCTCTACTTTTGATAACTCAGCACGGGCTTCTTCCAATGAGTAGCCAGCCATTAACAAGCCCAATTCATTTTCTGTCGTTTCTTTCGGATCAACAATTCCGACAATTTCCCCCGCATGAATAACAGCGATACGATCAGAAACGTTCAAAATTTCGTCTAATTCAAAACTTACTAATAAAACAGCTTTATTTTTATCTCTTTGTTCAATTAGTCGACGATGAATGTATTCAATAGCTCCGACATCTAAACCGCGTGTTGGTTGAGAAACAATCAACAAATCTGGATCGCGGTCCACTTCTCGGGCAATAATTGCTTTTTGCTGATTCCCACCTGAAAGCGCCCGAGCTGGTACTAGTTCATTAGGAGTCCGTACATCATATTCTTCAATTAATTCACGGGCGTGTTTGTTAATCATTCGATAGTTTAAAATACCTGTTGAACTGTATGGTTTTTGGTAATACGTTTGTAGGCCAATATTTTCAGCCAATGTCATCTCTAATACCAAGCCATATTTATGTCGGTCTTCAGGAACGTGGGCGACACCCATTTCCGTAATTTCCCGAGGTTTGCGATTAGTAATCTCTTTTTCATTCAAATGAATGGACCCGTTTTCGACTTTGGTTAATCCTGCTAAGGCTTGGATTAATTCTGTTTGTCCATTGCCATCAATCCCCGCAATTCCAACAACTTCCCCTGCTCGGACATCTAAGCTAAGATTTTTCACTGCATCTAAGCCGCGGCTTTCTTTCACTACTAAATCTTTAATTGATAAAATTGTTTCTTTCGGTTGCGCTGGTTTTTTCTCTGTTTTGAAGGAAACAGAACGACCCACCATCATATCGGCTAACTGTTGCGAAGAAACGTCTTTCACATTGACGGTGCCAATACTTTGCCCCCGGCGAATAACCGTACAACGGTCCGCCACTTTTTTAATTTCATCTAACTTATGTGTAATTAAAATGATCGATTTGCCTTCATCGGTTAGTTCTTTCAAAATAATCATTAATTCATCAATTTCTTGTGGCGTTAATACTGCGGTTGGTTCGTCAAAAATTAAAACGTTCGCACCACGATATAAGGTCTTTAAAATTTCAACCCGTTGTTGCATACCCACAGAAATATCGCGAATATAGGCATTGGGATTTACATCCAACCCGTATTGCTTAGACACTTCTTCAATCTCTTTTTTCGCTTTTTTCCGGTCTAAAATACCGCCATGGGTAGGTTCACTACCTAAGATAATATTTTCAGTCACAGTAAAGGCTTCAACTAACATAAAATGCTGATGGACCATTCCGATTCCTAAACGATTGGCTGCAGTAGGACTTGTAATGTTGACTTTTTCGCCATTCATATAAATCTCACCTGAGGTCGGTTCCAATAGCCCTGATAAGATATTCATCAAGGTCGACTTGCCTGCACCATTTTCACCTAGCAGTGCGTGGATTTCACCAGGTTTTACTTGTAAATCAATTTGGTCGTTGGCTTTGAACGTCCCAAATTCTTTGGTGATTTTACGCATCTCAATTACGTTTTCTTCTTGAGACAAGGTCTATTCACTTCCTAACAAAATTATATTGGCAATACTTTAGAGGGTAATTTTGACCCTTAACTAAGTAGTTGAAGAACCTCAACTATTTAGTTAAAAATCCAAACATCATAAAGGGTTTCCTTGGCAGCCGTCGCTGCCAAGGACCACTTCATTTTTAGAAGGAACAATAATGAGCCCTTCTTTTTTCATTTAGGAGCTTAAATTATTCTGGTTTTTCTGGGACTTTTACGTCACCTGAGATTACTTTATCTTTTGCTGTTTTAACAGCTTCTTTTGTTTTGTCGTTTAAATAGCCGTCTGTTAAGTCAACGCCACCATCTTTTAATCCATAAACTAAATGTTCGCCACCAGGGAATTTGTCTTCTAACGCACGGTTGGCAATATCTTGAACCGCTGTGCCGACACCTTTAAGTGTTGAAGTTAACGTGAAGTTGTCTTCTTTGCCGTCTTTTGTTTTGTACTTGCCATCAGCATCTTGATCACGGTCAACACCGATTACCCAAACTTTGTCGCCAGAACCTGATTCATTCAAGTCTTTTGCTTCTTGGAAGACCCCTTGTCCAGTCGCACCAGAAGCATGGAAGATGATATCAACGCCGTTTTGGTACATTGCAGCAGCTAAAGCTTTCCCTTTGGCAGGATCAGCAAATGAAGCCGCATATTTTGTATCAACAGTAATTTCTTTACCTAATTCTTTCGCAGCATCAGCCACACCTTTTTCAAAACCAGCTTGGAAACGGTCAATTACGACCCCTTCTTCACCACCAACAAAGCCGACTTTGTTCGTTTTTGTTTCGTTTGCAGCAGCAACACCGGCTAAGTAAGCTGCTTCATTATCTCTAAATGTTGCAGAAACGACATTCTTTTTGCCATCGATTTGATCATCGATTAAAACAAAGTTTGTATCAGGGTTGGCATCTGCTGCAGAAGAAATTGCATCTTTTAGCAAGTAGCCAATACCAAAGATTGTGTTGAATTTACTTGATACCGCTTGGTCAATATTCGTTGTATAGTCAGCTGCATCATTCGATTGAATATATGCATACCCTTTTGAACCTTCTGGTAAATCATGTTCTTTACCCCAAGCTTGCAATCCTTCCCAAGAAGATTGGTTGAACGACTTGTCATCCACGCCGCCTGTATCTGTAATGATTACAGCACTATGCGCTGCATCCCCTTTGCCACCGCCGCTTTCAGCGGTTTTGCCTTTGCCACCACCACATGCTGCAAGTGAAACTGATAAACCTAATGCAATCAAACTAAAACCGAATAATTTTGCTTTTTTCATTTCTGTAAAGCCTCCTAAAAATAGTTTAATGTATTTAAACAACTAAGTTGTTTCTAAGGTTGGTCTGGGACTTTTACGTCACCAGAGATGATTTGTTCTTTGGCTTCTTTAACTGCCGTTTTGGCTTGATCGCTTAGGGCTTCTGTTGTTAAATCAACACCGCCATCTTTCAATCCATAAGTTAAATGTTCGCCGCCAGGGAATTTATCTTCTAATGCAAGATCAGAGATTTTTTTCACAGCAATATTTACCCCTTTAATGGTTGAAGCTAACGTTAAGTTATCATCCTTGCCATCTTTGGTTGTATATTTACCGTCTTCGTTTTGGTCACGGTCAACACCAATCACCCAAACTTTATCTTTTGAACCTGTTTCATTTAGCGCTTTGGCTTCTTGGAAGATTCCTTGTCCTGTAGTCGCCGCTGCGTGATAAATAATGTCGGCACCTGCTTGATACATAGAAGAAGCTAAGGCCCGTCCTTTTGAAGCGTCTGCAAATGTCCCTGCATAAGTAGACGTAATTTGAATATCTTTGCCTAATTTTTTGCCAGCGTCTGCTACACCTTTTTCAAAACCAGCTTGGAAACGGCCAATAACGGGTCCTTCAACCCCGCCGATAAATCCTACTTTGTTGGTTTTCGTAGTGTTAGCTGCTGCCACACCTGCTAAATACGCAGATTCATTATCTCTAAATGTTGCAGAAGCGACGTTGTTTTTCCCATTAACTGTATCGTCGATTAGAACGAAATTCGTTTCTGGGTTGGCGTCCGCTGCATCTACTACTGCATTTTTTAGTAAATAGCCAATGCCAAAAATCGTTTTAAATTGACTTGAAATGGCTTGGTCAATGTTTGATGTATAATCAGATGCTTCATTTGATTGAATATACGCATACCCTTGAGGTCCTTCTGGAAGTTTGTGCTCTTTGCCCCACTCTTGCATTCCTTCCCACGCAGATTGGTTAAAAGATTTGTCATCAATGCCGGCTGTATCTGTGACCATTACGACACTATGTTGTGGATCACCTTTTGTGTTGGCGTTCTTTTTGCTATTGCCGCCACATGCAGCTAACCCAATGGTTAAGGCAACTGCTGCCAATCCTAGACCTAAAAATTTTGCTTGTTTCACTTTCCGAAAAGCCCCCTACTATTTTATCTATTATTTCATTCGCATTTATGCTATTGAAATCTACTTTGAGCCCAACGAAACCTTATGTCCTTTTTTTAAAAATCTTTATCTGTAAATGAATAGGGCAATAATGCCTCAACTGTCATTGTTTTAGTCGCGCCATCTTTACCAACTAGCGTGACCGGCATTTGTGGATCAAAGAATTCAGCCATTACTTGACGACAAGCGCCACATGGAGAAATGGGTGCCTCTGTATTACCTGCTACAACTAAATGTTGGAAGGTCCGTTCATCTTCTGAAATGGCTTTAAAAATCGCCGTTCTTTCTGCACAATTTGTTAAACCAAAGGAGGCATTTTCAATGTTGACTCCTTGATACATTTTCCCGTCTGCAGTCACTAAGCAAGCGCCCACAGGAAAGTTAGAATACGGTACATAGGCGTTTGCCAATGCTTCTACGGCACAATCAAGCCATTCTTGTTTTACTGTCATCTTTTTCGCCACACCTTCGTTTAATTTGAAATACGAATTAATACCCTTCGCCAGTTGCGCCAGAAACAATTGCTACACCCGTACTTGCACCGATGCGTGTTGCCCCAGCTTCAATCATTGCTAACGCTTCTTCTGCATTATGCACGCCACCAGAAGCCTTAACGCCCATGTCAGGACCAACTGTCTCACGCATTAAACGAATGTCTGCTACTTTAGCGCCGCCTGTTGAGAAGCCAGTAGATGTTTTAACGAAATCGGCACCTGCTTCTTTGGCTAATTCACAAGCTTTAACTTTTTCTTCGTCTGTTAATAATGCTGTTTCAATAATCACTTTGACTAACGCTTTTCCTTTGGCTGCATCTACTACGCCTTGAATGTCTTGACGTACGTAATCGTATTGTTGTGATTTTAATGCACCAATATTAATCACCATATCCACTTCATTCGCACCATTTTTAATTGCATCAGTTGCTTCGTATGCTTTAACTTCTGGTGTATTTGCCCCCAAAGGAAAGCCAATAACGGTACACACAGCGACGTCGGTATCTGCTAATTGCTCGCTAGCAAAAGCGACCCAACAAGGATTGATACATACAGAGAAGAAGTTGTACTCCTTAGCTTCATCAATAATTTTTTGGACAGCGGCTTCTGTCGCTTCTGGTTTCAAAATAGTGTGGTCAATCATGCGGTTTAATTCCATGATGAGAATTCCTCTTTTCTTTTTGTTTTATTCCGTAATAATATCGTGAATCAAAATAGGCTCTTCGCCGGTTGGTCCAATTTCAATGTTTTTATAAAGCAATTGTTCGACTTCTGTCACGTCTTCACGATTGGCATAAATGGTTAATAATGATTCGCCTTTTTCAACTGGGCTCCCTACTTTTTTGTGAAGTTTCAAGCCAACTGCAAAATCAATCGTATCTTCTTTCGTAGCCCGACCAGCGCCCAGCAACATTGCGGCAACGCCAATTTCATTGGCAACGATTTTTTGTACCACGCCTGTTTCTTTGGCAGGTAAATCAAATTGATAAGTTGCGGTTAATAATTTTTCTGGCTGGTCAACAACGGAACTGTCGCCGCCTTGATTTTCAATCATTTCTTTAAATTTTGCGAGCGCTCGACCGCTTGTTAAAGCTTCTTCTAATAAAGCCCGTGCTTCGTCTAACGTCTCGGCTTTTTTAGCTAAAACGACCATCTGACTTCCTAAGACATAGCACATCTCCACTAAATCTTCTGGTCCATTTCCTTGCAAGGTCTCGATTGCTTCAACGATTTCTAAACTGTTTCCGATGGCCTCCCCTAAAGGTTGTGACATGTCTGAAATTACTGCCATCGTTTGGCGATTTGCCAGTTTTCCAATGCGAACCATTGTTTCCGCTAATCGACGAGCACTTGCTAGGTCTTTCATAAAGGCCCCTTCACCAGTAGTCACGTCTAAGACAATCGCATCTGCCCCTGCGGCAATTTTTTTACTCATAATGGAACTTGCAATTAATGGAATTGAGTCAACAGTGGCGGTCACATCACGTAACGCATAAAGTTTTTTGTCTGCTGGTGCTAGATCACCTGACTGACCAATCACTGCCACTTTTGTATCGTTCACCAATTGAATAAAACGTTCTTCTGTCAATTCAACTTTAAAACCAGGAATCGCTTCTAATTTATCCAACGTACCGCCCGTGTAGCCTAAGCCACGACCAGACATTTTTGCTACATTGACCCCGACACTAGCAACTAATGGCGCTAAAATAAGCGTCGTAGTGTCGCCTACGCCACCTGTAGAATGCTTGTCGACTTTGATTCCTTCTATAGAAGAAAGATCCACAATTTCGCCTGAATGGACCATTGCTAACGTCATTTGTGTAATTTCTTCGTCTGTCATATCTTGGTAAAAAACAGCCATTAAAAAGGCACTTACCTGATAATCTGGAATTGAACCATCTGTGTATCCGTTGATAATAAATTGAATTTCTTCGCTTGTTAGTTGATGCCCGTCACGTTTCTTTTCAATAATGTCTACCATTCTCATGAATTCGTTCCCTCCGATTTCCCGATAATGTATTATACAACAAAATCGTTCAGCTTTAAACCATTTAGTAAACCAGTTTACTATTATTTTTTTCTTGTGAAAACGCAAACAACACGAACATTCTATTTCTAAGCTGTTTTTTAAATCGGTTTTGTGCTTTTTCTAGCAATAAACGTCGCATCAAAAACTTTATTTGGAACTTTCCCTGTTGGATCTGCAATAGCTTCCACCAAAAATTTTGCTGCATAATAGCCAATATCAAAACTCGGCTGATAGACGGTTGTTAAACTCGGCACCAAATATTCGGAAATTTCCAAGCCATCAAAGCCAACCACCGAAATATCGTCAGGAATTTTCTTGCCCGCTTCTTCAATGGCTTGATAAGCTCCCATCGCCATTTCATCATTGCCACAAAAAATTGCTGTGATTTCTTCATTTTTCAAAACTTCTTTCGCCGCAGCATAGCCGCCATGCAAGTTCAATTCCCCAGCACAAACATAATGCGGACGAAAAGGCAAATTGTTGTCCTGTAACGCATGCTGATACGCCGTCACTCGTTCCGTTAAACGATAATAGCCGGCACTTTCACGCAACATGCCAATATGCTGATGCCCTTGTTGAATCAAATGATGGACCGCTTGATAAGCACCTTCGTACTCTTTAACGATTAATCGTCCACTATCTCGTGGATTAATCCCACGATCGACAAGAATGACAGGAATCGGATGTTCTCGTCGGTCTTTTAAAATATGATTTTCTGGCAAAACATTCGGCGTGGCAAAAATAATGCCATCTACCGACCGATGAATCAACTCGCTAACATATTGCATCGCTTGCTCGGAATCATGCTTTGAATTGCATAACAAAATCATGTAGCCTAACGAATTTAAATATGTTTCCACACCTTCAATCACTTTTGAGAAAAAGAAATCCGTCACATCTGGCACAATCATACCAATGGTTTTGGAATGACGGTTGATTACATTCGAAGCAAAGTAATCTGGCTTGTAATGATTTTCAGCGACTACCGCCAACACCTTGTTGCGGGTTTTTTCACTGAAACGACTCCCTTTATTATTCAGAATTTGTGAGACGGTTGTGACAGAAACACCAGCCATATCAGCAATTTCTTTAATCGTTAGTTTCATCGCGCCCCTCCCAACGTCTCCTTTTGCATTGACAGACATTTGTAGACGTGTTACAGTCTTCAAAATACTTATCGAATCTTTTACATTTTAACAAAAAAAAGACAAAAGAAATAGACTAAAAAGATTAAAAAACAAAAGAAAATGGAGGCTATTTTTTTCATGGAAGAATCCCGTGTCCGTCAATTACCAAAAATCGAGCTGCACTGTCACTTAGATGGGTCGATTCGACCAACCACTTTACGCACCATTGCTGAAAAACAAAACATTCCATTACCCCAAGACGAACAAGCCTTGAAAGAGTTAGTGGTTGCCCCTGAAAAATGCACTGATTTGAATGATTATTTAACTCGGTTCGACTTCGTGCTAACCTGTCTACAAACAGCTGAAGCTTTGCAAGCAGCGGCGTATGACGTGATTAGCCAAGCTGCCGAAGATGGCGTGGCATACATAGAGGTGCGTTTTGCGCCTTCGCAACATACAGAAAAAGGCTTACGGTTACCTGAAATCGTGACCGCTGTTTTAACTGGCTTAAAACAAGGCGAAGAAGATTTTGGTGTAAAAAGCAATGCACTGTTATGCGGCATGCGACATGACCAACAACAAGCCATAGAAAAAATCGTTCACTTAGCGCATGATTTCAGAGAGACAGGCGTTGTCGGCTTTGATTTAGCTGGCAATGAAGTCGATTTCCCTCCATACACATTTGAAGACGTATTAGCTTTAGCCAACCAATTGTCAATTCCATTAACACTCCACGCTGGGGAATGCGGCTGTGGCAAAAACGTCGCTGATGCTGTCACTTTAGGTGCTACTCGGATTGGCCACGGTATTGCTTTGAAAGATACACCCGAATACTTGGCGCTCTTAAAAGAAAAAAAGGTTCTTTTAGAAATGTGTCCAACTAGCAACTTCCAAACAGGCACCGTCAAAACATTGGCTGAATACCCTTTTCAACAATTTATAGAGGCTGGCTTAGCCGTCTGCATCAATACCGATAATCGCACTGTTTCAGATACTACGTTAACGAAAGAATTCATGAAATTGGCCACTTGGTATCAATTAAGTTATGACGAAATGAAGCAACTCACTAAAAATGCGCTTGCAGGTGCTTTTTTATCGCCAGACGAAAAAAAACTGTTGAACCAAAAAATTGATCAAGCATATCTATTCTAAAAAAGAACCTCCACTAAAGTGGAGGTTCTTTTTTACTCTGCTTCTTTAACACTTCGTAAAATATAATAGCCTTTGTCTTTTGTCACAATTTCAACATTGCCAAATACTTCAGCCATTTTCTTTTCTGCACTAGGTGCACCTTGTTTCTTTTGAATAACCACCGTTAGTGTGCCACCAACTTTCAACAACGGAAAAGCCCCTGTTAAAATGCCATGGACAACTTTTTTGCCTGCACGAATGGGCGGGTTGCTAACAATCGCCGCGTAGGTCGTTTCGTTTAAGGTTTCATACACATTGGAAGAATGGATATCCACAGTAGTAATTTGGTTACGTTGGGCGTTCATTTGAGCTAGCCCAACCGCCCGTTGGTTGACATCCACCATTTCCACCAGTCGACCAGTCGCCGCTGCTAAGGACAACCCAATTGGTCCATAGCCACAACCAACATCTAACAAACGGCCTGCTGGTAAATTTTCCCATTCAAAGGCATCAATCAACACACGAGAACCATAATCCACTGTTCCTCTTGAGAAGACCCCGCTATCGGTCGTAAACTGAAAGGTCCGACCACGTAATGGAAAAGACCAGCTTTCTAAATCATGTGCTAATTCTGGATTTTCTGTATAATAATGATTCGCCATTTTGTTCTTCCTATCTATGCTTGTTTTGGTTTTAGTCTACCTTTTATTTCTCGAACAATCAAGGCACCTAATAATTCATAGCCCACTTGTGAAAAATGCAAACCATCCGCTTGTAAAAATTCATCCGTTCCAGGATAAACAGTCATCGCTTTATACAAATCAATAACTGGCAAGTTATGTGCCGCTCCGACTTCTTGTGCAACCTTGACCAATTCCTTGATACGCGTTTGTGGACGTTCTGGACGTCTGCCACTATCCGCATATGGTGGCGTAATTAAAATCACCTTTTCTGAACCAATTTCGTGAATCATTGTTTCAAGGTTTTCTCTAAACGTGGCTACTGTTATATTTCGATCCAGTGACGCATCATTGGCGCCAAAGAAAATCACCACTTCATCAGGTTTCTCAATTAGTACTTCTTTATTTAATCGTTTTAAACCATCCTCTGTTGTATCGCCAGGCATTCCAGCATTAATAACAGCCACTTCTTCTAGACCCATCGCAGCAATATCCCGTTTCACTAAGTCAACAAGAACAGGTGAGACGGCTTCGTCTAAATAACCAGCAGTAATGCTATCACCAAATAATACAATTTTTCTCATGGCTTTTCCCCTCTTTTCTAACAGTTTTCTCTTTTCATGATACCATTTTCATCATAAATTGGCGAAGAAGGGAATTCTTTTGTAAAATCCTGTGTTTCCCTTGTGAAATTATGGTAAAATGTACAAAGATTGAACAGGGTTTGGTGGAGGAACAATGGACGATAAAATGAATTACTACCCAATTTCCAGAGAAGAATGGCATGGGTTTTATCATGACGGCAAAGCACCGTTAACCGAAGCAGAATTGGATAACATTAAAAGTGTGAACGACCAAATTTCACTAAAAGATGTACAAGAAATTTATGTACCCTTAACGCATCTTATTCATTTATACATGAAAGAATTTGAATCGCTAACACTTAGCAAAGGATTATTCCTACATGAATATGTCTCTGTACCACCATTCATCATTGGAATTGCCGGCAGTGTCGCCGTTGGTAAAAGCACCACCGCTCGTCTTTTGCAAAGAATTCTGGCCCGAACGTTTAAACGAAGAAACGTTCAACTCATTACAACGGATGGATTTTTGTATCCCAATAAAGTGTTAGAAGAACAGGGAATTATGGACCGAAAAGGGTTTCCTGAAAGTTATGACATGGAGAAGCTAATTAATTTCTTAAACGAAGTCAAAAGCGGCAAAGACGAAATTAAAGCACCCGTCTATTCTCACAGTGTCTACGATGTTATCGAAGGCGAATATGAGTTGATTCAACAACCAGATATTTTGATTGTTGAAGGCATTAACACATTACAGTTACCCGCCAATCAACAAATTTATGTGAGTGATTTTTTTGATTTTTCTATTTTTGTGGATGCCGATCCAGCCTTAATTGAAAAATGGTACCTAGAACGTTTTGGGGCCTTATTAGATACGGCTTTCTTAGATCCTAATAATTATTATTACCAATATGCAATTGGCAAACGAGAAGATGCTTTCGCCATGGCACGGAATGTTTGGAAAACCGTGAACTTACCGAACTTGGAGGAATATATCTTGCCAACGCGCGGACGTGCGGACATTATTTTGCATAAAACGGAAAATCATTTGATTGACCAAATCTATCTACGTAAATATTAAGGGTTGACGAGCTAAGAAATATCCTGTATCTTTTGTAGAAATATCCTTGAAAATTTTCAGCAGAATGCATGACTTTCAAGGAGTAAAATGTTTTAATAAGTATAGCTAGACAAAGAAGAGTACGGAACAAAAGTGAACCACTTTTTAACCGCCTTTTCTTTAGATAAATTTAAATGGATAAGGGGTAATAGACGTGACTAACGTTGCCGATTTGACATCTGTCGAAAAAATTATTGTTTTAGACTTTGGTAGTCAGTTTAACCAATTGATTACTCGTCGTATTCGTGAATTTGGCGTATTCTCTGAGTTATTAAGCCACCGAACTACGGCAGAAGAAATTCGCAAAATCGCGCCTAAAGGAATCATCTTCTCAGGTGGACCAAACAGCGTGTATGACAAAGATGCTTTTAGCATTGATCCAGAAATTTATGAGTTAGGAATTCCCATTCTTGGCATCTGCTACGGTATGCAATTAATGACTCATAACTTAGGCGGAAAAGTAGAACCTGCCGCAAACCGTGAATACGGAAAAGCAGAATTAGAAATCCTTGGTGATGCGACCTTATTCCAAGGAACACCTGCGAAACAAACCGTTTGGATGAGCCACGGTGATTTAGTAACAGAAATCGCTCCTGGATTCGAAAAAGTTGGGACAAGCAATGATTGTCCAATCGCTTCTATCGAAGATGCTAACCGCAAATTCTACGGCGTACAATTTCACCCAGAAGTTCGTCATTCAGAATATGGTAACGACTTATTACGTCACTTTGCTTTTGATGTGTGTGGCTGTACTGGTGACTGGAGCATGGAAAACTTCATCGATATGGAAGTCGCTAAAATCCGTGAACAAGTAGGCGATAAAAAAGTCTTACTTGGTTTATCAGGTGGCGTTGACTCAAGTGTTGTCGGCGTGCTTTTACAAAAAGCCATTGGCGACCAATTAACTTGTATCTTCGTTGACCATGGATTATTACGTAAAGGTGAAGCGGAGCAAGTAATGGAAAGTTTAGGCGGTAAATTTGGCTTAAACATTATTAAAGTAGATGCGAAAGAACGCTTCTTAAGTAAATTAGCAGGCGTTTCTGACCCTGAACAAAAACGTAAAATCATCGGTAACGAATTTGTGTATGTTTTTGATGACGAAGCAACTAAACTTGCTGGGGAAGAAGGCGTTTCATTCCTAGCACAAGGAACTCTTTACACAGACGTCATCGAATCTGGTACAGAAACTGCGCAAACAATTAAATCACATCACAATGTTGGTGGTCTTCCTGAAGACATGCAATTTGAATTAATTGAACCTTTAAATACATTATTCAAAGACGAAGTTCGTGCCTTAGGAACTGAACTTGGCATGCCTGATGCAATCGTTTGGCGCCAACCATTCCCAGGACCAGGATTAGGTATTCGTGTGCTTGGTGAAATTACAGAAGATAAATTACAAATCGTTCGTGATTCAGATGCTATCCTACGTGAAGAAATCGCAGCAGCTGGCTTAGATCGTGACATTTGGCAGTACTTTACTGTCTTACCTGGCATCCGCTCAGTAGGCGTTATGGGCGATGGCCGTACCTACGATTACACAGTCGGTATCCGTGCTGTGACTTCTATCGACGGCATGACCGCTGACTTTGCCCGTATCCCTTGGGATGTTTTACAAAAAATCTCTGTGCGCATCGTGAACGAAGTTGCGCATGTAAACCGTATCGTGTACGATATTACTTCAAAACCACCTGCAACTGTGGAGTGGGAATAGTAGCAGGAGAGCTAAAAATCCTTATATGTCAAGGGTTTTTAGCTCTTTTCATTTTTCCATTGCACTTTCATTGCACTTTTTTGTTTCGCCTCTTCTTAAATAGTTCACGGTGAACTGATTTCTAGGAGAACTGTCTAAGTTTTGTTTGGCTGGTTCAAAATCAATCACGCCATTTAGCTTATCGGCAACTTGGAAGTTACTGTTGGGATAAAGATGACCATAGGTACCTAGTGTGGTTTCAATATCTTCATGTCCTAGACGTTCTTTGATAATTAAAGGGTTCTCGCCCATCTGAATAAGTAAAGATGCATGAGAATGCCGCAAGGCATGTATTCGGATACGGTGGACACCTGCTTTTTTAGCATAACGATCAATCGCATATGAAATGGTATGCTTTTGTGTCGGAATGCCGTTATAGCTCATCACATAACTTGTTTTCACCACTTTCTGCTGGACGCTTTTCCAAGCCTTCAATAAAACTAGCGTCGTTTTATCAAGGACGATTTGTCTCATACTCGCTTGCGTCTTAGGCTCAGTAAAATAGTATTCTGATTGGTTCTTATAATAGAGCGTCTTAGTAATAGATAAAACACCTGTTTCAAAATCAAGGTCTTCCCATTGAATAGCAGTTGCTTCGCCAATACGCATACCTGTCTCGCTTGCGTCTTAGGCTCAGTAAAATAGTATTCTGATTGGTTCTTATAATAGAGCGTCTTAGTAATAGATAAAACACCTGTTTCAAAATCAAGGTCTTCCCATTGAATAGCAGTTGCTTCGCCAATACGCATACCTGTCATAAATAAGAACCATAAAGAAATGAACAAAAAGTGTTGATAAAAATCGTCCTTATAAATCAAAGAAATCACTTTTTCAAATTCTTCCTTTGTCCAAAAATCCACTTTCTGTTTTTGCTTTTTTACATTGCCAACAATCTTTGATGGGTTTGTTACAGCAAGCCCCAATACTACTGCTCGATCCATGGCTAAAGAAAACAGACCTTGAACCGCTCTTACATAAGACGGTTGTAAATTCTTAGAAAGCTTTAACTGCCATTTTTGAACATGAATCGGTTCAATATCGCATACTGCTAATTTATAAAAGTAGGGGAAGTGTTTTAGAACAGTATTCAAGCGATTATTGTAGGTTCGCTCTTTGACCTTAGTACGGTACCAAGGAAGAAATAACTCTTCGATATAAGCCTTGAACAGCATTTTATCTTCTACCATAGCCAATTCATCAGGTTTCATTAGTAACAGTTTGAAATATTCTTCTTTGGCTTCTTTTTTCGTTTTGAAGCCACTTTGATATTTTTGAATTTTCTTACCATTTCCATCATAACCAAGATTCGCTCGAAAATAATACATACCATTCTTCGCTTTTTTGATTGGGTCTTTTGCCATCGTTTTTACTCCTTACCGTGCAAAAACTCATCAGACCTATTCTCATTTGTAAACTTGATTCCTAAAAGTTCTTCTATAGCTTCGCGAGGTACTCTATCCAGTTTTCTTGACCGGTAATAAGTGTGACCTTTCGCAATCATTAATTCCTTTGCTTTCTTAATGATATCTGCTGAAAAAGAATTTCCATATCCTAGCTTGACTAAGTCTTTTTTAGTGACTGTTATCATGTTTACTCCTTTCCATCATAGGCTAGGAAAACTCCAATATTCACCTATAATTATACCAAATAAAAGTGTGTGTTTACATCAGATTTATACGTGTTGATTTTTATAACATACCTAAGCAGTTGTTGGCTCAACTTCACTGGACTTTCACCACCCTCATTCCTATGAGAGACGCTTGTTTATATAGTGCGTGCGTATCATTATTCCAATCGTTCGATTACGGCTGTTGAGTTCCACATCTCAACATAATTCTCAACCTTTATTCGCTAGTCTTTGTGACATTACGGCGAGATTGGAATATAGCTAACGAACGATTGAACGTACTTAAGCATGTATTATTCATTTGTCAAAGAACATCGGCATATTTGCCTATCAAAGATCACAAATAAATTTATGGACTTTGATAGACAAACAGTTTTTAAGTGTTCTCCATGCACCAATGATTTGATACATGGAGATAATACGTTAATCTAAGCTAAAATTAAGAATCGCTACTACAAGCTTTGTTTCAAGTACTCGCTTTGTCTCTGGCTCCACATGAACATATGGATTGCCAAGCTCATCAAATAATGTTTTTTGTGATAGTTTCATCATGTAATGCTCAAAGTGTTTTAAAATGTGATTAATTGCAATCACATCACCGTGAGTAGCTAGCAAGATAATTGAATAGGGTAATACAGTTTGCTTATTCTTCATACGTATGTTCCTCCATATAATCACGTAATGCTTCTAAAGCCTTTTCCTTGTGATGATGTATGGTACTTTTTGCTAGGTTTAACAAGTTCGCAATATCAACATCTTTCATATCTAGAAAAAACGATAATAGAATTACGTCTTGTTGTCGCTTTGAAAGTGATTCAAGCGCTTGTGCAATAAGAATATCTTCAATAGGAATCTCATAGTCAAGTACAGAGAAGAAAATGGAATCTACTTTATAAGTATCAAGTCCTGATAGCTTTGCTATGTCAGCAGGTGTTAAAGATTCTAAGGAAACAAAGCGATTCAACAAACGTTTATTTTCTTCATAGATATTTCGGGCTTGATTACGAAGCACAGTTTTACAAAAACTATCAAATTGATGCTCAATCGTTTTTTCATACTCAGAAGTATTTGTCATAACATTCACCTCCTTTCCAAAGCAAAGGAAGGAGAGCTAACCTTTGCTCGTTCCTATCACAAGTCGTAAGGGGTAAAAGTTCGATGAATTTGAAAAAAAGATATAAAAAAATACACACTTAAGCTTCGCAGCAAAAATGTGTATGGATTGAATAGATTCAATTGGTATGATTAAGGGTATTCTGTACATAGCAAAACCTCCCTGAGCCATCGCTTAAGGTAAGGGCTATGCTAAATACAATCAAAAAAGCCAATAACAAGGAATATTATCTCCAAGTTATTGGCTCTGCGTCTTAGCGTCTGGCTCTCTTATGATTGCTATTTTTAGATTTTCTACATTAATTAAATTTTCTTGTTTACATTTTGGACAATATAGGGGGAAGTTAAGTAGTTTGGTATTCAAACATATTTTAATTCGCGTTTTATTATTACAGATGGGACATAATATCCATTCGCTTGAATCCATGTTTCAACAAGTCACCTCTTTTCTACAAGAGTAATATCTAGAATACTATCGTTGACTAGCTACTATTTGTTCACAATAATCTAAATAATCATTATTTATTAAAAGATATTTCGGAAGAAATAGTCCTGATAGGTTTATTAGAAAATCAGAATCTTCTATTTTCTCATTTAGCATTTGATGAGCTACGTTAGGGATAATTTTTACTTCTAAATCTTTTTTGGAAATTTTCGAACGATACACTTTCTCTGTTTCTGCAGAATCAATATTCTTATCATTTTCGGCTAAGATCAAGTATAGTTTCCCATGTATGTTTGATAAATCTTTTGTTGCGTCTTGATTTAAATTGTTCCTAACAAATAAGTATCTATCTGGTGTCATTGCCTCATTGCCTCCACTTTTTTTATATTGGCTATAAGAAGCATTTTTTTTAATTAATTGGCTATCATTTCTAAATTTTTGTTTTGCCTGAAGAATATCCGTATTAGTTCCACCAGAATCTTTGATTTGGTTTCCAGTATCATATTCTCCCTGTTTCATCCAATTAATTGCGGGTGCGACCAGTATGGAGAATTGAACATCCGAATTTTCATTCATTACTTTGGGAATAACCCATCCAGCCTGACTCGCTCCCCATAAACCAATTTCCTTTGTGTATTCTGGATATTTTGCTTTCAACCACTCAATAACATCTGATACTTCTTTCGCACGATCATCCATTGTTTGTAACAACCAATTACCACTAGAACGTCCTACTCCTAATTTATCCCAAGATACAGAGACATAGCCTTGTTGAGCAAATCTCTCCATTAGTGGTTTATACCCTCCATCTTGTGTTGCTTCTTGTGCGCCATCTCCATGAACAAATACAATCATCCCCTTTACTTCTCCTTGTTTTGGAGAAGTAATTATTGTAGATAACGTTCCATCAGTAGTAGGAATACTTATTCTGTCCTCGTTCATTTGATAATCATTTCCAATAAAAAACAATCCCACTATTATGATTAGTATTCCTAAAAGAATAATTAATGCTCTTTTAATTATTACGCCCATTTCATTAATCTCCATTTCTTTAAGCCTACTAAGAATCCCATTGTAAAGCTGGATTGTTCTTTCATTATTTTAAACCCTAATTTATCATATAACTGACAGGCTTTATAATTTTGTTCTGCCACATGTAACATTAAATGCTTTTCAGGGAAAGTGTTTTTACAATGAATAATTAACGCTTTTCCAATTCCCATATTTCTAAATTCCGGTGCAACAGCCAAAAAATAAATATATCTTTCATTGTGTTTTGGCTTATGAGAAAGTATGCTTAACAAAAGTAATAATCTAAAGATTTGTGAAAAAGATAAGTTTTTTTTTAAAGAAGCATATAAGCCATGATACTTTTCTCCACTAGTTGTTAAGAATAAACAGCCACAGATTTTTTCATTATAATTTACAACAAACAACTTTTCTGGTTTTGTTGAAATTATATATTTGCAAAAAGCTGAAATTACGGTTAATACTTCCTGATTGTTAAATAATTTTCTTGTGAACTTTGATTTAAAGCCTTCATAAACTAAAAATGCAATTTGTTCCACACTATCTTTCGCATTGCAAGTATTGATATGAGTATTCATAATTTCACCTCAATTGAATAGACCATTTTGTCGTTATATGCTAGCGAACAATATATATTTTCATAGAGAAGATAGCTTTCAACTAAATAATCTCTTAAATTAATTATCGAATCATTAAAAAAAGAGCTCACTTGTTTTTCAATATCTGTTATATTTTCCACTACAAAATTTTTACATGCATAAGTTCCTGCTGGAAATACATAATCGTTACACTCTTTGGTACTTTTTAAACACATAACTTCAGACATATTTTTTGATAAAATGAAATAAGGCTCATCTAAGTGTAAAATCTCATGGTCAACTGCTTTAGCATAATTGATTGAATCCCCTTCGATAATGTGTTTTATTAACTTCTTAAAGTATCGTTCTTCTTGTTCAACAAAAACAACTTCGTTCAATTTATATATCCTTTGCGAATTGACAATCTTATTTATAGTTTTCTGAGTTGCCAATAATTTATTTATTTCTCGTTGAATTTTCGTTTCAGCTTCCTCAAACATTGATTTTACATTATCTAATTCTAGACTTTCTTGTATCTCTTTAATAGAAAATCCAATTTCTCTCAATGTTTTAATTTGGTATAAACGATAAATATCACTTTCTTCAAAAGTATAATACTGATTTTCTTCGTTTCTTTTTGGAGTTAGTATCCCTTTATCGATATAATGTCTTATGCTGTATTTTGATATGTTAAACAATTTTGCAATTTCCCCTACTGTAAGTGGCTTCACGGTTTGTACCTCCTTTATGGTGCCATGTGCTCATTATAAACCAAGTGGTAACCACACAGTCAAGAGGTGGTTTATAATAAATAATAAAATACTCAAAAAAATGTATATGGATTCAATTGTTATGGCTAAGGATAATTTATACATAGTGAAACCTCCTTGAGACATCGCTTAAAGTGTAAAGGGACATCAAGTTTTGTAGTTTTTTGGTCACCACAGAATGTGGATTTCCGGACATGGAAATACTGAATAATTTCTGATTTTCGTTATTTCACCCGGTATAACTTGACAAGGAACCTTCTTGGATAAGAATACGAGCCTTTAAAAGCCTTATTCTAAAATGATTCAGACTCGTTAGAAGGGTATCATATCCAAGTTCCTAATCAAGAGATACCTAGTAGACGTTATCTAAAAACCTAAATTCTGCTTACCTATATTCGTGGCCAAAAAACGACATTTTTAAATGTCCGTTGACACTTAAGGTACTTTACTCACATTAGAATGTGAAGTATTAATAAATAATCTTCCAATTTTCTTGTTTATCAATAATCAATTTATACTGTGATACTTGAGTGGTCTTTGTTTGCGGGTCTAAATATTTTACACTGAGAATTGCTTTGATTTGACCGTCTTCTTTTAGATAAATAGGATTCATTAATTCTACGAATACATAGTCTTTGTTGATAACTGGTAAGGCATTGTTACTAACATAATAATTTAGTTCCTCTTGGTTTGCTTTTGGATACAACTTGAAGAAATTCTCTAAGAAAATATTGATTTCTTCTGTGGCACTCGTGTCCACTGTTCCATCACTTTCAAGCTGTTTTGGCTGATAGCTTGATTTCTTAGGTTGGGTATCCATTGTGGGATTCTTCATAATCGCTAGATTGCCGTTTTTATCCAGATGAACCAGTACATTGTAGGTGGAAAGAATCATTGATTTTTGCTTATTTTCTGTTAGTTGTTGCATTACTGAAAAAACAACCTTAAAATCGTGCTGCTTTTCTTGTATTACTTGCCAAATTTGAACGTATTGAACCGTAGCGCTGGTAGGAATATCAGAGCGCACCATGTCCAAATTGAGTTTTTGCAGCTCTTCTGTAAGATAGTTCTTTAATTGATCACTCCTAGTGTCAATTGCTTCTTGGCTCTGTTGCCAAGAATAATACTCGGTCGCAAAAGATGACACAAAGCTTTCAATGCCATTCGTATCGACGATCTTTGTCTCAAACACTTCTTTTTCATGAATCGTGTGTTGATCAATCGCTGTAAAATTTTTATAGATACCAAAACTCACGATGCCAATCAACAATAGCCATAAGGCGAGGGTGAGTTTTTTGTGTGTCCCAACTTTGATAGTTGGGATTTTTTTCTGTTTAGGTACTTTTTCTTTGGTCTTTTTAAAGAACATAGTAGGTAAATTCCTTTCCGTTAGTTGGTTACACGACCAGCGCCAATCAAATGAGCTTGCCAATAGCTATTCGATAAATCGGCATATCCGATAGGTGATCCTGCATGAAACATTTTGTTGTTGCCTAAATAGATGCCCACGTGCGTGACATAATCGCTGGTACTGTAGGTTGAGTGGAAAAAGACAAGATCACCAGCTTTGGCATCAGCTAGAGATAGATGGCTGGAAGCATTGTATTGTGCCTGCGCAGTTCTTGGTAATGAAAGTCCTGCTTTGCCAAAGCACCATTGAGTAAAGCCAGAACAATCAAAAGATGTGGCAGGTGTTGAGCCACCATACACATAGGGAAAACCTTCATATTTTAAGGCTTCATTCATGATTGCTTGGACTGTGGCATCATCAAATTGTGTAGGCGTTAGGTATTGGGCAACCAAAAGATAATAAAATTGATTACCGTAGTTATAGCGCCAACCGCCGTTGATTGGCACAGCGATTGGATTCGTGTAAGTGACTTTTACACCTCCAGCTTTATCTTTTGAGAAGCTTTCAGCTAGTTCATAACTATATTTTTTTCCACGAGTTGCGACATAGCCTAAAAAACCACCGCCATAGTTGTAGGATTGCACCACACTATTGATATCACAGCCTAATTGATTAGCAGAAGCCACAAGTTGGCTAAAATATTTGCAGCCTTGTTTAATGGATGCATCAGTGGACAAACTATTTGGTGGCAATCCAAGAGATTCCGAACTTTGCATCACATCTTCTGCGGTGCCACCAGACTCTACTTGAATGATTGCCAAAATATAATTGACATAGTCTTCAATACCAAATTCTTTACAGTATTTTTCAACTGTCGGCTTATGTTTCAAGACTTCGGCAGATACAGCTAAACCGCCAAGATCAGCAGTATTCTGACTGCTGCTGTCATCTTCATCTGCAAAAACAACCACCATAAATAAGAGAAAGCCAAAAAAGAGGGAGAAAAGTAGACTAGAAATTGCGAGTGATTTTAATTTCATTTTTTCTTCCTCCTCGTTTTAGTCTTTTTAGCGGTAGTTTTGGTAGTTTCTTGTTTTGTTTTTTTAGCGGCTATATTTTTCTGTAACGGTCTATTTTGATCATTATTAGTCACAGGTATTGACGGTTTCGTCTGTGCCATACGTTGATCTTTTATTGAATGATTGACAGGTTGTTTGGATTGTTGTGGCAGTTTTTCTAGAGATTCTTTATTGGTTGCTGCTGCAATGTTTTGACGATTTTTGTTTGCAGTTTTAAAAGCAGGTGAAACTGTTGGTTGGGGATGATTACTAGAAACAGGTGCTTTTTTTCGTTCTTTTTTCTCACTTGCTGGCACGCTACTTGGTGAGCGTGGATATTTTTTCTGTGGTTTTCTTTGTTGATCTTGCGCTAAACGTTGCTGGGCAATCGTTTGTCGCCGTTTTCTTGCAGGATGCACACGATCACGTTGGGTTGTTTTATTCTCAACTTGGTTATCGGTTTGTTGGCTGTCCTTATCGGCTGTGACTAATTGCCGCTTACTTTTCACAGGTGTATTTTTCTTTTGTGCTGCTGAACTATCCTTTTGTTGTAGCTGTTGATTTTCAACTTCTTTTTTTGGCGTGGTGGCAGTTGGCTTTTGCGGCACACTAGAAGCTGCTTTCAATTGCCGTTTTTGTTCATTTTTTGGTGTGGCTTTCTTTTCTTCCTGTTTTTTCGTTTCTTGCTGCTTTGGTGCTGGTGTCGGTGTTTTTCGAGGATTCTTTGTGGGAGGATTTTTCCCTAACTGTCGTAAATTTCGCTGGAGTTTACGAGATTGTCGGTTCATAAACATCCGAGGTTTACGGAAGAAACGCCGCCCCATTGTTTGAGAGTCATTACTTTGTAGGGCAAACAAGCTCATAATATCGCCTAATTTAAAGTAGATACCGCCAAAGGTGACAATCTGTAAAAACATGGTCATGAAAAATGGCGTGGTGGCAGATAACGAATACAACATGGTAGAAATACTAAAAGCTACCGTAATAATTAAAGTAATGCCAGCTCGTGCCATGATCGTATTGAACAATTTCGTGATGGCACGTTTTCCCATTCCATCAAAACTTGGAATCATACTAAGTAAAAAACTGACTGGCAGAAACATGGCAAAAATGATAAATAAGACTTGTGAGAAAATCATGATCCCTGTTAATAAAAAGATAAAAATGGAAATACCGATGTTAAAAAGAAATAAAAAGAACACCGTTCCCAAGCGAGAAATGGTGTTGGTTATGGTCAAATTGGTATTGTCTTGGTCTTCGATTTCTTCAATAACAATTGCTTCTCGATCTTCCCCATTATTCGTGGTTGGACTAGTAGACAATAGATTCTCTATTCGATCTGCGCCTAAACTATCTACATCTGTGCTACCGTATTGCAACAATAACCACGGCTGCTTGACTTGAATCGAAAATAAACTATCACGGATCATATCGACACTGTCTTTGCCTTTGGTTTCTGAATCAGGCATCACGATATTGGTGCCTACTTCCAAGCTGGCATTACTGACATCCTTGGAAAAATCGTTAATTTTGCCAATGTAATCAGGCGCATAGGCAATAAAGGAAGCTGATAAAATAAAGACCACCACAAAATTCAAAATAGCACGAACCGCTTTTGTCGTTTCTCGTTTCAAAATTCCTGTATAGGCAACATAAATCCCTAGAATTAAAATCAAAATCAATAAAAAGCCAACATAAAAGCCAGAAGAAGAAAATCCGCTGGGAGAAATACCTGCGATTGTTTGAATGTTTTTTCCAATGGCATCGGAGGTTTGGCTAATAAAATCTAGACTGTAGGCTTCTTGAATTAGATAGCCTGTGGCATTGGATAAATAAAGCGAGATTGTCCAAATGAAATTGGTAATGGCATATAAGCCATACATGACGGATTTCCCTAACCCATCTGTCCAATTCCACGGTAACCAATCCCATGAATTATCTACATAGAAATCCAATTGATAATGTTCGAGTCCGTACATGGAATACTCGTTGTTGGCATTAATTGTTTCATCCACTAAGCCAGCGGCTTGAGCAATGGTGCCGACACTTGCTAGAAATAGAATCAAGCCGACAATAATCAGGAAAATAAGGAACAGTCGTTTGATCCATTTGTGTGAGAAAAGGGCAGGGCGAGTCCTCATCTACTCCACCTCAATTCTCGGTGGACGTGTATCAAAGGCGTGAAGCAAGTCCTCAAAAATCGGATGAAATTGCATGACACCTACACGACCATAGAGATCAGAAATGAGACATTGCCCATTTTCTAAATCACGCAACCGTTTTTGATTGGCTTCATCTTCTTTGTCTACACCAAAAAATTCGAGTGTTTTCTTGATTTCCACCATATCAGTAGAGCGAAAAGCAAATTTCAACCCAATATTATTTTTCATTTTTTCATCCAGAAGGTCATCGGCATTTTGGGTGACGAAATAAACGCCAGCATTCATGGCACGACCAGCACGAACTAACTTCATGGATAAGTTTTTTCCTTGTGCCACTTGCAAGAAACTCCATGCTTCGTCTAAGTCTACGATTTTAAAAATGGAACGATCTGAATGGATAAAATCTAACGCAAAGGTACTGATGACAATTAACATTGCCACACTCAACAATTCCATTGTGGTGTATTCTTCAAAAGAAGTATCAGAATCAGGCAATACTAAATCGGCAACTTGAATAATATTTAACTGTTTTTCTAAACTAATCGACTGTTTGATGGTACTGTCACTAAATAATAAGTGGGCAAAATCATAATCTACAAAGCTTTCGATGTGATCGGCAATGCTTTGACTAATCGTGGTATTTTCTTTCCGTAGTTCATCAATCACCAGCAACAATCCTCGCTGCTCACTTTGCGTCACATTCCGAATGGCTTTTCGCAGCATAGGGAATCGCTCACTATCTCGACTAGAAATACCAGTGAGGAAGGTAAGAATATCAATGGCTAAACTCTCTGAATCCTTTTTGCGGTTTAAAATGACATAAGGATCAAGCAAGCCTTTATTTTCTGGTTCACTGGTTAGATTGACGATATTAATTTCATGGGCAATCTCTGGTAAGGTATCTTTCCAGCCACCACGCTCTGCTTTTGGATCAACAATTACAGCTTGTCCACCAAATAATACGGCATAGTAGACCAACATATTATTTGAAAAAGATTTTCCGCCGCCAAGTGAGCCGATAAAAGCAGAAGCCAACGCATTTGTAACAGAGCCTTTAACCCCTTGACTGGCAAGACTTGGTTTTAAGTACACATTTCTTCCTGTATCAAGGTTGTAGCCTACATAGATGCCCTCGTGTTCACCGAGCATTTGGGTAGCGCCAAAACCAAGTCCAGCCAAAAAATCCGAAGTCACATATTGAATATAATCATTGATGTATCGCTGACTCGCAGGCAAAAATTCATGATGCAACCCCATCATATCGCCAAAAGGACGGACTAACTTAATCGACAGATCATCGTAAAAGTCTTTGACTTCATCGCAGCGGCGTTTGAGTTCTTCCTTGTCTTTAGCGGACACACGTACCACATAGCTGAGTTTATACATAGATTCTTTGCTTTGGTCTAAGGTGCTTTCTAACTCATTGACGGAGTCTAAAGCATCCACCACATTAGAGCTGGTTTCATTGTCACTTTCCCACGCATGACTATCCAGATCTTTCAATTCCTTTTTCTTATTCCTCACAGTAGTGAGGGCTTTTTTGTTGGCAACAATTTCTACATTCATGCTGGTATCAATGGGGAAGGTGAATTGTTGTTGCTGGTAATAAAAGATTTCACTGCTGGGAAAGTCCAATTCGCCAATAATAGAATTGATCGTAAAGTAAGCCACATAGGTTGAACTATCTTCATGTTGGATATACAGGAAGCGTTGATTTTCTTCAATCAAGCAGCGACTTGGTTTGAGTAAATCATATTTTTTCACGAGCACTTCTTTTTCCTTGTATCGCTTAGGTAAATGGTATTCATATTCTTCATAGGCAATACCAGTTTGCCCATAAATATGTTCAATGATGTAGCCAAAATCATTTTTATCTAAGGCACGAACTTTAAACCGTCTGGAAATTTTATTTTCCAGCAAGTGTTCCATCTTAGAAAAACGATCAATTTCATCTTTTGGCATGGACACAAAATCCCCCATAAGTTTATGGTTCACACCATAGAAAAACTCTTGAATGGCTTTTTTGATCTCAGCGCCCATATTTTTGACGGAAATTTCTTGTTCATTCAGTAAGAGTTTGAAGCCAATAAAAAAGCGATAGTCCACTTGATTGTCACCAATCATGGAAATTAACGCTTCGGTTTGTTCATCTATTTTGTTGTACGCCACTTCTTTTAAGCGACCTGTAACTTCTTTCTTGGATCGCTCTTGCGTGGCTCGAATACTGGATTCTGTAGCAAGCTGTAGCGCATGAATTTTGCCATCCCGATTTTGGACAATCAATTGACGAAAATTGTCATGAACTTGATACTTTTCATCGGGACTCAAAAAACTGTAATTATAGGGAATCAATTCATAATACGCAAAACATTCCCCATCGTGGTTGAAGACTAAATTATCTTCAATGTATTTAATAGGATAAGCCATAATGTCTTTCACTCCTTACAATCGTGATGGCTTCACGAACTCGTTTTTTGTGCAGCTTAACTTTTTTTTCTGCATAAGTCAGCTTAGTGCGCAGGACATAAGTGATAACGGACTTTAAAAATCCATAGGGTTTCTTGCCGTCAAAAGTCTTTTGACTCATAAGCCATGTGAGTCCAACTGGTAGTCCAATATATTTGAGCAATGCCACATCAATCAGTGACAATGGCGGAACATTACTAAAGAGGATCACGACAAATAGCGACACGATAAACCATGTCATTTGAGTAAAAGTAATTGGAAAGGGAAGTTGTAAGTCGTTAATAGCATAAATGACTTTTTCCACTGACCAAATACTGGTGTAGCTTCTGATTTTTTTCATTAGATCATTCCTTTTTTAGATAAAGAAAAAGGCAATCTACTTATAAAAGTAAATCGCCTTTTCTTCTTTTTTTTAAAAAGCAAACTAATTAGTATATTCAAAAACACCATGGGAAGTCACTAAAAAATTTCCTTCAATTTCCATATCACGACCAAGTGATTGGTAGTCAATATAATTTTGTAAATTGGCTGGCACTTCGCCAAGCTGTCCCAATTCTTCGATTAGATAGCGGGCGACATCCTCCATCGAGTCACAATCGGAATAAGAGATAATATCATCTTTATTGTCTATCAGCTCATCAAAGCTGTTAAACCACATGGACTTGATTTCTTTTAGCTCCTCATAGATCGCAGTACCTTCTAACTCTGAGATACCTTCACCAAGGCGATTAATCTCTGCAATAGGCGTGTACTCGTCTACATCAAAAGGCAGCTCATAGTCATGAATGGCGTATTCTTCATACTCATTATTTAATCCAATTTTTTCCGCTAGCTCATCAAAATCAATGGGTGGGGTAAACCAAGCCCCCACCAGTTCACCTTCATTGTATTTGCCTAAATTGGCAACATAAACTTGCATTTCCAAATGACTCCCTCCTATGCGCCGATAATTCTGTTGAATAGGTTCAGTAACACATCTTTCACGCCGCCTGCATTGAAGACAAGACCCACGGCGATCAAAGCGATAATTAAAAAACCAATCAATTTTGAAAATTCTCGTTTAAATCCTAAAAATAAACCAATCACAACAATAGCAAGTAACACTAAGGATTGGGCGTTGCTTAAAAACCAGTTATAAAGATTTTGTCCAAAATTCATATTATTTCGTTCTCCTTTTGTCTGTATATTTTTTTTGGTTGGTAAAATAGCGCTCCACTCGTTGTAAAAGCTGCGCTGGTGTGAGCTTTTCGCCATAGACAGTAATCTTGTTTTGGCGGAAGGGGTAAAAAGTTTGTTTGTAAAAATCATAAAGATAAGGGTAGTGGCCTTGTTGTTTGGTTCCTTCGATGATCAAGGAAGTAAAGTGTCCTGTATCTAATACATAAATCTCCAACTCAATGCCACAGAAAAAGCCATATTTCTTTAATGCTTCGGTCAATTGGCTCATAACGTCACATCCTCAATCAAGGCAGATAATTGTTCAATCAGCTTTTCATGTTTCTCTGTGAGTTCGGCATTTTGAATTAAGCTAGTCAAAATATTTGTACCTTTTAAATGATCCAATGTTTGAACCACTTTCAAGTTTGGTGCGACTTGATGCCGCAGCCAGTTAAAAGTCCGCTCATAGGTGTATGGCTTAGGTTTAGTAGTCAAACGTAAAGCGCCACGATCTCCTCCTAAAAACCAAGCCCAATCTTTCGATGTTTCCCATTGACTTCGCCGTTTGTTTTCGTCTTTGTCAACAAAGCGTATATAGCGATTAATAATTTCAAACGCTGTTTTCTCAGCGTTACCGAATTGAATTAGGTCTTTGATGGCATGAGCTGCTCGTTCATTTTTCAAACGAATTTCAAAGCGATTTTTTACTTCTGCATCTTCAATCGGAATATTGTTTTTGACATATTGCTCATAGTCTTTTTCATACAAGCAGAAATAAACTTCACTTTTTAAGGAACCAATGTATAGGGTATTGCCCATGCCAATTTTTTCTTCACGTTGCACCAGCTCACCACTCCGATAATTTTTAAAACTACGAAAAACAGAAACACATTCTTCGTTATCACATTTTTGGGCGAGGGCAGGGATATTTAAGATGCCCACTTTGTCATTGATGGCAAGATCAATTCGTTTAAATACAGCATTTTCGTTGGTGCTAGATCGAAAAAAATCAAACCAGCTTCGATGTTGTGCCAGCAGAAAATTTTCAAATTGCCGACAGCCTTTGCCTTTCAATTCTAAGAGAATCCCTTTAGCAACATCATGAGAAGTCATAAGAATAATATCGCCAAAACGAAACTGCTCTGTGTAAGAATAAAAAGCATAATCTTCATGGAGCATATAATCCATATTGATACGTAATAGTTCATGGCAAATAGCAGCCACATCGTTTGTTGGAAAGCGAATCCGAACATAGTCAAACAATAATTCCAGTGGATAATCTGGATTGTAACGATCTAAAGCTTCTTGAATTTTTTGCTTAATTTGTAAGCTCGGCTGGATTTTTCCAGTTTCAATTTCACTCAAGTATGGACGGCTGACACCAGCGGTAACCGCCAATTTATTTTGTGATATGCCATAGGCTAGGCGAGTTTGTTGTATTTCTTGATGCCATAACATATTGGGCATTTACATTCCTCCAATCAAAAAAGCCAATGTAAACTTTTACGTGCGAGTTTACATTGGCTAGTATTTATTGAATCCCTTGCAGGGATTGGGTTTCGTTGTCTTTGATGCTAGTTTTTTGATGTTTTTGTGCCCCCCTGTTAGATAGGGGGGGCGAATCCGCTCGGCGTGGCTGGCGCCACACCAATGGAAGCTAGTCTGGCCCAGCGTCTATGACTTCGTCCAACGCTGTGTCAGCCTGCTTCTTGGTGGTCAAGTATTCAATTTTTTCTAAAAAATCATATCCTTTTGGCACAAAAGGTGTATAAAATTCACTGATTACATTTTTACCTGTGTCCACATATCCACGACCTTTAATGGGTTTTAAAAAGAATTGCTTATTGGTATCTGATCCAAACATCATGCCGTAACCCAGTTCACTCATCCGACCCAAAGCGATACGGAAGTTAAAATTATCTCGAATCCCTTCACCAAAATATTTAGCATCGGGACGTTGGCAGGCAAGGACTAAAAAGAATCCTGATTGCCTACCTAGCATGACAATTTGTTTCAATTTGCTTAATACTTCGGCATTTTCACGACCTAACATATCCATAAATGCCACGTACTCATCAAAGATTAAAAAACTTGCAGGCAAACCCAGATAGGCATAGTTTTCACCAGTCTTGTAATTTGGCAAGTGCTTCATTTCGGTATTTCGCTGCATCATGTCGTCATAAAATTTCAGGATGCAAGCCAGCATATCTTCTTTTTTCGAGTACACATTTGGCATAACCGTTTCTAAATCGGCTAAATCTGCATTTTTCGGATCAAGGATAAACAAATTAGCATTGGTGTACAGCAAAGATTCAATCAAGGTTAAAAGAAAATAAGTTTTCCCTCCACCAGTACCACCAGCGATTAGCATATGAGGTAAGGCATCAAATTCCCAAAATACACCTTCCATTAGTTTCATTTTCCCATCCTTTGCGATAACTTGATCAATTGAAATACGGTTACCAATGGTGTCATAAAGCAAAATATACTCAACATAGGATTCTTTGAGATTTTTCTCCACCAACTCACAAAATAAACCTGATTCTAACTTTTTCTCAAGTTGCAAAAGTTGATCTTGATATTTTCCCATCGTGATCTCCACTTGAATATGGATAAAGCCATCTTTTAGTTGATAAAACATCTTAGGGAAATGACTGATTTTTTCTTTAGTCTTGGAGCTAGATAAATCCTTAAAAAAGCCATCACTTGTAGTTTCTTTGGTTTCATACCAACCATTTTCTAGAATCATGCGAGCTAATTTTTGGCGATGTTGGAGCTGTTTTAGAGTGTCGGAGCAAAAATGTCTGAAAAGTAACGTGGCAATTAGGCATAAAAAAAGAGCAGCAATTAGGCTGCTCAGGAAACGTGGTGATTGAATAAACTGTAATCCATCTCTTAGTTGAATTGTTTGCCAGTTCAAGTTGAGAAGTAAGGGAAGGTGGAACCCCAATATAACAACAAAAAATATTATTGCATAGCAATTAAACGCTAAGTGATAAATTAGTTGCTTGTTAGTATTTTTAATTCTTGTACTTCTATTTTTCAAAATGAGTTCCTCCATTTTAAAAATAATAATTGATAATTTAAAATATCTGTACTTTGGCATGCTATTTAAATTTACTATGCATTATGTCTAAAATAATTTTTTTGAACATCAAAAAGTTTATCTATGGTAAAATTTATAATGTAAACAATTTTAGGAGGGATTTTAATGGATAGTAAAGTTACAATTCATCAAACATTAGTAAAAAGTTCTGTTGAGAAATTTATAAAAAAAAATGAACTAGATTTGCCTATTCAAGATGCTTTCGAGCTATATACAGCTTCTTTAATAACCAAAAATAATAATTCAGATATTAGAGATTTACAAGATGCTATTGTCGAT